>ENA-OQDA01000246-OQDA01000246.1-human-gut-metagenome-genome-assembly--contig:-NODE-246-length-23673-cov-5.634673_pt1 | contig 23673 bp, 20 predicted proteins | sample MGYA00242771_ERZ504603 | MGnify/ENA primary metagenome ERZ504603 (study PRJEB26092, sample SAMD00036328) | human gut metagenome | host: Homo sapiens | study: EMG produced TPA metagenomics assembly of...
TGAGTTGGATCCGGCTCAATATATCCGCCCCGATCCAATACGATGCCAGTCGCTACACCCGCGATACCCGCCGTCACCTTGCTCAGGAAGGTTTGAAACGCGAAGCAGACGCCTTCAGAGCGTTTGCTGGTTTTCCATATTCCATAATCGAAAAAGCACGTGCGAGGGCAATGCCATATAGCGTCTGACCTGATTGTACAACATGAATTTGTATAAGCTCAGCACCTCCTAAAGACATTCTATCTAAAAAAGTGAAATTGTTTATTTCATAATTCCGTTTTGTTTCACTGTTACAATATAGGAGATGCTAATATAAGTGAAAAAACATCGCTTTCTTTATTTGATGGATTGTGAGGCTTCATACCCGTCCATGGATCGAATGCGAATCCCCTATTTAGATAGAACTGTTTTCCAAATCCCAAGCGGTTATGTACACCAGACGATTTGTTTTCCTCCATAAATATTCCAAATTGCCAGACAATCCTAACAGCCGCAATTTCCACAGACGGGCCTTTCCCCTTTATCAATTCCCTGTTTGTATCATTTTTGCCGTTTGTTTCCGAACAAGAGACCCTTCTTGCTTCAGTTGCTAACATTGAATATCTATCATGAAAAACACACAATCTACTTATAGACAATTCCTTTTATTTGCAATATACTGACTAAAGAGTAACCGTATATGTGGGCAGAAAACATCCGGCCTTCTCCAATTGGAGCGGCACCCAAAGGCACATACGATGGAAGGGAAATGTGGAATGCAAATACGTGTCTTGTTGGTAACCCGCAGTTATGCCGATGCGATTTATATGAAAAACCTGTTGCCGTGGGAACAGTTGGGGTTTCAACTGCTGATTGAACTCAACTCGATTTCCGGGCTACAGAAGGTGACCGACCTCCACCCCCAGGTGCTGATGCTGTTCGGATCGCTGGGCGCAGCGGACTTAGACCTGTTTTTGGAGTACTCGCAAAAGGAAAATCTCCGACTTTATATTATCATCCTACCCAATAAGCAGCATCAGGTGGACGAGCCAGTGACAGAGACCGCCAACAGCGGTACGGCCCACCTCTATTTCGTGCCGAAATTAACTGACGGCACGCTGCTGAAGGTGCTGGAGGATATCCGCACGACGCAGCTCAGCGCCGCCCCCAGCAGCGTGATATCCGGCAGCCTGCTGGAGGACGAGAAATCATCGCTTGCGCAGCTTCGGCAGTCTTTTCCGGATGTGGCGTGCGATCTTCTATGGCTGCATTTGGATGCCGTTTCGATTTTGATGCGCAGGCAGATCGAGAGCGTTTTAAACGATCACGCCCAAGAGGGCTGGCTGCGTTGGCTCAGATGGCGGCAGGATATCTTCCTGATCCTGGTCTATTCGGAAGAGGGAGAAGACCAGGTTATGACGAGGTGGCTGATGAACGGCGATTTCGGTAATTCTCAGCTTTTGCTTGCAGGGCCTCTCCGCGCTGAGGAGATGGAGGACGCGGTTGTGCGTTTGCAGCGTCTGGACGGCCTGCGTTATTTTACAGCAGATGTGCGTTTCCTTCATGAGAACTCGGATATTGCCCGCCCCAAGATGGTCTATCCTGATCTATTCTCCATACTTGTCCGATTGCTGCTGGCTTCCCTGCGTGATGAGGAAAAGACGGCAGCCCAGCAGATCCGGGAACTGTACCTGAGGCAAATCAAGCCCTCAATGAGTTTTGCCATTCTGCAATTGGGGCGGCATATGCTGCATTGGATCTATCAGACACTGAGCAGGCCAAATGCACAACCAGCAGAGCAGCCCACTGAGCAGTTTCATTCCATTGAGGATGAGATGCAGTTTGCCATCGCTTCCTGGGAGGCATTTTTAAAAAAAAGAAAACCGGTGCCGCTGTTACCACCAGTAGAGAAAACGTTGGAGTATCTGCACGCCAACTATGCCTCTAACATTGGCCTGAAGAAACTGGCCGATGAACTTGACCTATCAGAATCCAGCCTGAGCAAGCAGTTCAAGCAGCAGGTGGGTTGCGGAATCGTTACGTACCGCAACCATCTGCGCGTCTATATGGCGGCGCTGATGCTGTTGCAGAGCACACGGCCGGTGAGCCAGGTGGCAGAGAAGATGGGGTTCTGGGATGTCAAGTACTTCAGCCGTGTATTCCGCAAAATCATGGGGGAATCGCCCGCGCAGTATCGCAAGCTGTCTGGAGAAAAACGGGAGGGAGAAGCGCTCATATGAGAGGAGTCAGGATGTATAAGCCGGGATACGCAACAGTGGGCAATTTTTTGGAGCCTCGGATTACCAGCGAGGATGAGGTGAAAATCCGGGTACACTACTGCGCGATCAACTCGGATGATTACTCCATGTATATGGGAAAACTAAAATCCCGCTACGCCAGTTACGGCTTGCTCAACGAATTCAGCGGTGTAATCACGCAGGTGGGAAGTGCCAGCGAATCCGCAGGCTTTTCTGGTGGGGACCCGGTCAGCGGGACCATGTTTTCCCCCTGCGGCATGTGCCCTATGTGCCGCAGCAACCGGCAGGACCTCTGTGTCGAATTGAATGGCGATGCCTGCTTAAATGAGTTTATCGTGATCAACAACCGCAAAGTCGTGCGGCTGCCACAACAACTTCCTCTGCGCCAGGGGGCGCTGTTTTGGCTTGCGGCCTGCTGTATGCGCTGCGTGGAGCGGATGCAAGTGCAGACTGGGCAGACAGTACTGATCCATGGTGCCGGCAGCAACGGGCTGATGCTGCTGCAGTTGATCCGCAAGCGGCTGCCGCGGCTGGTGGTGGTCAGCGATCCGCTGCCGGACAAGCGGGAACTTGCTCGGCAGATGGGGGCGGATGTGGTCCTCGACCCCTATCAGGACCAACTGAAGGAGCAAACCCTCCAGTTGACGAATGGATTTGGATTCGACCACATTGTCGACGCCTCCGGTGCGGTGGAGGTCATGTCGAATACCGCCAATCTGCTGTGTCGGGGCGGGCGGCTGATGCTGTACTCCAACTACCGGCCCGGCAACACCGTCTCCCTCGACCTGGCGGATATCTATTGGAAGGAGTATACTGTTACCAGCTGCTATAATCCGACCTATGCGCCCTACACGGCCAATGCGGACTTTATGACCCAGTTGGATCTGGAGCATCTGATCGGCGCCGAATTCCCGCTGGATGAGGTAAATGAGGCCTTTACGGCATATGCGACCCACCGCTATCAGCGCATTTTAATTCATCTGTAAGCCGTTCGGCTGAAACTCCCCGCCATCCTGTTTATTCCTCCCAGGATGGTGGGGAGTTTTTTCGTCAAGATTCTCCACGTCTCAGATAATTTCCGCTAGGATATGAAATAATCCACCTTTTGCAGGGCGAAACACGGATTTTTCCCCTTTTGATCGTCTGTTGGGCGCTGTATAATATAGACGGAAGATCCCCCTTGCTATCTCATAATTTTATATAAATTGGCAATCGGCATTTTCCAATCGGACGCACTCATCAAACTTACATCAAAAAGGAGGTTTTTTATATGAATGTTAGTCCAGAGCGCGTAAAAGAATTGAGACACAAGGCAAATCAAATCCGGAGAGACATCTGTGTCACAACCAGCAAAATCGGTTACAGCCACCTCGGCGGCGGTATGTCCATGACCGACCTTGTCACGGCGCTTTATTATGATTTTCTGAACTTTGACCCGAAGAATCCACGCGACCCGGACCGTGACCGATTTGTACTTTCCAAGGGCCACTGTGCCCATGTTCTGTACAACATCTTCGTTGACAAGGGGATGTACACCAAAGAGGAACTGTGGAACGAGTACAACCAGATCGGCGGCCGTTTCGGTATGCATCCGAACTACCTCTATATCCCAGGGATCGACGCATCCACCGGTTCTCTGGGTCAGGGTATGGCACTGGCAATTGGTATGGCGCTGGCCGGCAGATTGGACAAGAAGAACTACCGCGTTGTCTGCCTCACCGGCGATGGCGAACTGCAGGAAGGTTCCAACTGGGAGGCATTCATGTGCGCCGGGCACTATGGACTGGGCAATCTGGTGACCATTGTTGACAAAAACCGCGTTCAGGCCGTGGGCTGGACCAAGGATATCATGGATATCGATCCGCTGGACGCCAAACTCCAGGCATTCGGCTGGGAGACCATCACCATTGACGGCCACGACATGAAGCAGATCCTGGAAACACTGCACAGCCTGCCTGCATCGGACTCCCAGACCCGCCGCAAGCCCATCGCCATCATTGCCAATACCAACAAGGGCGAGACGCTGCCCGGTCTGGAGAACACTACCGCCTGCCACCTGCGGCCCATGCCCGATGATTTGCTGGAGAAGGCCATGGCCCGTTTGGATGAGATTGATCAAGAAATTGAAAGGAGTTGAGCAACGTGGCAAAGAGAATTACCTTTGAAGGCGAACTGCAGCTAGGTCATCTGAGCATGTTGGCAGCCGCATCCGCCCGTGAATTGTATGTGGAAGAATTACATCGCCTGGCAGAGAAGGACGAGCGCATTGTTTTCGTCGGCGCCGACTCAGGGTACAGCGGTGCGGAGAATAAGTTCCGTGAGAAATATCCCGACCGGATGCTCCCGGTCGGCATCGCTGAGCAGGATCAGGTTGGCGTGGCCGCCGGTCTGGCACTGTGCGGTAAAATTCCGTATATCTCAGGCTTTGGCCCGTTTCTAGCCCTGCGCACTCTGGATCAGGTGCATACCAATGTCTGCTATCCGAATCTGCCGGTGCGTATCGTCAATACCCACTCGGGCCTGACCTCGGCCAGTGGTCCGACCCACTATAACATCATGGATATCGCCATCATGCGTACCCTCCCCAATATGACCTTCGTCATTCCCAGCGACGCCAATCAATGCGTCAAATTGATCCAGAAGAGCGTGGATCACCCCGGCCCCATGTGTATCCGGATTGCCCGGGGCGCCGAGCCTCTGGTCTACACGGAGGATTACGAGTATGAGATCGGTAAGGCCATCGTCGCCCATGAGGGCAACGATGTGACTGTTGTCGCCGCAGGCTGCACCGTCGCGTTCGCAGTCTCCGCCGCCAATGCGCTGGAGAAAGAGGGGATTGGCGTCCGGGTGCTGGATATGCACACCATCCGTCCGCTGGATAAGGAGGCAATCCGCACGGCCATTCGGGAGACCGGCCGTATTATCACCGCAGAGGATCACTTTGTGGTCAATGGTCTGGGCAGTGCGGTGGCCGACTTGATGGCAGATGAGGGCTTAACGCCTAAGTTTAAGCGCCTGGGTATCCCGAACGACGCGTTTCCGCCTCTGGGCGACAGTTATGAGCTGTATGCCCACTTAGGCTATGACCCCGAGGGGATTAAAAAAGCCATCCGGGAGATTCTGGGGTAAGCCCTTTCCCTTGTTCCGGTCATCTGTTTTGGGAGATGCAAAAAGAAAAGGAGAACTACGATGCAAGAAAAGAAATTTAATCTTACCAAAAAAGCACTAATCCTGGCGATCCTCTTCTTGGTGTTCCATCTGATCCTGTCCTTCCTGCGTGGGGAGTTGAACTTCATGGTACCGCCCCTGTTGACCTTCATCGTGGATGACCTGGGGGCGAACCTGGGGCAGGGTGGCCTGCTGCAGACCACCTCCACCCTGTGCATGGGCGTTGGCATGATCTTTGCCAGTATCGTAATTGATAAAATCGGTGGAAGCAAGACCCTTGCGCTCTCCACCGTGTTCATGTTCATCAGTGGCCTACTGGGCCTGACGGCGACGACCTTCACCGCCATGCTGTTTGCCCGTGTGTTCGCCGGCCTGGGCAATGCCTTCAGCTTCCCCGCCGTAGTAGCCATCGTCGCTGAGCGGTTCCGCGACAAAAAACACCTTGGCATGGCCAACAGCGTCATCCAAGCGACAAACTCGCTGACGCAGACTCTGACTTTCTCCCTGACGGTGCCCATTTTCATGGCCCTGGGTCAGAACTGGCACTACCAGTTCATGATGTGGGGTACTAGCTGCCTGGCCCTGGGCATCCTGTTCCTGGTGTTCGACCGCAAGCCCAACGCTTTCTTCAAGGAGTACAACAATGCCCAGCTGGCCCAGGAGAACGCCGGCCAGGCCCCTGCCCAACAGGCGAAGGCCGCCCCCAAGGCGAAGGGATCCAGCCTGGTGCAAGCAATCAAGATCCGTCCAGTCCAGAGTGCCGTTATCTCCTTCACCGGCGCCACCTGGCTGTTTATGATCTTCAATACCTACCTGCCTACGATCCTCAAGAGCGTCCACGGCCTGTCGGCCCAGGAGGCCAGCTCCATCACCGGGCTCATCAGCCTGGCCGGCCTGTTCTCCTGCCTGCTCTATGCCCCCATCGTCGGCAGAATCAAGAATTATAAGCCCATCATCCTCCTGTTTATGATCCTGCTGCCTCTGAGCGGCGTCTGTTCTATGCTCCTCAAGCCGGGCCTGCTGCTACGGCTGTGCGTGATCGTGCTGGGCATTGCCTGGGGTTGCTATGTCCCCACCATAAACACCGCTGTCATCACCACGAAGGGTGTTACACCCGGCATCTTCGCGGCATCCAACGCCATCTGGACCCTGTTTGGAAACGCGCTGGCCATGCTGATGCCCATCCTGTTCCAGACGCTTCAGGTGCGCATTGGAATGCAGAACGCCGCTATCGCTCTCTGCCTGGGCGGTGTGTTCGCCATAGCTGGTGCCCTGTACTTCCCCAGCGAGAAGAAAACTGCTTGAGGGGGTAAGCGTGGGATATGGAGCGGAATGTGAGACGAAAGAAGGAAGACGGCTCCCTGAGTTTTGTAGAGAAACTCCACTACGGGATCGGCACGATCGGCTATAACGCCAGTTTCCACTGGGTCAGCACCTTCCTTCAGATCTATTACACGGATACCATCGGCGTCAGCGCGGGCGCTCTCTCCGCCCTGGTGCTGGGGGTACGGCTGTTCGACGCCGTCAACGACCCCATCATCGGCTCCATGGCCGATCGGACCAGAACCCGCTGGGGGCGTTACCGCCCCTGGCTGTTGTTCGGCGGGATCGGGCTGCCGCTGAGTATGATCGCGTTGTTCAGTGCGCGGTCCTCCTGGAATCCGACCGCCAAAGTCTTATGGATGTGCATCTGGTATGTTGTGGCAACCGTGATGTCCACCTGCTACGATATGCCGTACAGCGCCTTGCATGGCGCCCTCTCCCCCAGTTCCCGTGAGCGTGTCCGGATATCCTCTGTCCGGCTGACCTGCAGCCAGATCGGCACGCAGATTACCGGCATTCTGGGCATCCAGTTGATTTTGTACTTCAGCCATGCCGGCGGAGCCCGCACAGAGGGCGGCTATCTGACGGCTGTGGCACTGATCTGCCTGGCCACGCTGCCGCTGGCCATCTGGCCCGCTTTTAAAAGCCGCGAACGGGTTCAGCCGCCTCCCGACCAGAAGAAGATCCCGGTCCGAGGCCAGTTGCTGACACTGCTGAAGAACCCGCCTATCATCATCATCAGTGTGGTGATGATGACCTTCGGTTTCATTGGATTCGGCCGCAGCAGTATGATGATGTATTACTTCACCTACGTGCTGGGCAATCCCAAGGTAATGTCGCTGTTCGGCCTGGTCTCCATGGCGGGCTCCCTAGCGGGAAACATCTTGATCATGCCGGCTCTGTACCGCGCCCTTCACAGCAAGGGCCACACCGCCGCTGCGGGCCATCTGCTCTGCGGGATTTCCTGCATTCTGGTATACGTGGTTACCCCCGGCGGCCTGGCATTCTGGGTTCTGATGTTCTGCGCGGCCGCCTTTATGGGCACGTTCAGTTCCGCACAGTACAGTATGCTCGGAGACGCGGTGGACTACGGCGAGTGGAAGGTGGGCCTGCGCTGTGACGGCTTCCTCTCCTCTTTCACCTCCCTGGCTCTCAAGACCGGCAGCGCCATCGGCCCGGCCCTGGGACTGTACCTGATCAATTCCTGCCACTATGTGCCCAACGCGGTGCAAACCCCCGCAGTCATCACGATGATGAAGGCCAATATCTCCCTGATCCCCGGGATCACAGCTCTGGTCTCCGCCGCCCTGATTTTCTCCCTCTATAAGCTGGATGAACCCAGGCATGAGAAAATCCGTCAGGCACTGCAGGATCGCCATGAGAAACAAGAAAAAGAATCCTAAAGAGGTAATTCCTATGCGTATTTTAACAATGAAGGTATGGAACATATGCTGGGACTGATCCCTATGAAACGGTTTGGCACCCTTGATGAGATCGCAGGATGGGTGGCCGTACTTGCAAGCGACGTGGCCGATTTCATGACCGGCGCGATATCCTTGTTGACGGCGGGCAATGTATCTATTGATGCGAATTTTTTTTAGAAAAACAACCGGTCAAAATCATTTGACCGGTTGTTTCTTTTGGTGCGGCGGGGCCTTATGGCGGAAAGCTCACTCCCCCATGAAACATTCATTATAAAAGAGACTTCACTCTGACGTTCCGTAACAGCGTAAAATTGGGATTATCACATAGAAAGGATAAACAACATGAACGTTAAAGTGGTACGATCTGATAGTATCTACAACAAACGCTGTTTCGCAGTAGCCTCCGCACAGGGATCATTTACTCATTGACCGGCTTCCGCTTTTTCCGTTTCATGCTGCTCGTGCCGCTCATTGAGCTCCTGCTGGATTTTTTCCTTCCGCTTGCCCGTATAGTCGTTAAAAAACATCGGAATCATCGTGAGCGCAAAGCCGATGGCTGGTAAAACCGTTACCATAAAGAGTAGCCATTTGAGCGTATCGGGCGACTGCGTTGCCAAAATCTGTTTGCCCATTGCATCGAGCTGAGTTGGATCCGGCTCAATATATCCGCCCCGATCCAATACGATGCCAGTCGCTACACCCGCGATACCCGCCGTCACCTTGCTCAGGAAGGTTTGAAACGCGAAGCAGACGCCTTCAGAGCGTTTGCCGGTTTTCCATTCGATATAATCCACGCTATCTGCAATCAGCGCATAGGTAATCACATTATAAATGCCGAGCGGGAAACCCATGAAGAACAGACATACCCACAAAAGATAAAGATTCACATGCTCCACGTTGCCTACGAAGATCAAGTAGCAGGCCATATGCGCTACCACGCCGAAAAGCGAGGAGCCGATATAAATCTGCTTGAGGGAAAACTTTTTACGCAGCAATGGAAACACCGCCATGGCCGGCACCATACCCACGCCGATTGCGACGGTTAGCGTGGTCAGCACCGTCCCCTTTGGAATAAAGCCATTGTTGCCGTTTTGCAGGATCAGATAGTTGCTGATATAATCGGCGGAGATGTTGGCGATGACCATCGTGGAGCCAAGAACAGCGGCCATGATGACGATTAGCAACAGTTTATTTTTTGCCACCATCTGAATGGATTCTTTCAGAGACGGCGTTTTTTCGCTCTGCTCCACACGCTCCTTGGTGTTAAAAAACGCAAGGCTGGAAAGCGCCGCGCCCAGAAGAGCGAAGATCACAGCGCCTACTAGATAGCCGTTTTTCAGGCCCAGCGTGCTGTTGCGCAGCACCGGGATCAGCAGCGAGGGCAGAATACCGCCAAAACGTGCTGCCCAGGCGCGCCGTGGAGAGAAACGAGGTGCGCTCCTGCTCATTTGGGGTGATCACAGCGCTCAGGCCCCAGAAGGGAACATCCTGAATGGTGAACATAACGCCCCAAAGGATGTATGTAACCGCCGATAAGCGATCTTTGCCCCGCTGGAGGCAAATCCCGGCGCCCAAAACAGCAAGATTGTTGTGATCGCAATCGGAATTGGCGAAAAAAGCGGTAGGGGCGCATCTTGCCCCATTTGGTGCGCGTCCGGTCAACGATCATACCCATAATCGGATCGTTTGCAGCGTCAAAAAATACGGCCTGCCAAAATGATGGTGCTCGCGGTCACACCTGCATTTTTCATGCCCTGGAAAACAACGTCCACAAGAAACACCATATAAAACATCGTCATAATGGTGTAAATTCCGCTGCGGCCGAACGCCGCCACAGTAAAGGACAGCTTTTCCTTCCGCGAGAGATATTTTGTTTCCACTTTCAACCAACCCTTTCTTCTCTCCAATGGTATATTCTACTTATTCCTGCTCCGGTAAGCGGGGAGAATCACGGGTTTTTTCTCCCCCGCACGCTCCATTTCACGCAAAAGCAGCTTCTTCATCTTTTGCCGTACAAAAGCATAGGAGCGATCCTTGATAAGATTATTTTTTCGATCGGATCCTTGGTCAAATCATAGAGGTAATCCTCAAAATACACCGGGGAACGATGGATCGTATAGCCTGTGGGGGCGAGTGCACGAACAGAATATTTATATTGCTTTGTGCGAATTGCCCGGCCGCACTGGCTTTCGCTGATTTGGATAAACACGCAGTCGCGCTCCGGCTCCTCCCCTGCCAGCTCACGGACTAGGGAATGGCCCATATAGCTCTTCGGAATTGGAATCCCGGCAAGATCCAACATGGTAGGAGGCAAATCGATCAGGCTGACGAGCCGCTCCTCCTTCTTGCCTCCTTGGAATGGACCGCCGCGGATAATCAGCGGCGTGTGGGTGGCAGAATCATGGCAGCTACGTTTATACTCCAAATTTCTCGTTTTAAAGTGGGAGCCATGGTCGCTGGTGTAGATGAGGATGGTGTTTTCATACAGGCCTTTCTCCTTGAGCTTTGCCACCAGCCTGCCCACGTTTTCATCCAACCGGTTGATTGCCGCCATATAATCCGGGTACATTTTCTCATAATCGCCCTCTAAAAAGGACAGATCCGGCGGGATCGGGTAATCCCGAAATTTCTCTACCGTTTCCTTCGGCCCCTCATAGCAGTGGCGGTCGTTCTGATGATGCGGCTCCAACTGGGAGATGAAGAGGAAAAACGGATCGTCCGAGGTTTTTTGATCGAGATACTCCAGCGCGAAGTCATTGATGCAGTCCGCACGGTAACCCTTAAAATCAATCTGATTGCCCTCTGCATCAAACACATATCCATCATAACCGTGGGACGTAAATTCCAGCACGTCCGCCGCGCGCCACCAGTTTTTATAGCCGCCCTGGCGCTCTTTCGGGATCGCTGTTTTTTCGCAGTGGAAACCGACGTTTGGCAGCCGGTCGGAGGCAAGATGCCATTTGCCAACATACGCCGTTTCATACCCTGCTTCATTGAAATATTCCGCCATCGGACGGATTGTTTGGGGCAGGGGCACGCCATTCCAATAGCAGCCGCACTGCGTCGCATACATGCCCGTTTGCAGACAAGCACGCGCCGGGCCGCAGACAGGCTGGCAGGTATAGGAGTTTTCAAACTGAATTCCCTCCCGCGCAAGCTGCATCAAATTAGGAGTGGCCTCCTCATTGACGGTATCCCAACGCTGTTGGTCGCTGAAATAAAAGATAATGTTCGGCCTCATGTGAATGATTCATCCTTTCGCACTTACTTTAGAATAGCTCACGTATCTTTCAATCGATTCAAACGGGTCGCAAAATCAAACCAATGTGACCAAAGCGGTGATCGCATTATAAAGCGCCAAGCAGGCGACTGCCGAAACGGCGACCACAAAAACGCTCTGAATAGAGGACTCCTTACATCTCCGATTGAGCACCGAGCCGATGAATCCGCCCGCAACAGCGCACGGAATTACAATCAGCAAAATTTTCAAATCGTAGCCCTGGAAGCCTGTTGTCACTCCGGTGGTTATCAAATTGGAACACTGTGAAAAAAAGATCACCGCAACAGAATAGACCGCCGCGTCCTCATGGAGAAGGAAAAAAAGAGCGTTAAAAACGCTACATTGATCGGCCCGCCGCCAATGCCCAAAAAAGAGCGGCCGTGCCCAATAGGAAACCCGCAAACAAAATTGCAAGTGGATTCGTCACATGGAAGGTGCGGTGCTTTATCACCACAGAGAGGATCACACAAGCCAAAAAAAACGCCAAAATGGCAGACTGGACTCCCTTGACCAACTCCGGCCTTCCAGAGACCTGCATCGCCTGAGCAAACAGCGTATTGCCGCAAATTCCCCCAGCCACGGAGCCCGCCGCCACTAACAGGACGATGAATGGCTTGATCGGCGTTTTATTCCGAATATGCTTTGCCATCGACGTGATAGACATAGCAAACACCGCACAGGAGGAAATAAAACTGATCTGCTCCAATGGATGGGCGCCGATGACATCCAGAACCGGCTTAATCACCACACCGCCGCCAAGGCCGACAAATGCTCCCAAGAAGGTGGCGATACACACCACAATACCATAAAGCAATGCCACCACAGAAATCACCCCATATTAATTTATTTTAACAGATTTCACAAAAAGCGCAAGGCGTAATTCGAAAATTGCTGCAAATATGAAAAAGCGCGGCCACACAAAATGACCACGCTTTTTTGTTTGAAATGAAACGCTTTATTCCTCTGCAATCTGCACGCCGCCGACAGGGCGAACGGACAGCACATAGCAGGTGTTCACGCCGAAAATACGCTCCATTTCCGCCTGGTATTCCGCTAGGCAATCATTGGGAACAAAGGCTTGAATCGTCCCAGCGAAACCGCCGCCATGCACGCGCCATGCCCCTTTCCCACGCAGCATCTGCTCTGTGAGTTGCAAAGCGAGCGCAATCGGCTGCTCCTTCGGAAGCCTGGGCGTATACACATTCTGGTTATACATGAAGGAGGACTGCCCGCTCTCAATCACCTTTTCCTTAAACGTTTCAAAATCGCCGGAGCGCAGAGCCTCTACTTCCTCAATCACCCGCTTATTCTCACAATAGAAGTGCAGCGCGCGCAGAATGGCGCGGTCGCCCACGCGGTTACGAAGCGTGGGGATCCCCTGCCGAAAGGTTTCTTCCTCGACCTCGCGCAAAACCGGCTTTTGAAACTCTGCCGCTACAGCCTCCATCTCCCCGCGAACAGCCGCGTATTCCTCGGTTAAATCAGAATGGTTTCCGCCGGTATCGACAATGCACAGCGAGTGCCCGCAGGAGGCAAAGTCAAAATCGACCTTCTCGATCACCGGCGCGGATGGGTCCTTAAAATCAATCATCACAAAGCCGCTGACAGAGCTTGCCATCTGATCGAGCAGCCCGCAGGGCTTGCCAAAATAGACGTTTTCCGCATACTGTGCAATCTGCGCAATTTCCACAGGGTCAATCTTCCCATCGTTGAATAAGTAATTGAGGATCGTACCCAGCAGCACCTCAAACGCCGCCGAAGAAGATAGGCCGGAGCCGCTGAGCACGCGAGAGGCCGTTGTTGCATCAAAGCCGCCGATGCGGTAACCGAGCTGTTGGAAGCGCGCGCACACGCCGCGCACCAAGGCGGCGGAATGCCCTGTTTCTTTCTCCTGGACGCTCAGATCAGATAAATCTACTACATCCATGCGGTAGCCTGCCGACTTCACCCGCACGGTATGATCCGTATTTTTAGAGGCAACCGCAATTGCATCCAGGTCAATGCCTGCCGCCAACACACGGCCATGGTTATGATCGGTGTGATTGCCGCCAATCTCCGTGCGGCCGGGGGCGCTGTATAAACCGCCGATCCGATCCGCCCCAAAGAGATTGATGAAGCTGTCGATTACATCTGCATAGCGCTTACGCTGCTGAGCGAGGCAGTCATCGTATAAATATACCTCCTTCAGAACGCTATCGTACCCGCCGCTGAGCAGGGTTTCTTTTAACGTTTTCATATCGGCCATCTGCGAATCTACTCCCTTTTGTAAAAATGATGATGAAAAGGCTATATCTTTGTGCCACCCTTCCCACCGCGCTTGCGCCTTTGCTCAATCAGCTCCAGCGACCAATTCAGCAGCAGAATGGAAAGACCGGACAACACCAACAGGACCACGATCGGCAGGATAAAGCTCCACGAAAGCGGATCATACACATTGCGCCCGATGAAAGAATAGGAAAGCAGCTTCGGTGCAAATCCCGCGAGGGAAATCAAAATATATTTCCAGTACGTATATTCCATAGAGCCATAAAGCTGGCTAATCGTATTGATTGGAAAGCTCGGCACAAGCCGAAAAACAAACAGGAGCACCGGGCTGAGCGCTCCTTTGGCCTCCAAAATCTCACGCACGGAAGGGTAACGCCGGAGCACCTTTTGAATATTGGAAGGGCCGATGTGCATCCCTGCCAGATACCTTGCGGACATCAAAATGACAACTCCACCCAGATTGAGCACGAATGCGACGGGAACGGAAAACACCATGCCGGAGATCACGCCGATCGCCGACACAGGGATTACCGGAATCCATGCCTTAACCAGAAAGAGCAGCTCAATGACAAAAGGGATTAGCCACCGGTAAGGGATTGAGGCGACCGCCCGCTCGAACTCCACCAGAGTGAATTGAAACTGTTCATACCATTTCTGGATTGAGGGAATTTGCATCAGCAGCGTAAGGATCACCAGCACAGCCGCCGCGATCAGGAGCAGATATGCGCTCAGATTCAGCAGTTTACGCCGGGTAAACTCTTTGGTTTTCAAGCAATCGCTCCTCCTTAGCCGCAATTCATTTGCAAGGAATGGTATTCGGATAGACAAAAACGACCGTGGGCAGGCACGTGGCAGGGCCGATCCGTTCTGTGAAGTCTATTTTATAGCATATTACCGCTAAGGTCAACCTGCTTGCATCCGCTTTTTTAGGCGCCCAATCCGTTCTTAAACTCTTCTCCAAAGCCGAAAAGTACCATATCCCTTGCAAGAATATGCGCTCCATCCGCCGAAAATAGCGGATTGTCCTCCTCCCTGCCCGAAAAAAACTTCTTACAGCTGTAAAAATGTGATACAATAGCATCAAACGGGTCGCAAAGTTTCAAGCTTTGAAACTTGGATGCATTAGAAATGCCTGTCGGCGCAAATCGCCTCCTGCCGCAAATCGGCAACGCCATTTTTTGCAGAGGCTGGCTTTGTGCGTACAGTTTGCGGGCTAAAGATATATCACCAGCCTGCTTTCTATAGACAACAAATGGAGGTGTTCAGCTTGACATCAGTAAAACGGGCGGTTGTTTTCAGCGGCGGCGGCGCAAAAGGCGGATACCAAATCGGTGCGTGGAAGGCACTGCGTGAAATCGGCTTTGAGCCTGATCTTGTAACCGGCACCTCCGTAGGTGCGCTCAACGGCGCGCTCATGGCGCTCGGCAAATATGAGGACGCACGTTCCATTTGGGAGAACATGAGCATGAACCGGGTCTTCTCACAGTTTGTGGAGGATACACAGGCGCAGAATTTACCGCCAGAAACGCTCTTCAAACGCCTGGCCAGAGAGGTACTGCGCAACGGCGGAGCCGATATTTCGCCATTGCAAGAGCTTGTGAAATCTCTTATGGATGAGGATGCACTGCGGCACTCCCCCATCCGCTTTGGCCTTGTAACCACACGCTTTTCTCCGATCAAAGCGGTTGAACTTTTCATTGAGGAAATCCCGGAGGGGGAAGCGGCGGATTATGTGCTGGCGAGCGCGGCCTGCTTCCCATTTATGAAATCCTATCAAATTGGCAACGTCAAATTTGTAGACGGTGGTTATTCCGATAATATGCCCGTCCAGATGGCGGTCAACGCAGGGGCTACGGAGGTTGCCGTGGTAGATATCAGCGGCGGGCTATCCCACCAGCCAACGCTGCGGGATGACCGCGCACTGATCCATTATATCCATAACAAACGCCCCTTCAACAATGGTCAGCCCGGCGCGATGCTTCTGTTTGACCAGGAGATCTCCCGGCAGAATATGCGGCAGGGCTATCTGGATACCTGCAAATGCTTTGGCCTGCTAGATGGCTCCTACTACTCCTTTCAAAAAAATGAAAAATATCAGACCAGAGCGCAGGAGATCCTTTGCCATCGCAAATTCTCCCAGCTATTTTCCGCCCTGCCCTCTGCCGCCCGTTTTGAGCGCTCAGGGCGGCAAAACGTGATCTCACATCTGGAAAAAACAGAGGAAGGCCCCTTCCTATACCGAGCCGACGTGCTCTCCTGTGCGGAATGCGCGGCAGAGATTTTTGGGCTTGATCCGCGTGAAATTTACACCTTTGCCGGGATGACAAAACAGGTGATTGATCTCGTCCACGCCAGCCTGATGGAGGAGCATGCGGACGAAATCCGCAATTTTGGCCGGGTGCTTGACCGCGGCCTCAGCTTGGAGCTGCTCAAAACGGCTATCACAGGATGGGATAAACGGCTTTTGACCGTTTATGCCATGCAGATTTTGCTGGAGGGCCGAATCAGCGAGCAACAGCGGCTGCGTATCTGGCTGATCGCGACACTGATGCCGGATGTGTTCTGCGCCGCGCTGTTCTGCTGGGTTTCTATCACCTTCGAACAGGAAAAAGGAAGAATTGGTACCGCAATTTCTATAAAACCAAGCACAAGGTGCTACGATCGATTACCCCATCAAATCACGTGCGGATCAACAATCTACTGCAATAAAAAACCGCCTTGCCGTAAAAACAGCGAGGCGGTTTTGATTTTTACTGTAGTGTTCTTTTTTACTTAATAAAAAACAGCAGCAGCGTGCCTGCAAGGGCAATGATGAAAAAAGCAATGGAAATATACTTTGTCCACTTTGCGAGCTTTGCTTCAATCGTGCGGCCCTTATTCTTGCCAAAGAACGTTTCCGCACCACCTGCAATTGCACCAGAGAGGCCGGAAGAACGGCTTTCCTGCAACAGAACTACCACGATAATCAAAATAGAAGAGATGATCAACAAAACGCCTAAAATAATCTGAAGTGCGGACATGGAAAAAAATCCTCCGTTCATTACTAATTTACCGAATTAGTTTAGCACACGATATCGAAAAAAGCAAGTTCTTTTTACCAAGCGGATTAAAAACTACAAAAAAGAAGGATTTTTTACCGGCAGCGCACGGTGCTATTTCGATACAAATACCAGCAGCCATCCCACCCGCCTCTATTTCGGCGTGCAATAAAAATGCGGTGCAAAAAGAACGCACCCTTTTGCACCGCACGATTTCTTCCTTATTTACTTTTTGTTTGATTGAAAAACATCAAAGCGAAACATTGCGCAACCTCTGCTGCTTTTCACCGAGTGAAACATTACCCGCCGCCATCGCTTTTCTACTAATTATATTACCGTAAAACGATCTGTTTTGGAATGACTCAGGCCAATTGCTAAATATCAATTCCTTATTTTCTTTCAATCAGGAATTTGTTTTCTGGCTTCTTTTCTTCCACCTTCCTGATCCCGGCCGGAATGATCGCCTTGCCGGATCAACTCCAATTTTTTGTGGAAGAAATTTCCCTTTTACCTGAAAGAATATACGCGAAAAAGGCCTGCTCTTCTTTCCCTCGTTAATTTAGATGGATGCTGCGAGAACCTGGCGGCGGGCAACGAACGAGCCCGGTTGATCTTCACTGTACATTGGAACCGCCTCCCCTCTTGAATTAGCGCCTGCAATACTGGCCCGGCGCCCGCAGATCGAAACCTCATCGATCTTTACTATATCTTTCGATTTCCTTTCTGCATCTTCATTATAGCACATCATTTGGGATTGTCAACACTTTTTTTAATAATCTTGTGTTTTTTTTTATCGTTTTATCACATCTATTTTTTTCGCCCTCTATCGCCATTTTTTCGCATCCTCCATACCGCCGCAAAAGATTTCCTGCGTGCGGTATGCGAAAAACCTGTTGACGAACTGCATACAAAACGCTACAATGGTAATACAAAATAAAAGAAAGGCGTGGGCCATTCGAATGGATGATTCATACAGCCCTAACATTTTGACCGTGACCGATGACGACGGCACAGAGCATGTTTTTGAAGAGCTCGACCGGATTGAAACCGATACAGACCGTTATATTGCTCTGATGCCCTCCTATGAAGATTCTGAGGAGCTGTTGGAAAACGACGGTGAGCTGATTATTGTTAAGGTCCGTGAGGAAGGCGGAGAAACCTTTCTCTACCCGATTGAGGACGACGCCGAATTTGCGGAGATTGCACGCGTTTTTGAAGACCGCCTGCAAGATCTTTTTGAAATCGATTTAGAGGATGAAGAGTAGCGACCCGCTCCGCATCACATCGCTTTTGAAAAAGAGCATTCTTCCCTGCCCTGTTCGATCACTACGGCTATTATAACCCAACACATTCTAATAGAGAGCTTTGCTCCGCCGGCAGATTGCAGACCTCCCGGCCTCTGGCTGGAAGAAGGGAGCGAGAAACCGGAGGGCAGGCACTCACCTGCTTTTTGAGGCAGGTTATTAATCGCCGTTCCCGGCATGGCGGGGATTCTATAGCTGGCATGCCCTTCAGTCACAGGATGATTGAAGGGCTTTTGATTGTTTGGATTTTAACCCGTTCGACAGATCTCATTTGACAAATACCGAGCATTCGTATAATCTAATAAAGATACCCTTGTAAAACAGGAGTTTGCGGAGGTGAGGACATGTTCGGATTAGGCGTGGGGATCGATTTGGGAACCAGCTCTGTTATGATCTATGTAGAGGGCCGCGGCATCGTCCTGACGGAGCCCTCCGTCATTGCCTGCAACACCCGGGGCGGCGAAATGATTGCGGTAGGCGAGCCCGCCTACCGGATGATTGGCCGCAATCCAGAATCCATTTCCGTCATTCGGCCTTTGAAGGACGGTGTTGTTTCCGATTTCCCCATGACAGAAAAAATGTTGCAGCACTACATTCAAAAAATTTGTGGAAACCGGATTTTCAAGCCGCATGTGATCGTTTGCATGCCAAGCTCCGTGACCAATCTGGAAAAAAGGACGATCCTTGATGTGGCTACGGCCTCCGGCGCAGGCATGGCCTGCCTGATCGAAGAGCCGCTCGCAGCAGCCATTGGCGCCGGTATTGATATCCACCACCCTTATGGCACGATGATCGTCGATATGGGCGGCGGTACCACCGATATTGCGGTGATCACAATGGGAAGCATTGCGATATCCGGCTCTGTCCGGATTGCGGGCAATGAGTTTGATGAAGCAATCATGCGCTATATAAAAACCTATAAAAATGTGACCATTGGCGAGCGGACGGCCGAGGAAATCAAAAAGCAAATCGGCTGTGCCTATATCCGGGAGGAAGAAGTGGCGATGATTGCCAAGGGCAAGAACTATATCACCGGCATGCCGGAGAGCTTTGAAATCTCCTCCACAGAGGTATATGAAGCAATCTGCGATCTGCTGGATGATTTATTTGAGGCTGTGCGCAGCATTTTGGAGGTTACGCCGCCGGAGCTTGTGAGCGATATTGCAACGCAGGGCATTATCCTAACCGGCGGTGGAGCGCTGCTCTACGGAATGGATACAATGGTGCAAAAGCGCACGGGGATCCGCGCCCGCGTGGCAGATGACCCGCTCCACTGTGTGGTGAAGGGCACTGGCGCCGCATTGAAGGATATGAATGTTTTGGCGGACAACGGTTACATTTTCAAATCGCGTGAGGAAATCGTAGGTATAAAAGACTAAAGGGAAAAATACAGCCGGCCATTCCAAATAGAATGGCCGGCTCAGTTTTTCATTCGATAGGGTTTGCTTTTTTACACGCCGCACAGCGGAGCAAACCTGCCGCGGCCTCAAAGCAAACCAGAACAGGTGAGCACAACATAAGCGGCATATGTAAACAAAAGCACAATGCCCTGCGAGCGGCGGAATTTTTTGGAGATCAAAGCCGGGATCACAGCAATGCAGCCCACCAGCAGGCAGGCTGGAAGATCCATCATGGCAACCTGGCGGGAAACCGGAAGCCCGCCGCCATAAATCATGGCGGAAATCGGAAGGATCAGCGTCAGATCGATAATATTGGCGCCGATGATATTGCCCACGGAGAGGGAGGCCTGTTTTTTTGCAATTGCGGTAATGGTCGTTACCAGCTCCGGGAGCGATGTGCCGATTGCAATGATCGTAACGCCGATAATCCGCTCGGGCACACCGATAAAACGGGCAAGCTCGCTGCCGTTATCAATAAGGAGCTGTGCACCTAAAACGATGCCAACCGTACCGGCGATAAATTTGACAATATTGAGGGCAATCTCTTTCGCGGCAGGCTTTTGCTTAAGCCCCGCTTCCTCCTCGCGCTCCTCTTCCCGCATGCCGAGCCGTGCTTCGTGGATATTCTCCGCCATGGCAATGATAAAGATCGCCAGAAGCAGAATACTGGGAATGAGCGCAAGCTCGCCGCCAGCACCAAAAACCACCAGGAACAGGGCCGCGCCCAGCATCAGGCAGGATTTGAGCATATAATCCCTGCGCTTGATCACGGTAGGCATACAAATCAGCGCAATTGCCATAATCAGGCCAAGGTTTGCCGTTACGCTGCCCACGGCATTGCCGATCGACATATCAACCTTGCCCTGTGCGGCCGCAAAAGCGGAAACCAGCAGCTCCGGCAGCGTTGTTGCAAAGCTCACTACCGTTGCGCCGACGATCAGCTTCGGGATGCCGGAAACCTCCGCCATCCAGGATGCCGCATCCACAAAATAATCCCCGCCCTTGACGATTAAAATAATTCCAACCGCAAACAACAGAATGACCAGAAAAATATGCATATTTTCTCTTCCTTCCTACGACCAAGCAATCCCTCTAAAACATTCCGTGGAACATATAATAAAAGAACCCACCTAATGGGTTCTTTCCTTTCTCATGCCGACGGAACCTCACAGGCTTACAAGCGTCTACCTCCCGATGGGGGGAAGGCCGCTTGCCCCACATGTCTCAATTGGAAGTATTGTAGTCCTTTTTGTCACCTGCGTCAAGCAAAAAATCCCAATACTCTAAAGGGGTGAAAAGGGGCTAACCGCGGAAACGGAAACGTTAACTGCCAGCAGAAACTTGCCTTTATGGTTCGCTTCTGCGCCGCAATAGACGGTGGAGGAAAATTGTGCTATAATAGCTTCAAACAGGTCGTTTGAAGCATTGAAAAAATGTCTGTCGGCGCAAAACGCCTCCTGCCGCAGAAGCGGAAACGCCATTTTTTGCAGAGGTTAGATTTACGCAAATGGCGGAAACGCTTCAAACGGGTCGTTTGAAGCATTGAAAAAATGTCTGTCGGCGCAAAACGCCTCCTGCCGCAGAAGCGGCAACGCCATTTTTTGCAGAGTTAGATTACGCAAATGGCGGAAACGCTTCAAACGGGTCGTAAAGTTTCAACCTTAAAAGCATTAAAAAAATTGCGTTATTATTATAATTCGGAAAAATCGGAAAGGAAGGCGTAGTATGCTCATCAATTTACTGCAAAAAAACCGCAGCTATCGTAGCTATGACGAAGCCCACCACGTTAGCCGCGCAACGCTGGAGGAATTGATTGATTGCACGCGTTACACAGCATCGAGTGTCAATATGCAGCCGCTGAAATATTTTGCCGCCAACGAGCCGGAAACGGTATCGCGTATCCAGCCGCTCACCCATTGGGCAGGCAAGCTCAAGGAGCTTCATTTGCCGCGGCAAGGGCACCGGCCCACGGCATTTATTATTATCTGCCAGGATCGTTCTATCAGTGATTCCCCCACGATGTTTCAGCGCGATATTGGCATCGCAGCGCAGACAATCCTGCTCGCCGCTACGGAAAAGGGCCTCGGCGGCTGCATGATCGGCAGCTTTGAAAAGGGCGCGTTAAAAGAATTGCTCCAACTGCCTGCACAAATCGAGCCGATGCTCGCGCTTGCCATCGGCAAGCCGGATGAAACAGTGGCGCTCACCGCCGTGGGGCCAGATGGCTCCACTGATTACTACCGGGATGAAAACGACCAGCACCACGTGCCCAAGCGCGCGTTGAACGATATTCTTCTGTGAGGTTATCAAACTTTAAAAGCTTCCTTTTTCGCACTGCGTTTGCTTTTCGAGCATGAAACGCGGTGCGAAAACAAGTTTCATACATTGAATTTTTAGCTGCGCCAAAGCCGCGCAATGATGCAACCAATCGTACGAAAGGAATGGGTATCAGAATGAAAACAGGTTTGGTATTAGAGGGCGGCGGCCTGCGTGGAATTTACACAGTCGGCGTTCTTGACGTATTGATGGAGGAGGAGCTGTTTCCAGATTATGCGGTGGGAGTATCCGCCGGAGCGGCGAATGCTGTTTCCTACCTATCAGGCCAGAAAGGGCGCGGCTATCGTGTGAATACGCAGTATTTGGGAGATAAACGGTACATGAGCCTTTCTAACCTGATCCGTAAGCATTCTCTATTCGGCATGGACCGATTTTTGATGAAATCCCAAATGCATTGGACACGCTCGATTATGAGGCCATCCAGCGCTCCCCAATTGAATTCTATACCGGCGTTACCTCCTGCGAGGATGGACAGGCTCTGTATTTTGGCAAGGAGTATTTGGCCAACAACTGTGACTTGCTCTGTGCATCCGCTTCGATTCCCATCATTTCTCGCCCAGTGGAAATCGACGGTATCCCCTGCGTGGACGGCGGCGTGGCGGACCCGATTCCTGTGCAGAAGGCGCTGGACGATGGATGCGAACAGATCGTTGCCGTGCTGACGCAGCCGCGCGGCTATCGACAGAGCCCGATGCGTATGCGTCCCGCCTATCATCGGCTACTGCGGCGCTATCCCCGGCTGGTGCAGACGCTGGACCGCCGCCATACCGTTTATAACGCCTGCCTCGCACAGTTGGAACAGCTGGAGCATAATCTGCGCGCCTTTGTCATCGCACCGAGTCGCCCCCTGCCCACAAGCTGGATGAGCAAAGACCCAAGCCGCATGCAGGAAAGCTACGAAATTGGGCGTGAGGATGCATTTCGTGCGCTGCGCAAGGGGCTTGCAAAATCCTTTTAAAAGGGCGCCGTGCTATGGTGTAATGCGTTGATAGAGCGGCAATTCAAATTAGAAATTGACGGAGGTGCTTCCGGATGAAAAAAGGACTTGTGCTCGCCTTTTCTTTGCTTTTGCTCTGTGTTGCAGGGTGCAGCAATCTCAAAAACGTTCCGATTGACGCATACGTTTGGAAAATAACAGTGATTCAAGAAAAAACGAAGATTCAAGAGAATCAAAAAGGCGACGTGATTGCCTGCGCTCCTGAATTCATCTCGTCCTACAAAGGCGCAGCAGAGATTGATTTGACCTGTGAAGCCCAAAATGGGAGTTTCACCATTACGGATGCTAGGAGCAATCAAAGCTACAAAGGCCAATACCGTTTGGAGGAGAGGAGCCCGGAAGGCACAATTTACGAAATCAAGCTGGGCGAAGCTACGGGCTATGCGGTAACAGGTATAACAACCTATCTGGACAATCACCAAACCCCTACTTTCATCATCAACATCGGCGATTATGTATTAAATTTCAATCCGTATCCAATGCTGCGGAAAACGATACGATCCATTCGTGAACCGATGCTGTGCATTTGGAATCGGCCTATGTCAGAAAAACCATAATCGTATAGAATCGCGGCTTGATCTGATGATCAGGCCGCGATTCTTTTTGTGAGCATCCAGCATAAATACAGGGGATCAACCAAATAAAGAGATATCCTCAAATTTCAGTGACTTGCTAAAGGAATGAATCGTCTATGGCGGAATCCATATGGTTATCCAAACATATAACTCTGATATGATGTTCGACCAAATACCGAAGTGTCTCGATACACTCTAAAAAATTATCACCCAAATCATAAATATTGTTTGCCACGAATACGTCGAATTCTTTTTGGGAAAGCCGGGCAATAATCTTTTTTAATCCGGGCTTGTCCACCGGCGCCTGTTCGAAGCCCTCGTCTAC
>ENA-OQDA01000247-OQDA01000247.1-human-gut-metagenome-genome-assembly--contig:-NODE-247-length-23419-cov-8.269921_pt1 | contig 23419 bp, 17 predicted proteins | sample MGYA00242771_ERZ504603 | MGnify/ENA primary metagenome ERZ504603 (study PRJEB26092, sample SAMD00036328) | human gut metagenome | host: Homo sapiens | study: EMG produced TPA metagenomics assembly of...
GCCCGGGCGCATGGAGGCGCAGGCGCGGACCAGCTGCCGAGGAGCCCTTGCCGCGCAGCGGGGCTCTCGCCTCCTCGGGCAGCGCGACGACCTGGGCCTGCAGGGCGTTCAGCGCCGCCGTCCTCGCCTTCACCGCGCCGGCGTAGGCCGGCCTCGAGCGCGCCGAGGGCGCCCATCTCGGCGCAGCGCGACTTCGCCGGCGCGCAGCGGGTTCCCGCGAGGGCGGCGCGCGCCGCCTGCTCGGCGTCGATCCCGTCGCTCTTCCCGCGCCGGCGCCGCTCGGAGCGGTCGGGCGCCGAGACCTCGAGCACGCGGACGCCCGCGGCGTCGAGCGCGCGGGCGAGCCCGGCGCCGTAGCCGCCCGTGCCCTCGACGCCCGCCGCCTCGACGCGCCCGAAGGCGCGCATCCACGCGACCATCGAGGCGTAGCCGCGCGCGTCGGCCGGGAACGACGCCGTCCCGAGCAGCGCGCCGGAGGCGTCGAGCGCGGCCGCCACGTGGGCGTCCTTGTGCGTGTCGACGCCGACGGTGACAACCCTGTTCCCTTCTGCCATACTGGACTCCTCCCGAAAGGGTGCGCGGGCGTCCTCGGGCGAGACGTCCTATGGCGTGTCGGACGGGCTCCCGACGGGCTCCTATCAAGTCATCCCCGAAGGGCCCTGCGCGGGTTTCATTTGCGAACGCCGCCGAGCCGCCGCGCGCCGGCGACGAGCCATGAGCTAAGGCGACCGAGGGCCTGGACGACAACGGGTCGGCCGGCGGGGCGGGGCTTCTCTCCCGATGATACGCTTCGCCATCGGGAGACGCATCTATCGTCCCATAGGATGACAGGGCCTGCTAGTCAGTATGAACATGACTTAAAACATCATGGACAAAAAGCATGACTTTTCGGTAGTTTTCCAAGGGAAAACCAGCAGAGTGGAAAAGGAGCCTGGAAGAAACCCCAGGTAAACGGAACGCCTCTTGTCGCGCGCCAAAGCAAAACTACGGAAAAGTGCCTGTTTATGTCCATGACTCTTTAAGTAATATATAGAAGCGCACGAAACCAGGGCGTACGGAAGAGAAACTCGGCCGGCTTTTCGGACGCAGGAAGCATCGGCTTTTGAGCGCCCTTCGCCGCGGCGTTCCTGCGAAACATCCCGGCTTTCGAGCTTCTTCCTGCCGGAATACTCTCCGATTGACGATACGCCAAGCCGCTGGTGTCGGCGCTGCTGTTCGCGGTGCACATCGTGTACGTGTCGAAGTTCTCGGGGACGAACGACGTGCTGGTGCTCACGGTGATGCAGTTCTTCATCGGCGGCGCGTGCGGCGTGGCGTGCGGCGCCTGCTTCGAGACGCTCCCTCCCGCGTGGGCCCTCACGCCCGAGTTCTTCTGGAACATGGCCTACCTGGTCATCTTCGCGTCGTGCGTGGCGCTGGTCATCCAGAACGTGGCGCTGGCGCATGTGCCGCCCGCGCAGGCGTCGCTGTTCCTCCGTCTGGAATCGGTGTTCGGCGTGCTGTTCAGCGTGCTTCTGTACGGCGAGCAGGTGGGGCTCAAGCTGATCGTGGGATTCGTGCTGATCTTCGGCGCCATCCTGGTCAGCGAGATGTTCCCCCTGAAACGCAAGGACGTTGCAACCAATCAACTGGAAGCGGTGCCGGTCGAGCTGCCATGATACAATTGCTCCCAATGTGTGCAGTAAGGGAGGAACCTCATGGCAGAAAAAGACAACATCGTGCTCATCGGCATGCCCGGCGCCGGCAAATCTACCCTCGGCATCGTGCTGGCGAAGATCTTGAACTACGACTTCATCGACGCCGACCTCGTCATCCAGAACAGCTGCGACAAGACGCTGCAGAAGCTCATCGACGCGTGCGGTCCCGAGGGCTTCATCCAGGTGGAGAACGAGATTCTGCGCGAGCTGAACGCGTCGAAGTCCATCATCGCCACGGGCGGCTCGGCCGTGTACTCCGACGAGGCCATGAAGCATCTCGCCGAGATCGGGACCATCGTGTATCTGAAGATCACGTACGACCAGCTGGTCAGCCGTCTGAGCGACCTGCAGGAGCGCGGCGTGGTGCTGAAGGGAGGCATCGGCATGAGCCTGCGCGAGCTGTACGACGAGCGTCTGCCGCTGTACGAGCAGTACGCCGAAGTCACCGTCGACGTGAACGACCTGTCCATCACCGCCGCCGCCCGCAAAGTGGCCGACGCCCTGAAGCAAGCGTAATCGAAAATGAAACAAAGGGAGTGAGACAAAGGAACGGAGATGCTGTCTCGTGTCGATCTCGTGTGAGACACCAACCCCGTCCCCAGTGTCTCACCCGGCGTCTCGTCCAAGCAAGAAAACGCCCCGCAGCTCGTTACAAGCTGCGGGGCGTTGTCGTTGCTGGCCGAAGCGCGATGCGGCTCTACAGGCCTTCTGTTTCGAAGCGCTTCTCAAGCGCCTCTTGATGGATGCTGTACTGCAGCGCCATCTCTTTTGCTACGCGTCCGCTCTTCACGAGATCGAACAAGCTCTGATCCATCGTGCGCATGCCCTCGGCACCGCCCGAGGCGATGGCGCTGTCCAGCTGATGCGTCTTCTCCTCGCGAATAAGGTTGCGGATTGCCGTGTTCGTGATCATGATCTCGAAGGCCGGCGCCGTGCCGCCGTCGACGGTGGGCACAAGCTGCTGCGACACGATTGCCTGCAGCACCATGGACAGCTGAATGCGGATCTGTCGCTGCTGCGAGGCGGGGAAGGCGTCGATGATGCGATCCACCGTGCCTGCGGCGCCCGTAGTGTGCAGCGTAGAGAACAGCAGCTGCGCCATCTCGGCCGCAGTCACCGCAGTGCCGATGGTGTCCTGATCGCGCATCTCGCCCAGCAGGATGACGTCAGGGCTCTCGCGCATGGCCGAGCGCAGAGCCTCGCTGTACGTTGCCACGTCGGTGGGCACTTCGCGCTGCGTGACGATGCAGGTGCCGTGCTTGTGCACGTACTCGATGGGGTCTTCCATCGTGATGATGTGGCCGGAACGTTCATGGTTCAAGCGGTCGATGATGCATGCCAGCGTCGTGGACTTGCCGGCGCCCGCCGGGCCGGTGACCAGCACGAGCCCCTTCTGGAACTTGGCCAGGCGCAGCACCTCGTCGGGGATGTGGAATTCCGCCGGATCGGGCAGGCCGAAGGGGATGACGCGGATGACCGCTCCGTACGAACCGCGCTGACGGAAGACGTTCGCGCGGAAGCGCCCGATGCCGGGCAGGGCGAACGAGAAGTCGTCGTCGTGATTGCCGTTCTGCATGAAGGTGTCCATGTTGCGGCCAGATGCCTCGTAGATGGCTCCGACGAAGGCCTCGGTGTCGGCCGGCTTGAACGGTGCCGAATCCAGTCGAACCTGGCGGCCGCTCACGCTGTACGCCAAAGGAAGTCCTGCGATAATGAAGACGTCGGATGCCTTCGCGTCCACCATCTCTTGCAAGAGCTGCTCCAGTTTCATCGTGCTTCTCCTATCGTGTTTGCGCGGCGCCCGACCAGAGCGTGGCACCCGGGCCGTCGTTCGTCCACTGCGTTGTCGCTTTCCATTGGCTGATCTCGTATGTTGCGTTCGCGGTGATGGTTAATTCCACGTCAAGCGTGCGCCCGCTGGGGGAGGCGAACGTCATGAGCACTCTCGACCCGTCGCGCTGCGCGTCGGCCGGCAGCGCCTCGTCCACGGCGGCAAGCGCTTCGTCCAGACCGCCTCCGGAGGCTCGCACGCTTTCCAGAGCCGCGTCGATGACGGCCACCGCGCTTTGAGCGGCTTGCTCGTTCTGGTAAGTATCGTTGGTGAACAGGGCCTGTTTCTCGGCGGCGGAATACGTCGCTTGCGCGGTGGTAGCCGAAAGCACGGCCATCACGGCCAGGCACAAGATGATGACCAACGTGAACAGGCTGATGGGGCCGATACGAACGCTGCCGTTGGTGCTGTTCATCGCTGCACCCCCTCGTTCGACACGTAGCGAGCCGTGTCTATCTGGTAGGTTGCTTCTCCGCCGCAAGATACGTAGATGTGGGCGGTGTAAAGCGTGCCACCCGGTTGGCTCTGGGCTTCCACGATGCGCGTCAAGTCGTACACGCTCTTGTCGAGGACGTCGATCGGCCCCTCGGGTTGTACCAGCTGGCCGTCGACGAGGACGTACTCTCCTCCCGTGTTGCCGCTGGTCGGATCGGCCGCGAACGCTTCGGCGTCGTTCGATGCGAGGATGATGGCGTTCGACAGGCGGTCGGCTTCGATGCTTCGTTCGTGCGCTCCGGCGATCACCTGCATGATCACGGCAAGCGACGCAATGAGAAACACCAGGAGCACAAGCGCCTCCACGATGAAAGCCGCGCCGTGCCAGGGTCGACGGTCGTGATCGTTGCCGCGGCGCAGGCGGGAAAGGTCGATGCCCATCAGGCACCTCCTCTTACGCTGCGCAGGGCAACCGAGGTGGAGCCTTGGTCGGTGTGCACGGTCAGCAGGCCGTCGGTGTAGGTGAAGTCGAAGGTGGAAGACCTCACGATCTCCCGAGCCTTCTCGGGCGTGAACGCCGTTCCGGCGCGCGTGTACTCTTCCACGATTGCCCCCTGGTAGGCGTACAAACGCGTCTCGTAGTCGCCGTTGCCCAGGTGTTCGGTCAGCACGAGCGCCAGCCCTTCGGGACCGTCGGCCACGCCTACGGCGTCGGTCCCGTCGGTGGCTCGGATGGAGTTCGCGATCAACGACAGCCCCAGTCGGGTATTGTCAGAGGAAGAGCGCACATCGTTCGCTGCGCGGTAGGCGCTCGTGCCCACCAGAAGCGCCAGCAGCAGGAACAGCGCGATGACGGCGAACAGCAGCGTGATGAACGCCCGTCCGCGCGCCTTTCCATCGCGGGCTTCGGAGCTGCGGTTGGACCCTGTCGCCTGGATCAGCGTTTGCACCATATCGCCCCTCATTTCGCCAACACCACGACGTTCGGCATGACGTTGTCGGCGAACACCTCGTACGTGATCGCGTAGTCGGAGCGATTCACGACCAACCCGTAGTTCTCCTCGAGATAGGCGAGCGACGAGGGGTATGCGCCCTCGATGGCGCAGCACTGCTTCGCGCTGTTCAAGATGGCGTTGCGCACCGACAGCTCGCCTTGCTCGCGCAGCGATGCTCCGATAGCGTTCGAGGAAAGCCAGACGAGTACGACGACCAGCACGATGGCGAGCAATCCGGCCATGCGCTTGCGGGTGCGCCTCCTGATTTCCTGTTTGGTCAGCTCGTGGTACATGGGACTAGCCGATCGATCCCATGATGCCGATGAGCGGGAGCATGACCGCGATGAGCGTAGCCCCCACGCCCACGGTGAGGAACGCGGCCAGCGTGGGCTCGACGCTGTCGATGAGGCCGTCGAGGCGTACGATAGAGTCGTCGAAGAACGTGTCCGACAGGCTTGCCAGCACGGTTTCCAAGCTGCCAGAGCGCGTGCCCACGACCAGCATGCGGGCGTAGATGGGCTCGAAGACGTTGTTGTCGAAGATGGCTTGCGCGAGGCTCTTGGCCTGGGCGGGATCCGTCATCTGCATCCGCACTGCTTCCAGCTGGGATTTCAGGTTTCCATGATCCACCATGGCCACGGCCTTCTCCATAGCGGTATCGGTGTCCACGCCGGCAGCTACGAACGTGGCGAGCGCCGCGGTGAACCGACTAACGGCCATCTGGCGCATAGGCCCGCGCGTGAGGGGCGCCTTTTCGAACAGGCGCAGCAAGCGCTGGCGCCCTGCCGCCGAGCGGCCGGCCAGCACGCCCAGCACTACGAGCACGGTGCACAGCAGCGTAACGCCCAGAGCGATCCAGCCTATGATGATGGAAGCGTTCACGTATCCGAAGGAGCCGGCCGTCAAGTTGCCGGTGAGGCCATGGTACACATCCACGAACACGGGCAGAATGACGATGACGGTGAACAGCAAGATCGCCGACATGACGCACAGCAGCGCAGCCGGGTAGGCGATCGCGTTCTTTATCTTGGCGTACAGGCGATCTTCCTCGTCGTAGTATCTCGCCAAGCTCCACAGCACGTTCTCTAAGCGGCCCGCGTGCTCGCCTGCGCCCGCCATGTCGACGACGTGGGAGGGGAAGCATCCTGAATCGTCCATAGCGAGCGCCAGGGGCTTGCCGACGATGAGTTCTTTGTATACGTCGTCGCACGCGCGTTTGAACGCGGCGTCTTCCATGTTCTCGCCCAGCAGAAAGACGGCTTCGTCCATCTGGATGCCGGCGGAGTGCATGACGGCGACGCTTTCGCAGAAGGCGGAAACAGCGCTGCTCTCAAGCATCTTCGTGGCCATGTCCTACGCGCTCCTTTTGTCTCGTGCTGCTACGTGTATCGTCATAATCAGTACGTGTAGAGGTCGGTGTACGCGATTCCGTCTCCCACGTAGCTCGACCCGCTTCCGGCCGCGAACGTCGTATCGATACGCGTCCACGTGTTCTGCTTGATATCGATATGGGCATCGACCCATGTGCCGTCAATATACACCATGTTCCAAGCGTGGTATATATTATCGGGCGATACGTACCCGGTGATTATCTTGCAGGGGATCCCTTGGCTGCGCAGCATGGCGGCCGCCAAGGATGCGTAGTCGAAGCAGATTCCCGAGCCGTCGGCGATGCACGAATCGGGATTGGGAAGGTAGCCCGTCGCATCGGCAAGCCGAGCGGCTTTGTCCTCGTCGTATGCGATATTTTCAACGATCCAGTCGTAGATCCCGCGCACCACGTCGCCCTCGTTCTGGGCGTCGGCGGACAGGTTGTTCGCCAATTGCGTGCTCTTGCTGGACGCGTCGTAGTCGCAGTAGACGCTCGGTCGGATGAACGGTTGGAATTCGTCAGCCAGCGTCACAGGCTGGTCGGCGAGCGAGTACAGCTCCGAATACCGTTGTCCGGTAGTGTTTTCCCAGACGGTGAACGTGTACGCGCCGCTGCCTTGAACGAGAGGGCATGAGATGGGCGTGCCGTCGCTGGGCAGATCGAAATAATACTGCGTTTCCGAACCCTCAAACGAAACTTGGAGCTTCAAGCGGGTTGATGCAGTTGCCGAGACGGCCACGTAGCCTTTCGCCAGGTTTGAAGCGTCGATGCTCACGCCGTTTTCGCCGCCGGCCGCCGCTTGGTCGAACGGGGAGAGCGCAAGCTCCGGCCGCTCGTAGGCCGGGCCGCTCGTCTGGCTCTGGCCGCCTGAGGGGTTCGAGGTTTTGCCGACCGCGTCGTTTTCGCTACATCCTCCCAGCGCGACGAGCGTCGTCGCCAGAACCGCCGCGCACGCGCTGCGGACGATCGCACGCAGCGTGCGGGCGCGCCGATGTTGCGGCGTGCAAGCTCCGTCGCGTCGTTTCCGTCCAGCGGCTGTGATGCCGAGCAGGTGCATGCGCCCTCTCTACGATTCATTGTCTCGGAGGGCATTATACCCCTCCTTGCGCACATACCGGATACTGTTGATTTTGGCACGAAAAAGCGATTCCCGCTACGTTAGATGCAGATGCTCGTTTCTTAAACGGCGAGATAAAATGCGGATTTGGTTAACGCGTTGCCCAATTGGTGTTTTAATGAGGCCACTACTAGAGCATTTGGGGTCGCAACGTGATAGAATATAGATTGGGTTATAGACTATGCCCTTGTTCTGTATTGCAGAACGTGGTATGTCAGGTCTGTCACCTACCATAAGATAGACGAGTTTTCAGCATATTCGACAACGTATGAGCTCATCGACAAGCGCAGTGCGTCTACGTGCTTGGATCGGAACTGCGAAGCGGTTCGCGACGAACAGCCGATCCTTCCGTAGCTGGCGAAAGTCTGGGTGATAGGTATGTTGGAGAAAATGCTAGATCTTAAAAACACGTTCGAAGGCAAGTTCCTTGCCGTCCTCATGTCTGTGGTGTTGGTCATGTCGATGACGAACATCCTGGCGTTCGCAGGCAACGAAGGTCAGAAGGACGGTTCGAAAACCGAGTCCGCTCCCACCGATCAGGTGGTCGGCGAGTCCGACAAGGAAGCGGTCGACGAGGCCGTGCAGCATGGCGAGAGCGCTGCGGCCAAGGATGCCGATGCGTCCAAGACGACGCCTTCCCAGCCTCTTGTTTCGACGACGGTCGACGAAGCCGTGGTAACGTTCGAAACTCAGAACGCGTTCGTGTCCGTGAAGAATCAGCTGCTCTCCGGCACGATGCTGACCACCGAACTGCACAAAGAGCTGAGGTTTACAGCAAGCGCCGACACCGGCTTCGAGCTGGGAGCCATCACCGCGAAGAACGCCGCGAACGCCGACGTGCCCGTCACCACCCAGGACGGCGTGTCTAGCATCGCGGCCGAGTACGTCGACAGCACCTTGGTCGTGTCCGTTGTCGCCGCTGCGGTTGTCTCCGATGAGCCCGAAGTTGAAACCACGCCTATCACCAGCGATACCAAGATCGAGCCGGGCGAGGCGGACGAAAAGGGCGAACCCGAGGAGCCGAAATCGGAAGAGCCCGAGACCGATGAGCCTGAAGCCCCCGTTGCCGACGAAGACGTCGTCGAGGTCGAAGCCGACGTGAGCAACCCGGCGTTCGAGGGCTATGCCCAAGCCGGCAACGTGCTGGTGAAAGTGACCGCCGCCGAAGGCGTGCTGCCCGAAGGTGCGACCGTGCAGGCGACGCGGATCGAGCGTCAGGACGTTGTGGACGCCGTGGCCGAGAGAGTGGAGAGCCAGGGCAAGGTGCTCGAGGATGCGATCGCCATTGATGTGACGCTGCTCGACAAAGACGGCAACGAGATCCAGCCCAATGGCGCCCTGAACGTCTGCTTCTTCGACGCGAACGTCGAGGGCGAAGAGGTGGGCGTGTACCGCGTGTCCGACGATGCGTCTCAAGTCGAGACCATCGGCGCCCGCCAAGCCGACCCCGCCGTCCAAAGCTTCGACGTGGATCACTTTACTATTTATGTGGCCACGGGAAGCAATTATGCCAGTACGGGCATCAAGTTGGATTCTTCTTCAATAGAGGTAGGGGAGAAGATTCAAGCTCGTGGAGAATGGAAGACGGTCTGGAGGGACTTCACTTGGACTAGCTCTGACACGTCGGTGGCGAAAGTTTCTGCCGTGAATGGCCATCCTAATTGGGCGGACATCACTGGTGTGAACCCGGGCACTGCCACGATTACCTATAGCTACAAAAAGGTAAACGGCCAAAAGATTACCGACATCGCCGAAGTGCACGTCGTTCCGTCGGTCGTCAAGCACACGGTATCGTGGTACGTCAATGGCGATGTTTCCAAAAGCACGAAGGTGCGAGACGGGGAGGTACCCAGCTATGGAGGGACTCCTAATCGTGCAGGCGATTGGCAGCACAAGCAGTTTGTTGGTTGGGCAACAGCTCCCAACTCGAAAAATTATTTGACCGAGGGCGAGCTGCCTGCCGTAACCGAAGATGTGTCGTACTACGCTGTATTCACTTCTCAAGCCTATTTCTATTTCGTTCTTGAGGGGCGTTCGAACACCAGCACGGTTGCCAAGGACTATATGTATGCCGGCGAAGGAACCATGATCATTCCCGATGGGTTTAATAGTGGCGACCGCTGGTATGATGGGTCAAGTTTCAGCATTGCTGATTATATCGTCTCCACTCCTTCCGACGAGGCCATCCGAAATGGTATCAGGGCAGCTTACGCAGATTACTCCCCTGATTGGACGTATACCATAGACTGGACTACGCTGAGCGTTGCGGGCTCGTCGGTCGATTACTGGTATAACACCTTTGATTATGGCAAGTCGATGCATACCGACGGTGCGTTGAGCATTAATAAGGATACGACCATCGGCGTGACATACCTCACGCAAAAACCCGATGGAAGCGTGGTCACCAACTCCACCTCCCATGACAAAAATGTTGCGTTCGGGCTCAATAGCACAGTTAATACGGATGCCCTCTCTTTTGAGACCGATGGGTATACGTACGATTCTCGTGTCCGCTATAATGGAGCCAGCTATGTGTTCGACGGCTGGTATCTCGATCAAAGCTATACCACTAAAGCTCCTGACAGCGTTTCCCTGTCATCGTCAGCCTCGTTCTATGCGCGTTATATCGCCAACACGAAGATATTGACGTATCAAGCCAACGGTGGCGCTTTTTCGGATGGTACTACCCAGGACAAAACGGCCGTTCAACAAGTAGACGCCCGCGTCTCCTTCATTTCGAATCCCTCGCGAGATGGGTATGTCTTTACGGGATGGAAAGATAAAGATACGGGAGATGTTTATTCTGCCGGTGTTTCCGGCATGACTATGCCGGATCGCGACGTTACGCTTGTCGCGCAATGGCAGGGCGTCATCCCCATCAAGCTTCTCGGCGATGAAGTGAAGAAAACCTACAGTGGAACGAAACAGAGCCATACTGGGTTTACTGTTTCCGGACTTGACATGGGTAGTTATACGGTTTTTGGCGTACAAGCGCTTGCACAGGGCACCGACGTGGGGACGTATAAGGGCACCATAGACTATTCTGGGATGCGCATTGTTGAGAAATCGTCTGGCTCCGACGTTACAAATCAATTCGAAGTGGTTGAAGCTAGCGAGCCTACTTTGATTGTAGAAAAAGCCCCGATTTCGATTGTTACGCCCAATGATTCTAAGCTCTATGATGGCGCTCCGCTGATTGCTACAGAAGGCGCTGAGCTTTCGGGTTTGGTCAATGATGAGACCGCCACCCTTATTGTTGCCGGAAGTCGTACCGATGCCGGAGTTTCCGATAATGCATATCGAATCGATTGGAGTGGCTCGGCTAAAGAGTCGAATTACTTCATTGATGAGGAGACTATCGGCGCGCTCGAGATCCTGCCGCGCCCCATCACCGTGACCGCCAACGGCGGCGAGAAGCAGTACGACGGCAAGCCGCTGACCGCCGCCGAGACCGGCTACGCCATCGGCGGAGAGGGCCTGGTCGAGGGCCACGAGGCCGACGTGGCGCTCTCCGGCAGCCGCACCGCCCCGGGCACCGCCGACGCCACGGTCGCGTCCGTGGCCGTCAAGGACGGCACCGCCGACGTGACCAGTAACTACGACGTCACCACCGCCAACGGCACCCTCACGGTGACCAGCCGCGACGCCAAGTACGAGGTGACCCTCAAGGCCAACTCCTCGACCGGCAACGTCTACGACGGCGCCGAGAAGTCCGCCAAGGGCGTCGAGGCCGACCGCTTCGTCATCGACGGCGTCGAGTACGCGGTCTCCGGCTACCTGACCCAGGACCCCGCCGAGACCGCCGCGGGCACCTACACCAACAACGTGACCGGCGACTTCAAGGTCGAAGACCCCGCCGGCAACAACGTGACCAGCGAGTTCGCGGTCCACACCGAGGACGGCGCGCTCGAGATCCTGCCGCGCGAAGTTACGCTCGCGTCTGGAAGCGCCACCAAGATTTACGACGGAACGGCACTGGAGCTTCCCGATGTGACAGTGGGCGGAGACGGTTTCGTCGGTACTGAGGCGAGCGTTCGGGCAACAGGTTCTATTACCGATATCGGTGGTCCGATCGATAACACTATTGTTGTCGAACCTGGCGAAGGGTTTATCGCCGCTAACTACAACGTTGTCTATACGGTTGGCAAGCTGACCGTTACTTCCGCCTCCATCGATCCGGATGATCCGAGCTATACGGGCATCCAGATCAACAATCCGTACGACGTGCAGTACAACGGGCAAGAACAGAAGTGGGTTCCTTCGGTGTTCGATAGGAACAACCATAAGCTTGTTGCGGGTGCCGATTACACGGTTTCCTACAGCCAAGACGTCAGGAACGTCGGCGTTGTGACCGTTACCATCACGGGCGTCGGCAACTACGTGGGCACGGTGGAGCGTGCGTATAACATTACCCCTGCACCTGCCGTTATCAGGGTGAACGACTCCTCGAAGGCTTACGGCGAAACCGATCCGGCCTTTACGGGAGCGGTCGAGGGCCTGTTTGGCGATGATTTGCTGGGCGACATAGCCTACAGCCGTACGAACGCCGATGAAGAGGTTGGCAATTACAGCGACGTGCTGACTGCGACGGTCGGCAACCTGAACGGCAACTACACGTACACTGTCGAGCCGGGCAACTTCTCTATCGTGCCTGCCGGTGGAAACGTCGTTACCATTGACGCGACAGGTTTGACCAAGACCTACGACGGGCAGCCTGTCTCGGTTGTCGCCGAGGCCAGCGTCGACGGCTCCGCGTTGCTATACTCTGTCGACGGTTCCACGTGGTCGGATGTCAATCCCGAGTTCACAAATGCCGGCACATATACGGTGTATGTAAAGGCGACGCATGATGGTTATGAGGAAAGCGCGCCCGTAAGTGCCACTGTTGTCATCAACCCTGCTCCCGTGACCATCGCTGTTGCCGATGCTTCCAAGGTTGCCGGCGTTGACGATCCTGCCTTCAGCGGCACGGTCGAAGGCCTTGTGGCCGAGGGGGATCTGGGCGATATCAACTACGTGCGTCCTGGTAGCGAGGAAGCCGCAGGCGTGTATGTTGGCGCCCTGACGGCGCTCTACACGCAGAACGGGAACTACGAGGTCACCGTGCTCAACGGCACCTTCACCATCACGGCTGCTCCCGTGACCCCGCCGACGCCTCCTACACCTCCGACCTCGCCGACTCCGACGCCGCTGCCCACGCCGGGCACCGTTCCGCCGGACAGCCCGATAGCGCCCGTCGTCACGCCGATCGTCGATGCGCTGCAGGGTGCGGCCGAGGCGGTCATCGGCGACAACGAGACGCCGCTGGCTGAGCCTCGCGAAACCGAGATCGGCGACAACGATACGCCGCTTGCGAGCCATGACCATGCGTCCTGCTGGGTGCATTGGTACATCATCCTCGGCATCATCGTGACGGCCTTGTACGGAGCTTGCGTGGCGCTGCGTCGCGGGTTGTTCTCGCGCAAGCTGAAGAAGTACGAAGACGGATTGACCGGGGGAGGCGATCCCGCTCCCGGCGCTCCCTCGATCAGCGACGACGCTTCGGCGCCGATAGCGCCGAAGGGCGCTCCTGCGGGTGCGACGTTGGCTGCCGGATTGGGCGAATAGGGGTTTCATCATGAAGAAAAGCAACGTGATAGTATTCGTCCTGCTGGCCTTGGCCTCGGCGTTCTTCCTGTGGCTCTGGTACTTCCTGGGGCTCAACCGGGTGGACGAGCCGCTCGATCTGGTTTTGTCCATCGTGTGGTGGCTGGTCATCGTGGTGGCCATCGCCGTCATCGTGAAGATGGAGCGCACGCGTCGTCGGCGGGTTCGCACCGTGTACGTGGGCGACTGCGCCACGTTCAACAGCGAGCAGGGCTTGGCGACTATCGAAGGCTCTCAGCCGATGTCCGAGGTGATCGCGGGAATCCTGCAGAGCTTGAAGTACGATTTCTCGCGTGCGGATTTTCCCGATAAGGATCGCTTCGTCGTGAAGTATTTCGTACGCACGAAGCAGTTCGAGGCCGAGGAGAAGCAGGGTTCCGATACGGTCGTAGACTCTGAGCAGGCGTCTGCCGGAGCGGCGAAGCCGCAGATCCAGCAGAAAACGTGGACGGGAGAGGTGTTCATCGTGGAGACGAAGGAAGAGCGTCCCTTCGGATCGCCCGAAGAATTGGCCCGCATCCTGGCCTCGCTCGAGCAAGCAGCGTAAAGAAGCGGCCCCGGTGACGGGGCCGCTTTCGTCGTTGCAGCTTGTGCTCCACGCCGCTTCTGCGCTGTGCTCTGCGGATGCAGCGATTCGGGACGCGCTCTGGTGCGCTAGCTCTGCCGCGCTTCCACGAACGTTTTGATCACGGAGACCGCTCCCAGCGCGTCCAAGTTGCCGGAGTTGATGCACAAGTCGTAGTTGCGCGCTTGCCCCCAGTTCTCGTCGGTGAAGTAGCGGTAGTAGCTGGCGCGGTTCTTGTCCACGCGTGCGATGCGGCTGCGTGCGTCGCTCTCGGACAGGTTGTTGCGCCGCATGACGCGCGCGACGCGCGCTTCCATGGGCGCGCTGACGAACAGGCTGACCAGACCCGGGTGGCCTTCCAATACGTAGTCGGCGCAGCGCCCGACGATGACGCACGGCCCCTCGTTGGCGATGGACCTGAGGATGTCCACCTCGGTTTTGTAGATGCGCGAGGCCACCGGGTGCTCGATGTCGGTGCCGCAGAAGAAGCTGTTGGGGTTCAGCAGCAGCGGCCGCATGGGCTTTTCGTCGAAGTCTTCCACCACGTCGCCGCTGAGGCCGCTCTCCTCCGCGATGCGCTTGAGCAGGAGCTTATCGTAGTACGCAATGCCCAGCTCGCTGGCAAGGCGCTCGCCGATCTCGCGGCCGCCGCTTCCATACTCCCTGCTGATGGCGAAAACGAGATGCTGGTCCATGCTGGCCCCTTCCGTGTTCCTGCGAACTCGACGCGATTTCGTTGAGGATATTGTACCTGAAAAAAGGCCGCGCCCGGAGAGAGGGCGCGGCCAGGGAGGGAAGGACCCGAGCGCGATGCGCAAGGTCGCAGGGGTTGGTACGCTATGCCGAGAACGCTGCGGCGTTCTTGCCGGCGATGCGTCCGAACGTGTAGATGTCGGACATCGAGCAGGAGCCCAGGCGGTTCGTGCCCATCTTGTGGCCGGCCACCTCGCCGGCGGCGTACAGGCCGGGAATGGGGGGGTCGGCGTCGTCGAGGACCTGCGCGTCGGTGTTGATATGCAGACCGCCCATGGTGTAGTGCACGGCCGGCTTGTAGGCCATCAGGTAGTAGGGACCGCCCTCGATGGCGTTGAAGTCGCCGCGGAAGTTGAAGTCGGGGTCGTTGCCGTCCTTGCAGTACTGGTTCCACTTCTCCACGGTCTTCGCCAGTTCGGCGGCGTCCACGCCAAAGGGCTCGCACACGGCTTCAAGCGTGTCGCCCTTTACGATGACCTTGCGCGCCTCAAGGTTCTCGTACTCGTCCTCGTGCGTGACCAGCAAACCGGTCTCGTCGGCGTTCGCCTGGTTGAACAGCATGTACGCCTTGCCGTCAGTCTGCTCGACGATGGCGTTGGACAGCACGTCGCGACGATCCAGCTCCTCGACGAAGCGGTCGCCTTCCTTGTTCACCATGATGGCACGGCTTTCGAGGCGCACGTCTCCCACGTACAAGAGCGAACCGGTTTCGGGGTCGCACACGGGGTACGTCTGGATGTACTGCATGTCGATGAGATTCGCGCCCGCAGCCTCGCCCATGGTGATGCCGTCGCCCGTGGCTCCCACCGAGTCGGTGGACAGGATGGAGTCGTCCATGGCCGGGTTGTACTTCACGCGCATGTCGATGTTCGAGCCGAAGCCGCCGCTTGCCAGCACCACGGCCTTGCACGCGATGGTGGACTCCTCGCCGGTCACCGTGTTCTTCACCTTCACGCCGGTGATGGCGTCGCCGCTTTTCACCAATTCGACGGCGGGGAGTTCTTCGCCAGCGTCAGCGTGTCGATCTCTCCGGCGCGCTTCGTCAGCTTCGTGGTCATCTCGCTGCCGCTGTGCGTGATGGGGATGATGGAGCGCTTCGTGTTGTGGCCGCCGAACTGCATGAGGTCGTGCTTCCACGAGATGCCGCCTTCGAAGGTGAGCCACTGCGAGCTGTCCAGCGCACCTTCGGCGATGATCTGCACGAGGGCGGGATCGCCTGCGTTGTCGCCGCCTTCCAGCATGTCCTTCGCCAGCGCGTCGGGGCTGTCGGCGATGCCTTCCTGCACCTGGATCCAGTTGCCCGGCGCGGCCATCTCGCCGCCTGACAGCGCGGTGTCGCCGCCGAACACGCCCATCTTCTCCAGCAGCACGACGCTCTTGCCTGCGTTCGCCGCCGTGATGGCCGCCGCGAAGCCGGCACCGCCGCCGCCCACCACCACGACATCGGCCGATGCGGGAAGCTCGGTCTGCGCGGGCGTGGCCTTGTCGCGCTTCCTCCAATCGCTCGACTTCTGGCCGGCCTGGTCGAGCGCGTCGCTTACGGCGCCGATGAATGCCATGCTGGAAAGCGTGGCTCCCGACACGGTGTCCACGTTCAGCGTCTGGTTGTCCACGATCAACTGCGTGAGCTCTTCCATGGCCACATCGCCCATGCCCGGCGTCTCGCGCGAGTTGAGGACGGTGATGCGATCCAGGTTGCCGTCGGTGACCATGACCTCCACGTCGAACTGCCCGTGCTTGCCCATGCCCGATCCGATGCCGGCGGAGCTGCCCGATCCTGCGCCGTTCGAGCCTTTTGCATTCGACGAGCCGCTGGGTGCGCATCCCGCCAATGCGAGCGTGCCGCCCAAAGCGGCCACGGCGCCGCCGGTGATGAACTGCCTACGAGAAAAACGTTCCATGATGCTTCCTCCCTTACGTTGCCGACATCGCGCACCGACGTCGGGTATCCCAGGCGCTTACTCCCTGATCAAGCGCTGTTCCCAGACTATCGTTCTGCGGTCGAGCGACAATTGTCCGTCGGGGTTAAATGCATAACCCGCGGTATAACCCTCTTGCAAGCTGGACTTTCTTGGGTATTATGGGAGGGCGATTGAGGGGAGAAGCGTGACCGAGAAGGCGCAACAAGGGTTCGTCGATCGATGGAAAGCCGTGCTGCTTCGGGTGGCGGCTATTCCCTTCGTGTTTTTCGGCGTGGGGTTCTACCGCGCTTGGCTTGCAACGTTCTTTCGCTACGATGCGTTTCCCACCATCTCGGTGTTCGACTACTTTCTGTTCGAGGGCGCCATCGGTATCGTCTCGTTGGCGTTGGCCTTCGCGGCGCGCCGTGTGACGCCGCTATGGGCGAACCGCAAAGCGGTGCTGGCCACGGGCGCGTGCATGGTGGGCGGATCGGCCCTCATCGTGTTGGCATGCTTCGCGGTGCCGTCCCCGGCGTTGAAGGTTGCGGGGCTGCTTGCGGCGGGCGGTGGCCTGGGGTCGCTCATCCTCATGTGGGCCGAATTCTACGGCTCGCTCAACCCCATGCGGGTGGCGCTGTACCACGCCATGGCCATCTTCGTGGGCGAAGTGGTGAAGTGGCTGTTCATGGGCATGTCGGTGCCGTATCTCGCGTTCTTCTCCATCGTGTTGCCCATCGTGTGCCTGGCGTGCGTGCGTTCGAGTATGACGCGTCTGCCGGAGCGCGATCTGCCTCCTGCCATGAAGGAAGGCGACCCGAAGACCATCCCGTGGAAGCCTATCCTGCTGATGGCGGTATGCACGTTCGCGGGCGGCTTCGGGGCCCTGCCGACGCAGCTGCTGGTGCCGGGCAACGTGCTGGGCGCGATGTTCGTCACGGCGCTCGTGTTCTTCGGCGTGCTGTCCGCATCGCGCTGGTTCAACTTCGACACCATCTACCAGCTGGCTTTTCCGCTGTTCATTGTCGGATTCCTGTTCGTTATGCCCACCTTCGGGTCGAACGCGCAAATCATGGCGCTGTGCTACGATGCGGGCTACACCATGCTTTCCATGTACATCATGATCGTCATGAGCAACATCACGTACCGGTTCGGCGTGAACGCGGTGTGGATCAACGGCATCGAGCGCGGCATCCGCTACGTGGTCGAGCTGGTAGGGTGGCTCGCGTTCGCCGGTGCGTCGGCGCATTTGGGAGAAGAAGCCACGTCTATCCTGTACGGCGGCGTGGCGGTTGCCGTGGTGCTGACGTTCGTCGTGATCTTCTTCACCGAGCGCGGGCTGTCGGCGAAATGGGGCGTGGTGCTGAAGGACGATCCGATGGGCGGCGCGTCGGCTGAAGGGCGGATGGCCATTCGCGTGTCCGACCTGTCGCGCGCGTACAACCTCAGCCCGCGCGAGGAAGAGGTGCTGCAGCTCATCGCCCAAGGCGACACGGTGGCCGAGATCGAAGAGGTTCTGTACGTGTCGCAGGGCACGGTGAAGGCGCACATCAACCATATTTACCGCAAGTTCAACATCCACAGCAAAAGCGAGCTGTTCGAACTGCTCAACGATGTGGAGAAGCCTGTGCGCAAGGGTCGTCGGTCTTCTTCGTCCGCTTGGGAGGACGAGGAGCGGCAAGCAGGATAGGGGCGGAACCGGTTGCGCATGCAAGAACGGCTCCTCGGCGAGGGTTTGCCGAGGAGCCGTTCTCTGCTGTTGCGCGCTTGACGCGCGGAGTAGGTTAGTTGGCCGCGCCCAGGCGGTCGTCCAGCGGGTCGATGGGCGGGATGTCCCAGTTGTCGCCGGGCAGGTGCGGCGCCATCTCGTCTTCGTTGCCGGCAGCGGCCAGGCGGGCGAAGTAGTCCTTCGTCTCCTTCACCACCACGCCGGACAGCGCGATGAGGGCGATCATGTTCGGCAGCGCCATCAGGCCGTTGAAGATGTCGGCGATGGTCCACACGGCGGCCACGGTCATGTAGGGGCCGATGAACACGGCGGCGATGTACAGCCAGCGGTACGTCTTCACGGCTTTCATCGAGCCGTTGCTGAAGTACTCAAGGCAGCGCTCGCCGTAGTAGTCCCAGCCCAGGATAGTGGTGAATCCGAACAGCACCAGACATGCCATCAGCACGAATGATACCACTTCGCCGGGGATGAAGGGTAGTCCTGCCTGGAACGCGGCGGTGGTGACGGCCGCGCCTTCGAGTCCGGGGATCTGGTACGCGCCCGTCATGACCAGCGCCAGGCCGGTCATCGAGCACACCACGATGGTGTCGAGGAACGTGCCGGTCATGGACACGAGACCCTGGCGCACCGGCTCCTTCGTCTGAGCGGCGGCAGCGGCGATGGGAGCGGAGCCCAGGCCGGCCTCGTTCGAGAAGATGCCGCGCGCGATGCCCTTCTGCATGGCGATGATGATGGCGCCCAGCATGCCGCCCGCAGCCGCCTGCAGGCCGAACGCGCTTTCGAAGATGGTGACGAACGCGCCGGGGATCTTGTCGAGGTTCGTGACGATGAGCAGCACCGAGAGACCCACGTACAGAACCACCATCGCAGGGATCACGCGCTCGGACACCTTCGCGATGCGCTTCAAGCCGCCGATGACCACAAGGCCCACCAGCACGGCCAGCACGATGGAGCCGATGACGGTGAAGATGGAGTAGTCCATGCCAAGGATGCTCACCGTGGCGTTCTTCTCGGGGTCGAAGAACCCGGTGATGGCGCTGGAGATAGAGTTGACCTGCGTGAACGTTCCGATGCCGAACAGGCCCACGCACATGCCGAAGAACGCGAACAGCTTCGCCAGCCAGCGCCACTTCATGCCCATGCCGCGCTCGATGTAGTAGAACGGGCCGCCCAGCACGTGGCCGGTCTTCTTGTCGACGCTGCGGTACTTCACGGCAAGCAGGCCCTCGGAGAATTTCGTCGCCATGCCGAACAGCGCTGCCAGCCACATCCAGAACATCGCGCCGGGGCCGCCGGCGACGATGGCCGTGGCCACGCCGACGATGTTGCCGGTGCCGATGGTGGCTGACAGGGCCGTGCACAGCGCGCCGAAGCTGGTGACTTCGCCTTCGCCGCCGGTTTCGTTCTTGATCATATAGCGCAGCGCGCGCGGCAGCTGCCGGAACTGCACGCCCCGCAGGCGCACGGTGAGCAAAATACCGCCGAACAAGATCAGCACCATAAGCGGCACGCCCCAGATGAAGTCGTCTATAGCGACGAGCCCATCGTTGATCACACTAAAAAAGCCTTCCACCACGATCCTCCTTCAACCAACTTCGTTCGGGCAACTTCTGCGAAACCCGTGTACGACGTGGCTGTTCTGGAGGATGCGAAGGAAAGCATAGGATCATGCTGACGCGACAAGCTAGGTAGCTTTGCTCTGTCCTTTTGCCTGAGAGTTTCAGCGGCATCGCGCTTGCGGCGATGAGCCTTGCCCCTTCGGCACCCGATCCGACGATCGGGATTCTCCAGAGGCCCCTTCCGCGCCCTGTCTCGCAAGATCCAGGACGTATCAACGGGGTGACGCTATGAAATTGTGCAGCTGATTGTAACAAGGAATGCAACCGTTGGTAACCCGTTATTTGACTTTTTCGTGCTAAAGGGATTGTTGCGGGACGGTGTCGATGCCGCTACGAGTGGAACACCGTTCGCGTGCCTCAGCTGCGGACGGCGACGGTCTCCTTACTGTTGCTGCTATTGCAACATTTTCACACGAGGAGGTCTTCTATGGCTCCCCAGCCAACTGTTCCTACCTGTTCGGTTTCGCGCGCGGGTCGCTTGCGCGCGTTCTTCGTTCTGATAGGGCTGGTCGCCCTCTGTCTTCTGGCGTTCCGCTCGCCGGCGCTCGCCGAGGAGGCGCAGACTGACCCGGCTGCCGACGCGCCTACGCCGCGTGCGGCGATGGACGTGACCGACAAGGTGTCCGTCGGCGGCGTCAAGCTGCAGAAGAAATCGGGCGACAGCTGGCTGGACATTCCCGCTGGCACCACGCTGACCAGCGGCGCGTACGTGCGCATCTATATCGACTGGAGCATTCCCGATATGACGGACGTGCATGCGGGCGACACGTTCACGTTCACCGTCAACGGGGATGATCACTTCCTGGCCAGCGATTTCGGCCCGGTGAACCTCGTCGATCCCACGACCCAGAAGGTGATCGGCTCGTACGTGGTCAACGGCAACCGCGATGCGAACGGCAGCATGATCCCCGGTCAGGACATCACTATCGTGACCACGCTTTCCGACGACGGGGCGCAGTTCCCCTCGCTGCACAATGGCTTCTTCTCGCTTGAGGGCTACGTGACGGGCCAAGGCAACGATATCGTGTTCACGGTTAACGGCCAAGCGCTTCCGTCTATCGGCGTCGAACCGCCTACGACGGGTCCTCTGCCCGATACGCCGCTGATGAAGTACGGCTCGCAGGTTGCCGGCCAGAACCAGATCGTGTGGAGCATCGGCGTGAACCTGGACAATATCGTGGACGCGTACGCGAACTATGCCGTGGGCGGTTCCGACCCGTCGCCGCAGCAGCGCAACCTGCTGCTGACCGACGACTTGCAGGGCGGCCAGGCCATCACGTCGGGCGGCGTGACGGTGTACATGCCCGTGGTGGCTACCACCGACGCGGGGGAGGCGCAGACCGAGCAGTACGCGGCCTTCCCCATCACCGACCTGTTCGCGCTGACCGACAAGTCGGCGGCCGACGGCATGACGCAGGACGAGTTCGCGAGCAGCGTGCGCATGGCCGCCGTGCCCACCATCGGCGTGTGGGAGAACCGCGTGGTGTACATCGGGTTCGGCGACGTGCCCACGGGCGATGGGTCGAGCCCGCTCAATATCGGAAACATCCTGGACGGCCAGGGCGAGGCGGGACTTTCCTGGCTGCTGGAAGAAAAAGGCGCCACGCCTGCTCAGAAAGCCATCATCATGAAGTACTTCAGCACCTCGGGGCCGAACAAGGGCGACTTCACGTCGTTCATCGTAGAGCTGCGCAGCGACGCGTCCGAAACCGGGCAGTACGAAAACAACGCCACGCTCACCTACGGCGACAGCGGGTCGGAAGCGGCGCCCGGAAGCGCGCATTTCACCGTGATCTCGGGCGGCGTGGAGGTGAAGGACGGCAAGGCCGTGCTGAAGAAGGTGGACGCGGGCAATCCGGATGCCACGCTGCCGGGCGCCGTGTTCAGGCTAGAGAAGATGCAGCCTGACAACACCTGGGCGACGGTTGCGGGTTCCGAGCAGCTGACTACGGATGGAAGCGGGCTGATCACGGTGACGGGGTTGCTGTTGGGCCAGTACCGTTTCGTGGAGATCGTGCCGCCGGTCGGGTATGAGATGACGAGCGAGTCGGTTGAATTCGCCATCACGTCGACCACGCCGAACCATACCGCGAACGTTACGGCCGAGAACAGAAGGGCCCCCGTGCTGGGCAAGGTCGTGCTGACGAAGGTGGACGCGGACGCGCCGGGTACGGTGCTGCCCGGCGCCGTGTTCAAGCTGGAAGAGCAGGCGGCGGACGGGTCGTGGGTCGAAGTGCCGGGATACGAGTCGCTTGTCACCGATGGCAGCGGCCTGATCGAGGTGGAGCGTCTCGCGATGGGGACGTACCGCTTCGTGGAGGTTTCGGCTCCCGAGGGCTACGAGCTGGAGACGGTGCCGGTGGAGTTCACGCTGGCCGAGGACGCGCCCGGGTTGGAGGTAGCCGTGACGGCTACGAACGTGAAGACTCCTGTGCTGGGCGGCGCGCTGCTCACGAAGGTGGATGCCGACGATGCGACGACGGTGCTTGCCGGAGCGGTGTTCAAGTTGGAGCAGCATCTGTCCGACGGGACGTGGGCCGTGGTCGACGGCTTCGACGCGCTTGCCACGAACGATGAGGGAATCATCGAGGTGCATGATTTGCCGGTGGGAAGCTACCGCTTCGTGGAGACGGCCGCCCCCGAAGGCTACGTGTTGGACGAGACGCCGGTTGAGTTCGGAGTGGAAGTGGGCCAGCCCGAGCAGGTCGAACTCACTATGGAGAACGCTCCGGTGCCGCCCGACCCGGTTGACCCGGTGGATCCCAACGATCCCACCGACCCGACCGACCCGGCGAAACCCGTCGACCCTGCCGCGCCGGGCACTCCGTCGACCTCGCAACCGTCGACTCCGAATGCCCCGGGCAAGACGTTCTCTGCATCGTCGATCGCCCGCACCGGCGACGCTGTTCCGCTCGCCGTTCTGGGCGCGCTGGGCTCGGTTGCGATAGGTGCGCTCGCCACGGCGCTTTTGGTTGCGCGGCGGCGCGCGGGTCGTCGCTAGCCGTTGTTGGAGTAGTTGTCGGCGTTCTCCTTGAGCTTCGCCAGCACCGCGACGAACGTGTCGAGATCCGCCTGGTCGATGCCCTCGATCAGGCGGTCCGCCGCGTCGACGGTAACCGGCTGAGCGGTTGCGACCAGCTCGTGCGCCTTCTCCGTCACCGAGATCGCATGCGCGCGGCGGTCGGACTTGTGCTGGTTGCGCACCACGAGACCCTTGCGCTCGAGCGTGTCGAGGTAGCGGGTGATGGTGGCCTGCTCCTTGCGCGTGCGTTCCGCCAGTTGCTTCTGCGAGAGTTCGCCCGCGCTGTCCAGCTGGTTGATGAGGTTCCATTGGCCCGGCGTGATCTCGTAGGGCTTGAGCGCGGTTTCCAGCGACTTGGCGATGGCGCGCTGCGCGTCGTACACGAGGAATCCGATGAGGCTGTTATGCTGGTTGATCATGCTTGACCTGCTTCTGGAATGCCGCGCGAAGGTGGGGAGGGGCGTGCGGGCGGTCCGCACGCTGCGTTGGCCACGCTGAACGGCGATAGGGACTATAAAGTACCTGCTCAATTAATCACAATTGACCGGAACCCGTCAACTTCTTTGCGTCTCGCGCGTCCAAAAACCACGCCGCCGGTATCTAAGACCGCACTCGCGCTGCCTCTGCTGGTGCTGCTCGCGTCTGCATGTCGTTGACGCCGTCATTGACGCCTGCGATCAACGGCGATGGTTGCGCGCAAGCAATCTCGCACGCTGCAGGGCCGTTTTGCACAAAAAGCC
>ENA-OQDA01000253-OQDA01000253.1-human-gut-metagenome-genome-assembly--contig:-NODE-253-length-22870-cov-12.868179_pt1 | contig 22870 bp, 26 predicted proteins | sample MGYA00242771_ERZ504603 | MGnify/ENA primary metagenome ERZ504603 (study PRJEB26092, sample SAMD00036328) | human gut metagenome | host: Homo sapiens | study: EMG produced TPA metagenomics assembly of...
GGAGTCTGAACTTCCGACAGAGATTTTTTTATGGTTTTTATGCCGCCGTATCGCGGAATTCTTTTCGAATGGTGAATGTAAAAATACAGATTACCACACAGCAGATGATCCAGGCCGTCGGTTCGCAGAAGCCGCCGCAAGCGTTCACCTCTCTCCACGGGAATGTCAGCGGATTTTCAAAGCGTATCTGCACCGGACGCCGATGGAATGATGGAATATCTGCAGTGGAGACGGATTCTCGCAGCGGCAGACGATCTGCGGAACACAAACGAATTTTGCCCTTGTCGTTTTTGGGAACAGATGGTATAATCATTTCATAAATGCAAGACATTTGTGAAAAAATATCATAAAGGAACGAGGATGCAAGATGAAACGACGAGTATTACTGAAATTGAGCGGAGAAGCTCTTGCAGGAGAGAAACACACCGGTTTTGACGAGCCGACCGTCACAAAAGTGGCAAAACAGGTAAAAACTCTGGTAGACCAGGGGATTGAAGTCGGCATCGTAATCGGAGGAGGAAACTTCTGGAGAGGACGCAGTTCCGAAAATATCGACCGTACCAAAGCAGACCAGATCGGTATGCTGGCAACCGTTATGAACTGTATCTATGTATCAGAAATCTTCCGTTCCCAGGGAATGATGACCGCAGTTCTGACTCCATTCCCATGCGGAGAGTTCACAAAAGGATTTTCCAAAGACCGTGCAAACAAATATTTCCAGCACAACATGGTTGTATTCTTTGCCGGCGGTACAGGCCATCCATATTTCTCAACCGATACGGCAACCGTACTTCGCGCGATCGAGATCGAGGCAGACGAGATTCTGCTTGCAAAAGCAGTAGACGGTGTCTACGACAGCGATCCGAAAACAAACCCGGATGCAAAGAAATTTGACGAGATTTCCATTCAGGAAGTCATTGAAAAGGATCTGAAAGTGGTAGATATGACCGCATCCATCCTTTGCAAGGAAAACAAAATGCCGATGCTGGTATTTGGTTTAAATGAAGAGAACAGCATTGTAAATGCTGCAAACGGAAAAATCAACGGCACAAGAGTGACCGTATAAGAGATAGCAGGAGGACAAATTTAATATGGCAAATCAGATCGACGAGAGAGTAAAACCGTTTGAGGTAAAAATGGGCAAATCCATTGCAAGCCTCGATTCCGAATTCGGAACCATCCGCGCAGGCCGTGCAAACCCGCACGTACTGGACCGCATTACTGTAGATTACTATGGAACACCGACTCCGCTGCAGCAGGTGGCAAACATCTCTGTTCCGGAAGCACGTATGATCCAGATCCAGCCGTGGGAAGCATCCCTGGTAAAAGAGATCGAAAAAGCGATCATGATGTCTGACCTTGGCATCAACCCGTCCGATGACGGAAGAGTCATCCGTCTGGTATTCCCGGAGCTTACCGAGGACCGTCGTAAAGAGCTGGTAAAAGAGGTAAAGAAAAAAGCAGAGGGCGCAAAGGTAGCCATCCGCAACATCCGCCGCGATGCCAATGATGCGTTCAAGAAACTTGCCAAAGAGGACGTTTCCGAGGACGAAATCAAAGAGCTCGAGGAGCAGACCCAGAAATTAACAGACAAATACATCAAAGAAGTAGATCAGATGGTGGACGTAAAATCCAAAGAAATTATGACCGTGTAATACAAAGAAAACGAGGGGCTGCCTGTCATTTGCAGGCAGCCTGTTATCGTTTACGGAGGAAAAAAGTATGGATAATGAATTAAAAGTGCCGAATCACATCGCCATCATCCTGGACGGAAACGGCAGATGGGCGAAAAAACGTAATATGCCGCGCGGCTACGGCCATATCGTCGGATGCGACAATCTGGAAAAAATGTGTGACGTGATCAAAGACATGGGTGTCAAATATCTGACCGTCTATGCGTTCTCAACCGAGAACTGGAAACGCTCCCGCGCCGAGGTGGAGGGCCTCTTAAAGCTGTTCCGCCAGTATCTGAAACGATGCATCAAAAAAGCACATAAAAATCAGATGCGCGTCAAAATCATCGGAGATCCGAGCGCATTCCCGCAGGATATTCAGGACAGCATTCATGAACTGGAGGAGTGCTCCAAAGATTACGATCACATGTACTTCCAGATCGCAATGAACTACGGTTCCCGCGATGAGATTCTGCGCGGCATGACCCGCATGATCGAGGATGTGAAAGACGGAACTCTCGCAGAGAATGCGTTTGATGAGAACGGAAAACTGACGGAGCAGTGTTTTGAGAGCTACCTCGACACCGCCGGAATCCCGGATCCAGATCTTCTGATCCGTACAAGCGGCGAGCAGCGCCTTTCCAACTACCTGATGTGGCAGCTTGCCTACACGGAATTTTACTTTACCGAGGTTCCGTGGCCGGATTTCCACGAAGAGGAATTGAGAAAAGCCATCGAACAATATAATAACAGAGACCGGCGTTACGGCGGCGTGAAGGAGGAATAAAAAAGATGTTTAAGACAAGACTGTTAAGCGGCATCGTGCTCGTCCTTGTGGCGCTGCTTACGATCTGCAGCGGCGGAACCGTGCTCTATATGACGGTTCTGTGCCTGTCGCTGATCGGTGCAGGAGAGCTGTTCCGCGTGATGAAGGTAAGAGAAGATAAATGGAATCTGTTGGAAATTACGGGCTATGCGGGCGTTGTGATTTTCTATCTGTCCCTGCTGCTTCATGACCCGATGTACCAGATGCTCGCGCTGATCCTGGATCTCGTGCTTCTGATGGCAGTATACGTATTTACTTATCCGAAATACAACGCCAATCAGGTGATGCCGGCGTTCTTTGCGATTGTCTATGTCGGCGTAATGCTTTCCTATGTATATCAGACCCGTATGCTGGACGGCGGAAAATTCCATGTATGGCTGATTTTCCTGTGCTCCTGGGGCTGCGATACGTGTGCATACTGTGTCGGCGTACTCTTTGGAAAACATAAAATGGCGCCGGTTTTAAGCCCGAAAAAATCCGTAGAAGGAGCTGTCGGCGGTGTCGTCGGAGCGATTCTGCTCGGCATCATCTATGCGGCTGCGACAAAGGGCGGCATGGTGGAATACGCCATCATCTGCGGTGTCGGCGCGCTGATCTCCATGGTCGGAGACCTTGCGGCATCCGCAATCAAACGAAATCAGGGCATCAAGGATTACGGAAAGCTGATTCCGGGCCACGGCGGTATTCTTGACCGCTTCGACAGCGTGATCTTTACCGCACCGATCATCTATTTCCTGTCGGTGCTTCTGATTCATTAAAAAAGCTTCCCCTACAGCATAAACGGGAAGCAGATGGGAGAAACTGGAATATGAAGAAAATAGCAATTCTTGGTTCAACCGGTTCGATCGGAACCCAGACCCTCGATGTCGTGCGTGCCAACGGCGATCTTGAGGTGGTCGGCATCAGCGCCGGAAGTAATATTACACTGCTCGAGCAGCAGATCCGGGAATTTCATCCGAAGTTTGCGGCAGTCGGCGATGAGGCGAAAGCGGCAGAACTCCGTGACAGAGTGAAGGATCTTCCTGTAAAAATCGGCAGCGGCATGGACGGCATGATCGAGCTTGCCACGATGCCGGAGAGCGAAATCCTTGTGACAGCGATCGTCGGCATGATCGGCATTCGCCCGACGGTTGCGGCGATGAAGGCAGGAAAAGACATTGCACTGGCAAACAAAGAGACACTGGTAACGGCGGGACACATTATTATGCCGCTGGCAGAGGAATGCGGTGTGCAGATCCTTCCGGTGGACAGTGAGCACTCGGCGATTTTCCAGTGCCTGCACGGGGAAAACAGAAAAGAAATTGAAAAACTTCTGATTACTGCATCCGGCGGTCCGTTCCGCGGAAAAACAAGAGCGGAGCTCGAAAACGTAACGGTAGAGCAGGCGCTCCGTCATCCGAACTGGTCGATGGGGCACAAGATCACGATTGATTCCGCGACACTCGTTAACAAAGGACTGGAAGTCATGGAAGCAAAATGGCTGTTCGGTGTTGATCTCGACCACATCCAGGTTGTGGTACAGCCAAAGAGCATTATCCATTCCATGGTAGAATTTAAAGACGGCGCTGTCATGGCACAGCTTGGCACACCGGATATGAAACTGCCGATCCAGTACGCACTGTATTACCCGGAGCGCCGCTTCCTTGCAGGCGACCGCCTCGACTTTGCGGCGCTGACACAGATCACGTTTGAAGAACCGAATATGGATACCTTCCTCGGCCTTCCGATGGCAATGCAGGCGTCCCGGACGGGCGGCTCCATGCCGACGGTCTTCAATGCGGCAAATGAACGCGCCGTTGCACTGTTCCTCGCGAAGAAGATCCGTTTCCTCGAGATTTACGACGTGATCGCCGGTGCAATGGAAGCACACAAAACGATTGCCGATCCGACGCTGGAGCAGATTCTCGCGGCGGAGCAGGAGACGTATGAATGGATTGCGAACAGATATAAGATGGGAGAATAAGACAGCATGATTGTAAAAATCCTGATAGCCGTACTCATTTTCGGAATCACCGTCATTATCCATGAGCTGGGGCATTTTCTTTTGGCGAAAGCGAATGGTATTACCGTGACGGAATTTTCGATCGGCTTTGGCCCGACGGTGGTAAAGACAGAAAAAGGAGGAACGGTCTATTCCTTAAAACTTCTGCCTTTCGGCGGTGCGTGCCAGATGCTCGGCGAGGACGGTGAAGAGGAGGGGGAAGGAACCTTTAACAGCAAATCCGTGTGGGCAAGAATTTCCGTCGTTGCGGCGGGACCGGTGTTCAACATGATTCTGGCATTTTTCTGCGCAATCTTTGTGATCAGTTACGCGGGAAGTTCCCCGGCGCGCGTCACAGAAGTGGCAGACGGTTCGCCGGAGGCAGAGGCAGGCCTGGAAGCGGGAGATATCATCACTTCCTATGAAGGAAGACATATTTCCATCGGAAAAGAGCTGAACTCTGTGATGACGGTACGGGGTGTGCCGACGGATGAGATTACGCTGGAGGTTAAAAAGGCCGACGGGGAAAAGAAAACGATCACATATGAACCGACGGTGACAACGCGGTATATGATGGGCTTTAACTACGATGACTGTGACCGCGGCATGGAATTCACGTATGTGCAGCAGAATATGCCGCTTGCCGCTGCGGGTGTTGTCGCGGGCGACCTGCTCGTATCGATCAACGGAGCGCCGATCACCTGTGTGGCAGATTTTACTGCTTACCAGACAGAGCATCCTTTCGATGGAAGCGCTGTGACGCTGGAGTATGAGCACAGCGGAAAGACGAAAGAGATTACGGTGACACCGGTTGAAAATACGTATGCGAATGTACAGTTTTCGTATCAGCTCCGGGAGAAACAGTCCCCGATCGGCGTGCTGAAATACAGCGTGCTGGAGATCAAATACTGGGTGCGCACCGTCATTGACAGCGTCAGTATGCTGATCACCGGACAGTATTCTGTGAACGATCTTTCCGGCCCGGTCGGCGTGGTGGATGCGATCGGAACCGCCTATGATGATGTAAAATCGCAGGGCGTTTTGGTTACGGTGATGACGATGCTGAACATGGTGATTCTGCTGTCATCGAACCTTGGCGTCATGAACCTGCTGCCGCTCCCGGCACTCGACGGCGGACGGCTTGTTTTTCTGATCATAGAAGCCATCCGCAGAAAACCAATCCGGCGAGACCTGGAGGGTATGGTTCACTTCGCGGGCCTGGTGCTTCTGATGGCGTTGATGGTCTACGTCATGATCCACGACGTCCAGCGGATCCTGTAAATCGAAAAATGAAAAGCAACAAAGCCTCATATTCTGCATACCATAAAAGGAGTGCAGGATATGGGGCTTTTTTATGAAAAATTTGCGTATGCAGCAGGAAATGACTGACCGCGGGCGGCTGGAAATCCGGGTAAATACAAGAATCCAGGCGCGGCCTGTTTCCGGGGCGCGGGTGACGGTTTCGTATACGGGAGATCCGCAGAATGTGATCGAGGAGCTGATTACCGACGGGGACGGCAGAACGGAGACGCTGGATCTGGCGACGCCGCCGCTCGAGTACAGTCTGGAACCGAATGTGAATCAGCCGTATTCCGAATATACGGTGAAAGTGGAGGCGGAAGGGTATGAACCGGTTGAAGTGACGGGCTCCGAGCTTCTTTCAGGAGAACAGTCCGTCCAGCAGGTGGACCTCAAACTGGCAGAGGGCGCAGCGTTTGCGGATGTGACGATCCCGGACCATACGTTGTTCGGCGAATATCCGGCGAAAATTCCGGAAAGTGAGATCAAGCCGACGAGGGAGAGCGGTGAGATTGTGCTGTCCCGTGTCGTGATCCCGGAGTATATCATCGTCCACGACGGAGCGCCGACCGACAGCACGGCACGCGACTATTATGTGCGGTACCGCGACTACATCAAAAACGTGGCGTGCTCGGAAATCTATGCAACATGGCCGGATGCGGCGATCCGGGCGAATATCCTCGCAATCATGTCATTTACGCTGAACCGTGTCTATACAGAATGGTACCGCAACAAGGGATACGATTTTACGATCACTTCGTCGACGGCCTACGATCACAAATGGATTTACGGCAGGAATATTTTCGACAGCATTTCCCTTGTGGTCGATGAGATTTTTGCTGATTACCTGTCGCGCCCGAATGTGAAACAGCCGATTCTGACGCAGTACTGTGACGGAAACCGTGTGAGCTGCCCGAACTGGATGAGCCAGTGGGGGTCCAAAAACCTGGCGGACCAAGGGTATTCAACGATTCAGATTCTCCGCAATTATTATGGAGACAATATGTATATCAACACGGCGGAGGAGATTTCCGGCATCCCGTCCTCCTGGCCGGGGTATGACCTCACCATCGGCTCGTCCGGGAACAAGGTACTGCAGATACAGGAGCAGCTGAACGTGATTGCGGAGGTGTATTCATCGATTCCGACGGTCTATGAAAATGGCTATTTCGATGAAGAGACGCAGGACGCCGTCGAAGCGTTCCAGCGGCTGTTCGGCCTGCCGGTTTCCGGCATTGTGGATTATCCGACGTGGTACAAAATTCAGTCGATTTATGTGGCTGTGACGAGGATTGCGGAGCTGCAGTAGGTATACAAAAGTCTTTATAAGGGGCGTGTTTTCTGCGAAAAAACGCGGAAAATGCGCCTTTTCTGCGGCTTTTGAAACGGATCAGAAAAATTTTAAAACTGTCAAGAAAAAATACTTGACACCCAGCATCATTTCGTGTATGATAACCAAGGTGATCGCAATGGAAAAAATATTGGAACAGACATTACTGTATGATTTTTACGGCGAACTTCTGACTGAACATCAGCGTCAGGTATATGAGGACGTGGTGCTCAACGATTTTTCCCTGAGCGAGGTTGCGGCAGCGCGGGGCATTTCCCGCCAGGGAGTCCACGATCTGGTCAGACGCTGCAACAAGACACTGGAAGAGTATGAAGAAAAGCTTCATCTGGTACAACGCTTTGTGCAGATCCGGGAGAATGTAAACGAGATCCGAAAGCTGACAGATCCTTCTGGTGATACCCCGAAAGAAGATGTGATGCAGCGGATTGCAGCAATTGCATCGGATATATTAGAGGAGCTTTGAGCATGGCATTTGAAAGTTTAACCGAGAAACTCCAGAATGTTTTCAAAAATCTCAGAAGCAAGGGCCGCCTGACCGAGGCGGATGTAAAGACTGCGCTGAAGGAAGTAAAAATGGCACTTCTCGAGGCGGATGTCAGCTTCAAAGTAGTAAAACAGTTTATCAAATCCGTACAGGAGCAGGCAGTCGGACAGGACGTCATGAACGGACTGAATCCGGGTCAGATGGTCATTAAAATCGTAAATGACGAGCTGGTTAAGCTGATGGGTTCCGAGACAACGGAAATCGCACTGCGCCCGGCGAGCGAAGTTACCATTATTATGATGGCAGGTCTTCAGGGAGCCGGTAAAACAACCACAACCGCAAAGATTGCAGGAAAGTTAAAAGCCAAGGGAAGAAAACCTCTCCTTGCAGCCTGCGACGTATACCGCCCGGCAGCGATCAAACAGCTGCAGGTCAACGGAGAAAAGCAGGGCGTGGAAGTGTTCGCTATGGGAGATAAAAACCGTCCGGTGGATATCGCAAAGGCAGCGCTGGTGCATGCAAAGACAAACGGCTTTAACGTATTGATTCTGGATACCGCAGGCCGTCTGCACATCGATGAAGAGATGATGCAGGAGTTACAGGATATCAAAGCGGCTGTTCCTGTGGATCAGACCCTTTTGGTAGTAGACGCTATGACCGGACAGGACGCAGTCAATGTGGCCGAGATGTTCAGCAATAAAGTCGGCATCGACGGTGTAGTACTTACAAAATTAGATGGTGACACCAGAGGCGGTGCGGCACTTTCAATCCGTGCAGTTTCCGGCAAACCAATTCTCTATGTCGGCATGGGCGAAAAGCTTTCGGATCTGGAGCAGTTTTATCCGGACCGTATGGCGTCCCGTATCCTCGGCATGGGCGATGTGATGAGCCTGATTGAAAAAGCGCAGGCAAACATCGACGAAGAAAAAGCAAAAGCCATGGAACAGAAGATGAAGAAGGCGCAGTTCGACTTCAACGATTATCTGGATTCCATGGAGCAGATGCGCAATATGGGCGGCATCTCCAGCATCCTGAATATGCTTCCGGGCGTCGGCGCGAAAATGAAGGGTCAGGATCTTGAGAGCATGGTGGATGAAAAAGACATGGCAAGAAAGGAAGCTATTGTACTTTCTATGACGCCAAAGGAAAGAGAAAACCCGGATCTCATCAATCCGTCGAGAAAGCAGAGAATTGCAAAAGGCGCCGGTGTTGACATCGCGGAGGTAAACCGTTTCATCAAACAGTTTGAACAGTCAAGAAAAATGATGAAACAGATGACCGGAATGGTCGGTAAGGGTGGTAAAAGAGGAGGATTCAAACTTCCCTTTTAGCATAAAAGAAAAAATATAAATAAATACATGAATTTACAATGGAGGTAAAGAAAAATGGCAGTAAAAATGAGATTAAGAAGAATGGGACAGAAGAAAGCTCCTTTTTATAGAATCGTTGTAGCAGATTCCAGATCCCCAAGAGACGGACGTTTCATCGAGGAGATCGGAACTTACGATCCGAACCGCGAGCCGAGCGCAATCAGCTTCAACGAGGAGGCTGCTAAAAAATGGCTGGCTAACGGCGCACAGCCGACCGAAATCGTTGCCAAACTCTTAAAACAGGCTGGTATCGAGAAATAATTCATACGGGGGTATCTTGTAATGAAAGAACTTATCGAAGTAATTGCAAAATCTCTGGTTGATCATCCATCTGAGGTAGTTGTGACAGAAACCGTCAGCGGTGATGACCTTCTGCTGGAACTCAAAGTAGATCCGTCAGATATGGGAAAAGTCATCGGACGTCAGGGACGCATTGCGAAAGCAATCCGTACGGTTGTAAAAGCAGCTTCCTCAAAGAGCGACAGAAAAGTTGTCGTAGAAATTTTACAGTAAGTAAAAGATAGGAAAAGGAACCGACAGTTGTTGCCGGTTCCTTTCTTTACGCGGGCAACGAGACAAAGTCCGTGCTTGCACGGGACCTTGGCGACTGCCGCGATAACTTGAGAAACTCGCAAAGCGTGTTTCTCAAGTCGCAATACACAGTAGAACTGGTTGGAAAGGGTTTTTGAATGGAAGAATATTTGCAGATTGGCGTAATTACCACAACCCACGGCGTACGCGGTGAGGTAAAGGTATACCCGACGACAGATCCGGAGCGTTTTCTTTCTCTGGACCGCGTTTTTCTCGATACAGGAAAAGAAAAAAATGAACTCCAATGTAACTGGCGTGCGTTTTTTGCAAATCAGCTTGCCATTGTAAAATTTCAAAGGAATTGACAACATCAACGATATCGAACGGTATAAAGGCTGCAGCCTCTATGTGACGAGAGAGGATGCCATTCCGCTGGAAGAGGACGAATACTATATCGCAGACCTGCAGGGAATGCAGATGTACACCGAGGACGGCGAACTGTTCGGCACGCTCCGCGATGTGATGGAGACCGGTGCGAACGACGTCTATATTGTAGATTCGAAAGAGCACGGAGAGGTTCTGATTCCGGCGATCCATGACTGCATTCTGGATGTGGACCTGGATGAGCAGAAGATGACGATTCACCTTCTTCCGGGCCTGATTGACTGATAAAGAGAGTAAAGAACGATGAAATATCATATTCTGACGCTGTTTCCCGAGATGATCGAGCAGGGGCTGCACACCAGCATCCTCGGAAGAGCCATCAACAACGGCTATATTTCCCTCGAGACGACGAATATCCGGGATTTTTCAGCAAATAAATTCAACCGCGTGGACGATTACCCGTACGGCGGCGGTGCGGGCATGGTCATGGAGGCGGAGCCGGTGTTCCGCGCCTACCAGTCGGTAGCCGAAAAGATCGGGAAAAAGCCGCGCACGGTCTATCTGACACCGCAGGGAAAAGTACTGAACCAGACGATGGTGGAAGAGCTGGCGCTTGAGGACGATCTTGTGCTGCTCTGCGGCCACTATGAGGGCATCGATGACCGCGTACTGCAGGAAGTGGTAACGGACTATATCTCGATCGGGGATTATGTTTTAACAGGCGGAGAACTCGGTGCAATGGTGCTGGTGGATGCGGTATCGCGGTTTGTGCCGGGTGTCTTAAGCAACGAGGAATCTTCGCAGTTTGAGTCACTGCAGGACAACCTGCTTGAGTATCCGCATTACACAAGACCGGAGACATGGCACGAGAAAAAAGTTCCGGAGGTGCTTCTTTCCGGTGACCACAAAAAGATCGAAGCATGGCGTCATGAGGCATCCCTGGTGCGGACAGCCGAGCGGCGGCCGGACCTTCTGGAAAATGCATTCCAGATTTCCTGCGCATGCAATGAAAAAGAGGAATCGTCTGCCTGGGCGCACGATCTTTTGGCAGGCATGACACGCTATGGTGTAAGCCTTGATCTCGGACGAAAGAAGATCCGGAAACAGAAAAATCTGTTTGATGACCATGATTTGCTGATTCTGCAGCTTCCGGGAACGCTTGAGGAGGGTATGAAAGCAAAGAGCGAGTATATCCGCAGCTTTGCCGGAAAAGAAACACCGCTGGTGTTTTTGTGCCCGGACGGATTCTCAGAAGAGGAAGAAAAACTCGAAGAGCAGCTGGAAAAAAACGGTTTCCGTCTGGTCGCACGGCTTACCGGCATACAGTCCGCGGACGGCCTGCAGCGGTTTTCTTTCGCGCTTCGCAGTCTGCTGTACAGCGGCGAATGGAAAGTGAAAAAAATACTTGCATCTGCGGATGCATTATAGTATAATATATCTTGTTGTGAGTAAAGAGATGGTCCGCTGTTGCAAAAAGGCATTAAGAACATCCAGGGTAAAAAAAGGAGATAAAGAAATGAACGACATTATTAAGAAAATCGAAGATGCACAGTTAAAAGCAGAAGCACCGGAGTTCCGCGTTGGTGATACCGTTAAAGTTTACGGTAAAATCAAAGAGGGTAACCGCGAGCGTATCCAGGTATTCGAAGGCGTTGTCCTGAAAAGACAGGGCGGCGGAAGCAAAGAGACCTTCACTGTTCGTAAGAGCTCTAACGGCGTAGGCGTTGAGAAAACATGGCCGGTACACTCTCCGAACGTTGAGAAAGTAGAAGTTATCAGACGTGGTAAAGTAAGACGTGCGAAACTGAACTACTTAAGAGACCGTGTTGGTAAAGCAGCGAAAGTGAAAGAGCTGGTAAAATAATAAGTCGTTAAAAGGATGGCCGGAGGAACATGAGCAATTGTGTTTCTCCGGTTTTGTCTTACGGAGAATTACACTATGGGTATGAATACCAGATATGTAAAAGAATATTTCTACAAGAAAAAGATCCGTTCCATGTTTGTATGGAATCTGGAAATCATCGCAGCGATTCTTCTTGCGGCGGCATTTTCCTGGTTTTTCTGCAGAAGTGTCGTGGTGCAGGAGGGCTCGATGGAGCCGACTCTCGTGCCGGGGGAGCGTGTGCTGATGGACTCCGCCTGGTACCGCTTAAGTTCTCCGAAACGCGGGGATATCATCGCGTTCCGGACGAGTGAGGACAAGAAGGCGAGCATCCACATCAAGCGTGTGATTGCGCTGCCGGGCGAGACGGTACAGATCAAAGACGGACAGATCCTCATCAACGGGGAAGTCTATAATGAAAAAGATGAATTTCCGGCCATCACAAACGCGGGACTTGCCTCCGAGCCGATCACGGTCGGGAAGGGACAGTACTTTGTGCTCGGCGACAACCGGAACAACAGCGAGGACAGCCGCCACAACGGCATGGGACTCGTGGATTCGGACCGCATTGTCGGAAAGCTCTGGTTTACGATTTCGCCGTGGAAGAAAATCGGTTTCGTGTAAACGCAGCATAGAAGGAGAAGAAACATGAATTATCAGTGGTACCCGGGTCATATGACGAAGGCCCGCAGACAGATGCAGGAAGACTTAAAGCTCATCGACCTGATGATTGAGCTGGTCGATGCGAGAGTTCCTGCAGCGAGCCGCAACCCGGATATAGATGAACTTGGAAAGAACAAAGCACGGCTGATCCTGCTGAACAAATCGGACCTTGCCGATGAGCGCGGAAACGATGCCTGGATGGAATATTTCAAAGGAAAGGGATATTCTGTTGTGAAGGTCAATTCCCGTTTCGGAGCCGGTATGAAAGCGATCAACAGCGCCGTACAGGAGGCCTGCAAAGAGAAAATCGAGCGCGACCGCAAACGCGGCATCCTGAACCGTCCGGTCCGCGCGATGGTTGTCGGTATTCCAAACGTCGGAAAATCGACATTTATCAATGCGTATGCGGGCAGAGCCTGTGCGAAGACCGGAAACAAACCGGGCGTCACGAAGGGAAAACAATGGATCCGTTTGAGTAAACAGCTGGAGCTTCTGGACACACCTGGTATCCTGTGGCCGAAGTTTGAGGACCAGCAGGTGGGACTGCATCTTGCGATGATCGGTTCCATCAACGATGAGATCCTGAACGTGGAGGAGCTGGCGCTGTCCGTCATCGATTATCTGACGGCAGAGTATCCGGGAACGCTGGAGAAACGCTTTGGCTTTGAAGGTGTGACGGATCGTGTGGAAATCCTGGGTGAGATTGCGCGTGTGCGCGGCTGCCTGAAAAAGGGAAATGAGCTCGATTACGAAAAAGCAGCACGGCTTCTGATGGATGATTTCCGGAGCGGAAAGCTCGGCAGAATCACGCTGGAAAAACCGGAATAAATGGATTTATCAAAATAAAAAATGCGGAGAACAACGATGACAGAGAAAAAACAATCGATATCCGCCATACGGGAAATTTTTGCGGCAGCTTCGGAGACGGAGCTGCCCGCCCTTTATCTGGAATATGAAGAGGATTCCCGTGCCGGCGTACAAAATCTGATTCAAAAATACCAGAAACAGGAAGAGGCCTTAAAAAAAGAGCGCGAGCGCACGGAACAGATGAAGATCTACGAACACAAATATGAGGATCTTGGCTGGATCTGCGGCATCGACGAGGTCGGAAGAGGCCCTCTGGCGGGCCCTGTGGTCGCAGGTGCGGTCATTCTGCCGCGTGACAGTAAAATCCTGTATCTGAACGATTCCAAGCAGCTGACGGCCAAAAAACGCGACGAGCTGTACGATGTGATCATGCGCGAGGCAGTGGCCGTCGGCATCGGCTATGCCTCCCCGGCGCGGATCGACGAGATCAATATTTTACAGGCAACGTACGAGGCGATGCGGGAGGCGATCAGCAAGCTTTCCGTGAAGCCGGATGTACTCTTAAACGATGCGGTGAAAATCCCGCAGGTGGACATCCGCCAGGTGCCGATCATCAAGGGAGATGCCAAGAGTGTTTCGATTGCGGCGGCAAGTATTGTTGCGAAGGTGACAAGGGACCGCCTGATGGAAGAGTACGACAAGGTGCTTCCGGGCTACGGTTTTGCATCGAACAAGGGCTACGGTTCGGCAGAGCATATCGCTGCTTTAAAAGAAATCGGCCCGTCACCGATCCACCGGCAGTCGTTTATCGGCCATTTCGTGTAAAGGCACTGCATCAAAAAAAGGAGAGGGTATCGCATTTGAACCAGCGGGAAGTAGGAACGAGACAGGAGAGCCGTGCGGCAGAATATCTGGAAAGCCTGGGATATCACATCCTAGTGCGGAATTTCCGGTGCCGCTTCGGTGAGATCGACCTGATCGCAAAACAGGACGACACATACATTTTTATCGAAGTAAAATACCGCACCGGCCGGACAGCCGGAGACCCGACAAGCGCCGTGGATGGAAAGAAACAGAAGAAAATTTCAAAAACAGCAGATTACTACCGCATGCTCCACCAGATCCCGATGGATGTGCCCTGCCGTTTCGACGTCGTGGCAGAGACACCGGAGGAGATCCGCGTCTATGCGAACGCGTTTTATTATCAGGGGAGCGGCTGGTAGGAAGGGAGTTTTTATGATACCAATTCAATGGAAACAAAACGATAAAAAACGATGCATGTCAACGAGGCGGAAAACGGCGTGGTCTATCTGACCTGGCCGGCGATTGAGAAAATTGAGGGCATCCGCCATGCATTTTCCACACGGATCGGCGGGGTGAGTAAGGAACATCTTTCCAGCATGAATCTCAGCTTTTCGCGCGGCGACGATCCGGCGAATGTGCGGGAGAATTACAGAAGATTCTGTGAGGCGGCGGGGTTTGAAGTGGAAAACATTGTTACCTCCGATCAGGCACACAGAACGGAGTCGTTATGTGACGAAAGCAGACTGCGGCAGCGGCGTGACAAGAGACCGCGATTTTTCATGATATTGACGGTATGATCACTGACGAGCCGGGCGTCGTACTTGCGACATTCTATGCGGACTGCGTGCCGCTCTACTTTGTCGACCCGGTGCACCGTGCAATTGGACTTTCACATTCCGGCTGGCGTGGAACGGTCCACAAGATGGGACAGGCAACGCTCGATGCGATGCACGAATGGTTTGGAACAGAAGCAAAAGATGTGATCGCAGCCGTCGGCCCGTCGATCTGCCAGGACTGCTACGAGGTGAGCGGTGACGTGATCGAAGAGTTCCGGGCAGCATTCCCGGAAACACTGCATGAGAAACTGTTCTACGGAAAACCAGATGGAAAATACCAGTTAAATCTCTGGGAGGCGAATCATCAGATCCTTCTTGCGGCAGGAGTGCCGGAGAAGCAGATTCATCTGCCGAACCTCTGCACCTGCTGCAACCCGGATTTCCTGTATTCCCACCGTGCATCGAAGGGAAAAAGAGGAAACCTCGCGGCATTCCTTTCCCTGGTCTGAAAACAGAATAGAAAGCATCAAAAAACGGACCTGGAAAAAACAGATCCGTTTTTTGCTGTATGCATCCGGCGGACACAAAATCGATTATCTGTGTTTTGCCAGCAGCTTATTGATTTTCTCTGTCGTAGACTGTACTTTTGCAACGGATACGTCGTGGTTAAGCGTATCGATGATGCTTGCCATATATTTGCTCATCTCAGCCGGCTCATACCAAGGACGGGAAACGAGTTCCGGTGTACGGTAGGTCAGGTCGGTGGTGATGACTTTGCTGATATAGCCTTTCTCATAGTAAGCATCGAATTTCTCCAGACCATCTGTGAAGAGGCCGAAGGTGGTGCAGACAAAGACGTGGTCAGCGCCGCGCTCTTTGACCTGTTTTGCAACGTCGAGCATACTCTCACCGGAGGAGATCATATCGTCGATGATGACAACATCTTTTCCCGCTACGGAATCGCCGAGAAACTCATGTGCCACGATCGGGTTCTTTCCGTTTACGATGGTGGAGTAATCTCTTCTCTTATAGAACATACCCATATCGACGCCGAGCACGTTGGAGAAGTATACGGCACGCGCCATCGCTCCCTCGTCCGGGCTGATGATCATCAGATGATCGTTGTCGATCGTCAAATCCGGAACGGAACGAAGAAGGGCTTTTAAAAACTGGTAGGTTGGCATGAAGTTGTCAAAGCCGCCGAGCGGAATTGCGTTCATGACACGAGGATCGTGTGCGTCGAAGGTGATAAAGTTGGAAACACCCATGTTCATCAGCTCCTGCAGAGCAAGTGCGCAGTCGAGAGACTCACGTTTGGTGCGCTTATGCTGTCTTCCTTCATAAATGAAAGGCATGATTACGTTGATCCGGTGTGCTTTTCCTGTTGCAGCAGCGATGATACGTTTCAGATCCTGATAATGGTCATCCGGTGACATGTGGTTCTCGTAGCCGCAGACCTTGTAGGTGATGCTGTAGTTGCAGACATCGACCAGAATGTAAAGATCGGCACCACGGACAGATTCGTTGATCTTTCCTTTTGCCTCACCAGAGCCGAAACGCGGGCACTCGCAGTCAATCAGGAAAGAATCCTCGGAATATCCGGAAAAGGGAACTCCGTTGCGGCGCTCGGAGAGCTCTTTACGGAACTGAACCAGATACGCATCGACTTTTTTTGCCATTTCCATGCTGCCCGGCAGAGCGGCGAGCTTTAACGGGGCGACCGGAATGGAATTTTCAAGTAAATCTAAATTAGCCATACAAACCTCCAGTAATCGACATATTTTACAAAGCTTTTTCTTCCTATTTATATCATCGAAACAAAGGGCGCGTCAAGCAAAAAACGAAAGAATCCTTGCTTTTTGTGCAGGTTGTTGTTATTATAATGAATGAATGTCCGCTGGCTATGCAGAGTTCTGCTGCCTTTCGGACAGAAAATGAAGGAAAAGGAAAGGCCATAACGTAATATCTGTGAAAAACAAAACGAAACACATCATAAAGAAAATAGAACCGGGCAGTATTGCCGAAGAGCTTGAACTGGAACCGGGAGACGAACTGCTTCGTGTCAACGGGGAAGAAATCGAGGACGTTTTTGATTACCATTTCCAGACCAACGACTCCTATCTGGAACTCACGATCCGGAAGAAAAACGGGGAAGAATGGGATCTGGAGATTGAAAAAGAGTACGACGAGGAAATCGGCATCACATTCGAGAACGAGTTCATGGATCAGTACCGTTCCTGCAGCAACAACTGCATTTTCTGCTTCATCGATCAGATGCCGCCGGGAATGCGTCCCACCTTGTATTTTAAGGATGACGATTCGCGTCTGTCCTTCCTGCAGGGAAACTATATTACACTGACCAACATGAGCGACCACGATATCGACCGGATTATCCGCTACCATCTGGCACCGATCAATATTTCGTTCCAGACAACGAACCCGGAGCTCCGCTGCAAAATGCTGCACAACCGTTTTGCGGGCAATATCTTTCCGAAGGTCCAGCGCCTTTACGAGGCGGGAATCGAGATGAATGGACAGATTGTGCTCTGCAAGGGATACAACGACGGCGCAGAGCTGGAGCGCAGTATTTCGGATCTGTCAAAATATCTGCCGCATCTGAAAAGTGTTTCGGTTGTCCCGGTCGGACTTTCGAAGTACCGCGACGGACTGGCGCCTCTGGAACCGTTTACCAGGGAGGATGCAAAAGAAGTTCTTGCCACGATTCACAAATGGCAGAAAAAGCTGTATGAACAGTGGGGACTTCACTTTATCCATGCTGGTGATGAATGGTATCTGCTGGCGGGAGAGCCGATCCCGGAGGAGGAAAATTACGATGGCTATATCCAGCTGGAAAACGGAGTGGGAATGCTCCGGCTTCTGGAGGACGAGGTTGCGGAAGAACTTTCGAAACGAGAAGGGGACGACCGTCACCGCCATGTAACGATTGCGACCGGAAAAGCTGCGGCGCCGTCGTTGGAAAAACACATGCAGAAAATTCGTGAAAAATATCCGAATGTACAGGCGGAGGTTATCACGATTATCAACTATTTCTTTGGAGAATCCATTACCGTATCCGGTCTGATTACCGGAAAGGATCTGATGGAGCAGTTAGAGGGAAGAGATCTTGGCGAGTGCCTGCTGCTTCCGTGCAACATGCTCCGTTCGGGAAAAAACGTCTTTCTCGACGATGTGACGGTGGAAGAGGTGGAAGAGCGCCTGAAAACACCGGTACAGATTATCGATGAGCCGGGCAGCGACCTGGTGAAAGCCGTTGTGGAGGAAAACCAGGAGACGATACACAGAAGGAGAACAATGTATGAGCAAGCCGATTGTAGCAATTGTGGGCCGGCCGAACGTGGGTAAATCCACCCTGTTTAATGTATTAGCCGGAGACAATATTTCGATTGTAAAAGACACACCGGGTGTAACCCGTGACCGTATTTATGCCGACGTGGAGTGGCTGAACCACAAATTTACGCTGGTAGACACCGGCGGTATTGAGCCGGAATCCAAAGATATCATTCTCTCCCAGATGAGAGACCAGGCGCAGATCGCCATTGATACCGCAAATGTCATCATTTTCATCACTGACGTCCGTCAGGGCCTTGTAGATGCCGATGCAAAAGTAGCTGATATGCTCAGAAGAAGCCGCAAGCCGGTTGTGCTGGTGGTCAACAAAGTCGACAACTTCGACCGTCAGATGATGGATGTTTATGAATTCTATAACCTCGGCATCGGAGAGCCGCACGCCATTTCCGCATCCGGAAAGCTCGGCATCGGCGATATGCTCGATGAGGTGACAGGATATTTTGATCCGGAGATGGAAAACGAGGAGGAGAGCGAGATTCCGCGCATCGCCATTGTCGGAAAACCGAACGTCGGAAAATCCTCCCTGGTCAACAAACTGTTGGGCTCGAACCGTGTCATCGTATCCGATATCGCCGGAACGACGCGCGATGCGATCGATACCACGATCATGCACAATGGAAATGAATATATTTTCATCGATACCGCAGGTCTTCGAAAGAAAAACAAGATCAAAGAGGAGCTGGAGCGGTACAGCATCATCCGTACAGTATCTGCCGTAGAGCGCGCAGATGTCGTCGTTCTTCTGATCGATGCAACCGAGGGTGTCACCGAGCAGGATGCCAAAATTGCCGGTATCGCCCATGAGCGTGGAAAAGGTATGATCATTGCGGTAAATAAATGGGATGCCTTGGAAAAAGATGACAAGACGATCTACCGCTTTACCGAAAAAGTAAGAAATACACTGGCTTACATGCCGTACGCAGAGCTTCTTTTCATCTCTGCGAAGACAGGACAGCGTCTTCCGAAGCTGTTCGAGACGATCGACATGGTTCTGCAGTACCAGAACCTGCGCGTACAGACCGGTGTCCTGAACGAGATTCTGACCGAGGCAATGGCAATGCAGCAGCCGCCGTCAGACCGTGGAAAACGACTGAAAATCTACTACATGACACAGGTTTCGGTCAAACCGCCGACATTTGTTATTTTCGTCAACGACAAAGAACTGATGCATTTCTCCTACGTTCGATATCTGGAGAATAAAATCAGAGAGTCGTTCGGCTTCCGCGGCACACCGCTGAAATTCATCATCAGAGAACGAAAAGAGAAGGAGCAGTAAAGAGTTATGGTACGGATCATATGCCTTTTGATCGGATACGCATTTGGCCTTTTTCAGACCTCATATATTTATGGAAGGACGAAGGGAATTGATATCCGGGAACACGGCAGCGGAAACGCAGGAACGACCAACGCGCTCCGGACTTTAGGGAAAAAAGCAGGCGCCATCACGCTTGCCGGCGACTGTATCAAATGCATTCTGGCGGTCCTGACGGTACGCCTGATCTTCGGTGCATCGCACCCGGAAATGCTGAAACTGCTGACGGTGTATGCTGCGGCCGGAACGATTCTCGGCCACAACTTCCCGTTTTACTTAGGCTTCCGCGGCGGAAAAGGAATCGCTGCGACCGCGGGTCTGATTATCTCGTTTGACTGGAGAATCACGCTGGTCTGTGCAGCGCTGTTTTTCCTGAATCTTGCAGTAACACACTATGTTTCCCTCGGTTCCATGATGGTTTACGTTGTCTTTTTTGCAATGGCCGTTATCATGGGACAGGCGGGCTGCTTTGCGCTAGAACCGCCGTATCTCTATGAGATGTACGTGGTGATCGCACTTCTTGCCGTGCTTGCCTTTTGGGAGCACCGTGCAAACATCAAGCGTCTCATCGCGGGAACAGAGCGGAAAACGTATTTATCCAAAAAGTCGGAGAAATAAAATATGGCAAAGATTAGCATCATCGGAGCAGGAAGCTGGGGAACCGCCCTCGGCCTCCTGCTCTGCAACAACGGGCATGACGTGACGATCTGCTCGGAAAATGAAAAGGAAATTAAGAGCTTAAAGGAACACAGAGAGCATCTGACGAAGCTTCCGGGCGTAAAACTGCCGGATGAAATGAAATTCACCTGCGATGTGCGCGGCTCCCTTTCCGGACAGGACATCCTTGTAATGGCAAAAGCATCCCCGTACGTGCGAACCACATGTAAAAAGTATGCGGCGGATATTCCGGACGGCCAGCTCATCGTCAATGTGGCAAAAGGCGTGGAAGCCGATACCCTGATGACGATGTCTCAGATCATCGAGGAGGAAGTGCCGGGAGCGAATGTCGTTGTTCTCTCCGGACCAAGCCACGCAGAGGAAGTCGGCCGCGGCCTGCCGACCACGATCGTTGTCGGCGCGCATGACCGCGAGAGCGCACTGTATGTGCAGAATGTGTTCATGAGTCCGGTCTTCCGCGTTTACACAAGCCCGGACATCACGGGAATTGAACTTGGCGGAGCTCTGAAAAATGTCATCGCACTGGCAGCCGGAACGGCGGATGGTCTTGGCTACGGCGACAATACGAAAGCGGCTCTGATTACCCGCGGGATCGCGGAAATTGCACGGCTCGGCACGGCGATGGGTGCCCATGCGGAAACCTTCTACGGTCTTTCCGGTATCGGCGACCTGATTGTAACGTGTGCTTCCGTTCACAGCCGGAACCGGAAAGCCGGATACCTGATCGGCCAGGGCAGAACGATGCAGCAGGCGATGGATGAGGTTCAGATGATCGTCGAGGGCGTCTATTCCGCAAAAGCGGGTCTTACCCTGTCGAAAAAATTCGGAATCGAAACGCCGATCATTCAGGCAGTCAATCAGGTTCTGTTTGAAAACAAAAACCCGAAACAGGCTGTGGATGAACTGATGCAGCGTATGAAAAAAGACGAACTCGCCCCGGATCTCTGGGAGCGGTAAAAATAAGAAACCTGTCACTTCTGTGAAATGATACAGAGACGGCAGGTTCTTTTTTTGTGCAGACCGAAATTTTTCAGCAAAAATACGGGAAAAAGATGACAATACTTTCGAAATCAAGTATAGTAATAGAAAGCGGAATAATTTTAACTGAAAAGATGCGGAGGAAAATACAGCAGGAGGAAGAAAGAATGAGAGGAGTAGAAACAAGAATTCAGGAAATCCGCCATGCCATTTTTACGGAAGTTGCAAAAATGGCGTATGACGTGGACTCCCCGGTGGAAAAGACGATCGAGGAAATTCCTTACCGTGTAATTCCCGGTGAGGTCGGAAATTTTAGAAATGATGTGTTTCTGGAGCGGGCGATTGTAGGAGAGCGGCTTCGCCTTGCAATGGGACTTCCGTGCAGAAGCGCGGCAGAGCACGCCCCGATCTCGGACAATATCAAACTGGCGGACCAGGCGGAGACGTATTATACACCGCCGCTCATTAATGTCATCAAATTTGCATGCAACGCCTGTCATGAAAAACGGGTTCTGATCACGGAGGGATGTCAGGGGTGTCTTGCACATCCGTGCGTGGAAGTCTGTCCGAAAAAGGCCATTACGCTGGACCGCACCAATGGACGATCCTATATTGATCAGGATAAATGCGTCAAATGTGGTCAGTGTGCCAAGGTATGCGGATACCAGGCTATTATCATTCAGGAGCGTCCGTGTGCGAGAGCCTGCGGAATGGATGCCATCGGTTCAGATGAGAACGGAAAAGCGGATATCGATTACGAGAAATGTGTATCCTGCGGCCAGTGTCTCGTCAACTGCCCGTTCGGCGCTATTTCGGACAAATCCCAGATCTTCCAGGTAATCCGTGCGATCCAGTCGGGAGAGCGCGTCTATGCAGCGCTGGCACCGGCGTTTGTCGGCCAGTTCGGACCGAAAGTAACGCCTGGAAAACTGCGTGCGGCGATGAAAAAGCTCGGTTTTGCGGATGTCTTTGAAGTTGCGATCGGAGCGGATCTCTGTGCGGCACAGGAGGCAGAGGATTTTGTGAACGAAGTTCCGGAGAAACTGCCGTTTATGGCGACATCCTGCTGTCCGGCCTGGTCTGTAATGGCGAAGAAACTGTTCCCGGATTACGCAAGCTGTATCTCGATGGCACTGACCCCGATGACGCTGACGGCGCGTCTGATCAAGAAACACAATCCGAATGCGAAGGTTGTCTTTGTCGGACCGTGTGCGGCGAAAAAACTGGAGGCCATGCGCCGGTCTGTCCGCAGTGAGGTGGACTTCGTTCTGACGTTTGAAGAGATGTCGGGCATTTTCGATGCGCGCCAGGTAGATGTGAGTGCACTTGAGGAAGATCCGGACGGCGTCAGCGATGCATCGGTGGACGGAAGAAACTTTGCTGTCTCCGGCGGCGTTGCAAAATCTGTGGAAAATGTAATCCGTGAAAAATACCCGGACCGCGAAATCAAGATGGCAAATGCAGAAGGTCTGAAGGAATGCCGGAAACTGCTGACAATGGCGAAGGCCGGAAAGTACAACGGTTATCTTCTCGAAGGCATGGCCTGTCCGGGCGGATGCGTGGCAGGAGCCGGCACGATGCAGTCAATCAAAAAGTCACAGGCGGCAGTTAACAAATATGCGGCGCAGGCAAAACACAAGATTTCCAGCCAGACAGAATATGTAAAAGAACTGGACAAGCTGGTAGACTAAAAGAACAGCAA
>ENA-OQDA01000255-OQDA01000255.1-human-gut-metagenome-genome-assembly--contig:-NODE-255-length-22845-cov-5.222775_pt1 | contig 22845 bp, 23 predicted proteins | sample MGYA00242771_ERZ504603 | MGnify/ENA primary metagenome ERZ504603 (study PRJEB26092, sample SAMD00036328) | human gut metagenome | host: Homo sapiens | study: EMG produced TPA metagenomics assembly of...
CCCGCTCACCCTGTGCGCCTTGTATGGCGCCGCGCCAACATGCAGGGTGCGCTGGCCGGCATGATCACTGGTACGGTCACGGTGCTCGTCTGGCACAACTTCATCAAGCCTCTCGGCGGCGTGTTCGGCATCTACGAGCTGCTCCCCGCGTTCGTCCTGTCGTTCGCCGCCATCATCATCGTGTCGCTGCTCACGGCCCGCCCCGTCGGAGGCGGTCGCGAACGAGTTCGACCATTACATGGACGAAGGGGGAGCCGCCGTCGAAAAGGTCGTGCAGTAGTCGGATCGTTCACGGTTGCACAACATCTAGAGGAGGCCACCACAACACTTGGTGGCCTCCTCTTTTTCCCGTCATGCCTGATGGAGGGCTTGTTTGTGGTTTCGTGACGTGAAGGATACGGCTGCGGCACTTCGACATCGCCCCATGTGGCGGCTTTGAACTGGGCTTATGAAACGCGTTCACAACCTTTTTTGACCATCGGCGCGAACGTGGTATCATGCGTTCAGCTTTTGCCCATACATACTACGTGCTCAATCTAGGAGGATTTCATACATGAGCGAGCATACAATCGGACTGAGCAGGCGAACATTCCTCACCGGCGCGGCCGCGCTCGGCGCCCTTTCCGTTCTGGCTCCGACGACCGCGTTCGCAGAGACGGCTGCTGAGAAGCAGGCCGAGGCCGATGCGGTGCGCAACCAGCTGATCGGCTTGCAGGCCGATCTCGAGGCTGCCGAAATCAGCTATTACTCCGCCCTCGACGAGCGCGATGCCGCGCAGAAGGCGATGGAGGATCAGCAGGCCAAAATCGACGACGCTAACAGCCAGATCAGCGATCTGCAGGACAAGCTGGGCACGCGTGCCCGCAACATGTACCGCAACGGATCCACGAGCTTCGTCGATTTCGTCCTGGGTGCCGCCTCGTTCGAAGAGTTCACCCAGAATTGGGATCTTCTCAACAAGATGAACGAGAACGACGCCGATATGGTCGACCAGACGAAGACCTTGCGCGAAGAGCTGCAGGCTGCCAAGGACGAATTCGCTCGCCAAGAGCAAATCGCCTCGGCCAAGGCTGCGGAAGCCAAACAGATCCAAAGCGATGTCCAGGCCAAGGTCGACCAGGCTACCGAGCTGGTCAGCTCCCTCGATGCCGAAGCGCAGGAGCTCCTTCAGCAGGAGCAGGCTGCGGCGGCGGCCGCTGCGGCGGCGGAGGCTGCGGCCGAGGCCGAGCGTCAGCGCCAGGCGGAGCAGGCGGTGAATCCCGGCGGCGGCGGTGGCGGCGCTAGCGGCGGTTCAGGTTCCGGCTCCGGCGGCGGAAGCGGTTCGTCCGGCGGCGGCGGTGGTGGCGGTTCTGTAGTGTATCCGTCCCGTCCGGTCGGTTCCTACGACTCGGTCGTGGGCTACGCTATGAGCCGTATCGGCTGCCCCTACATCTGGGGTGCCGAAGGCCCCGACTCCTTTGACTGCTCCGGCTTGGTCACGTGGGCGTACCGCCAGGTGGGCATGTATCTGCCGCACCAGAGCGAGGCGCAGTACGCGGCAGCCGCGCGCGTCGTATCGGTTTCCGAGGCGCGTCCGGGCGACGTGCTGTGGCGTTACGGTCACGTCGGTATCGCGGTGAGTGCAGGCGGCTCGCACTACGTGCACGCTCCCACCTTCAACGCGTACGTGCGCGACACCGATCCGCTGTCGTGGGCGCAGTTCACGAACGCGCTGCAGTTCTAAGGCTTCATACGATCACTAAGGGAGGGCTTCGGCCCTCCCTTCTTCTATACCACGGTGCCAACCGTTGGTTCCGCGCGAAAGGAGATCGACCATGCGCATATTCGTCGAGCTCGACAACGGGCTGCTGCCCGATCGCTTCGGCAAGCACGCCCCCGAAGCGTACCAGCTGGACGGGCATCCCGTCCGCTCGTTTCCCATAGAAATCGCCGACGTGCCCGAAGGCGCGCGCTCGCTTGCGCTCACGTTTCTCGACTACGACGCCGTCCCCGTAGGCGGCTTCTGCTGGATCCATTGGCTTGCGTGCGACATCGCGCCGGACACGACGCTCGTTCCCGAGAACGCCAGCGCCTCGGGCGAGCTGGCTTGCGTACAGGGCTCGAACAGCGATTGGTCGCCTCTGGCAGGCAGCCATACCGACCCGCGCATCATCCATCGTTACGCGGGCCCGTACCCGCCTGACAAGACGCACGACTACACGCTGACCGTGTACGCGCTCGATTGCGAGCTCGGTTTGTCCGAGGGCTACTTCCTCAACGAGTTCAGGCGCGCCGTTCGCGGGCATGTGCTGGACGAGGCTTCGCTCGAGCTGCCCAGCCGCGCATAGGGGAGGGCTCGTGGAAGCCGTTCGCATCGAGCATCCGCTCGAACCTATATATGCAGTCGATTCGCGCGTGCTCGTGCTGGGAACCATGCCTTCTCCGAAATCGCGCGAGATCGGATTCTACTACGGGCATCCGCAAAACCGGTTCTGGAAGGTGATGGGCGCGCTGTTCGACGAGCCCGAGCCGCTCGGCATCGAGGGACGCACGGCGTTTCTCTATGCGCACGGCATCGCTCTTTGGGACGTTCTGTCGTCCTGCGCTATCGTCGGAGCTTCGGATGCGAGCATCGTCGACCCCGTTGCGAACAATCTTTCGCGCATTGCCGAGGCGGCGCCGCTCGAAGCCGTGTTCACCACGGGCTCGAAGGCGACGGCGCTCTATCGCCGCTTCGGCGCGCCGCAACTTCCCGGCCTTGCGCACACGGGACTTCCTTCCACCAGTCCTGCGAACGCGCGCATGCGCCTCGACGATCTTGTGAAAGCGTATTTGTCGATTCGCGAAACTTTGGAACGCCGGGACGGCGGCGGGCGATGAGCTTCTGCGAGGTCGTCGCTCGATTCGCTGGGCGGAGAGGTCGAGAAAAGGAGGAATCGTGGAGACACGCCCGGGGGCGTGTAGACAGTTGACACGCCGATGTTCCTAGCGTATTATTCTCCTGCTCGCGCGTTCGGGTTCACCGAAAAGCGCGGCAGGCAGCTTGATAAATACACATGAATTAAGCAGCGAATTATGGGCGTGTGCCCGAGTGGCTAAAGGGGACGGGCTGTAAACCCGTTGGCTATGCCTACCTAGGTTCGAATCCTAGCGCGCCCACCATTTTTCGCCTGTGTAGCTCAGTCGGTAGAGCACTTCCTTGGTAAGGAAGAGGTCGTCGGTTCAAGTCCGATCGCAGGCTCCATTTTTTGCTACCTGGCGGTGTAGCTCAGTTGGTTAGAGCACACGGTTCATACCCGTGGCGTCACTGGTTCAAATCCAGTCACCGCTACCATTGTATTATTTCGCGTCCGCTTTGTCGGACGCGTCGTTATTTTGTTTTCGTTTCGCGAAAATATCCTATAAGGAGGATGAAACATGGCTAAGGAGAAGTTCGAGCGTTCCAAGCCGCATGTTAACATCGGTACCATCGGCCACGTCGACCACGGTAAGACGACCCTGACGGCCGCCATTTCCAAGACGCTGTCCGAGAACGACGGCTCGCACGGCTCCGCTCGTGCCGACTTCACGGCGTTCGAGAACATCGACAAGGCTCCCGAGGAGCGCGAGCGCGGTATCACGATCTCCATCGCTCACATCGAGTACGAGACGGATTCCCGCCACTACGCTCACGTCGACTGCCCCGGTCACGCTGACTACGTCAAGAACATGATCACGGGTGCTGCTCAGATGGACGGCGCCATCCTCGTTATCGCCGCCACCGACGGCCCGATGGCCCAGACCCGCGAGCACATCCTGCTCGCCCGTCAGGTCGGCGTGCCCTACATCGTGGTCTTCCTGAACAAGTGCGACATGGTCGACGACGAGGAGCTCCTCGAGCTCGTCGAGATGGAAGTTCGCGAGCTGCTCGACTCTTACGAGTTCCCGGGCGACGACACCCCGATCATCCGTGGCTCCGCTCTGAAGGCTCTCGAGGGCGACAAAGAGTGGCAGGAGAAGGTCTGGGAGCTCATGGACGCCGTCGACTCCTACATCCCGACGCCGGAGCGCATGGTCGACAAGCCGTTCCTGATGGCCGTCGAGGACACGATGACCATCACCGGCCGTGGCACCGTTGCCACCGGTCGTGTGGAGCGCGGTACGCTGCATGTCAACGACCCGCTGGAGATCGTCGGTATCAAGGAGACCCAGAACACGGTCTGCACCGGTATCGAGATGTTCCGCAAGCTGCTCGACGAGGCTCAGGCCGGCGACAACATCGGCTGCCTGCTCCGCGGTGTCAAGCGCGAGGAGATCGTTCGCGGCCAGGTTCTCTGCAAGCCCGGTAGCGTGACCCCGCACACCGAGTTCGAGGGTCAGGTCTACATCCTGACGAAGGAAGAGGGCGGCCGCCACACGCCGTTCTTCGACGGCTACCGTCCGCAGTTCTACTTCCGCACGACGGACGTGACGGGTGTTGCCCACCTTCCCGAGGGCACCGAGATGGTCATGCCGGGCGACAACGTGGAGATCAAGGGCGAGCTCATTCACCCGATCGCCATGGAGGAGGGCCTGCGCTTCGCTATCCGCGAGGGTGGCCGCACGGTCGGCTCCGGTCGCGTTACGAAGATCATCAAGTAACACCGTTTTAGCGTGATTCGGCGGGGCCCGCTCCAAGCGGGCCCCGCTCATGAAAATTCATGTGTATGAGATCCAAGCTCGTTTCAGTTGAGGCATAAAGGAGAATTCATGCGTACGTTGGTCACTTTGGCGTGCACGGAGTGCAAGCGCCGTAACTACACGACCAAGAAGAACAAGCAGAACAATCCTGATCGTATCGAGTTGAAGAAGTACTGCAAGTGGTGCAAGTGCCACACGGTGCATAAAGAGACCCGATAGCGCGTCAGAGGTTTGCACGAGCATAGGCCAGTAGCTCCAATTGGTAGAGCGGCGGTCTCCAAAACCGCATGTTGGGGGTTCGAGTCCCTCCTGGCCTGCCAGCTCGAGTATATGAGCAGCTTGCATCAGGTTGCTTGGATGAGCAGCTTGTGATCAGGCTGCTTGTTTGGCGTTTACACGGATACGAATCCCCGGTTAAGGAATCAGATGGCGAAGAAATCAAAGACACAGCGAGCGAAGGCATCTGCCGCACGCGCAGCCCGCAAGGAGCAGGCGCTGAAGGAAGAGGCCGCTGCCAAGGCGAACAAGAACGCCGAGGCCGATGCTGCTGCGACCGAGGCGCCTAAGAAGCGGTTCTTCAAGAAGGCCGAGAAAAGCGACGCGGCCGTGGACGGCGGCAAGCAGGCGAAGGCCTCTGCGAAAGCCGTCGAGAAGAAGGTCGAGAAGGCTCCTGAGAAGAAGCCTGCGAAGAAGCGTCGTTTCGGGTTTCTCAAGGACGTTCGCTCGGAGCTCAAGCGCGTCACGTGGCCGACCAAGCAGGACGTCCTGCGCTGGAGCGTCGTCGTGGTAGTCGCGCTCGTGTTCTTCGGCGTGTACGTTGCCGTGCTCGACAACGTCGTCATCACGCCGCTGCTGATTGCAATTTCCGGTTTGGGGGTCTAAGCGCATGGCGAAGAAGTGGTACGTCCTGCACACGTATTCAGGATACGAGAACAAGGTCAAGAAGAACCTCGAGACGCGCATCGAAACGATGGGTCTCGAGAACAACGTCTTCGGTATCGAGATCCCGACAGAGATGGTCACCGAGATCAAAGAGGGCGGCCGTCGCGTCGAGAGCGAGAAGAAGGTGTTCCCGGGCTACGTGCTCGTCCGCATGGAGCTGGACGATCGCAGCTGGGCTGCGGTTCGCAACACCCCGGGCGTGACGGGGTTCGTGGGTGCCGACGGCAACCCTGCGCCGCTCACGCGCGACGAGTACAACAAGATCATGAAGCGCACGAGCCGCGAGGCTCCGAAGAAGACTTCGTCGAGCCTGGAAGTGGGGCAGTCGGTGAAGGTGGTCTCGGGTCCGCTCGCCGAGTTCGACGGCGTGGTGTCCGAGGTGTCGCCCGATGCCGGCAAGGTGAAGGTCATGGTCTCCATCTTCGGCCGCGAGACTCCGGTCGAGCTTTCGTTCGATCAGGTGGCCAAGATTTAAAGGTGCGAACACAAGCGGCGTCGCGTGCCCGCGTGGACCGGGGCTTCTCATTCGACCTATGCCGCTTTGTTGATAGATTTGTCTAGATGATTTTACTCAGCTGAAAGGAAGCTCTCATGGCTGAAAAGAAGCAAACCGGCTTTATCAAGCTGCAAATCCCCGCGGGCGCCGCCAACCCGGCTCCTCCGGTCGGCCCGGCCCTCGGCGCCCAGGGCGTCAACATCATGCAGTTCTGCCAGGCGTTCAACGCCCAGACGCAGGACCAGTCCGGCACCATCATCCCGGTCGAGATCACGGTGTACGAGGACAAGTCGTTCACCTTCGTGTGCAAGACCCCGCCGGCGGCCGTCCTCATCAAGGAGAAGCTGAACATCAACAGCGGTTCCGGCCTGCCGCACGTGCAGCCCGTCGGCACGCTCACGGAGGATCAGCTCCGCGAGATCGCCGAGATCAAGATGCCCGACCTCAACGCCAACACCATCGAGGCCGCCATGGAGATCATCGCCGGCACGGCTCGCAGCATGGGCGTGCGCATCGAGGGTCGCGAGATGAAGATCAAGTACGTGCCCTCCAAGAAGGTCGCGGCCATGCTTCAGGGCAAGACGCTGGAAGACTAGCCTCCAGCTGCCCGACGTAGGGAATGACCGGCCGCCGGAAAGGCGGCCGTTGTTCGATAGAACGCAGTGGAAGGGCGCCGAGGGCGCTCGCTACTCACCACGAAAGGAAGAACCATGACGAAGCTTTCCAAGAACTATCGCGCCGCTCTCGAGAAGGTCGGCGAGGAGACCCGCGCCCCCCTCGAGGCCATGGCCCTCGTGAAGGAGGTCTCGTTCGCGAAGTTCGACGAGACGGTGGAGGCGGACTTCCGCCTGGGCATCGACACCCGTCAGGCCGATCAGCAGCTCCGCGGCACCGTGAGCCTGCCGAACGGCTCGGGCAAGACCGTCCGCGTGGCCGTGTTCGCCGAGGGCGAAGCCGCTCGTGCCGCCGAAGAGGCCGGTGCCGACATCGTGGGCACCGACGAGCTGACGCAGCAGATCCAGGCCGGCGAGTTCAACTTCGATGCCGCCGTGGCCACGCCCGATCAGATGGGCAAGGTCGGTCGCCTGGGCAAGATCCTCGGTCCCCGCGGCCTCATGCCGAACCCGAAGCTGGGCACCGTCACCAACGACGTGGCGAAGGCCATCAACGAGCTCAAGGGCGGCCGCGTGGAGTACCGCGCCGACCGTTACGGCATCGCGCACGTCATCCTCGGCAAGGTGAGCTTCACCGCCGAGCAGCTGGCCGAGAACTACGGCGCCGTGTACGACGAGATCCTCCGTATGAAGCCGGCCGCCGCGAAGGGCAAGTACGTGAAGTCCATCACGGTGTCCTCCACGATGAGCCCCGGCGTGAAGGTCGATCCGTCCGTGAACCGCAACTACACGGAGCCCGCCGCTGAATAAGCGCACGAGCACGAACCATGAAAAGGAGCCGAGAGGCTCCTTTTCTTTTGCATCATGAACGAACAAATGTTTCATGTGAAACACTCTGAGACGCCTATGCTCGACGGGGAGGAAGGCGATGCGGAGCCCTTCGCCCCCACGCTTCCTATAACGATCTCAATGTGATATCATATTCGTATCACCTCGCTGAGGTGGCGGGCGAGCGCATGGGGCGCGGAGCCTGAGAGAGAAAGGGATCATCATGTCCGTCGAGAAGACCGTTCATGCAAGGAGCGGCTGGCCGATGCTGGCGCTTCTGCTCGCCGTCGTCGCGCTGTGCGTCGCGTTGATCGTGACGGGGGCGACCATGGCTCCGCCCGATGATGCGCCTATCACGACCGCGACGCAAACGCTCGGCATTGCGCTGCTGGTGGCGGGCATCGTCGCCGTATGCGTGGCGCCCGTCCTGCTGCTGATGGGCTTCTTCACCATCCAGCCGAACCAGGCGCGCGTGCTCATCCTGTTCGGCGACTACAAGGGCACCGTGCGCGACGAAGGTTTCCACTGGGCCAACCCGTTCTACTCCCGCAACGCCGGCTCCACGGTCGACGTGGCCACGGGCAAGCCCATCGCGAAGTCCACGAAGGTCTCGCTGCGCGCCCGCACGTACAACGGCGAGCACCTCAAGGTGAACGACAAGTGCGGCAACCCCATCGAGATCGCCGACGTCATCGTGTGGCGCGTCGAGAACACGGCGAAAGCGCTGTTCGACGTGGACGACTACAACACCTACGTGCATACGCAAAGCGAGACGGCGCTGCGTCATGTGGCCACCACGTACGCCTATGACCAGATGCCCGGCGAGCCCGAAGACGAGATCACGCTGCGCAGCAACATCGAGGAGGTGTCCGAGGCGCTCAAGGAAGAGTTGGCGGTGCGCCTGGAGAAGGCCGGCGTGGTCATCGACGACGCGCGCCTCACGCACCTGGCGTACGCGCCGGAGATCGCCCAGGCGATGCTGCGCCGCCAGCAGGCCGAAGCCGTCATCGCCGCCCGCGAGAAGATCGTGCAGGGCGCGGTGAGCATGGTGGACATGGCGCTGGCCGAGCTGTCGGCGAAGAACGTGGTAGACTTGGACGACGAGCGCAAGGCCGCCATGGTGTCGAACCTCATGGTGGTGCTCTGCGGCGAGTCCGACGCGCAGCCCGTGCTGAACACGGGAACGCTGTACCAGTAGGAAGGAACGCTGCGGCGCGGCGCCACGCGCCGTGCCGCAGCTTCGGTGGCAAGCTATGGCGAAGCGAAAACAGTATCCCCTGCGCATCGATTCGGAGGTGTGGGCCGGCATCGAACGGTGGGCCGCCGACGATTTGCGCAGCGTGAACGCCCAGGTGGAGTTCATCCTGCGCCGGGCGCTCAAGGACGCGGGGCGCCTCAAGGACGAAGGCGGCCGGCAGCCCGGGCATCCGGGACGCACGGGAGACGAAGAAGCGCCCGCGGAGTGATTCCGCGGGCGCTTCCGTTCGTTCGGGCAGGAAAGGGGAGGGCGGTTATGCCAGCACCTCTTCGCGCTCGACGACTTCTTCCAGCTTCTCGCGCGCCGGAGCGCGGGAGGAGTCGTGCTCGGAGCCCTGCACGCGGCCGAGCTTCGTGTTGTCCTCCTTGCGGTTGCGCAGCGCGCGCACCGGGCTGGGCTGGTCCTCGATGCGGTAGTCCTCGCCGTCCTTCTTCTGCGCCTCGCGGATGACGCGGTGGCTGGGCACGTTCTGAATGCGGCCGTTCACCTGGTCGTTCCAGCCGAAGAAGCGGTAGTCGCCGGGCAGCTCGTCCAGTTCGACGAACCCCTCTTCCTTCGCGGTGAGGGTCGCCTGCTCGTCCAGCACCTCGCGCACGTAGTCCTTCGTGGGGTGGAAGTCCAGAAGCTCGGGGAACTCGCCGTCGGGGATGAGCGACTGCCATTCCATGTTCTCGTGCTTGTACAGCAGGTCGGCGGCCTTGTGCAGGTGCCCGACTTCCTGCTCGAAGTGCTGCTCCCAGATCTTCTTCACGTACGGGTCGACCTCGGTCTCGTAGAACGAATAGTACAGGTACGTCTCCATGTACTCGCGCAGAAGCAGGTTCTGCAGCCAGGTGGCCGAAGGGTCGAGCAGCGCGCCGTAGTGCGTGACGTGCTCTTCCTCGACCATGCCGATTTCCAGGTAGAGGTCGCGCGCGACGCCTTCGGGCTGCGTGTTGCCCAGGTTCATGTAGAAGTTCATGGTCTGCTGCTCGCCGGCCGTCAGGATGAGCGCGCCGAGGATCGTGCGGATGTCGGCGGTCTTGGCGTTGCGCGGGGCGCGGACCGAGTCGAACGGATGGCGATGGTGCGCGACGGTGGGACGGCCCGGCGTGATCTCGATGGTGTCGAGCACGAGCTCGTGAGCGGGCAGGTCCTCGTCGACCTTGAGCAGGTTCGCGTAGCGGTACAGGTGGTCGAAGTCCTCGAGCAGGGCGAAGTCCATGCAGGATTTCGCGTACGCGTCGGGCTCGTGCATGGCGAGCCAGGCCGTGAGGTCGACGGCCAGCTGCTCGTAGCCGATGGTGGTCTCAAGCGGTGTCTCGTCGGAGGGCGACAGCCAGTTCACGTGCTTCTGCTGACCGGCCTCGATGCGGCGCATGAGGGCGAGGTCGCGGCGCAGGTCGTTGTCCTCGCAGTTGCGGTTGAAGTTGTGGCCGAACATCACGGCCTCCACCTCGATACCGTTCATGAGGATGATGCGCGCCTTGGTGTACGGATCGGTTTCCAGCTTCTTGTAAGGGCGGGGCGAAAGATCCTTCCAGTCCAGCATCATGTCCTCAAGGGATTTCGTCGGTTTCTGGTCAAACGGGTTCATAGAGCCTCCTGTTCGTTTGCTGACGGTTGCCCTTGCCATGCTAGAGGCGGCGCTCGCGCGCGTTGCCGCCCGCCGCGGAGGCGTTTCGGGGTCGTGGGAGGGATGTAACGGCCTCGGAAGCCGGGGCGGCAGTGCTATACTGGGCGACGGCAAACAACGGCGTACAAGGCAAGGTGCGAACGCGTATGATCATCAGGAAGTCCCCGGCCGAGATCGAGGCCATGAAGGAAGCGGGCCGCGTGTCGGCCAAGGTGCTGCGCGAAGTAGGCGCGCAGGTGCGGCCTGGCGTGTCCACGCTCGAGCTGGACGAGCTGGCCGAGGCGCTCATCCGGGCGGAAGGCGGCGTGCCCGCGTTCAAGGGCTACGGCGGGTTCCCCGGCTCCATCTGCGCATCGGTGAACGAGCAGATCGTGCACGGCATCCCTTCGCGCAGCGTGGTGCTCAAGGAGGGCGACATCATCTCCATCGACACGGGCGCCATCGTGGACGGCTGGGTGGGCGACAACGCGTGGACGTACGCGGTGGGGAAGATCTCGCCGGAGAAGAAGCGCCTGCTGGACGTGACCGAGCGGTGCATGTGGGCCGGGCTCGACGCCGCGCGACCGGGCAACCGGCTGGGCGACATCGGCCACGCCGTGCAGAGCGTGGCCGAGGAAGCGGGCTACGGCGTGGTGCGCGAGTACGTGGGGCACGGCATCGGGCGCGACATGCACGAGGATCCCAACGTGCCGAATTTCGGCCGCAAGCACACCGGCGTGAAGCTGGAGGCGGGCATGGTGCTGGCCATCGAGCCGATGATCAACCTGGGCACGTACAAGACGCGCCAGATGCCCGACGGGTGGCTCGTGTGCACGCGCGACGGCCTGCCGTCGGCGCACTTCGAGAAGACGGTGGCCATCACCGAGGACGGCCCCGTGATCCTGACCACCGAAGAGGGGCATAGGCGACCGGTGTAGGGCGCTAGCCTGCGAGGGCGCCGCGTCCGAACGAGAGCACCACCCCGATGGCGATGATGGTTTCGATCGAGCCGATCACCAGGAAGAGGATGCGTGCGCTGCGAGGGCTGTCGACGCCGTGGATGGTTCCCTTGGCGAAGAGTGCAGGCGCTTTCCAAGAGACGAGCATGAGAGCAAGGTTGGGAAGACCCAGGATGGCCGCTATGTGCAGCGTCTCGTACTTGGAGCCGTACCGGTCGATCACGCCGTGTACGCCGGCATGCAGCGCGATGGTGTCAGGCAGCGATCCGAGCGCTGCCGCCGCAGCGGCGAGCGGCGCGATGCAAAGCGCGATCCAAACCGCCCACTCCCAGGCTTTCATCTTCATCGGCGCGCCGCCTTTCCGCGTGATTCGTTACTTCAGCTGCTTGCCGTCGGTGTCCCAGTAGAAGCGCTTGAACTTGGGGATCTGGTTCACGTGCATCACCTTCGCCCAGACGTTGTGCATGAACGAGTCGGGCGCGTAGTGCAACGGGTAGGGCTCGGGGGTGCGGCGCAGCGTCTCGAGGGCCTGCTGCAGGCGCGCGCGGTTCTCCATGCTGCGATCCAGCACGTAGCGCGGCACGCAGCTGTAGACGAACGGATCGTACGCCTCCCGGTAGTCGATGGTCTCGCCCAGCAGGAACTCGCGCACGATGAGCTCGACGAAGTTCTGGCCGCCCAGGCTCATGTAGTACGTGTTGCGGCCGCAGCGCGTGTTCACCTCGAAGAAGCGGAACGAGCCGTCGCGCTCGTCCAGCTTGATGTCGAAGTTCGCGAAGCCGCGGTAGCCCGTGCGCTTGAGGAAGCGCTTGGCGCACGCGATGATCTCGGGCTCTCGCTCGCCCATGATGCACAGCGGGTTGCCGAGTGCTGTGGGGTCGTGGTCCTGCAGGCATACGACGCCGCCCGACACCACGCGCACCTCGCCCGAGGCGTCCGAGAATGTGGTGAGCGTGCGGATGGCGTCGTCGCCGCCGGGGATGAAGTCCTGCAGCACCAGCTCGTTGTCGTAATCGGAGGTGCGGATGTCGCGCCACACCTGAGCCAGCTCCTCGGCGCTTTCGATCTCGTAGATCTTGCGCTTGCGGGGGATGTCGGCGTCTTGGAACTGCGCCGAGTTCGACGGCTTCGCGATCAGCGGGTAGGGGAAGTCCTGCACCGGCAGCTCGGCTGGGCCGCTCTCGCCGCAGTCGAAGTACCAGGTGCGGGGGTAGGGGATGTCCAGTTCGTCGCACAGCTCGTAGAAGCGGCGCTTCTGCGTGATGTCGTCGAGCAGGTCGAAGTCGATGTAGGGAACCGTGTAGCCGGCCGCTTCCAAGCGCGGCTTTCCCGACGACAGCATGCGCGCGTGGCAGTCGTCGCAGCCCAGCACCAGCAGCACGCGGTCGGGGTCCTCGGCGCGCACTTGGGCGGCCACGCGCTCGAGCGCGTCGTAGAGGCCTTCCGGCTCGTGGATGAGCGGCTCCAGGCGGTAGTCGGTGAAGCGGCTCGACGACAGCATCTTGATGTCCTGCGTGGCCAGCACGATGGTGCGCTCGACGCCGTAGGCGCGGTGCAGCTCGCGGACGTAGCTGTAGGCCAGGATGTCGCCGCCTACGACGACGGGCTGCAATCGGCGCGCGACGTCGGCGGTAGATGCGATGCGGGGTGAAGCGGGCATGTCGGGTTCTCCTTATGTACGGTATACCGCAGCATTATCCCATAGCTCGCTTTCGGCGTGGCGCGGGAAGCGAATCTCCGTGAAGAGCCGAGAAACGCGGGGCGGCGATCCGTTGGCCGCGGGCTGGGGGCTGCGTCTGGATATGGGGTTTCCATCGCCGCCCTTGGGGATTGCGCGGCGGTGGCGTATCATACCGAAGGATATGAACGCACCCGCCGCGCGAGAAGCGCAGGCGCGCACGCAGGAGGAGCCGATCATATGTGCGGATTCGTGGGATTCACCGCGGTCGATTACGATACCGATACCAACAAGGCCGTTGTCAAGGACATGGCCGATCGCATCGCCCATCGCGGGCCCGACGACGAGGGCTTCTTCGTGGACGACGACATCGCCATGGGCTTCCGCCGCTTGAGCATCATCGACCTCGAGGGCTCGCGCCAGCCCATGCAGAACGCCGACGGCACGGTGACCGTCACGTTCAACGGCGAGATCTACAACTTCCAGGAGCTGCGCGCCGAGCTTGAGGCGCTGGGCTACGAGTTCGTCACGAACGGCGACACCGAGACCATCGTCCACGGCTACGAGGCGTGGGGCACCGACGTGTTCGAGAAGCTGCGCGGCATGTTCGCCATCGCCATCTGGGACGCGCCGAAGAAGCGCCTCGTGTGCGCGCGCGACCTGTTCGGCATCAAGCCGTTCTACTACCAGCACGACGGCAACCGTCTGATCTACGGCAGCGAGATCAAGGCGTTTCTGGCGCACCCGGCGTTCAAGAAGGAACTCAACCGCGAGATGCTGCCGCAGTACCTGTGCTTCGAGTACATGAACGACTCGCAGACCATGTTTAAGGACGTGCACAAGCTGTTGCCCGGCCACTTCATGGTGTTCGAGGGCGGCAAGCTGAACGTCGAGTGCTACTACCATATCACGTACAAGATCGACGAGTCGAAGGGTCTGGACGAGTGGGCCGACGAGATCAACCGCGTGTTCGACGAGTCGGTGGCGGCGCATGAGATCGCCGACGTGGAGATCGGCAGCTTCCTGTCGGGCGGCATCGACAGCTCGCTGGCCGCGTACTGCATGGGCCAGCACGCGCCCGACATCAAGACGTTCTCGGTGGGCTACGATATCGGCTGCGAGGACAAGCTGGCCGAGATCAACGCGCTGCCCGACTTCGACATCAAGCTGAACGAGCTGGACGACGCCACCGCCTTCGCCGAGTGGGCGAAGCTGCCGAACTGGCAGGTAAAGGTAGACGCGCAGGAGTTCCTTGACATCGTGCCCACCGAGCAGTACCACATGGACGAGCCGCTGGGCGCACCCAGCGCCATCCCGCTGTTCTTCGTCAGCAAGCTGGCGCGCGAACAGGTGAAGGTGGTGCAGTCGGGCGAGGGCGCCGACGAGCTGTTCGGCGGCTACTGGATCTACCACGACCAGTTCGAGTTCGACAAGTACTTCAAGGTGCCGCGCCCTTTGCGCGCCGCCGCGGGCGCGGTGGCCGAGAAGCTGCCGTCCTTCCACGGGCGCCGCTTCGCCATGCGCGGCTCGGGTGGGCCGGAGAAGAGCTACCAGCGCGCGAGCATGAACTACATGTGGGACGAGATCCCCAACGTGCTGAAAGACTACGACGGCCCCTGCAAGCCGTGGGAGTGGTGCAAGCCGCACTTCGACGAGGCCGCGAAGCAGAACCTGGACATCATCACGCAGACGCAGTACGTGGACATGGTCAGCTACATGCCGTTCGACATCTGCCTGAAGGCCGACAAGATGTCCATGTCGCAGTCGCTTGAGCTGCGCGTGCCGTTCTTGGACAAGAAGGTGCTCGACGTGGCGCTGCAGCTGCCCACGGCATGTCGCGTGGACGACGACCACGCGAAGTACGCGCTGCGCGTGGCCGCCAGCAAGCTGGGCTTCCAGAAGAAGGTGGCGAACATGCCAAAGCAGCCGTTCATCACGCCTTTGACCGTGTGGCTGCAGACCGACCTGTACTACGACCGCATCAAGCAAGCGTTCACGGGCGAGGCCGCGCACGAGTTCTTCAACGTGGACTACCTCGTGCAGATGCTCGACGACCACAAGTCGGCCGACTTCAGCACGGTCGAGGGTCGCGGCAAGCTCAAGATGATGCGCATCTGGAACATCTACTGCTTCCTGTGCTGGTACGAGGTGTTCTTCGGGAAATCGAGCGAGCAGCTGAAGCCGAAGACGCAGGTGGCGTAAAGCGACTGTGTTGGAGTGTGCGCGCCCGGCCGACCAGCCGGGCGCGTTGCGTTTCGGGGGAGGGCCGTCCGGCGCGCGCGAGGAAGATCGGTGTCCTGAGCGGGGTGCGTTCGAAATTTTGGCAAGATCACGTCCATATGCGAGCCTTTGCGCGCCTTCGGTCGGCCATGTCCGCCGGTGCGATTGTGAAACCGCAGGTCGGACGACTTCCGGACTGCTATATTCTTGAGTGAGGATAGCCATATCGGCCTGATCATACCAGGATTCCGCGGCGGCCATGTGCGCGCTGCTTGCCGTATCGGGCGGCTTGTCATCGGCCGAATTTGCACAAAAAGCGTCGACGTTCGATGTTGTGAACGCTCGCGCTTCTTCTTGCCCGCTTGTTCGTCGGCGTTTTCCCTGCACGTTGATTGCGGGGGAGGCTTTGGCTGGGGCGATGGTCGAGCAAAGCATCCAACGTCGGCGATTTTTGTTCAGGAGACGCCCTTTTCGTTGCAGTCATGATGACGGCAGGGCCTTCTTTGCGAAAAGCGGCGGCGGAGGATGCTGCAAATTCGACTGAGTGCGAATCAAAGGCGAACATGATCGATGCGGGAGGTTCGCACCCGATGCGGGATCGATTCGATCGTCGAGGTTGAGACAGTGCGGTTGGCTGCTTGCACGGAATGCAGGATATTGTGCTCGATTCCTTCTCTATGCCATGATCGTTGCGGTCGCATCCTCATGCAGGGCGCGGGGATTGAAATTCGATTGGCTCAAGGCGGCAGACCCGAAGCTTGAAGTCGCACCCCCATGCAGGGCGCGTGGATCGAAGTCTCTACGGGATCGAGCCGGTCAAGGCGTCCGGCGGTCGCACCCTCATGCAGGGCGCGTGGATTGAAATTGGTATCGAAGTCACTGCGCCACAGCCATGCCGACGGTCGCACCCTCATGAAAGGTGCGGGGATTGAAATCGGTTTCGGGCCACTCCGCTCCGCCCCTTCCGCTCTTCGTGTGCAGCAAAAACGAGGTTTTGGCAGTCTTGACCGCTTGGGACGACGTGTTTTCGAGGTCGGGTGCCGTGTTTCCGGGGCGCGGTCGAGTGTCATCTGGGGTTTTGCCGCGGTGCCGTCTCGGGTGCGAGGACTCCTCGTGCCAAAACCTCGTTTTTGCTGCACATCGCCTTGTGAAAACGTGCGGCGGGGTATTTTTCAGGCAGCTGTGGGGGCGGGTTGGGCGCGAAACGGCTCCCATGACAATCGCAAGGCGGCTTCGACCTGCTTTGACGCGCCTTATCGCCTCATGCGGTCGTATGATCCCAGGTGACGAAATCCACGTGCGACCGTCGATACCCGACTCGACCGCCGAAACTGTCATAGGAGCCGTTTCGCGTCCAACCCGCCAACCGCCCGCCAACCCGCCAACCCGTCGACGCAGCGCCTCCCCGCCATCCCTCGCGCAGCTGCGACAGCGCTCCCTTGCGACAACGAGAAGTTGCCGGGCCGTCAATGCATGCATGACGGGGGAGGCGACCGCCCCATGATACGCTTGCAGCGTTGAAACACGTGTTGAACGAAACATCGCCTCGAGGGACATCAGCGACGATGCCTGGGCCTTGCACGGCTTTGGCACCGCATACATTCGAGTGACCGGAGGGATCACGTGGATACGTCTGCAACAACCAATCATGGGGAATCGAACAACGCGAACGGCGGCTTCTCGCGCAGGACGTTCGTCAAGGGCGGCTTGGCCGCCGGCGTCGCTGCGCTGGGCGGAATGGCGCTGACGGGATGCGCCGCAGCACCGGCTTCATCGAAGCAGGCGGCTGCCGCCGACGCCGCCGCTCCGACCGACGAGATCACCGCGCGCCTGGTGGAGCGCGTGCACGACGCCAACCTGCCCGACGCGGCGCCCATCCTGCCGGTGGAGCCGCCGGCGTCGTGGGACGACGAGGCCGACGTGGTCATCGTCGGTGTGGGCGGCGGCGGTATCGTGGCCACGGCGTTTCTCGCCCAGCAGGGGCTCAAGGTCATCGGCATCGAGAAAGAGGGCCAGGTGGGCGGTGCGAGCCGCCATGCCTGCACGTTCGCCAACGTGTTCGGCGGCTCGAAGGACCAGAACGCGCTGGAGTTCAGCGTGCCCACGTTCCCGCCCGACGTGAAGGCGTTCACCCGCATGTACGAGGAGCAGAACGCCTACTCCATCGACGAGAAGTTCCTCATGAACCAGCTGCTCATGTCCGGTCCCGCGTGCGACTGGATCATGGAGCAAGACGGCATGAACATGGAATGCTTCGGGCCCATCTGGCACGACGCCGACGTCCACGCCGGCAAGCAGAGCGTGGTGCTGGGCATGAACAACCCCACGAACGCCATGGAAGCCGTTGCGCTGGCAGCGGGCGCCGACATCCGCCTGTCCACGAAGTGCGAGAAGCTCGTGGCTGACGGCGGTCGCGTGGTGGGCGTCGTGGCCAAGGGGCCGGATGGCAAGGAGCGCTACGTCAAGGCCGAGAAGGGCGTCATCCTGTGCGCGGGCGGCTTCGGCATGAACCGCGACCTGATCCGCGCCTACCTGCCGAGCGCCTACGAGGGCACCGTGCAAGGCGGTCCCATGCCGTCGCATGACGGGCGAAGCCTTCCGGCATGGGTCTGGGCATGGGCGCCGACTTCTCCGGCTTCGATTCGTGGAGCTGTTGGGAAGGCGCCATCGACGAGGAGACGGCCGGCGGCGACGGCCAGTTCTGGCACTATTTCTGGCACGGCGAGCGCCAGCTGTTCCACAACCCGTGGCTCATCATCGACAAGCGGGCAACCGCCAGCCGTACTTCGCAGCCACGCAGGAGCTGTTCGCGAACCCGGGCGGGCAGATGGGCGACCTGAGCAACTGCGCGGCCTGGATGTCGGCGGTGGGCCACCATGTGTACTCCATATGCGACTCCGACTTCCCGACCACCGTGTTCGAGAAGAACGTGCTCACCGACGAGGGCACCGACCGCAACCGCATTCCCATCACCGACCCGAGCACGCTGATCGACACGAAGGGCCTCGTGTCGGCAGACTGGCTGGCCGAGGTCGACGAGGCGGTGGAGCGCGGCGCCGTGAAGAAGGCCGACACCATCGAGGAGCTGGCCGATATGCTGCTGCTCGACCGCGACGTGCTGGTGCGCGCGGTGAAAGAGTACAACGAGCTGTGCGAGAAGGGCGTGGATGACGAGATGTCCACGCCGTACGACCCCTCGTGGCTGCATCCCGTGGTGAAGCCGCCGTTCTACGGGGCCATCATCGGCAGCCAGATGGCGAAGACGATGTGCGGCCTGCGCACCGACGAGCATCTGCAGGTCATGCGCGAGGACGGCTCGCTCATCGAGGGTTTGTACGCCAACGCCACCACGGCAGGCGGCCTGTCGGGCGAGGCGAACTACGGTTGCTTCTGGAATTCGACGGTGTTCGGCGGCGTGGGCACCAGCTGGATCACCGGGTGGATCGCGGCGAAGTCGCTGTTGGACGCCCAGTAGGGTTGCGTCGGCGCGTCGGATCGGCTTCCGGCGCGCCGCGCTCAGCGCCGCATGCCGTTGCGGATGAAGCCGACCAGCTTGAGCGCCAGCGGCTTCGCAAGCGTCTCGCGATAGGCGAGGCACAGGGGCAGCTCGATCCGGTCGCTCGGATGGAACGGCAGGAAGACCGACTGCGGGTAGGCCTTCTCCATGCGCGGATCGAAAGGCTGCAGATGCACCCCGCCTCCGCTGCAGAACGCGTCGATGGCCTCGTCGTTCAACGGCACTTCGCGAAAGCTCGGATCGAAGCCGTGCTCGTGGCAGGCGGTAATGAAGGCGTTGGTGAACAGATCGAAGTCGAAGGGGCTTCTGATGGGAACCCCTTCGAGGTCGGCGATGCGGACGGACGCCCGCCTGCCGAAGGGGTTGGACCTCAGCGTGATCACGCGCGTCTCCACGGGGCCGAGCGGCACGAGCCTGATGCCGGGGCGCTTGTAGGTTCCGTGCACGAAGCCGAGGTCGATGGCTTCTTCCTCCAGGGCGTTCAGGATGGCGGTATCGGACATCTTGAACGTGGAGACGGAGCACCCAGGCGTGCGGTAGACGAACTCGTCGATGAGCGCCACCGCTTCGTGACCCTTGTTGAAAAACAGGTAATCGAGCGGGAACGACTTGAACGCGATGGCCAGCGATTCCGTCTGCCGCGCGCCCGCGCCCTGCGCTTGCACGTACAAGTCGATCTCGTCCAGCTCGCGCAGCACCGCTTCGGCGTGAACGAGGATCTCGCGGCCGTTTTCGGTGAGGCGCATCCCGTCGTCACGGTCGAACAGCTCGAACCCCATCTCGTGCTCGAACGAGCGGATGGCCTTGGAGACGGCCTGCTTGGAGACGTACAACTCCTCGGCGGCCTTCGCCGCGCTTCCGCAATGCGCCACGGCCGACAGGTATCTCAACTGATGAAGCTCCACGCAGCACCTCCCCTGTGCTCGCTTGCGCCCGCGCAGGCGCTATCCGCGTCCCAGCTTGCCCTTCACCTTGCCCACGATGGAGCCGACGAAGGCGGCTTCGGGCACGCGCAGCTTGATGGACAGGCCGAACGTCACCACAAGCGCCACGATGCCACCGGCCAGCACGTAGGCGAGGGCCTGCGGGATGGAACCGGACAGCGGCGCGACGAACATCTGCAGCGCGAACAGCACGCCGCTGCCCGCAGCGGCGCCCAGGCCGCCGAACAGAAGGCCGCGCGCGCACGCTTTCGCCACCGACCGCAGGCCGAACGGCCCGAGGCGGCGGCGCAGGTAGGCGAACAGGCACACGTCGGCAACCACGTAGAACAGCACCTCGGCCGCCGCGATGATCTCGATGGGGAAGCGCTCGACGTTGGCCGCGCCGAACATCGTGAGCGCGATCTGCGCCGCACCGGCCACGAAGTTGAACGCCGCGAACACGCCCATCTTCCGCAAGCTGGAGAAGATCTTCTGCAAATACGTGTTCACGCCGTACACGGGCAGGGCGAAGGCCAACACGGTCATGTACGTGGCGATGGAGTTGACGTTGTCCATGGTGAACGCGCCTGCATGGTACAGGGTGACCAGCGGCAGCGCGAACACCATGAGGTACAGCGCGAAGGGGATCATGAAGAACAGGATCTGGTTCGTGCCGCCGATGATGCCGCGCTTCACTCCTTCGGCGTCGCCTTCGGCCTGCATGTCGGCAAGTTCGGTGAACATGGCGGTGGTGATGGGCACCGCGAGAAACGCGTAAGGGAGCGTGAACCATTGGCGCGCGTACAGCAGGATGGAGGGGCCGTTGTCGGAGAACCCGTAAGCCGCCGCCGTCTGCACCGAAACCACGATGGTGGAGCACAGCATGACGAACAGCGCGGGGATGCCCAGCCCCAGCGTCTCGCGTAGCGCGGGGTCTCGGAAATCAACGCGGGGACGTATGCGGATGCCGTTCTTCTTGAGCGCCGGCAGCTGGATGGCCAGCTGCACGAACACGCCCAGCGGGTTGCCGATGGCGATGATATACAGCGCCATCTCCTGGTTCTGCGGCGCCACGACGGCGTACAGGATGAACGTGGCGATGACGATGACGTTGTTCGCCACGGGCGCGATGGACGACCACAGATAGTCGCGATTCGCGTTGAGCAGGCCCGACACGATAGCGCACGCTCCATAGAACACGATCTGAATGGCGAAGAACTGGAAGAAGAACACCGACTGGGCCATCTCGGTTTGATCGGAGTAGAAGCTTTGCGTGTAGATGGCCACCGACGGGAACGCGATGCACAGCGCGGAGATGATGCCGAGGAACAGCACCACGAGCGTGAGCAGGTTCGACGCGTACTGGTTGCCGGCCTGCTGCCCCAGTTTCTTCTTCACCGACAGGTACACGGGCAGAAACGCCGTCACGAGGATGCCGCCCACCACCATCTCGTACAGCATGTTCGGCAGCCCGTTCGCCACCTGGTACGAGCTGGACAGCAGCGTCGATCCCAGCGCGAACGCCATGATCCACGTGCGAGCGAAGCCGGTGATGCGCGAGATCATCACGCACACGCTGATGAGCGCCGCCGACGACCCGACAGCGGCGGCGGTGTCTTCCGGTTCGTGTTCTGGCTGCGGGACGCGGGTCAGCGTGCGATCGGCGCCCGCGTGCTTGCTGATGATGGGAAGCTCCGAGGTCGATCCGGGAAACGCCGCCCGCTCGGCGCGTGAGCTGGGCACCGAGCGGCGTGCGGCTTCGCGCGGATCGGGGGTCGAGGGCTCGAAGGGGTCTCGAGGCGGCGTGGTGCGGTCGAGGCCGGCGTGGCGGCCGCCGATGCGGATCTCCGAGGTTTCTCCGGGAGCGGCCGCGCGCAGACGCGCTTTCGCGCTCGTCGGATCGAGGCGAGGCTGCGGCTTGGGAACGACCTGCTGGGCCACGGCCGCCGCGATGACGGTGCGGTCGAGCCCGGCGTGGCGGCCGCCCACCCTGATCTCCGACGTCGAACCGGGGTCGGCAGCGCGCACGTGCGTGCGCTGGGGGCGTCGAGGCGCTTCGGCGGGCTGCTCGAGTGCCGGTTCGGCAACGCGCGTGTGTTGAGCTCGTGCGAGCTTGTCGGACATGGACGAACGCTTCCTCATGCTTCGGATATAATGACCCCATCATAGCAAACCCGGAAAGAAGACCCTCATGCACATCCTCATCGTACGCAATAATTCCAACTCGCAAGCCGTGGACGCATCGCTGCTGCTCGCAACGTATTTGGCCACGCAGGGCCTGGACTACACGCTGGTCGATTCGTCCGATCTGTCGTGCCGCTGCGACCATGAGGAGCTGAACGGAGCGCTGGCGTCGGGCGTCGAGATGGCGGTTGTGCTGGGAGGCGACGGCACCATCCTGCGCACGGCTCGCCAGATCGGGACCTCGGGCGTGCCCGTTCTCGGCATCAATTTCGGACGGCTGGGCTTTCTGGCGAACACGGGCGATGAGGGCGTGATCGCCGTGGTTGCGTCGGCGCTGGCGGGCGACGTGGTGGCCGAGCAGCGCACGAACCTGCGCATCGACGTGGTGTGCGAGGGCGAGCCCGACCCGTGGGGCGACGACGATGAGGCGGCGGCGCACGACGTGGACGATCCGGCGCGCACGTTCTTCGCGCTCAACGAGCTGGCCGTGACGCGCGGCGCCAACGGGCGCATCATCGACTTCTCGCATGGGTATCTCGGGCGCGCACATCGCCGACATGCGCGGCGACGGGATTGTGGTGGCCACGGCTACCGGGTCGACTGCCTACGCGCTTTCGGCTGGCGGACCGCTCGTGTCGCCGGGGTTCGAGGGACTCGTGGCCGTACCGCTCGCGCCGCATACGCTGCACTCGCGTGCGATCGTGACGGCGAAAAGCGACATCGTGGAGGTCGACCTGACGAGCAACCAGGCGTCGCGCGAAGCGACGCTGTTCGTCGACGGCGAGCTGCTCGCGTTCGAGCGTCCCGTCGCCAAGGTGTTCGTACGAGCGGGTATCGCCCCGACGATTCTTCTGCGCTACAAGTGCGAGAACTTCTACGATCACGCCGCGAGGTGTTCTTCTAGCGCATTTGTCCGCTGCTCGACGCACCTCGCTGACGCTGCGGAGCACCTAGGAGTCCCGCTGATCTCGGAGGCCCTGTGCGTCAACGCTTC
>ENA-OQDA01000256-OQDA01000256.1-human-gut-metagenome-genome-assembly--contig:-NODE-256-length-22837-cov-3.969044_pt1 | contig 22837 bp, 25 predicted proteins | sample MGYA00242771_ERZ504603 | MGnify/ENA primary metagenome ERZ504603 (study PRJEB26092, sample SAMD00036328) | human gut metagenome | host: Homo sapiens | study: EMG produced TPA metagenomics assembly of...
AAAAAACAGAAGAGCAGCGGCCGCAAGACCGCTGCTCTTCTGTAATAATAAAAATGAAAATTTCCGCTGTTTATGCCCAAGAGCAAAGCGGAGGGCAGATCTAAATTAGTAAGTCAATCCATAAACCTTTGCATTTTTGCAGTGCCACAAGGATCAGCGGGATGAGCACCAGCTGTGCCACAATGCCCGGCACGGCGGTGAGCAGCGCACCGGACAAAAACGCGCTGAACGGGAAGCTGGAACCGGTCAGGCCGGCCAGCACAAAGCGTACTGCACCCCAGACCAAACGGCCTGCCACCATGGCGGTAACGAGAGAAGCGTACATCATGGGCACGGTATGCTTCACCTTGTGCCAGAGCACGCCGGACACAAGGCCGTAGGCGGCCAGCTCAAAGGCCATGGCAATGGCGATGGGGAACATGGGCGGCATGCCGAACAGCACCGACCGCACCAGCGGAGCAATGAAGCCCACGGCAAGGCCCCATGGGCCGCCCAGCACAAAGCCGCACAGCAGAATGGGAAAGTGCATCGGGCACAGCATGTTGCCCACCTGCGGCACATGGCCAGTGATCATAGGCAGCACAAAGGCCAGTGCAAGGAACAGTGCAGCCAGCACGAGGCTGCGGGTGGTGGAATGGGGGTTCGTTTTCATAAAAAGCTTCCTCCTTTGGCCAGACAAAAAAGAGGTCTGCCCGGCTTACAAGCCAACGGCAGACCCCCTTCGTGGCGTCTGTAAAAAAATAAGATGGCAGGGCCTGGACCGGCCCGCCGCGCCGCGCACATGCGCAGGGCGCGGATGCTCCGCACAAATAGAGAAAACAGGCTTCTGCCTGCGCATCCGGCTTCCTGCCGGAATCTGTGAAAAATATAGCAGATGCCTCTGGCTTTGTCAAGATACGGCAAAAAGCCTGCAATTTAACCAAAAAGCGGCAAATTTCAATGAATATTTCCCCGCGTGTGTACATTTTGCATGAAGAAGCTTGACCTTTTTGCATAGAATAGCTAATATAAACTTGAAAAAGAGCGCGCTGCGGGCAGCAGGACTGCACCGGCGCTGACGAAAGGCTTTTTTGAACATGTGCAAATCTGAGGTTCATACGGGAGGACCATCATGACAAATGCAGAAAAACTTACTCTGGCCAAGCACGCCTGCCACATCCGCATGGGCGTGATCGAGGGCACGCACAGCGCAAAGTGCGGCCATCCGGGCGGCAGTCTGGATATCGCCGAGCTGCTGAGCTACCTCTATTTCGTGGAAATGAACATTGACCCGAGGACCCCAAGATGGCCGACCGCGACCGTCTGGTGCTGTCCAAGGGCCATGCAGCACCGGCACTGTATGCAGCGCTGGCAGAGCGCGGCTATTTCCCGGTGGAAGACCTTAAGACCCTGCGTAAGATCGGAAGCTATCTGCAGGGCCACCCCAACATGAACGAGACTCCGGGCGTGGATATGTCCACCGGCAGTCTGGGTCAGGGCGTGTCTGCCGCCTGCGGCATGGCACTGGGTGCCAAGCACGCCGGTAAGCCCATCAACGTCTACACCATCCTGGGCGACGGCGAGGTGGAAGAGGGCGAGTGCTGGGAAGCCTTCATGTTTGCCGCACACTACGGCCTTTCCAACCTGTGCGTTGTGCTGGACCGCAACCACCTGCAGATCGACGGCACCACCGAGACCGTGATGAACAGCGCCCCGCTGGAAGAGAAGCTGAAGGCCTTCAACTTCAATGTTGTCACCATCGATGGCCACGACTACGACCAGATCGAAGCCGCCATGCAGGCATTCCATGCAGAGACTGCAAAGCCCACCTGCATCATCATGGACACCACAAAGGGCAAGGGCGTTTCCTATATGACCAACTCTGTGGACTGGCACGGCAAGGGCCCCAACGATGACGAGTACAAGATCGCAATTGAGGAACTGAACGCCGCATACGCCGCGCTGGAGCAGGAGGAAAACTAAGATGGCAGATGTGAAGAAGATCGCTACCCGTGAAAGCTACGGCAACACCCTGAAGGAGCTGGCCGCCGAGGCCACGAGGATCTGGTGGTGCTGGACGCAGACCTTGCTGCTGCCACCAAGACCGGTATGTTCCGCAAGGCTTACCCGGACCGTCACTTTGACTGCGGCATTGCCGAGGGCAACATGATGGGCGTGGCCGCAGGCCTGTCCACCATGGGCTACGTGCCCCTTTGTTTCCAGCTTTGCCATGTTTGCCGCCGGCCGTGCCTTTGAGCAGGTGCGCAACTCCATCGGCTACCCCCACCTGAACGTGAAGATCGGTGCCACCCACGGCGGCATCTCGGTGGGCGAGGACGGCGCTTCCCATCAGTGCTGCGAGGACTTTGCCCTCATGCGCAGCATCCCCGGCATGACCGTGATCTGCCCGGCGGATGATGTGGAAGCCCGCGCCGCTGTGCGTGCCGCCTATGAAATGGAAGGCCCCGTCTATCTGCGCTTTGGCCGTCTGGCTGTGCCCGTGTTCCACGACGCCGAGAACTATCACTTTGAGATCGGCAAGGGCGAGCAGATCACCGAGGGCAGCGACATTGCTATCATCGCCACCGGCCTGATGGTCAACGAAGCCCGCATGGCTGCGGAGCAGCTGGCCGCTGAGGGCATCACGCCCGGGTCATCAACATCCACACCATCAAGCCTCTGGACGAGGAGATCGTTCTCAAGGCTGCAAAGGAGTGCGGCAAGGTCATCACCGCCGAGGAGCACAATGTCATCGGAGGTCTGGGCGAGGCCGTCTGCGCCGTGCTGAGCGAAAAGCTGCCCACCCCTGTGCGCCGTGTGGGCGTGCAGGACGTGTTCGGCTGCTCCGGCCCGGCATGGGATCTGCTGAAGTTCTACGGTCTGGATGCTGCCACCATCTGCAAGACTGCCCACGAAATGCTGGGCAAATAAAGCTGTCCGGAATATTATAAGAGCTGAAGGGCTGCTGCACGTTCGTTCAAAAGAATGTGCAGCAGCCCCTTTTTGCATTCATTCTTCGCCCAGCAGCTTTGCGCGGCTGGCGTATACAGCGGTGAATACCTCCCGCAGCCGTTGGATCTCGGGACGCGGGTCGTCCCGCAGGGTCAGCAGACAGGTGTCCGGCAACGGCAGCTGCAGCGGCAGGTACCATGCCGCCGGAAAGGCCGGGTATTTCATCGGGCACAAAAACATGCCGCGCCCGGCAAGCAGATCGTTGTAAACACACTCGTAGTTTTCCACCATGTGCCAGCTTGGTGCGGAAAACGGCAGGCCGGGCTGAACAACGGCAAGATCCACCATTTCCTGATACAGCGGCTCATAAAACAGCTGCTGCCCGGCAAGATCGGCCAGCGCCAGAGTGCTGCGCCCTGTGAGCGGGTGCTCCGGCGATACGATCAGGTAAAAGGTGTTGTGCAGGATGGGGGTGCGCTCGATCTCCGGCTGCAGCGGCCCAAAGGGCAGATAGAGGGCTGCGTCTGCCTCGCTGCAGAGCATTTCGTGGGGGTTGCGTGACACGGGCCGAGTGTCCACCGCAAACTCATATCCCGGCAGTGCGGCGTGCAGCCGTGCCATCAGGATGGGATAAATGGGGTCACGCTGCAGCAGCACCGGCGGCAGGCGCAGGGTCAGCGTGCGCCGCCGGGCAAAGCCCTTCAGCGCGGTGCGGGCGTTCAGGATGCTGCGATAGATCCCCTCCGCCTGCGGCACAAAGGCCCGGCCTGCTTCGGTCAGCGCCACGCGGGTGGTGCTGCGCTCAAACAGGGCCAGATCCAGCTCCTTTTCCAGACTGCGGATCTGGTAGCTGAGGGCGGGCTGGGTGCAGTACAGCTCCCGGGCGGCGGCGGTAAAATTCAGCGTCCGGCTCAGGGTGAGAAAACACAGCAGCTGGCGGTCGTTCATGGGCGAAACCTCTCCTTTCCCGGCGGGCAGAATAAGATTGCTTTCAGTATAGCACATCAATGGAGACTGATAAAGAGCTTTTATCACTGTGGCAAAAATTTTTTGTTTCCATTTTACTTCGTTATATTTTATACTAAGTGTCGGAGCGGGATAAAAATCCCGCAGAAACGAGAAGAAGAGAAGAAAGAAAAAGGAGCAAACAAGATGGAAAAAGATCTCCCGCAAAGGCTTTCTGAAAGTTGCCGCTGCCGCCGCAATGAGCGGTGTCACCGCCGGCGCTCTGGCTGCCTGCAACTCCGCAAGTTCCTCCGGCACTGCGGCATCCGCTTCCGGCGATGCCGTCTACACCCCGGCACATACACCGGCACGGCTACCGGCATCGGTGAGGTGAAGGTGACCATGACCTTCAGCGAGACCGCTATCACCGATGTGGTCATCGATGCTTCCAACGAGACCGAGAGCATCGGCGGCGTGGCTGCTCCCACCCTGCAGGATGCCATCATGGCGGCACAGAACGCTGAGATCGACAATGTTTCCGGCGCCACCGTCACCACCAACGCGGTCAAGAAGGCTGCCGCCAGCTGCATCGAGCAGGCTATGGGCGTTGCTTCCGAAGAGCCTGCTGCAGATACCGCCGGGGATACCGGCGATGACTGGCTGGGCGAAGAGCCGGACGTGCAGGCCAGTGAGACCCAGGACTTTGATGTGGTCATCATCGGCGCCGGTCTGTCCGGCGTCTGCGCTGCCCGTGCGGCTGCCGAGGAGGGCGCAAAAGTTGCCATCGTGGAAAGAGCTCTTCCTTCAACTGCCGCAGCGGCGAGTATGCCCTGCTGAACGGCAGCCTGAACAAGCGCTGGGGCCGTGAGAACATCGTGGACGAGGATGTTGTGGTCGACCGCCTGATGCGCGAGTGCACCTACCACAACAAGCGCTCCATCCTGAAAAAGTGGGCTTCCCATGCACACGAGGTCATGGACTGGTTCATCGAGGCTTACCCCGAGCTGACCATCTGCGACTCCACCCGTGAGGCCGTGACCCAGGAGCAGTTCGACAAGGGTATTCTGGTGCCGCTGGCATGGCCTCAGCCCGAGCACTACGATTACCGCAACGAAGAGTTCCCCACCTTCCCTTCCAGCATGGAGTTCCGCTCTTCCCGCAAGGATCAGCAGGGCTTTATAGTGGAAGCCAACCTGAACAAGGCCGTTGAGAACGGTGCACAGACCTTCTTCGGCTGCTTCGGCACCAAGCTGCTGAAGGACAGCGACGGCCGCGTGACCGGCGTGATCATCCGCGACGCACAGAATGACAACAAGTACATCCAGCTCAACGCTTCCAAGGGCGTGATCCTGGCTACCGGCGACAACTCCGGCGACGAGAAGATCATGAAGCATTTTGCTCCCGAGATCGTGGAGAAGAAGATCGCCAACATGGGTGCCATGGGTATGCTGGGCGTTGACGTGGAGGGCAAGACCGTGGAGACCGGCGACGGCCTGCGCATGGGCGCATGGATCGGCGCAAAGGTGCAGGATTTCCACGCACCGATGACCCACCACATGGGCAGCGGCATGGGCGTGACCCCCTTCCTGCAGATCAACAAGCGCGGCGACCGTTTCATGAACGAGTGCATCCCCGGCCAGCAGCTGGAAAACCAGATCGAGCTGCAGCCCGAGTGCACCTCCTTCCAGCTGTACGACTCCAAGTGGGGCGAAGAGGTGCCCTACATGCCCGCAAACCACGGCGGCCTGTGCTACATCATCCCCGAGGATGAGGATGAGTCCAACCCCAACTACACCGACCGTCAGTACACCAAGATCAGCGCAAAGGCCGAGGCTTACCAGTTCAAGGCCGATACACTGGAAGACCTGCTGACCCAGTGCGGCTTTGAGGGCGATGCACTGGATAATGCACTGGCTTCCGTCGAGCGCTACAACGAGCTGGCCAAGGCCGGTTCCGACGATGACTTCGGCAAGCCCGCAAGCCGGATGTTCGCGCTGGAGAATCCCCCGTACTATGCATGCCAGTGGGGCACCACTTCCATGCTGGTGTGCGTGGGCGGCCTGGAGAGCGACGAGAACTGCCACACCTTCACCGAGGAGGACCCCGCCAGCCCCAAGCGCGACATCATCAAGGGCCTGTATGTCTGCGGCAATGTGCAGGGCAGCCGCTACGCAGTGGAATACCCCATCTGCATGCGCGGCATCAGCCACAGCCTGTGCGTCTACTACGGCTACATCGCCGGCAAGAACTGCGTGGCCGGTGTCTGATACCCTGCTGACAGAACACTGAAATAAGCGTTTCCCTGCCCGGAGCAGTATTCTTTCTTCCTGCTCCGGGCTTTTTTGTGCCCCAATGTGACCAGGTTACGGAAAAACCCTGGTATTTGGGGTATACTGATGCCATAAGAACAATCACGAACGAACCCTTTCAGGAGGTAGAAATATGGCAGTTGTTACGATCACGAAGGAAAATTTTGAGCAGGAGGTACTGCAGAGCGCAAAGCCTGTCCTGCTGGACTTCTGGGCCAGCTGGTGCGGCCCCTGCCGCATGCTCAGTCCCGTTGTGGACGAGGTGGCCGAGGAGCGCACCGATGTGAAGGTGGGCAAGGTGAACGTGGACGAGCAGCCGGAGCTGGCAGGCCAGTTCGGCGTGATGAGCATCCCCACCCTGCTGGTGTTTGAGCAGGGCAAGCTGGTGCGTCAGGCCGTGGGTGCCCGCCCGAAGGCCAGTGTGCTGGACCTGCTGGGGTAAAAACAAAAATGAAAGGAGCCGCCGCTCCGGGGAAACTTCTCCCGGAGCAGCGGCTCCTTTGCATTTTAGTTGTTCTCAGTACGTTTGCGATGGTTGCGCAGGTGCATATAGATCGTATTGCGGGAAATGCCCAGCTGCTCGGCCACAAAACCACCGAGTCCTTCAGCCGGAACATTCCCTTCTGATCCAGTTCCTCTACGATCGCTTTGTTTTTGTTGGAAGGCAGAATGGAATCGTCTGCCATGACCCGTGCACGCACAGGTTCCAGCGCCGAAACGATCAGCTCCTTCGCATCGGCGGCAAAATTCTCCCGCGCGGCCATGGCCTGCACGGTGCCGGGCGTCAGCCCGTCCAGAATGTCGCACAGAGAGGTGTTCAGATACAGATTGATGCAGATCAGGCCGATGATCCGGTCATGTTCGCCGCGCACGGCGATGGTAGTGGATTTGAGCGGTTCCCCTTTTTTGTTCCGGCTGAAATACACCGTGGAGGCCTTGCCGCCCGCAGAGAGCTCGTCCAGCATATCCAGAGCAAGATCGGTGATGGGGGCACCGATCCTGCGGCCGGTGTGCTCGCCGTTGATGATGCCGATCACAGAGTGATCGTAATCTTCCAGCGAGTGCAGCACGATCTCATAGCTGCTGCCAAGATAAGCTGCCAGCCCTTGCAGAGTGGGGATATACGATTTGAGGATCTTCTGATCTGCCCGTGTCAGTTTCACGGGGCCAATTCCCTTTGCCATTGTTCTCTCCTGTCCTTGCCTGATTTCTTACTACCCTTCATTTTAGCACGACACAGGGGAAATTGAAAAGGGGAAAGCGCGAATTTATTTGCGGGGGGTAGGCCAAAAGCGCGTCCCGAATGCGCTCCAGTGCATCGATCACCTTCTGGTCGTCCTTGTAGACGCCCAGCACGATGCGCAGGTGTCCGGCACCGCCGGGGCCATAGTTGACACCATCGTTCAGCGAGACGCGTGCATGGGTCACCAGATACTGTGCGATCTCGGTGGAATTGCCCAGTTCCGAAACATCGATCCAGCCAAGGAAGCCGGACTCCGGCAGCGCCATGTGGACACCGGGCACGCAGTTCAGGATCTCGTAAGCCTTCCGGCGGCGCACCTCATAAGCGCGGGCAAACTCCTGCATGAACTCCGGATGCTCCAGTGCAGCCAGTGCAGCCTTCTGGCCGGAGGTGGAGGTGGCACCGATCACGCCTACGGCGTTGGCGTACATGGAATCCATGATCTGGTCTGAGCAGACGATGTAGCCCACACGCATCCCGCTCAGTCCCATGCCTTTGGAAAAGCTGAAAACGGTCACTGTGCGCTCAAACATGCCCGGAAGAGCCGCTGGGGTCAGGCATTCAGCACCAAAGGTGTAGTCCTCAAAAGCCTGATCCACAACAAGGATCAGGTCGTGCTCCTGCACAAAATCGGCCAGCGCCTGCAGCGAGGCACGGTTGTAAATGGTGGTGGTGGGGTTGTTGGGGTGGGTCAGCAGCACCATGCGGGTGCGGGCAGTATATTTGGCTTCCAGCTGTGCGCGGCTCAGCTGATAACCGTCCGCAGCATCCAGTTCCACGGCGACCGGCACGCCGCCCATGATCTTTACGTCCAGAAAGTTGTTGGGGTAGCTGGGCGAGGGAATCAACACTTCATCGCCCTGACCCACAAAAGGCAGGATCGCAAAGTACAGGCCGGAGTCCGAACCGGGCGTGATCAGGATGTTGCGCTCCGGATCCACAGTCAAACCGTTCTGCTGCTTCAGCTTTTTGGCCAGTGCGGCTTTCAGTGCCGGGTCGCCGATCGGCGCGGTGTAGTGCGGTGCGCTCTCGGCGCGCACTGCGTCCAGCCAGGCAGCTGCTACCGGTTCCGGCAGCGAACGATCCGGCATAAAGGGATCCGCCCAGCCCATCAAGGCAACACCCTGCTTTTCCAGATCCTGATATGCACTGCCCACATCGGCCTTTTCCACGGCCTGAAACAGGCCGCCGTTTGCATCGCGGAACGCGGGGATCATCTTTTCTTTTATCGTTTGCATAGCCTTCTCCTATAACCGACAAAACGGGAGCAAACACCGTTACTCCCGTTTTGTTCTGCGTTTTATTCAGCCTATCACAGAAACCGGAAAATTTCCAGTGCGATCAGGCCTTTTTCTTTTCGTCAGGGTTCCAGAACAGCACGGTCAGCACGGCAGCCACGATAAAGGCGATGACAAAACCGGCCATGACCAGTGCACAGTTCAGGAAGGGGTTTTCGCCGCCGGTGAACATGCCGAAGCTCAGGAAAGACGGGCCGCCCATTGCAAAAGATTTCAGGTGAAGGGCTGCGGCAAAGCCGCCGCCAACTGCGCCGCCGATGCCGGCAAACAGGAACGGCTTGCCAAGGGGGACCGTGACGCCGTAGACGACCGGCTCCGTGATACCGGTGCAGGCGGCAATGCAGGCAGAAAGGGCGTTGGCCTTCTGATTTTTATCATGGCTCTTGATCCACACGCCGAAGGCGGCACCGGCCTGGCCGATGTTGGCAGCGCCGGAAGTGGGAGATACGTAGTTGAAGCCCTGTGCGGTCAGCATTTGGGTCAGCACGGGAACCATACCGTGATGGATGCCCAGCAGAACCATGGAGGAGTAGATGCCGCCGTAGACGATGCCGGAGAACACACCGCCGTTCTCAAACAGCCAGTTGACGCCGATGGCCAGCTCTTCACCCAGCCAGTAGGTCAGCGGGCCGACGGTGATCAGGGTGACGGGGGTGGCGATCAGGATAGTCAGTGCGGGCACCAGAATGATCTTCAGCGCACCGGGGATGATCTTGTCCAGGAAGCGCTCGATATAGGATGCCACCAGAACGGCAAATACCACCGGCAGCACAGAGGAGGAATAGTTGATCACGCGGAAGGGAATGCCGAGGAAGCTGTAGCTGGACACGCCGTCGGCAATTAGACCGGACCAGGTGGAGGACATCATGCCTGCACAGATGGTCATGGCAACGAACATGTTCATCTTAAATACCTTGGCTGCACTGGCTGCCAGCAGGAAGGGCAGGAAGGTGAAGATGGCCATGGAAATGGCAATGATGGTTTTGAACGTGGGAGCAGAGGAGTCAAAACCCAGCGCCATGAAGATGCAGATGAGTGCGGACAGGAAGCCGCAGCCGGCCAGAGCGGGAACGATGGGGTTGAAGATAGCGGCGACCGTCTCAAAGAAGCGGGTCAGCAGCTTGCCCTTCTTGTTCTTCAGCTCATCCTTCAGATCCAGGTTCTCATCGATGGGGGCTTCCTCGTCCACACCGGTCTGCGCAATAAAGTCCTTGTAAACATTGTTTACTTCGGCACCGATGATGATCTGGGTCTGTGTGCCGTTGTTCACAACGCCCAGCACACCGGGGATCGCCTTCAGAGCGGCTTCATCGATCTTGCTCTTGTCGCGGGTGGTCACACGCAGACGAGTCGCGCAGTGAGTGGCCTGTGCAAGGTTCTCTTTGCCGCCAAGAGCCTGTATCAGAGCCGGGATGGATACCTTTGTTGCCATATTGTTGCCTCCTTATGATTTTGCATTATTCCAAAAAGGCTTTGTGCCTTTTTTGCTTTAATGAGAAGCAATGACTTCAACTTCAACCAGTGCGCCCTTGGGCAGAGACTTCACTGCCACGCAGGAACGAGCCGGCTTTCCGGTAAAGTAGCGGGCGTAGATCTCGTTAAACGCAGCAAAGTCAGCCATGTCTGCCAGGAAACAGGTGGTTTTGACTACGTCCTCAAAGGTGCAGCCTGCAGCCTGCAGCACAGCGCCGATGTTCTTCATCACCTGCTCTGCCTGTGCGGCGATCTGCGGCTCGGCCAATGCGCCGGTAGCAGGATCGATGGGCATGGTGCCGGACAGAAACAGCAGGCCGCCAGCCTGAATTGCCTGAGAGTAAGGGCCGATAGCAGCCGGAGCTGCCGGGGTGGAAATGATCTGATTCATCGCAATGCCTCCATGTGTATGAATGAAATTTATTTCATTGACATCAGGATAGCATTGCAATAGGGAAATGTCAAGAGAAAATTGAAAAATAATGAACAATTTTTTGCTTTGACAAAAAATTAGATAAATCGATGAAATATATTGCATTTCATTCGCGCACGTGCTAGAATAAAAATGATGAGCCTGATGGAGACGGGCTGGATTTAGTCAAATTTATTTTACTAAAAAGGAGCTTTGATATGGAACAGTGTCGTAAGAGCTTTCCCGAAGGATTTCTCTGGGGCGGTGCAACGGCGGCCAATCAGGTAGAAGGTGCCTGGGATGCGGACGGCAAAGGCCCGAGCCTGGCCGATGCAATGGTAGCCGGCACCCATCAGCTGCCGCGCCGCATTACGCTTGAGATCGACGAGAGCCGGAACTATTATCCCAGCCACAGCGGCACCGATTTCTATCACCATTATAAAGAGGACATTGCGCTGTTTGCAGAAATGGGCTTCAAGGTGTATCGGATGTCCATCAACTGGCCGCGCATCTTCCCAAAAGGAACCGAGACGGAGCCCAACGAAGCGGGTCTGCAGTTTTACGATAAGGTATTTGCAGAGCTGAAAAAATACGGCATTGAGCCGCTGGTCACCCTGTATCACAATGAGATGCCGCTGAACATGGTCACTGCGATGGGCGGCTGGGTGGATCGCCGCAGCATCGACTGCTATCTGCGCTTTGCGGAGGTGCTGTTCCGCCGCTATAAAGATGTGGTAAAATACTGGATCCCCTTCAACGAGATCAACGACCTGACCACGGCAGTGGGCAACTGGAACCACGGCGGCATCCTGAACCACGGTACAGAAGATTTCAGCCATCAGGTGGACGACCCGGATAAGCGCTACGCAGCCCTGCACAACCAGTTCGTTGCCAGCGCAAAGGCTGTGCTGCTGGGTCGGCAGATCAACCCGGAGTTCCGCTTTGGCACCATGATCTGCCACATCACAGTTTATCCGCTCACCTGCCGCCCGGAGGATGTTCTGCTGACCCAGCAGGAGGATCAGCTGCGCAACTGCATGTCCGGCGACGTGCAGTGCAAGGGCGTGTACCCTTATTATGCAAAGCGGTACTTTGAGCGTAATCACATCCACTTTGATGTGGAGCCGGGCGACGAAGAGCTGCTGCGCCGCGGCACAGTGGATTTCTATTCGTTTAGCTATTACATGACCAACTGCGTGACTGCACAGAAGGACGCAGCGCAGGTATCCGGCAACATCATGGGCGGCGCAAAGAACCCCTACCTCAAGGCGACCGAATGGAACTGGCAGATCGACCCGGTGGGTCTGCGCTACACGTTGAACCATGTCTACGACCGTTACGGCCTGCCCATCATGATCACCGAAAACGGCATGGGCGCCCGCGATACCCTGCAGGATGGCCGGGTGCATGACGATTACCGCATCCAGTACCTGCGGGAACACATCGAGCAGATGCGCCTTGCCATCGATGACGGTGTGGAGCTGATTGGCTACACACCCTGGAGCGCAATGGATCTGGTGAGCGTTTCGACTGGCGAAGTGGAGAAGCGCTATGGCTTTATCTATGTGGATAAGGACAATGCGGGCAGCGGTACGCTGGAGCGCATCCGGAAGGACAGCTTCTACTGGTATAAAAATGTGATCGCGACCAACGGCAGTGAATTGTAACACGGACGGAGGCCTTCCCTGACCATCTCTCCCCATCTGGCAGCAAAAGCCGGAGCGGTGTAATGCCGCTCCGGCTTTTGCTGTCTGGCGGGCACCGGCGGCTTTGTATGCGGCGGGAAGACAAAATGGAACTGCGGCAAAGCCGCCCTCTGTACAAACGCACAGAAAAATCGTATCATTGAGTTGAAAACACCGTCACTTTCCTACTTTACAACTTTATCTAGATAAAGTAAAATAAACTCAAGTAAGAAATGGGGGAACCGACAATGGAATTCAGCATTGCAAACCTGCAGCCCAAGGAGCGCGCCTCCTTTGCGCTGCGCGCCTTGTACGAAGCGGCGGGCTGCCGCAAGTATCATATGGGCCGGTTTGAGGAGTACGGCCTGTATCAGGAGAACCGCAGCTTTTTGTCGTCCGAGCAGGTCATCACATTCACCGATCTGGATGGCCGTCTGCTGGCCCTCAAGCCGGACGTGACCCTCTCCATTGCCAAGACGGCGCAGCCCGCCCCCAGCGAGACCCTGTGCTACTACTATCACGAGAACGTCTACCGCCCTTCCGCCGAGAGCCACACCTTTAAAGAGATCAGCCAGATGGGCCTTGAGATGCTGGGTGCGGTGGGCGAAGCACAGGTGCAGCAGGCGGTGTGTCTGGCGGCGCGGTCGCTGGATGCGCTGGGGGCCGAGTGGGTGCTGGAAGTGAGCCACATGGGCTACCTGTTCGGCCTGTTCGACGCGCTGGGCGTGCCGGATGCCGCCCGCGCAAAGCTGCTGGAAAAGCTGCGGGAGAAAAACGCCCACGAGCTGCGGGCCGCCGCCGGAGCTGCCGGTCTTGCCGATGCCGCCGATACCCTGTGCAGCGTGCTGAACCTCTGCGGCAGCTATGCCGATACCCTTGCAAAGGCTGCTGCCCTGTGCCGCAACGACGCCATGCGCGCGGCGGTGGCTGAGCTGGAAGCGCTGGCTGTGCCGCTGGAAAAGGCGGGCGGCGTGATCCGGCTGGACATGACGCTGGCCGGTGAGATGGAATACTACAACGGCCTTGTGTTTTGCAGGGCTACCATGCAAACGCCCCTGCCCCGCCCCCTGCTACAAGGCGGCCGCTACGACCTGCTGATGCAGAAGTTCACCCCCGGTGCCGGTGCCATCGGCTTTGCGGTCTATCTGGACGAGCTGGACCGCCTGAGCGCCCCGCTGCCGCCGGTGCAGAAGAACAGCACCGACAGGGTGATGCTGAACGTGGCTCTGCCCAAGGGCCGTCTGGGCGATAAGGTGTATAACCTGCTGGCGGGCATCGGCTACGGCTGCCCGGAGGACTACAACGCCACCCGCAAGCTGGTGGTGAAACCCGAGGCCGGCATCCGCTACTTCCTCGTCAAGCCCAGCGATGTTCGCCATCTATGTGGAGCACGTGCCGCCGATGTGGCATCGTGGGCAAGGACATCCTCACAGAGGCTTCTGCCGATGTGTACGAGCTGCTGGACACCGGCCTTGGCAAATGCCGCATGTGCGTTGCCGCCCCGGCCGATTACAAGGACGACCCCAGCCGCCCGGTGCGGGTGGCCACCAAATTCGTCAACATCGCAAAGAGCTACTACGCATCCATGGGGCGGGACATCGATATCATCAAGCTGAACGGCTCCATTGAGCTGGCCCCCATTCTGGGCCTTTCGGACGTCATCGTGGATATCGTGGAGACCGGCACCACCCTGCGGGAGAACGGCCTGAAGGTGGTCACCGAGTTCATGCCCATCTCGGCCCGATTCATTGCCAACAAGGCCAGCTACCAGTTCAAGCACGCCGAAATGGACACCATGCTGGAAAAGCTGCGGGCGGAACTGCAGAACAAGGAGGAAGCAAAATGATCAAGCTGTATCACTTCGACGAGCTGAAGCCCGAAGAGATTCTGAACCGCGACATCCGCGCGGAAAAGAACGTGGAGGATGTGGTGGACGGCATCATTGCCGATGTGCGCGCCCGGGGCGACGATGCCCTGAAGGATTATGCGCTGAAATTTGACGGCGCGAAGATCGATGCCCTGCAGGTGACGCAGGAGGAGATCGACGAAGCCTTTGCGAACATGGACCCCTACTTCCTCGAGACCCTGCGCGAAGCCGCCGCCAACATCGAGAGCTTCCACCGCCAGCAGGTGCACAAGAATTTTGTGGTGAACGACAAGCCCGGCATCGTGCTGGGCCAGAAATATACCCCCATTGAAAAGGCCGGTGTCTATGTGCCCGGCGGCACGGCGGCCTATCCCTCCACCGTGCTCATGGACGTGATCCCGGCAAAGGTGGCAGGCGTGTCCGAAATCGTCATGACCACCCCGCCGGAAGGACGGCAGGGTGAACCCGGTCATCCTTGCCGCCGCTGCCACCGCAGGCGTGACCAAGATCTTCAAGACCGGCGGCGCACAGGCTGTGGCGGCTCTCGCCTACGGCACCCAGAGCATCCCTGCGGTGGATAAGATCGTTGGCCCCGGCAACATCTACGTTGCCACCGCCAAGCGCAAGGTGTTCGGCAAGGTGGGCATCGATATGATCGCAGGCCCCAGCGAAATTCTGGTGCTGGCCGACGGCGGCTGCAACCCTGCATGGGTGGCGGCGGACCTGCTGAGTCAGGCCGAGCACGACAAACTGGCAAGCCCGGTCCTCGTCACCGACAGCCCGGAGCTGGCCAAGGCCGTGCAGGCGGAGCTGGAGGTGCAGATCCCTCAGCTGCCCCGTGCCGCCATCGCCCGCGCCAGCGTGGACGACAACGGCAAGATCATCCTCTGCACCGACCTGCACAAGGCCATTGAAGCCTGCAACATCATTGCACCGGAACATCTGGAAGTGTGCGTGGAGGACCCCTTCGGCGTGCTGAACGAGATCAAAAACGCAGGCAGCATCTTCCTTGGCCGCAACGTGCCGGAAGCGCTGGGCGATTACTTTGCAGGCCCCAACCACACCCTGCCCACCAGCGGCACCGCCCGCTTCTCAAGCCCCTTGGGCGTAGACGACTTTGTAAAAAAGTCCAGCTTCCTCTACTACACCCGGGAAGCGCTGGGCGAAGTAGCCCCCCGCATCGCCGATTTTGCCGAGCGCGAGGGCCTGCACGCCCACGCCCGCAGCGTGACTATCCGGTACGAGAAATAAAGGCGGCTTGCCCTCTCCGTCACCTGCGGTGACACCTCTCCCAAAGGGAGAGCCCTTGGCAGTCCACACAAAGTTTTCGGTTTCGCCAGAGGCTCTCCCTTTGGGAGAGCTGGACGCGAAGCGGCCTGAGAGGGCAAGGCCGTTCACCATAACAGAATAAGCCGGAGGAACCATTATGAGTCGTTTTCTTTCTCCCACGCTGGCCGCTGTCACCCCCTACACCCCGGGTGAGCAGCCGCAGGATCAGCAGTACATCAAACTGAACACCAACGAAAGCCCCTATCTGCCCTCCCCGGCGGTGATCGCCGCCGTGAGCGAGCACGAGGTGGAAAAGCTGCGCCTTTACTCCGACCCCGCCTGTGCCGACCTGCTCAAGGCGGCCGCAGCTCACTTCGGTTTGAAGCCGGAGCAGATCATGCCCGGCAATGGCAGCGACGAGAACCTCTTCTTTGCGCTGCGTGCCTTCTGCGACGCAGACCACCCGCTGGCCTATGCCGACATCACCTACGGCTGCTACGGCGTGTGGTGTGGGCTGATGCACATTCCCAGCCACATCATCCCGCTGAAAGAGGATTTCACCCTTGACCCGAAGGACTACTACGGCCTGAACCAGACCATCGTCCTTGCAAACCCCAACGCCCCCACCGGCATTGCACTGCCCCGAGCGGAAATTGAGGGCATCTTAAAGGCAAACCCGAACAATGTGGTCATCGTGGACGAGGCCTATGTGGACTTTGGCGGCGAGAGCTGCGTGCCCCTCATCGACCAGTACGAGAACCTGCTGGTGGTGCAGACCTTTTCCAAGTCCCGGCAGCTTGCCGGTGCGCGTCTGGGTCTTGCCATGGGCAATGCAAAGCTCATTGCCGACCTGAACCGGGTCAAGTTCAGCCTGAACCCCTACAACATCAACCGCCTGACCCTGAAGGCCGGGCAGGCCGCGCTGGAAGATACCGCTTATTTTGACAGGACCCGCGCCGCCATCGTGGACACCCGCGCATGGACAAAACAACAGCTGGAACAGCGCGGATTTGCCGTGCTGGACAGCCGCTCCAACTTCCTGTTTGCAAGTACCGACCGGAAAGACGGCGGAACACTCTACAAGGAGTTGAAGAAAAACGGCATTCTGGTGCGCCATTTCGACGCGCCCCGCATCCAGAACTGGCTGCGCATCACCATTGGCACGCCGGAACAGATGCAGACGTTTATGGAAACACTGGATAAGATCATGGAGGAATGAACCATGCCGAACCGAATGATCTCGCTGGAACGCAACACCAATGAGACCCAGATCGACCTGACCCTTGATCTGGACGGCACCGGCCGCTACGAGGTGGACACCGGGTGCGGCTTTCTGAACCACATGCTGGAGCTGTTCGCCCGCCATGGCCGGTTCGATCTGGTGCTTACCTGCCACGGCGATGTGCAGGTGGACTACCACCACACCACCGAGGATGTGGGCATTGCACTGGGTCAGGCCTTTGCACGGGCGCTGGGCGATATGCGCGGTATCCAGCGCTACGGCAGCTTTTATCTGCCCATGGATGAAGCGCTGATCCTGTGCGCCGTCGATCTTTCGGGCCGCTGCACCCTGAACTGGGACGTCCGTTGCAACACCGAAAAAGTGGGCGATTTTGACGTGGAGTGCGTCAAGGAATTCTGGCTGGGCTTTGCCCGCAGCGTGCCCGCCACGATCCACTTTGTACAATTTGCGGGAGAAAATACCCACCACATCCTTGAGGCCTGCTTCAAGGGCGCAGGCCATGCACTGGGCGCGGCCGTGAAGATCGACGAAGCCCACAAGGACGAAATTCCTTCCACGAAAGGACTGCTGGTATGATCGCAATTATCGATTATGGCGTGGGCAACCTGTTCAGCCTGAAGTCCAGCCTGAAGCAGCTGGGGCTGGAAGCGGTCGTCACCGCCGACGCGGACACCATCCGCAAAGCCGACCGGCTCATCCTGCCGGGCGTGGGCGCTTTTGCCGATGCAATGGCCAAGCTGGAGGCGACGGGCCTTGTACCGGTCATGAAAGAAGAAGCCGAAAGGAAGCCGCTGCTGGGCATCTGCCTTGGGATGCAGCTGCTGTTTGAAAAGAGCTACGAGTACGGTGAGCACGAAGGCCTTGGCTTTGTGAAGGGCGAGGTCTGCCCGCTGGAGCCCGACCTTGCGGACAAGAGCCTGAAGGTGCCGCAGATCGGCTGGAACGCCTTGCACATTGTAAAGGACGACCCGCTGTTCAAGTACATCCGTGAGGGCGAATACGTCTATTACGTCCACAGCTACTACGGCAAGAACTGTACGGAGAGCACGCTGGCCGTGAGCGACTATTCCATTCCCGTTACCGGCGCGGTGCGGGCGGGCAGGGTGTACGGCACCCAGTTCCACCCGGAAAAGAGCGGTGACACCGGACTGAGGATCTTGAAGGCGTTTTCTGAATTGTGAGGCGGCTCGCCCTCTTAGTCAAAAACGGAAACTTTGCCGTACTGCCAAGGCCTCTCCCTTTGGGAGAGGTGGACACGAGCAGTGCGAGTGGACGGAGAGGGCGGGGACGCTAAAGGAGAAACAACGATGCAATTATTTCCAGCCATTGACCTGCGGGGCGGCAAGGTGGTGCGCCTGACGCAGGGCGACTACAGCCGCATGACCGTCTACGGCGAGGATCCCTGTGCACAGGCGCGGGAGTTCCTTGCAGCGGGGGCCAAAAATCTGCACGTCGTCGATCTGGACGGCGCAAAGGACGGCACCCTATCCAACTACGATACCATTGCCGCGCTGGCAAAACAGGGCGGCTTATACATTGAGGTGGGCGGCGGCATCCGCACCGAGGAGCGCATTGAAACATATCTTTCCCTCGGCGTGGGCCGCTGCATTCTGGGCAGCGTGGCGGTGACGGATTTTGACTTTACCGCTCGGATGCTGCAGAAATACGGCAATAAAATTGCCGTGGGCGTGGACGCAAAGGACGGCTATGTGGCCATCCATGGCTGGAAGGAAGTGAGCGCCGAGCCGGGCGTGGACTTCTGCAGGCGGCTGGCAGATGCCGGATGCACCGCCATCATCTACACGGACATTGCCTGCGACGGTGCCATGAGGGGCACGAACCTCGGCCTGTACCGCACGCTTGCCAAAGAGGTGCCCGGCGTGGCCTTTACGGCCAGCGGCGGCATCTCGTCCGAAGAAGAGCTTCTGGAACTGAAAAAAATGGGCACTGCCGCTGCCATTTTAGGCAAGAGCCTGTACACCGGCGCACTGGACCTTGCGCGCTGCGTGCAGCTGGTACAGGAGTGAACGGAGGGAAAACGACATGATCACCAAACGCATTATTCCCTGCCTTGATGTGCGCAATGGCCGCGTGGTCAAGGGCACGAACTTTGAAGGCATCCGGGATGTGGCCGACCCGGTGGAAATGGCCCGCATGTACAACGCTGCCGGTGCCGACGAGCTGGTGTTCTACGATATCACCGCCAGCTTCGAGGGCCGGGCACTGTTTACGGATATCCTGACCCGCGTCGCCAGCGAAATTTTTATCCCGCTCACGGTGGGCGGCGGCATCAATACGCTGGAAGACTTCGACCGGGTGCTCAAGTGCGGTGCGGACAAGGTCAGCGTCAACTCGGGCGCACTCAAAAATCCCGACCTCATCCCGGCGGCAGCACAGCGCTACGGCAACCAGTGCGTGGTGCTCTCTGCCGATGTGAAGCGGGTGAACGGCCAGTTCCGGGTGTTCGCCAAGGGCGGGCGCGAGGACACCGGCCGGGATGCACTGGACTGGATCAGCTGGTGCGTGGACCACGGCGCGGGCGAGATCTGCCTGAACAGCATCGATACCGACGGCGTGCGCAGCGGCTTCGACCTTGAGATGCTGGATGCAGTTGCGGCGCGGGTGAACGTGCCCATCATTGCCAGCGGCGGCGCAGGCAAAAAGGAAGACTTTCTGGAGCTGTTTCACCACAAGGGCATCGACGCAGGCCTTGCGGCGGGCATCTTCCACCAGAAGCTGCTGACCATCCGCGACCTGAAAGAATACCTCAACGCAAACGGCGTGGAGATGCGGCTGTAACGCCGGGGTGTTTCTCCCCGGCGCGGGGAAAAGCCGTAACGCGAAACTGGATTTCCGCAAAAACAACCCGCAAACTCTTGCGTTTGCGCACCGAATACGCTAAACTAGTAATATCCCCATCCGGGGAGGGAGAACCGTTATGAATCTGAAATTTGATGAAAAGGGCCTGATCCCTGCCATCGTGCAGGACCACTACACCAAAGAGGTGCTCACCCTCGCATACATGAACGCCGAGACGCTGGCGCTCACCATCGCCGAGGGCCGCACCGTGTTCTGGAGCCGCAGCCGTCAGGAGATCTGGCGCAAGGGCGAGACCAGCGGCAACGTGCAGCGGGTGGTGTCCATCACCGCCGACTGCGATGCCGATGCTCTGGTGGTGGAAGTGGTCAAATCCGGCCCCGCCTGCCACACCGGCGCCGAGAGCTGCTTCTTCAACGAAGTATACGTCTCGCCGGAGCTGAAGCAGTTCAGCTGGCAGGGCCTGTACCAGCTCATCAAGGGCCGCAAGGATAGCCCCAAGGAGGGCAGCTATACCACCTACCTGTTCGAGAAGGGCAAGGAGAAGATCCTGAAAAAGGTGGGCGAAGAGTGCACCGAGGTCATCATTGCGGGCGAAAAAGAGGATAAGGAAGAGACCGTTTACGAGATCAGCGATCTTGCCTACCATGTTCTGGTGCTGATGGTCAGCGCCGGCATCACGGTGGAGGATGTGACCCGTGAACTGGAAAAACGTCACGTCATTGACCACAAGGTCAAACAGGAAAGGATGCAGTGAATTATCTATGGCAGATTATAAGAAGTCCAGTGTCCATTGCCACTCCACCATGTGCGATGGCAAAAATACCTTGCAGGATATGGCAAGTGCTGCGTGTGCGCAGGGCTTGACCACGCTGGGCTTCACCGGCCATAGCTACACCCAGCGCGACCGCGAATACTGCATGAGCCCCAGCCGCACCGCCCAGTACAAGGCCACCATTGCCAAGCTCAAGGCCGAGTACAAGGGTAAGGTGGATATCCTGTGCGGCATCGAGTGGGATATCCTGAGCGAGGATAAGCGCACCGGCTACGATTACTGGATCGGCAGCGCACACCACCTGTACGGCAAGAACACCGGCAAGTATTACGAGATCGATTTCCGCCCGCAGGACCTGTGGGACTGCATCAACGACGACTTTGACGCAGACCCCCTTGCCGCTGTGGAAGCCTACTTTGCCGAGGTGGAAAAGGTGGCTGCCCTCAAGCCGGATATTCTGGCCCACATCGACCTCATCAAGAAGCTGAATGCCAACGGCGAGTTCTTCGACGAAGAGTCGCCCCGCTATAAGGCCGCTGCCCTCAAGGCCCTGCAGGCCGCAAAGGCAAACGACTGCCTGCTGGAAGTGAACACCGGCGGCGTGTACCGCGGCTACCGCAAGGACTTCTACCCCGGCCCGTGGCTGCTGGGCGAGTGGCAGAAGATGGGCGGCAAGGTCATCATCACTTCTGATTCTCATGATATCAACAGCCTGACCTACGGCTTTGACGAAGCTGCCGCCGCCATCAAGGCTGCAGGCTTTACCAGCGTGCAGGTGCTTACCGGCAGCGGCTTCGAGACGCAGGAGACTGTGAAAAAATTGGAGCATCAACCCTCTCCGTCAATGCCTTCCGCAATTGGCCACCTGACCCCTGAAAGGGGTCCATCGAACGCGGTACTTTCCGCCAGCAGAAAAAGCTCCCCCTTTCGGGGGAGCTGGCGAGCGTCAGCGAGACTGAGAGGGTTGTTTTTGCGGTAAAAATAGAACTTTGGAGGAACCCTATGACCCACGCGCAGCCCCAAAAGAAAAGCTTCTTCAACATGAACGTAGACCTGATGCACGGGCCTATTTTAAAAAGCCTGCTGCTGTTCATGCTGCCCATTCTGGTTTCCAACCTGTTCCAGCAGCTCTACAACACGGTGGATACCATGATCGTGGGCAATGTGCTGGGCGATACAGCCCTTGCCGCCATTGGCTCCTGCGGCTCGATCTACGAGCTTTTAGTCGGCTTTGGCATCGGTATCGGCAATGGCCTTGCCATCGTTGCAGCGCGCTCCTACGGCGCGCAGGACGAAGACCTGCTCAAGCGCACGGTGGTGGGGTCGGTCGTCATTGGCCTGATCGCCTCGCTGGTCATTACAACGGCAGGCTTTTTCGGTCTGCGTGCCCTGCTGCAGCTGCTGGATACCCCGGCAGAAATTCTGGAAGATGCCTACAGCTACATCATCGTGATCGATCTTGGCGTTGTGGTCATGTTTATGTATAACCTGTGCGCAGGCCTGCTGCGCGCCATTGGCAACAGCGTAATGCCGCTGGTGTTCCTGCTCATCAGCTCGGTGCTGAACGTGGGGCTGGACCTGTGGTTCATTGCCGGGGTTGGCATGGGCGTGCGGGGCGCAGCGGTGGCAACGGTCATTGCACAGGGCATCTCGGTGGTGCTGTGCGTTCTGTACGTGCTGGCAAGGGTGCGCATCCTCATCCCGGAGAAAAAGCATTTCGCCGTGGGCAGTCATCTCTACTGGGAGCTGTTCAGCCAGAGCATCTCCATGGGCCTGATGAGCAGCATCGTGTCTGCGGGTTCGGTGGTGCTGCAGTACGGCATTAACGGGCTTGGCACCCTGACCATTGCGGGGCACACCGCTGCCCGCAAGCTGTTTGCCTTTACGGATATGCCGCTCATCTCCATGGCGAACGCCGGTTCCACCTTCGTTTCCCAGAACCGCGGCGCAAACCAGCCCGACCGTGTGCGCAGGGGAATGCGGCAGATGTATCTGTACTCGGTGGTGGTGATGGTCGCCGCCGTGGTGCTGATGAACTTTGGTGCTCAGTGGATGGTGCAGCTGATCTCCGGCTCTTCGGAACCCATCGTGCTGGAAAACGGTGCGCGGTACCTGCTGTGGAACGCACCGTTCTATGCCGTTCTGGGGGTGCTGCTGTGCACCCGCTACGCGCTGCAGAGCCTTGGCCAAAAGGTGCTGCCGCTGTTCTCCAGCGTGATCGAGCTGGTGGGCAAGGTGATCTTTGTGCTGGTGTTCATCCCGAAATTCCAGTACAATGCGGTCATCCTGTGCGAGCCTATCATCTGGTTCTTCATGACGGCATATCTGGTGGCGGTGTACCTGCACGAGCCCTTTGTGTTCCCGAAAAAGAAGAAGTAAAACAGGGCTTTGCAGCGATAAAAGCGACTGCAAAGCCCTGTTGTGTTTTGATGAAAAGTATAACTTCCCTTGCGGTAAATGTAAGGGATATCGCCGTTCGCAACGCCGATGTCAATCAGATTGGAAATCAGAATCGGAATAAAAAGTTCAAAACACGTTTCTACCAATACCAGCACTGCTCCGAAAATCAT
>ENA-OQDA01000257-OQDA01000257.1-human-gut-metagenome-genome-assembly--contig:-NODE-257-length-22829-cov-5.192979_pt1 | contig 22829 bp, 24 predicted proteins | sample MGYA00242771_ERZ504603 | MGnify/ENA primary metagenome ERZ504603 (study PRJEB26092, sample SAMD00036328) | human gut metagenome | host: Homo sapiens | study: EMG produced TPA metagenomics assembly of...
CTGAAATCATCGGAACCTACAATCATCTCCACCCAGACGACCGTACTATCATGCTTGACTTCCTACAGAACGTAAAGAGAGGACTGGCACACAAGCTCAGCCGGGAAGTACGTGTTCTTAAAGAAGACGGTTCTTTCATGTGGACCCACGTCAACATCATTGTAGAACGCTACATGCCTGAACAGAACATCATAGAGATTATCTGCATCAATTACGACATCACCCAATTAAAGCAGACGGAGGCAATGCTGATACAAGCCAAGGAAAAGGCCGAAGAGGCAGACCGGCTGAAATCCGCTTTCCTTGCCAATATGAGCCATGAAATCCGCACGCCGCTAAATGCGATTATCGGTTTCTCCAGCCTGCTGCACTACGTGGAAAACGAGCAGGAAAGGGAACAGTACATCTCTTTGATAAACCACAACAACCAACTGTTGCTCAAACTAATCAACGACGTTCTGGACCTTTCCAAGATAGAGGCCGGACACATAGAGCTCCATTCCGAATGGTTCAATCCGGCAGAACTCATCGAGGAAAGTATTACCGAGTACGAACGGAACGTTCCGGCAGGAGTGAAACTCTTTGCCAGGTATCCGGCAGCCCCCGGCCAGATAGAGCACGACCCGATGCGCATCAAACAGATACTGAACAACTTCATATCGAATGCACTGAAAAACACCGTGCAGGGACATATCGAAGTGTACTACGAAACGGACACAGACGGCATAAGAATCAGTGTTTCCGATACTGGATGCGGTATTCCCCCCGACAAACTGGAAATGATATTCGAACGGTTCGAAAAGGTGGACTCTTTTGCCCAAGGTGCCGGATTAGGACTCTCCATCTGCAAATCCATCGTTGAGAAAATGAATGGAGTGATTACCGTAGATTCGACAATGGGAGTGGGAAGCACATTCACCGTGGAACTGCCCTGCCGGACAATACCATCCTGACAACAAACGAAAAACAATGATTTATGACCGCACAGAAAGAATTTACCCTAACCCCTCGCCGGCGTGGCTTTCACCTGGTGACAGAGGAGATTATACGCAACCTTCCACCGCTTCCGTCTGCCGGAATCCTGCATCTGTTCATCAAGCATACAAGCGCAGGCCTCACCATCAACGAGAATGCAGACCCTGACGTACAGACAGATATGGAAGCCATCTTCAACCGCCTCGTAAAAGAACGGGAACCTTATTACCAACATACATGCGAAGGCGATGACGATATGCCCGCCCATGCCAAGGCAACCCTCAGCGGAACCAGCCTCACCATCCCCATCACCAATGGGCGTCTGAACATAGGTATCTGGCAAGGCATCTATCTCTGCGAGTTCCGCAACCGGGGCGGAGGAAGAAGAATTGTAGCAACCGTCATCGGATAATCCCCTATCATCATGCAGAAAGCCATCATCATCGGTGCCACTTCAGGCATCGGACAAGAAGTAGCCAGGATACTTGTACAACAAGGCTGGCATATAGGTATTGCCGGCAGAAGAGAGGAAGCATTGCATGCCCTGCAAGCCACCGCACCCGACCGGATAGTCACGGAACAGCTGGACGTTACGGAAGAGACAGCGACTCTACACCTCCATAACCTGATAAAAAAGCTGGGAGGCATAGACCTGTTTTTCCTCAGTTCCGGCGTGGGACATCAAAACCGGGACTTACAACCGGACATCGAACTGAACACGGCACGTACCAATGTAGAGGGATTTACCCGCATGGTGACTGCCGCCTTCAACTATTTCAAGGAAAAAGGCTCCGGACATATTGCTGTCATCAGTTCCATTGCAGGCACTAAAGGACTGGGCGTTGCACCGGCCTACTCTGCCACCAAACGCTTCCAGAATACCTATATCGAAGCGCTGGCACAACTTGCCCGGATGCAGCATCTTGATATACACTTCACCGACATCCGTCCGGGATTTGTTGCCACCGATTTATTGAAAAGCGGGAAATACCCGATGCTGATGAAAGCAGACCGTGTAGCACAGCACATAATCAAGGCTTTAAGAGAAAAGAGACGGGTAGTTGTCATTGACGGACGCTACCGGGTACTGGTATTTTTTTGGCGTATGATTCCACGATGGCTATGGGAAAGGTTGCCTATAACGAATTGATTTCGTATCTTCACGTCTCCAAACAGAAATAGACATACAGACATGAAGAAAAATTCAAAATATATCGTGCTTACCGCTGCCATTGCACTGTGCGCAGGTTCCAGCCTCCCCTTCCTCGCAGGCAGCAGTACGCTGAATCCCGAACGCGATTCCGTGAAATCCGAAGTTCCCTACTGCGTGACCTCCCCCAGCGTACCGGACAAGATCACTTTTGCCGGACAAGCTATTGACCTGCTTCGCTACGACCACCGCGAACGTATGGACCGCGAACTGATGTCCTTCACCTACATGCACTCCACCACCATGCTCATGGTGAAGCGTGCCAACCGCTACTTCCCCGTCATAGAGCCTATACTAAAAGCCAACGGCCTTCCCGATGACTTCAAGTACCTCGCTGTGATAGAAAGCAACCTGAACCCGCTTGCCAAATCGCCTGCGGGTGCCGCCGGCCTATGGCAGTTCATGCCTGCCACCGGACGCGAATTCGGACTGGAGGTGAACAGCAACATCGACGAACGATACCATATCGAGAAAGAGACCAAAGCAGCCTGCAAGTACCTGAAAGATGCTTATCAGAAATACGGGAACTGGCTGTGCGTAGCCGCCGCCTACAATGCCGGGCAAGGACGCATCTCCACACAGCTGCAGAAGCAAATGGTGGACCAGGCTGTCGACTTATGGCTGGTAGAAGAGACTTCGCGCTACATGTTCCGCCTGCTGGCAGCCAAAGCAGTCATCAGCAATCCACAGCAGTACGGCTTTCTGTTGAAACGGGAACATCTTTATCCGCCCATCCCCTACACGGAAGTGACCGTCACAACGGGCATCGGCAACCTGGCACAGTTTGCCAAAGATAAAGGCATCACCTATGCCCAACTGAAAGATGCCAATCCGTGGCTGCGGGATACCTCGCTGATGAATAAAAGCGGACGTACATACATACTAAAAATACCGACACAAGCCGGAATGCATTACAACCCCAAGAAAACAGTGCCCCACAATAAGAATTGGGTCATCAATTAATAAAAAAGAAAGAGAGGATACGATGATGATGTTAAACTTTGATTTTGTGCTCAGGTTGCTGGTAGCCGGAATATTGGGTGCCATTATCGGACTGGACCGGGAATACCGTGCCAAAGAAGCAGGCTACCGCACCCATTTCCTGGTATCATTGGGAAGCGCGCTCATCATGATTGTATCCCAATATGGTTTTCAGGAAATCATCAAGGAAAGCAGTGTGACGCTGGACCCCAGCCGTGTTGCCGCACAAGTAGTCAGCGGTATCGGATTCATCGGTGCGGGTACCATCATTTTCCAGAAACAGATAGTCAGGGGACTGACAACAGCCGCAGGAATATGGGCTACTGCAGGCATCGGATTGGCAGTAGGTGCAGGAATGTACACCATCAGCATTGCCGCCACCCTGCTGACTCTGGCAGGGCTCGAACTGTTGAGCCTTATTTTCAAAAGCATTGGCATGAAAAGTTCCGTGATAACCTTTTCCACTTCCAGCAAAGAGATACTGCCGCAAGTGTCCCGGCGATTCAACTCCAAAGACTATCTGGTGGTGTCCTACAACCTGGACCGGCAAGTGCAGGGAGAGTACACCAACTATCAAGTGACCATGGTCATCAAATCCAAGAAAAGCTATGATGAGGGATATTTGCTGCAACTGATGCAGGAATTTCCCGAAGTGACAGTGGAGAAAATCGAATAAAGGGAATCACTGCTGTTTTTCCGTCAGATATTTCCAATAGCGCACGGGCATGTCCTGCTTGTGCTTCCGGGGATTGAGGCGTTCCTTGATGCAGATTGCCTTGAAATAGGTTTTCCAGAGAGACTGGAAAAGCTGTTCGTCTCCGTCCATCAGACTTTCGTCGAGCATGCCGGTGACAAGATGTCCTTCGCGACTGTCCTCACCAAAAGTCACCTGGCGCACCTCCTTCAAGTCGTAATAGTACCCATAGGCTCGCCTGATGTCATAAATCAACCAACGCTGGTCGGCAAAACGGTCCTTGAAATGCCCCGTCACCAAAGGAAGGGCATTCTTTTCGGGCTCGATGGCAGCAAAGAAAGTACCGTCCGCAGCCTTCTGGAAGCGGACAAACTGAAGCAGGCGTATACGCTCCCAATCCACCCGCTTCCACATACGGGAGAACTCCAGCACATCAGGGTCGGCAAAGTTCGTTTCAATGGAGCGAGGAGCATCTATCGCCTTGCGGATATAGCGGAACAGCAGCATGGGAGTTTCCGGTTCCTCTGCCAGCCAGCATTGGGCGAGGCAGGCAAGTGCCGCAGACGACAGCTTCTTCTGCAATCCGCGCCAGACGCGACCGGACTTCTCCTCATCGGTTATCACTGTAAATATTTCATCGTAGAACAATGGTAGAGGCTCTCCCTCCAACAACAGTGCATCGGGGAAAATGCGGCGGGAATAGGCTTCAAAAACAGAAGTCAGCAATCCCTCAAAAGTCTTATCGTATAAAAAGATATTCATTCGCCAAAATCAAGCATCAACTGCCTCTCATCCACTTTTTTCTTGTTCGGTTTGGGCAACAGCAGGCTGCGTACTCCTTGCGGAGTCAGCTCATTGACCGTGCGCATCGGCAACTCGCAGCAGGTAATGAAATACTGCGCCTTCTTCATCACCACCCCTATCTTCTTCAACTGGTAGAAACCTATCTTGGAGAAACGTCGGGAAGCCACTATCAGCCGTGCCGACTTCACGCCGATGCCCGGCACGCGGAGCAACATCTCATAATCCACCTTGTTCACATCGATTGGAAACTGCTCGGGATGGCGCAAAGCCCAGGACAGCTTGGGGTCAACCTCCAAATCAAGGTCTGGGTAGGCATCATCCACTATTTCCTCCACCTTGAACTGATAGAAGCGCATCAGCCAGTCGGCTTGGTAAAGGCGGTTTTCGCGCACCAAAGGGGGCTGTTTCAATGCCGGCAGGCGCTTATCGTAGGTATTGACGGAAATATAGCCCGAATAGTAGACACGCCGCATCGTAGGTCCCTTATAGAGGGCCGACGAAAGATACAGAATATCCTTGTCCGTCTCGGCGGTAGCGCCTACTATCATCTGTGTGCTTTGTCCTGCAGGAGCGAAACGAGGAGCGTGGCGGTGTTTCTTGCGTTCTTCCGAACTTTCAAGGACTCCCTGCTGGATGTAGCGCATAGGCGCATATACACTCTTATGGTCTTTCTCCGGGGCAAGCAGTTTCAGGTTCTCCTCCTTCGGTATCTCGACATTGACGCTGAGACGGTCGGCATAAAGCCCTGCCTCATTCACCAGTTCGCGGCTGGCACCGGGAATGCTCTTCAGATGGATATATCCGTTGAAACGATGGATAGTGCGGAGGTCCTTGGCAACGCGCACCAGGCGTTCCATCGTGTAATCGGGATTACGCACCACCCCACTGCTCAGGAAAAGCCCTTCGATATAGTTGCGGCGATAGAACTCCATGGTGAGGTCTACAAGCTCGGCCACCGACAGCGTGGCACGCGGCAGGTCGTTGCTGCGGCGGTTGATGCAGTAGGCGCAGTCGTAGATGCAATAATTGGTAAGCATCACTTTGAGCAGGGAGATACAACGGCCGTCCTCGGCAAAACTATGGCAGATGCCCCAGCCACCCACAGTGTTCCCCAGCATACCTGCCTTGCCGGAGCGCACCGTACCACTGGAGGAGCAAGAGACGTCATACTTTGCCGACTCTGCCAGTATCTTCAGTTTATTGAGAACGTTTTCATCCATAATACCTGCGTCAAAAGTAGCAATAATACTTTTCAAAAACAAAAAAGACCGCCAGTAGTGGCAGTCTTTCGCAGCATCAAATATGCTTTTTTTCTTACTTCTTAGAAGCTTCCAAAGATGCTTTGCGGAATTCCTTCATAGCTTTTTCGATTTCCAAAGAAGCCTTACGAGCGCGAGTTCCTGCTGCCTTGTTACCGTTTTCCAACTGAGCGTTTGCATCTTTTGAGAAGTCTGCATACAATGCAGCTACTTTTTCAACTAATTCTTTCATAATCCTTTTTAAATTACTTCGTTAATAATGTCTGGCAAAAATACATTCTTTCTTGAAATAAATGCAGAAAAACGATATTTTTTTTGAAATATTCGGTAAAATCGCCGCAAAAAGGGGCTCTTACGCATTTTTTATCTACTTTTGCAAGCATGAAAACGCTTACTGACACCGAATATATACACGCTCTCATAGCCGAAGGAGAGCACCAACAGCAGGATTTCAAGTTCGAAATATCCGACGCCCGCAAGATAGCCAAAACCCTTTCAGCCTTTGCCAATACAGACGGTGGAAAACTGCTCATCGGAGTGAAAGATAACGGGAAAATTGCCGGTGTCCGTTCGGACGAAGAACAATATATGATAGAAGCGGCTGCCGGACTTTATTGCAGCCCCGAAGTGAACTATACCATGCAGACCTATCAGGTGGAAGGCCGTAGTGTGCTGGTGGTACAAATCGAGGAAAGTGACCGGAAGCCGGTATATGCCAAGGACGAAACGGGAAAATATCTTGCCTATCTCCGTATCAAGGATGAAAACATCCTTGCCACTCCCGTCCATCTACGTGTCTGGCAACAAAGCGAAAGTCCGAAAGGAGAACTGATAGAATATACCGAACGGGAACAGCTGCTGCTCAATCTGCTGGAAGAGAACGACCGCCTGTCATTGAACCGTTACTGCCGCCTGGCGCATCTTTCCCGACGCGCCGCCGAACATCTGCTGGCAAAGTTTGTTCGTTATGACATAGTGGAACCGGTGTTTGAAGGACACAAATTTCACTTCAAGCTGAAATAGGCAAGGAGATTCCGTCAGGTTTGTCCAGATTTGTCCATGGTACAAATCGCAGCACACGAGTTTATACCACGTTGATTATCACCGACTTGCAAGAAATTTATCTCAGTTAACGACAGAGGTAGCCTTGAATAACTACAGAAGCAGCCTAAAGTAACGACAGAGGGTAGCACTTGTTTTGTGTGAGTTTTTTTTACTACAAATAGATAACTGTACATATACATTATGGGAATAATAAATCTGATAAACGACCTGCTCTGGACCTACATCCTCGTTGCCCTGCTGTTGGGATGCGCCGTATGGTTTACGTTGAGAACCCGCTTTGTACAGTTCCGGATGATAAAGGAAATGGTACGTCTGCTGGGCGACTCGGGCGGGAAAGGCGATGCCAAGGAAAAGCATATCTCATCGTTCCAGGCATTTGCCATCTCCATTGCCAGCCGTGTAGGTACGGGCAATCTTGCAGGGGTTGCCACCGCCATTGCAGTAGGCGGTCCGGGCGCTGTATTCTGGATGTGGGTGATTGCCCTCCTGGGTGCTTCCAGCTCGTTTGTAGAATCTACACTGGCCCAATTGTATAAGATAAAGGGCAAAGACTCCTTTATCGGCGGCCCGGCCTACTATATGCGTAAGGGACTGAAACAGCCGTGGATGGGGGCACTGTTTGCCGTACTTATCACCATTACCTTCGGATTTGCATTCAACTCGGTACAGAGCAATACACTGTGTGCCGCTTTCGAAGGCGCTTTCGGGTTCGACCATGCCGTTGTGGGAGGCATCATCACCGCACTCACGCTGACAATCATCTTTGGAGGCGTACAGCGCATAGCCAAAGTCAGCAGCATCATCGTCCCCATCATGGCGTTGGGATACATTGCACTGGCACTTATCATCGTTCTGTTGAACATCAAAGAGCTGCCGGGAGTCCTGGCACTCATTGTCGGCCACGCCTTCGGATGGGAGCAGGCTTTGGGAGGGGGTGTCGGCATGGCGCTGATGCAGGGCATCAAACGCGGGCTGTTCAGCAACGAGGCCGGTATGGGGTCCGCCCCCAATGTGGCGGCAACCGCACACGTCAGCCACCCCGTGAAGCAAGGCTTGATTCAGACGCTGGGAGTATTTACCGATACGCTGATTATATGTACCTGCACCGCTTTCATCATTCTGTTCAGCGGTGCTCCACTGGATGGTTCCACAAACGGCGTACAGCTTACCCAGCATGCGCTGACCAACGAGATAGGACCTTTGGGAGCCATCTTCGTTGCGGTAGCCTTGTTCTTCTTCGCATTCAGCAGCATTCTGGGAAATTATTATTACGGAGAAGCCAATGTGCGCTACCTTACCCACCGTAAATGGGTGCTCAACATCTACCGTATACTGGTGGGCGGCATGGTCATGTTCGGTGCTGTTGCCACCCTCGACCTGGCATGGAGCCTTGCCGACGTCACTATGGGACTCATGGCGCTCTGCAATCTTATCGCCATCAGCCTGCTCGGAAAATACGCTTTCAGGCTGCTTGAAGACTACCGCGCACAGAAAAGCGCCGGTATCAAAGACCCCGTTTTCACCAAGAACCGCCTGAAAGAGGTAGAAAAAGACATAGAGTGCTGGTGATAACCAACTTATTTCGTACTTTTGCAGCCGGAACCGCCGGATGACCTGCGGTCTTGTAATTTGTAATCAGTAATTCGTAATTTGATATGAGTTTATTTGCCAAACTATTCAACAAGAATACCGGAGAAGTATCTTCGAAGAATGTGGAAGACTTCGTGTCACTGACACGCGTCTACTTCCAGTCTGTAATAGCCGCCAACCTGGGCATCACCAATATCCGCTTTGTGCCGGATGTAGCCAACTTCAAGCGTCTGTTCAAAATCCCCACGCAGGGAGGCCGCCTGGGACAAGCGGAAAAGGCCGCTTCGCGCAAGATGCTGATGCAGGACTACGGCATCAGTGAAAACTTCTTCAAGGAAATTGATACTTCCGTCAAGAAGCACTGCCGTACGCAGAACGACGTACAAGGTTATCTCTTTATGTATCAAGGCTTCTCCAATGACTTGATGATGCTGATGGGAAACCTGATGCAGTGGAAATTCCGCATGCCTTCCATCTTCAAGGGAGCACTGCGCAGCATGACCGAAAAAACCGTACACGACGTCTGTACAAAAACCGTATGGAAAAAGGACGATGTACACAAAACGGCAGCGGCAGTACGCCAGTACAAAGAGCGTCTGGGATATTCGGAACAATGGATGACCGAGTACGTTTACAACGTAGTGATGCTGGCCAAAAAGGAACCGAAACAGAAAGCCAACGAAGAGAAATAAAAGAAAAAGAATTCTAAAGAACTTTAGAAACAAGAAGGCGGGAAAGAAATTTCCCGCTTTTTTTGTTATTTTTAGCAAATGAAATCATTTTCCCCTCACGGAACACAAGGACGCACCCCGCGTCAACCATCATAAATATTAACTTCAAAAAAACGACCGCTTATGAAACAAAAGAAAATGCTTGCACTCACTCTATCACAACTGGAACAACTTTATCGGCACGAACTCCCTGAATTGGTCAGCATCGCCGTTCAAAGCGACGATGCGGAAGCCTTCAAGGCCAACCTGACGGAGTACATTGCCGGACATCCGGAAGTGGACAACGAGGCCGGTAAGCAAATTCGACTCTTGATTGAATTTGACGGGCAGGAAGTACACGAGCTCTCCATCGGAGAACAGCTGCCCATATCAACTTTATCAATGCTGCATTCCTTCCTCACGGGACAATGGGAAGAGGAAACGGAAACGGACCTGTTCATCGACTTGTTCCAGCAGTTCAAACGCCTCCACCAGCCAGCCCCCACCCTGCCCTCCGCACAGAAAATCAAAACCCTGACCGAACGCTGGCCCAGCGGACTGGATGAAGACGTGCAGCATATCCGTGCAAAGAACAAGGAACGCATCCTGCATGCACTGGTGCAGAAGATTGAGCACCGCAAGAACCCGGCTTCCCGCTTCCATTTCGAAGAGGGACTCAGCTACGAGGAGAAGTTCAACCTCGTCAGCGAATGGTGGAATGACTTCCGTTTCCATCTTGCCATGGCTGTCAAAAGCCCTACGGAGCTAAACCGTCTTCTCGGCAACTCCCTTTCTGCCGAAACCATGTACCTGCTCTCAAAAGCCCGCAAGAAGGGAATGCCTTTCTTCGCCACCCCCTATTATCTGTCACTGCTGAACTGCACCGGCAGCGGATACGACGACGAGGCCCTGCGCAGCTATATACTCTATTCACCCCAACTGGTGGAAACCTACGGACAGATACGTGCCTGGGAACGGGAGGATATCGTAGAACCAGGTAAACCCAACGCCGCCGGCTGGCTGCTGCCCGACGGGCATAACATCCACCGCCGTTATCCGGAAGTGGCCATCCTCATCCCCGACACCATGGGACGCGCCTGCGGAGGACTCTGCGCATCTTGTCAGCGTATGTACGACTTTCAAAGCAAACGGCTCAATTTTGAGTTTGACACCCTGCGTCCCAAGGAGACATGGGAAAAGAAGCTGCGTCGGCTGATGGCCTATTTTGAGGAAGACACGCAACTGCGGGACATTCTCATCACCGGCGGTGACGCACTGATGAGCCAAAACAAGACGCTGGGCAATATTCTGGATGCCGTCTACCGCATGGCAGTCCGCAAGCGGAAAGCCAATCAGGAACGGCCCGAAGGAGAAAAGTATGCAGAGCTGCAACGTGTACGCCTCGGCTCACGCCTCCCCGCCTACCTGCCCATGCGCATCAATGACGGGCTGGTGGAGATTCTAAGGGAATTCAAGGAAAAGGCGTCTACCATCGGCATCCGCCAGTTCATTATCCAGACACATTTCCAAACCCCGCTCGAAGTCACTCCGGAAGCTGCCGAAGGAATACGCAAACTGCTGGCGGCAGGCTGGCTCATTGACAACCAACTGGTATACAACGTAGCTGCATCCCGCCGGGGGCATACCACCCGCCTGCGGCAAGTGCTCAATCAGTTGGGAGTGGTTTGCTACTACACCTTCTCCGTGAAAGGTTTTGAAGAAAACAATGCCGTGTTTACCCCCAACAGCCGTTCCGTACAAGAGCAATGGGAAGAAAAGCGCTTCGGAAAGCTGACCAAGGAAGATGCCCATAATCTGTCCGTACTGCTTGGAACCGTCCATGACCCGGCAGCCTGCATCCGGCGTTTCCTGAAAACACACCACCTGCCTTTCCTCGCCACCGACCGCAATGTGCTCAACCTGCCCGCCATCGGCAAGAGCATGACTTTCAACATGGTAGGCATCACCCCCGAGGGCAAGCGTATCTTGCGGTTCGACCACGACAATACTCGCCGCCACAGCCCGATAATAGACCGCTTGGGGCAAATATATATCGTAGAGAACAAGTCCATAGCCTCCTACCTCCGCCAACTGCAGGCCATGGGAGAAGACGCCGAAGAATATGCCACCATCTGGAACTATACGGAAGGCAAGACAGAATCCCGGTTCAGCCTCTACGAATATCCTGATTTCCCCTTCCAAATCACCGACAGAATGAGCAATCAGGACATTGCAGGATAGCATATCCAAGATATATTCCGTACTTTTGCAGGCAGAACAATGAAATTGGAAAGTATGGAAATAGAACAACACCCTTTAGAACCCTTCCTTCCCGGCAACGCCCGTCTGCTGATGCTGGGAAGCTTTCCTCCGCAGAAAAAGCGGTGGTCCATGGAGTTTTACTACCCCAACTGGAACAATGACATGTGGAGGATTACCGGGTTCCTTTTCTTCAATGACAAGGATTATTTTGTAGACAAGACGAAGAAGGCTTTCTGCAAAGAACACCTCATCAGTTTCCTGCAGGAAAAGGGTATTGCCTTGTTCGACACAGCCTCTGCCATACGGCGCCTGCAGGACAACGCCTCGGATAAGTTTCTGGAAGTGGTGCAACCCACGGACGTCCCTGCCCTGCTACACCGGATACCGCAATGCAAGGCTATCGTTACCACCGGCGAGAAGGCTACGGACACGCTGTGCACGCAGTTCTCCATCGACAAGCCCAAAGTAGGCGACTTCACGGAGTTTCTTTTCGAAAACCATCCGATGCGCCTCTACCGGATGCCTTCTTCCTCAAGAGCCTACCCGCTGGCACTGGAAAAAAAAGCAGCAGCGTATCGCATTATGTATCAGGACTTACAGATGTTGTAAGCAACTTTCTTTATAAAATAAGTACGTCTGTTACTTGCATATTTGAAAGTTTGCATTACCTTTGCAGCCGCAAACACGGGAGTAGCTCAGTTGGTAGAGCACCGGTCTCCAAAACCGGGTGTCGGGAGTTCGAGCCTCTCCTCCCGTGCATGAACGAATAATGGCTGTAAGCATTGCTTACAGCCATTATTCGTTTTATAAATGCCTACCGGATATCTATCAGCTTATGTGTCTGCAAACTAAGTCTCCACTTAGGATGCTTCATCACGCAATCCACCGTTTCGGCCGTATTGCTGCAAGAGCAAGGCTGAAGAAAGAAATGCCCGGCGGGCAACTGCTCATAAACAGTAATATCCTGCCCTTCATACACCACCTTCACTTCATTCATACGCGTAATTTCCAGCTTTACCCCCTGCTTGGGAGAGCAGGTCACCCAATCTATATTATCCGGTAGCGGACGGGTACCGTTTGTTTCAATGCAGACATACTTTCCCGCCTGGTGCAGACAATCCACAAATTCACGGTCAATCCAAAGGGAGGGTTCTCCACCGGTCAGTATCACGGTAGCGGCAGGGTATCTACTAACTTCTGTTACGATATCTTCATCGGACATCAGTATGCCGTCCTCATGCTGCGTATCACAGAAGGGGCACTTCAGGTTACAACCGGAAAAACGGATAAAGACAGCCGGGGTACCCGTATGGTATCCTTCTCCCTGCAAACTGTAGAATATCTCATTAATCTTCCTCATAGACGGCAATGTTTGATTCCGACTCCTGCACCTCTACCTTGAAGCAAGTGGGTATCTGGTCGCATATCCAACGGGCTATGTTCTCGGCTGTGGGATTGAAGGACAGCACTTCATTAAGATTATGATGATCCAGCTGTTCCTTTACCACCTGCTTGATGTGACTGAAGTCTACCACCATTCCGTCTGCATTCAGCTCTTTGGAACGGCAATAGACAGTGATAATCCAGTTGTGACCGTGCAGATTCTCACACTTACTGCGATAAGAAAGTTTCAGGCTATGGGCAGCCGACACTTCCATACGTTTGATGACTGTGTACATATTGTTAATACGCTAATTAATATAATAAGTTGCCGCATCTAATGTCACCTCGATGCGACGGCAAAATTACAAAAAACTTAAGATTATCCATTTACTTCCCTAACTTATTCGTACACACAAAGAGAATTGGCAACCTTACGCTCTGCGCTGCCACTCGGGGTATTGGCTATTCCCTTATCCGGCAACTCCCCACTCCACAGCGTAGAAGAACCGCCACCGTCCAGATTCAACGCATCCTCCCCACCCAATACACGAATCATATGGGCAAGCTCGGGTATATTGATGCCTTCCGCTTTTCCCTTCCGACGTCCGTCAACAACAATAAGCAGGATTTTTCCTTCTCTTGTCAGCGCCACAGCACTGCGAGGATGCTTGGTATCTACAAAATTCCGATTAGTCCCGGACAAGTCGCACACTTGCCCGTCCTTCAGCATCAAAGGACCGGAAGCCAGCACAGTGCCTTTTTTCAAAGTACATGCCTTTTCTTCCTGCTTGCTCCAGGGAATCAGTTCCAGCCTGCCCTTCTTTATAAGTACAGCTCCATTGGACACTGTTGCCAGAACCCCAGTAGAGGTAGTATCTATCACCACCCCGTCCTTACGCAGATAGCAGACGGAATTTCCGGCTTTCATATCAAAATAGGAGCCATTGATGGCCGCCACCGCACCTGCATGCCGGGCGGCTATACTGGTCTCCTCCTTGGGATTGTGGACGAGCACATCGAAACGGTAGCGCTTCGGGGATATTTCAAAAATAGACACTTCCTGAGGAACTCCATACAAAGAACTGAATACTGCCTTTTTATAAAGCATCCCTTTCTGCAGGGGCTCAGTCTGCCAATCGGCAGAAACGATGGCAAGAGAGTCGGCAGCAGTCTGCGCCATTGCTGCAAACATGCCGCAACAGAGAAACACTGCCAGGAATATTTTCTTTTTCATATAGATGGGATTGGTTTAAATTAATTCATAGCTGCAGATTTGAATCGGCATGTCGAGATTATGCAACACCTTTTCAAGCTGTATACCTTCACGGTTGTCGTACTCGTATCCGAAAGTAGCACGGATACCTTGCAGAATGAACTGCGTGGCACGGTCCAGGGCAATGGGCAAACTGTCGCCTTGCAACAGTGCCCCGGTGATGACACTGGTAAACGTATCCCCCGTTCCGGGATAATGGGCCGGCAGGTAAGGACACGTAACCTTCCAGTAGCGGTTACCGTTCCGGTTATAGGCATACACGGACGTCTTATGCTTATCATCCCGTACGGGCACACTGGTAATAATCACCACTTCGGGACCACAATCGGAAAGCTGGCGAAGGTATGACTTCAATTCCTCATCCGTATTCATCTCCTTATAAGGAATACCCAGCAGATAGAACAGCTCCGTCAGATTGGGGGTAACGACATCGGCCTTGGTGATGAGATGTTTCATTTCATCAATCATGGACTCGTGGAAGTTCGCATAAAGCCGTCCGTTATCACCCAACACCGGGTCTACCACAACCAGACCGTCCGGTCGGCGGAAGTCATCAATAAAGTCAGAAACAATATGTATCTGCCGCGGAGAACCCAGATAGCCGGTATAAAAGGCATCAAACTGTACTTCCAGCTTCTTCCACTCGGAAATAATCTTCGGCATTTCATCCGTCAAGTCCAGAAAAGAGAATTCCGGATACTGGGTATGGCTCGACAATACGGCTGTAGGCAACGGACACACCTGGAAACCCATAGACGAAAGGATGGGAATGACCACCGTCAGAGACACCCGTCCGACTCCCGACAAGTCGTGGACGGCAACAACCTTCTTTACTTTATTCGCATACATATTATCTATATTATTATTTTTCCTACATTTGCCGCATGAAAACCGTCTGCATCATTTTGGGAACAGTTTCTTTGGCACTCGGCATCATCGGCATCTTCCTGCCGTTGCTGCCCACCACGCCTTTCCTGCTGCTCACGGCAGCACTCTACTTCAGAGGCTCACCCAGACTGTACCAATGGTTGCTGAACCACAAATGCCTCGGTCCCTACATCCGCAACTTCCGCGAGAACAAAGCCATCCCTCTACGTGCCAAAATCATCTCCCTACTGCTGATGTGGGGAACAATGGTTTACTGCATCTTCTTCTTGATTCCACTAACAGAAATAAAGATAGTATTGTTCCTTGTCGCTGTGGGGGTGACTTGGCATATACTGTCATTCAAGACGTTGAGATAAATGAATGTGCTAATGTGGTTAATGTGCTAATGTGCCAATGACCTGCGGTGTGAGAGTCTAATATACACATAGCGCAGCCGGTATGAACCAGTACTTTGAAATGAAAGACCTGGTGAATAAAACCGGCGAGTACATCGCCAAACTGTTGGATGTGGAAGGGGCGACCGTGGTCTCCTGCGCGTCGGCGGGGATTGCCCAGTCGGTAGCGGCGGTGCTGGTGAAAGACAGCGACTGGCTGCTGGAGAACCTGCACGTTACGCCGATTGAGAATAACGAAATCGTGTTGCCGAAGGGCCACAACGTCAACTTCGGCGCGCCGGTTGGCACCATGGTGGCGTTGGGCGGCGGTAAGCTGGTGGAAGCGGGCTACGCCAACGAATGTTCTGCTCAACAGCTGGCGGCGGCGATCACTCCGCGCACCGCGGCAATTCTGTATATCAAATCCCACCACTGCGTGCAGAAAAGCATGCTCAACGTGGCGCAGGCCGCGGAAGTGGCGCGCCAGCATAACTTGCCGCTGATCGTCGATGCGGCGGCGGAAGAAGATCTGCAGTGCTACTACCGCATGGGCGCCGACCTGGTTATCTACAGCGGCGCGAAAGCGATTGAAGGGCCGACCAGCGGGCTGGTGATCGGCAAAACGCAGTACGTCGAGTGGGTTAAGCGCCAGTCGATGGGCATTGGCCGGGCGATGAAAGTGGGTAAAGAGGGCATTCTCGGCCTGACCTGCGCCATTGAACACTACCTGACGGCGAGCAAAGAGAGCGGTCAGCAGATGGTGGACAAGATGACGCCGTTTATCGAACAGCTCAATACTCTCAACGGCGTGACCGCGCGGGTGGTGTGGGACAGCGCGGGCCGCGATATCGCCCGCGCCGAAATTAAATTTGATGAAGCCACGACCGGCGTGAAGACCGGCGATCTGGTTAACGCGCTGAAGCAGGGCGAATACGCCATCTACTTCCGCGGCTATAAAGCGAATGAAGGCATTATCGAAGCCGATGTCCGCAGCGTAAACGCCCAGCAGCTGGAGGTGGTCGCTCGCCGCATCGCAGAAGTTCTGAATAAGGAGAAACAAGCATGAAACTGACCCCAAACTTTTACCGTGACCGCGTGTGCCTGAACGTCCTGGCGGGCAGCAAAGACAACGCCCGTGAAATTTACGACGCGGCGGAAGGTCACGTCCTGGTCGGCGTGCTCTCCAAAAACTATCCGGACGTCAGCCAGCGCGGTGGCCGATATGCGCGACGTACGCGAGCTGATTGATAACGCGCTCTCCGTCGGGCTGGGGGGCAGGCGATCCAAACCAGTCGGCGATGGTGAGCGAGATTTCTCGCCAGGTGCAGCCGCAGCACGTCAACCAGGTCTTCACCGGCGTGGCTACCAGCCGCGCGCTGCGTCGGGCAGAACGAGACGGGTGGTCAACGGCCTGGTCTCTCCCACCGGTACGCCGGGAATGGTTAAGATCTCCACCGGCCCGCTGAGCAGCGGCGCGGCGGACGGCATTGTGCCGCTGGAAACCGCCATCGCGCTGCTGAAAGACATGGGCGGCAGCTCCATCAAATACTTCCCGATGGGCGGCCTGAAGCACCGCGCCGAGTTTGAAGCCGTCGCCAAAGCCTGCGCCGCGCACGATTTCTGGCTCGAGCCGACCGGCGGTATCGATCTGGAAAAACTACAGCGAGATCCTGAAAATCGCCCTCGATGCCGGGGTAAGCAAAATCATCCCGCATATTTACAGCTCGATTATCGATAAAGCCAGCGGTAACACCCGCCCGGCCGATGTGCGCCAGCTGCTGGAGATGACCAAACAGTTAGTGAAGTAGTGCCCTTGTCCCTCACCCTCAAAGGGTGAGGGGCAGCTTATCCCACTGAACCATCAAGGAGTTGCTATGCCTGTCGCTCGTCATCTGCTTGTCGCTTCACTGTCCCTGTTTGCCGCCGCCGCGGGCGCGCGCAAACCCACTATGCCTGGGTAGGCACCTATAACCCCAATGGCGAAGGTCTGTATCGCTTTACCTCGATGCCAAAACCGGCGCCCTGCGCGATAAGACGCTGGTGAGCTCGTTGCCGAACGTCGCGCAGTTAACCGTGTCGCGCGATGGCAAAACGCTGTATGCCGCCAGTGAAGTCGAAAAAGGCGTGGTGCAGGCGTGGCGCATTGAAAAGAACGGCGAGCTGACCGCGCTCAACCAGCCAAACAGCGCCAGACAAACCACACCAAGCTGCCAGACGGGCATCAAACCAAACAAGCCGATAGCCAGAAATGAAGCCACGGTCGATGCCAGCATAATCAATCCCGGGCGAACGCTGTGCGCCAGTTGTCCGCTAGTCAATGCGCCCACGGCTGCCCCTAGCGGAATAGCCGCATACAACAGGCCAATTTGCGCACTCGACATGTGCCAGTTAATCGCCAACGCCGGATACAGCACACGCACGGCGCTCGCCATGGTTAACAGACCACCGAGCAGCGCAATGCCGCCAATCAGCGGGCTGGCAAGCAGAAAGCGGAATGCCGCCAGCAGCGATTTCAGCGGATGCTCGCGCGGCTGCGGCGGAGGCGGCAACGCAGGAAGGCTCAGCAACGGTAGTAAGGTAATGAAGGTTCCCGCCGCCGCCAGTCCGTAGTTCCAGGCCACGCCGCCAGTCGCGAGCAGCACCCCGCCAAGCATCGGTGAAATTACCGATCCCAGACGCACCGTCAGCATGGTAATCGCCCCAGCCTGCATCAAATTCTCGCGCCCAACCAGCGCTGGCGTCGCAGCCAGCAATGCGGTCACGCCCAGAGAGGCAAAGAAACCGTCCCATAAGCCAAGCAGATAAATCGCCAGCAACGACGGTTCGGGCAGCAGCGCATTCAGACACAGGCCAATAAAGCCAATACCACAGGTTCCACGCGCCAGCAGGATCACTTTTTACGCTCATAGCGGTCGGCCAGCACTCCGCCCACCATCAGGCCAATAAACATTGCGCTACCGGTCAACGTCACCGACAACCCCCACCTGCCAGGTCGACTGGGTCATCATCTGGATCTGTACCGGAACCGCCACGCCGAGTAGCCCCAGAGAGACAATGGAAATAAAACGGGCGAGGAAGACAGCGCGAAATGCTGGGTGGGTCTTTAACAGGCTGAGATTGAGCAGCCAGGATTGTCGATTCATTACAGAGCCTTACCAGGTACTTTTTCAATATCCATTCGATGGCTGCACATGCTAACATATACAAATAAGATCGATAACGATAATTACTATCATTATCAGGGAAGTTGATATGTCATGCTCTGTTTCCGCGACACGTGCCTTCGCCGTGCCCGGACTATTGTTATTACTTGTTCTCACCACGGTATTAAGTCTGGTTATTGGCGCCAAGTCGCTACCTGCCTCCGTGGTGCTGGATGCGCTCACCGGCAGTTGTCAAAGTGCTGATTGCACCATCGTGCTGGACGCGCGCCTGCCGCGCACGCTGGCGGGGCTGCTCGCCGGTGGCGCGCTGGGCCTGGCTGGCGCACTTATGCAAACGCTCACGCGTAACCCTCTCGCCGATCCCGGCATTCTGGGTGTCAACTCCGGCGCCAGCTTCGCTATTGTGCTGGGGGCAGCGCTGTTCGGCTTTTCCTCTGCGCAAGAGCAGCTGCTGATGGCCTTTTGCGGTGCGCTGGCTGCGTCGCTGATCGTAGCTTTTACCGGCAGTCAGGGCGGCGGGCAGTTAAGCCCGGTGCGTCTGACGCTGGCGGGCGTTGCGCTGGGCGCGGTGCTGGAAGGATTATCCACCGGCATCGCCCTGCTCAACCCGGACGTTTACGATCAGCTGCGTTTTCTGGCAGGCCGGTTCACTGGATATCCGCACGCCTGCAACGCTGAGGTTGTGCTGGTACCGGTACTGATTGCCGCGGCTGTCGCACTGTTCCTCACGTCGCGCCCTGAATAGCCTGAGCCTCGGCAGCGACACCGCTACCGCGCTTGGCAGTAAAGTCGCTCGCACGCAGTTTATTGGCCTGCTGGTTATTACCGTACTGTGCGGCAGTGCGACCGCGATTGTCGGTCCTATCGCCTTTATCGGCCTGATGATGCCGCACATGGCACGCTGGCTGTGGGGGCGGATCACCGCTGGTCACTGCCCGTAACCCTACTGGCAACGCCTTCTCTGTTACTGATTGCCGATATAATCGGTCGCCTGATTGTCCCCGGCGAGCTGCGCGTGTCGGTAGTCAGTGCGTTTATCGGTGCACCGGTGCTTATCTTTCTGGTACGCCGTAAATCGCGCGGAGGTGGCGCATGATGCACCTCTCCCGCCGCCTGATAATCAGCAGCCTGCTGCTGATTGCAGGTTGTCTCGTCATGGGTTTGTGGAGCCTGCGTAGCGGCGTTGTTACGCTGGAAACCCAGCAAATTATTGCCGCCCTGCTCGGCGATGCGCCGCGCAGTATTACGCTGGTGGTGACCGAATGGCGTTTGCCACGCGTGCTCATGGCGCTATTGATTGGCGCAGCGCTCGGCGTGAGCGGCGCAATATTCCAGTCGCTGATGCGCAACCCGCTGGGCAGCCCGGATGTGATGGGTTTCAACACCGGGGCCTGGAGCGGTGTGCTGGTGGCAATGGTGCTGTTCGGACAGCATCTCACCGCTATCGCGCTGGCAGCCATGCTGGGTGGGATCCTGACTTCTCTGGTGGTCTGGGCGCTCGCCTGGCGCAATGGTATCGACACCTTCCGGCTGATTATTATCGGTATCGGCATTCGCGCCATGCTGGTGGCGTTCAACACCTGGCTGCTGCTGAAAGCATCATTAGAAACCGCGCTGACGGCTGGGCTGTGGAACGCCGGATCGCTCAATGGCCTGACCTGGGCCAAAACCTGGCCGTCTGCCCCGCTGATTATCATCATGCTGGTATGCGCCGCGCTGCTGGTACGCCGGATGCGCTTACTGGAAATGGGTGATGACAGCGCCTGTGCGCTTGGCGTCAGCGTTGAGCGTTCACGTCTAATGATGATGCTGGTTGCGGTGGTACTAACCGCTGCCGCCACCGCGCTGGCCGGTCCTATCTCGTTTATTGCTCTTGTCGCGCCGCATATCGCGCGACGTATAAGCGGTACATCGCGCTGGGGATTAACCCTGTCGGCGCTGTGCGGCGCGTTGCTGTTGCTGATGGCGGATTTATGCGCCCAACAGCTGTTTATGCCTTATCAGCTTCCGGTGGGCGTTGTTACCGTAAGCCTCGGCGGTATTTATCTTATCGTCTTGTTAATTCAGGAGTCCCGCAAAAAATGATCGAATCAGTAGCCCGTTTGCGCGGCGAACAGTTAACCCCTGGGATATGGCAAATATACCGTTGCGGAAAATCTGACTGTAGAAATACCTGATGGTCACTTCACGGCAATTATCGGGCCAAATGGCTGCGGTAAATCCACTTTACTGCGTACTTTAAGCCGCCTGATGACGCCTGCTCACGGGCATGTCTGGCTGGATGGCGAGCACATTCAACATTACGCCAGTAAAGAGGTTGCACGCCGGATTGGTCTGTTGGCGCAAAATGCTACCACGCCAGGCGATATCACCGTGCAGGAGCTGGTGGCGCGTGGGCGTTACCCGCATCAACCGCTATTTACCCGCTGGCGCAAAGAAGATGAAGAAGCGGTAACGAAAGCGATGCAGGCCACGGGAATAACTCATCTGGCAGATCAAAGCGTGGATACCCTTTCTGGCGGACAACGCCAGCGCGCGTGGATCGCGATGGTGCTGGCCCAGGAAACGGCAATTATGCTGCTCGACGAACCCACGACCTGGCTGGATATCAGTCATCAGATTGATCTACTGGAACTGTTAAGCGAACTGAACCGCGAGAAAGGCTATACCCTGGCGGCGGTGCTGCACGATCTTAATCAGGCCTGTCGTTACGCCAGCCATTTGATTGCATTGCGGGAAGGGAAAATTGTTGCTCAGGGAGCGCCGAAGGAGATTGTCACTGCTGAACTGATTGAGCGCATTTATGGTCTGCGATGCATGATCATTGACGATCCGGTAGCCGGAACGCCGCTTGTGGTGCCGCTCGGACGAACGGCACCTTCAACCGCAAATAGTTAAACTAAGTGGTCTGCCATCATGGCATCCTGTTTTCTGGATGCCATCGCATAGCGCAATAACACGCTACCACAAGCCACCATCCCGCCGATCAGCGCGGAAAGGATCACAATAATCGCCTTACCCGGACCGTCTTTTTTCACTGGCAATGACGGGCTTAACTGATATTTAAACGGCGTAAAATTCACATCGTTGATATTTGCTTTTGTTAACTGCTCAACAAGATACTGACGATTACGTAATTCACCGTTCAGTTCCGCAACGTCAGTGACCGCTTTTTCAATTTCCAGTTTGCGTTCAATACCGTCTGCGCCGAGAGAAATAGAGAAATCGGGGTCATCTTTAACGGCCTGACCATTACTGTATACGGGCTTTTTTAATTCCCGCCGCGTTGGCAATGTCGAGTGAATAATTGAGGCGCTGAATGTTTGCATCAAGTTGATTTTTCGTTTTAATGCGATCCTGAGCCAGTTTTTCTTTTTCAAACTGGGTTTTGATCTCCAGTTTATTACGGACGTTTTCTAGTGACTCTTTCACCACCAACGCAGAGATATAATCGATATACCCGCTCAAAACGGTCTGCGCCTCTTCACTGGTTGGCGCGGTAAAACTTAGCGTCCAGGAGGTATACAGTGACGGTTCATCTTTTTTCTTACTGGCATTGTCATCAACCGCTTTCATTTTTTCGCTCAATGCAACAATAGCGCGATGCAAATCCAGTTCATCGATTTTCGCCTCTTTTAATTGGTCCATCACATAAGGTGATGAACGCAGGTACTCTTCCAGCAAGCTAACCGACTGAAACTTCTTGATAAACAGGTTAAATGCTTCTGTACGATCAATTTTGATATCCAGATCCAGCACTCGAAGCTTAGTGAATGTTTTCTCCAGCTCTTGCCACTGAACAGGTTCTGGAGGCGTGACAACCGCCGCGCTGGTCCATTTTTGCGGCAGGATGAAAGAGATCAGCAAGCCTGCGCAGGCAAACGCAAAAATGACCGCCATGACCGTTTTTTGGCCCGCCATAAAACTGCGATTAGATTAAGTAAATCAATTTCATTATTACTGGGCGACGCCAGAGGATACTCAGGAAAATGAGCGTCACTTCCCTGTTTAATATTCAGTGATGACATGGGGTATAACCTGAAAATGAGTCCAATAGGGGAAATCTCCACGGCGCTCACTTTACCAGTTGGTGATAATTATCCGAAGCTGAAGTTTGTAAATTCCTTCCACTGAATGCAACATTCACTCTATTTAAGAGAAATATTCATCAAACCTATAAATCAAACAAATAAAAAA
>ENA-OQDA01000260-OQDA01000260.1-human-gut-metagenome-genome-assembly--contig:-NODE-260-length-22774-cov-4.200291_pt1 | contig 22774 bp, 16 predicted proteins | sample MGYA00242771_ERZ504603 | MGnify/ENA primary metagenome ERZ504603 (study PRJEB26092, sample SAMD00036328) | human gut metagenome | host: Homo sapiens | study: EMG produced TPA metagenomics assembly of...
CGGGAGGATCGCGGCCCGGCTCCGTGTAGAGACCGGGGCGGACGTCATATTTTCCCCCTGATTTTTGTTGCGTTTGGATATGGATATTTTGCGGAAGTGCTGGTATTGTGTGTTGCTGACAGGAGATTCCTGTAATATGAGAAAATCCGGCATTTGAACAGAAAAAGGACATTCCGTACAATGGTAAACATGCAGGGTCAAGCGCCCTAATTGAATCAACCATTGAAAGGAATGTCCGAGATGAGTGTAGCACAGAACGAGAAAATCCGTCAAGTCACAGAGACAACAATGGTCATTGGAGTGGATATTGCCAGCGATACCCATTGGGCAAGAGCGTTCGACTGGCGCGGCCTTGAACTGAGTAAGGCAGTCAAGTTTGAGAACAGCGCAGAAGGCTTTCACTACTTTCTGTGCTGGGCATCTGAGTTGGCAGCAGAACAGAAGAAGGGCAGAATCATGGTGGGGCTTGAGCCAACGGGACACTACTGGTTCACTCTGGCGGCGTATCTGCAAGGGGGCAGTATGAAGATGGTGCTGGTCAATCCATACCATGTGAAGCGCAGCAAAGAACTAGACGATGGACATCCCAGCAAGAGCGACAAGAAGGATCCAAAGACAATCGCAAAGTTGGTGCTGGAAGGGCGCTATGTACTCCCATACATCCCATAAGGGCTGTATGCGGAACTGCGAGTCGCCATGAACTGCCGCTGGAGAGTACAGAAAGAGCTCACTTCAGTGCAGAATCAAATCCAGCGTTGGCTAAAAATCTACTTTCCAGAGCACAAAACTGTGTTTGGGGAATTTGAGGGTATTGGAAGTATGGCGCTGCTTCATGCAGCACCGCTTCCCTCCGATTTGGTCGCTTTAGGCGTAGATGGAATTAACCAGATATGGCGACAGATGAAACTACGTTGTGTTGGCCTTAAAAGGGCTCAAAGGGCCTTTGAAGCGGCCCAAAACAGCGTTGGATGCACAACGGGTATTGAAGCGGCCCGCATGGAGCTGCAAATTCTGCTGGAGGACTATGACGCTAAACTTCAGCAGTATGAGCGTATCATGAAGGTTGTGGAAAGCCTGTGCAGGCAAATCCCAGAGGTGGAAGAACTTCTTAAAATCAAAGGGATTGGTCTCATCACTGTCGCTGGCATCTTTGCTGAAGTTGGAGACCTCCGGCGCTTCTCATCCCCACGCCAACTTCAGAAACTGGCAGGACTCGCCATCACTGAAAACAGTTCTGGTAAACATAAAGGCCAGACGGAAATCAGCCGGCGAGGGAGAGCGCATCTACGAGCAATCCTGTTCCGGGCAGTGATGCCGCTGGTGGCGAGAAACGAGGAGTTTCAAAAACTCCACCATTACCTCACAACGAGGGCAGAAAACCCACTGAAGAAAATGCAGTCAATCATTGCGATATGCTGCAAGCTGCTTCGGGTGTTCTACGCAGTAGCCACAAAGGGCTGTGCATACAGCGCCGAGAAAATGCTTGCTGACATCCGCAGAAACCAGCCGCTGAAGGCTGCGTAACTCACTTACAGGAAGTGTCTCCCTGTTGCGTTGCGGAGAGACTTACAGAGCTTCCGTTCCAATTGATTACACAAAAATACAGAGCCGGTAGTTGGTCAATGTAAATCGCCATTAGAGCTTAGACTCGGTACAGGAGAATGACTGACACCACTTTGCAGGCAAGCAGGACGAAGGAATATAGGGCAACGACCCTGATAGAAATGGGAGGTTTGCTGCTGCAAAAGATGTGGTTTACCGTATGGCCTGTCATCCAGAAACCACTGGACGCTGGCTTTGCTGCACCCATTTTTCGTAGGAACCTGCACTTGATGCTGTTCCTGTCTGTATCCTGCTCTGTATGAACTTGTGTAATCCTGCGAAAACGAGAGTATCACTGAGAATAACTAAGACTATATAGGGAGGCGATTTCGTGGACGAGCAGAAGAAAACCAGCGGTTCCCTGGCGCTGAACGGTGCGCCCCAGGTGATTACCATCCCGCCCAGCGACACGGTCAGAGGCCGGAAGCTGCGGGTAGCGGCCTACGCCCGGGTAAGTTCCAACTCGGAGGATCAGCTCAACTCTTTTGCAGCCCAGAACGCCCACTACACGGAGCTCATCACCGACAACCCGGAGTGGGAGTTCGTGGACGTGTACGCGGACAAGGGCATCACTGGCACCTCAGCGGAGAAGCGTGACGACTTCCAACGGCTCTTGGCGGACTGCCGGCGGGGCCGGGTGGACAAGATCCTGGTGAAGTCCTCCTCTCGGTTTGCCCGGAACGCCAAGGAGTGTCTGGAGACCGTCCGGGAGCTGAAGGCCCTGGGGGTCGGGGTATGCTTCGAGGAACAGTATATCGACACCTCTGAACTGGCCGGTGAGTTTCTCCCCGCCATCTTCGCCATGATGGACCAAAAGGAGAGCGAAAACATCGCAGACAACCTCCGGTGGAGCATCGACATGCGGATGAGGGCGGGAAAGTACAACACCTGCACCGCACCCTTCGGATACCGCCTGGTCAAAGGGAAGCTGGAACTGATCCCCGAGCAGGTGCCAATCATCCGGTATATCTACGAAGCGTACCTGTCCGGTAAGACGGCGGGGGATATCGCAGCGGCGCTGAACCTGTTCTCTGAAGGAAAACCCTGGAAGCCACAGCGGATTGACTACATCCTCACCAATGAGCGGTACAGCGGCAACGCCTTTCTGCGGAAACGGTATACGACGGATACCCTGCCACGCAAAATTAAGTATAATCATGGCCAAAAGCCCATGTACTTTGTGGAAGGGATCAACGAGGCAGCGATTTCCCAAGAGGTGTTTAATAAAGCACAGGAATTGCGTCGGAGGCGCGGGGACAGCCAGGTGCCCGGAATCGCAGGCCAACGTCCCCTTGCCAATGGCTGGCTATATTGTGGCTGCTGTGGGAAGGCGCTCCGCCCTAAATGTATAAACAGGAAATGGTACATGGCATGTCGTGGACATGAAGAATCCACGGAGTTGTGCGACCTCCCGCCCATTGCTGAGGAAGCGGCAGTATCAGCAGTGCTCCACCTGTACTATAAGCTCCGTCACCAGGGAGTGCCTATCCTCACCCAACTGCTCGCAGATCTCCAGAACGCCCGGAAGGGTAAGCTGCTCTGGAGCCTGGACATCGTGGCACTCAACCAGAAAATTGCAAACGTCACCCGTCAGGATCGACTGTTGGCCCAGCTCAAACAGCAAGGGCTTGTTGACCCTGATATTTTTATCTCCCGCCGGAACGAGCTGGCGGAACAACTCCGCGCCGCAAAGCTGGAGAAGGAACGCTTCCTGGAGTCCGAGGAGGATCAGACGATCCAGCGGACCCAGGAGCTGATCGAAGCCCTGGAGGCCGGGCCGGACTTCCTGGACGCCTTCGATGGGGAGCTGTTCCGCGAGCTCGTGGACAAGATCATCGTGGGGAGCAATGACCGCCTGCGGTTCCGGCTGGTCAACGGCCTGGAACTGACAGAGCCTATCGAAAGGACAGTGCGGTGATGGGGAGCAACCGGAAAAGGCCCTTCGGCTACAAAATGGAGTTTGGGGAGATCGTGCTCCACCCGGCAGAGGCGGAGACGGTGCGCTGGATCTACGACCACTACCTGGCCGGGGCCAGCTACAACGCCCTGGTAGACAAGCTCCGGGAGAGAGGCATCCCCTATGACGGGGACAAGCCCTGGAACAAGAACATGGCCGCCCGTATTCTGGCGGACCGCCGGTACACCGGCGAGGGTGGATTCCCGTCCATCATCTCAGAGGCGCAGTTCCAGATGGTGCAGGCACGACGGCAGGAGCGGACAACGCCCTGCCAAAAGAGCCCAGCCCAGAAGGAACTGCGGAAGCTGTGCCGCGGCAGCCCACCGGCCTGGGTGGAACGGCAGGTGTTGGGTCTCCTGAACCGCCTGATCCAGTACCCGGAACTCATCACCTGCCCCGTGTTGGAGGAGGAGCCCCCACCAGAGGCAAAGAAGCTGCGCCGAGAACTGGACGGGCTCCTGCACCGCCCGCCGGTGGATGAGGCCCAGGCAAAGAACCTGGCCTTCCGGCTGGCCGCCCTCCAGTTGGACGCCATCGGGCCGGAGGAGTATGAAACCCTCCGCCTTCGGAGGCTGTTCCAGGGACGGGCACCCATGGCAGAACTGGAGCAGGAATTGCTCCATGAGAGCGTCCGCCGCATCACCGTCAGCAACGGGACGGTCACCGTCCTGCTGAAAAATAACCAGACCTTGGAAGGAGGCAAATGTACATGAACGATACCGCGCCCAACGTCATCGTCATTCCGGCCAAAGTGGAAACTCCCCAGGAACAGGAGAAGAGGCGCCACCTGCGGGTGGCGGCCTACTGCCGGGTGTCCACGGACAGCGAGGAGCAGCTCTCCAGCTATGAAAACCAGCTGGCCTACTACACCGAGAAGATCATGAAGGAACCGGGCTGGACCATGGCCGGGGTATTCGCAGACGAGGGTATCACCGGCACCTCCACCTGCAAGCGGAAGGAGTTCCTGCGGATGATTCGCCAGTGCAGGCAGGGGAAGATTGACATGATCCTGGCCAAATCTGTCTCCCGCTTCGCCCGCAACACCGTGGACACCCTCAACTTCACCCGGGAACTGCGGGGCCTGGGCATCCCAGTCATCTTCGAGGAACAGAACATCAACTCCATCTACCCGGAGAGCGAGTTCCTGATCACCCTGCACGGGGCCTTCGCCCAGGCCGAGAGCGAGAGCACCAGCAGCCGGGTGCGCTGGGGCAAGCGCCAGGCCATGAAATCTGGCCATGTCACCATGCAGTACAAGCAGCTCCTGGGCTATGAGAAGGGCCCGGACGGCAAGCCCAGGATTGTTCCGGAGCAGGCGGAGGTGGTCCGCTTCATCTACGACCGCTACCTGGCCGGGGACAGCATCCGGGAGATCAAGGCGGCCCTGGAAGGCCGGGAAATCCCCACGGTCTCCGGAAAAACAAAGTGGATGGCATCCCATATTCGGAGCATCCTGGCCAACGAGAAATACTGTGGGGACGTCCTGCTCCAGAAGACCTTCATCCAGGACTGCATCAGCAAGAAGGTCATTCCAAACACCGGCCAGCTCCCCAAATACCTGATTCAAAACCACCATGAGGGCATCGTCAGCCGGGAGACCTTCGACGCCGTCCAGCTGGAGATGGCCAGGCGGAACGCCAAGGCGGGCGCCACGCGAAAGAGCACCCCCACCGGCCGGGGCAAGTACAGCGGCAAGCATGTTCTCAGCAACCTGCTGTTCTGCGGGGAGTGCGGGACGGCCTACCGGCGGTGCGTGTGGACCCAGCGCGGAATCAAGCGCCCCGTGTGGCGGTGTGTCAGCCGCCTGGACTATGGGAAGAAGTTCTGCACCCAGTCTCCCACCCTCGACGAGGAACCGCTCCAGCAGGCCATCCTGGCCGCTGTCAACGCCGTCATGCTGGACCGGGACACCCTGGCCCGGCAGCTCGCCGCCGCCATGGAGTGGGAGCTGGCCCCGGTTCTGGGGGAGCGCATGAGCCTGGCGGACATCGACCGTGCCCTGGAGGAACTGAGCGGCCGTTTCAACAGCCTGCTGGCCGAGGCGTCAGCCAACCCGGCAGAGGACTATACGGGGCGGTTCCGGGAGCTGTCCGAGTCCACCGCCCATCTCAGGGAGCAAAGGGCCAGGCTGGAGGGGGTCTATCAGGAAAACCAAAAGGTGAACCAGCGCCTGCGGACGGTGTCGGCCGCCATGGAACACATGTCGGCGGCGCTGACGGAGTGGGATGAGGAGGTCATCCACCAGCTGCTGGAGAAGGTGACGGTGCTCTCCCGGGAAAAGATCCGGGTGACCTTCCGGGATGGCCGGGAGATCGAGCAGTATGTGGCGCAGCCCAAAAGGAGGAAGCTTGCATGAAGATCTTCGCTACAGGCGACACCCACGGGAATCTTGAGCGGTTCCGCCCGGAATACTTCCCAGAGGGCGGGGAACTAACCAAGGAGGACGTAGTGCTCCAGCTGGGAGACTTCGGCGGCGTGTGGTTCGGAGATGAACGGGATGACGAGGCGCTGGACTGGCTGGAAGGCCTGCCCTTCACGTTGGCCTTCGTCTCGGGAAACCATGAAAACTACGATGCCCTTGTGAAATACCCGATAGAGAACTGGCACGGCGGCAGGGTGCAGCCCATCCGGCCTCACGTGCTCCACCTGATGCGGGGGCAGGTATTTGAGCTGGCCGGGCGTACCTTCTTCACTATGGGCGGGGCGGCCTCCCACGACATTGAGGACGGCATCCTGAGCCTGGACGATCCCAACTTTGAGCAGAAATACCTGACGTTGAAGCGGAAAGAGCACACCCGATTCCGCATCGATCACCTGTCCTGGTGGAGGGAGGAGTTACCCTCAGAGGAGGAATATGCAGAGGCCAGACGTAGTCGCCGACTTCTTGAAAAGCTGAGATGCGGAGGATCGTGATACCTGTTTCCCCCCCGCCGCCCCGTCCCCGAAAAGGTCATTTGCTCCAAATCATCGTCCCGGAAGAAGATGCCCTTCAGGTTGTTGAGGACAATCTGGATCGCCCGTTTAGATGTGTCCCATACCCGGGCGTTGTCACTCCCTTTTGCTGGGCAAGTGTTGACTGTACCTGCCCTGCCGGGTCCGGGCCGTATGTCTCCAGGGCGCAGATCACGGCCAGCTCCTGGCTCAACAACCGCGCGGACCTTGTATTTGTAGTGGAGCCGGTCGGCGTCCTTTTCGTACCACTCCCAAAACCATTTATTAAATTCCTCAAACGAGGTAATGACGGAACCGAAGCAGAGGCATTGCGGCGGCTGTAACCAACCTTCTTCTCTACATTGCCCTTTTCGTTGCCGGAAGCCGGATTGCAAAAATCAGCCCGGAAAATGCAGTGGAGCATAAATCGGGTAAAGCCGTCTGTCAGAACACGCTCACCGTCTTTCAATACCTGAGCAACAGCCGTGGTCATATTGTCAAAGCGCAGTCTGATGGGAATACCCCAATGTACTCAAAAATCCGCTTCATGCCTATCCGCAGGCACTCTTGGTTTTGGGGCTGGAATGCTTACGATACTCCGTAGTTAGATCTGGGGAAATTTGATATACTGGATTTGAGCCATTCGTAACGCCTTTCTGCTACCCCCCCTTATGGTTATCCCACCTAAGAGGTAGCGTTTATTTCAGATGCTGACAATGGCTCATTTTAATTCGCCATTAGGGCGCTCACATTTTGGGTAGCCTTTGCTACAATTTTTATTTTGCCGAAAACACTTTTGGCCATAGGACCCGCCTGAGATACAGGCGGGCCCTATGGCGGTTTGACGTTTAAACAGTAAGGACAAATCAAAGCGGCAAGAAAAAACATGCGGCGCTCGGTTGAGCGCCGCATGTTTTCAGCCTTTTCTCCGCCTATGTTCTATTTCTCCATCCAGGCATATCATCCTACCTTTGACAAAAGGCAGCAAAGTCGATTCCAAGCAAGTATTATACCTCTACCATTCCATACTTGACCTTAATGCGGTCCAGCTTCTCCAGCATGGGCTCCGCCCCAAACCAGAGAAAAAGCCAAGTGGCAGCCGCCTGGATACAGTCGAAGGGGAGTCCGGAGATGTAGTAGGTCAGCAGGACCTTTTCATTGAGCTCTCCCACCCAGGTGAGGGCGGATGCCGGATTCATAATTCCGCCGTAGATCAGTATGGCGGCCAGTGCGCCAAACACGCATAGTGCACCCCGGTTGCGCCGCAGCAGCCCCTTTCGGAACAGGATGCCTGCCAGGAAGCCGATGATCCCCATGGAAAACATCTGCCAGGGGGTCAGTGGCCCCTGCCCGAAGAGCACGTTGGAGGCCAGCATGGTCATTGCACCCACCAGGAAGCCAGTTTCACCACCGAAAGCCACGCCGGCGATAATGGTCACCGCCATCACCGGCTTGAACTGCGGCAGCATGAAAAGCGCCGCCCGCCCTGCAATTCCAATGGCACACAGAACCGCTATGATCACCAGTTCCCTGGCCTGCGGCTTCCGGCCCTCAAAAATCAGGAAAAAGGGGAGCATACACTCCAGCAGAACCAGTAGAGAGATAAAGTAATACTTCTTATTGTCCAGATAAAACACACCGATATACAGGGTCAGAGGGATCATCAGCAGCACTAGTACAGCCGCCACAACGGTTCGCTTGGCCAGCTTCCGCTTGGCCTTGGGTACCTGTAAGGCATAATCCTTTCGGTGGGATCTCCGGGTGATACAGGTAGCAAACAGAAAGAGCGAGAGAATAAAGAGTGCGTATAGAATCATTTGATGGTTTGCCAGTTCTGTCATGCCGTCGGCAGTAATCAGTTGGGTCAGATCCGTAACGTTCATAAACGACAGGAACAGGAGGAAAGACACCGTTCCTGTCAGCACTGCCCCCAGCTTGCGCCACCAGGGCAGCGGTTTAGGCTTGTAGTCTGCGCTGGCTTCCTCTGGTTCCGGGAGCGGCTCCCCGCTGTCCGGAAGCTCTGGCGCCGGCGGTAGATTTCCCCCGCATGCCTGTATGACGTCCTCCGCAGTTACCGCCTCCGGAAGCAGGCCGCGGGCCATGCGGTTGGCTGAGGTGGTATAGAAGCTATTACCGGAGAAAAAGGCCCGCGGTGGGGCTTCCGTCACAATGGAGCCGTCAAAAAACAGAGCGCAACGGTGGGCATACCGGGCGCAGAACTCAATGTCGTGGCTGACCATGAGCAGGGTCACACCCTGACGCAAGAGGCTTTGCAGGATCTCGGCAAACACCTGCTTGAACTCTGCATCCAGCCCCTTGGTCGGCTCATCCATCAACAGGATCTCCGGCCCCAGCAGGAGCACTTTTGCCAGAGCCGCCCGCTGCTGTTCACCGCCGGACAGATCATAGGGGTGCCGATCCAGTAATCCCTCCAGGCGGCACAGCCGCACCGCCCAGGCCACCCGCTCCTCCTGCGCCTTCCCCGAGAAATTCCGGCCCTTGAGAATCTCAAAGAGATCCTCTCGAACGGATTTCTTCACAAAAGCGCCTGGGGATTCTGCGGCAACACGCCCACGCTCCCCGCCAGCCTCACCTCGCCTCGGTAGGGCTTCTGGAGTCCGGACAGCAGCTTCAGGCTGGTGGTCTTTCCCGTTCCGTTGCCGCCCAGCAGGGCCAGAAACTCGCCCCGCCTCACGGTGAGGCTCAACCCCTTCACCACGTCCGGCAGCTCTTTTTCGTATTTGAACCACAGACCTTCCGCCGTGATGGCCGGTTCATTCGGATATGTGCGGCGCGGCTCAGACGGCAGCTCCATCAGGGGGTGTCCATCCGCGAACTTCGTCAGCCAATCCCGGCCCTCCCGCACCGTGACCGGGCAGTGTCCGCCCGCATCCGGCGCGGATGCCCAGATCCGCATCGGGGTCGGCATGGCCAGGAACATTGAGTGTCCCGCCCCGCGCAGGATCGCCCCCACCTCCGCGGGACTCCCTGTGCAGAGCAGCCGCCCGCGGTCCATGACCGCCACACGGCTGGCCAACGGGAAGGCGTCCTCCAGCCGGTGCTCCGTCAACACGACCGTCGTCCCCAGCTCCCGGTTGATTTTCCCCAGCGTCGCCAAAAAGTCTGCCGCTGCAATGGGATCAAGCTGACTGGTCGGTTCGTCCAGAATGAGCACACTGGGCTGCATCGCCATGATAGACGCCAAATTCAGGAGCTGCTTCTGCCCGCCGGACAGCTCCGTGACGTTCTTGTAGAACCAGGTCTGAATGCCGAAAAAGGAGGCCATCTCAGCCACCCGGCGCCGGATGGTAGGCGTGTCATACCCCAGGCTCTCCAGGCCAAAGGCGAGTTCGTGCCACACCTTGTCGGTGACAATCTGGTTTTCGGGGTCCTGCTGCACAAAGCCGATTCCGGCGCTCTGCTCCCTCTGATCCAGTTCTTCCAAAGGGCACCCCTCGAAACGGATGCTTCCCAGCCTTCGGCCGTGGGGCGCCAGCACCGTCTTGAGCTGTCGCAGAAGCGTGGACTTGCCACACCCCGACGGGCCGCACAGCACCAGGAATTCCCCCTGCTCCACGGTCAGTGTTAAATCGTCCAGCGTCTTCTCCGCCTGCTCCGGGTAATAGAAGGAAAAGTGTTCAATTTCAATACTTGGCTTCTTCTGCTCAGACACGCATCCGCCCTCCCTGCCGTAATAGTCTTGTCTGTATGCTCACGGCCTCCGCCCGGGCCATGCGCCCGCGAGAGGACAGCTCGTGGGTCAGGTAACGCGGTTCAATCTGCTCCAGAACTGGCAGGATGGCGGGGTCTGTCCAGGGGCGATGCTGATCAATCTGGAGGATGTGCTGATAGCTCACTCCAAACCGCTCCATATAGTCCTCCGGCAGCCCCGCCGGCAGTGAACCGGTGTGGGCCTTCACATAGGCCCCGCTCAGGGACTGGTGCAGATGAACGCCCCGCACCCACTTTGCCAGACTGCCATGCCGGTTCAGCATACTCCGGATGTAGTCTGCTCCCTCTGCCTCAGTTTTCAACTCAGTACAAGCATTCATCAGATGTCCGGTGTCCAGCAGAATCCCTTTCCCCGCAAAGCGGATTCCCTCCAGCAGCCGGGCCGTCTCCTCCGGTTCCGTAAAGGTAAAGCCTGGCCACCACTGATTTTCCACCAGGAATTCAAACGGCCATCTCTCCTCGCCAAGAATGAGGTTCACCACCTCTACCGCCGCGTCAATGACCTCCTGGTTGGTGGGCAGCCAGCGGTAGGTATATCCCTCCTCCAGCGATACGTCCGACACATGGAAGACCACATAACGGGCGCCCAGGTTCACCGCCCGCCGTAAATCCGCGCGGTATTGCTCCAGCAGCGTATCCGGCCCCAGACCGCCATAGAAGCTGGCCACGGCCTCCAGTGAGCCGAATTTTTGTTTCAGTGCCGCCCGGTCATCCCGATAGAAGTCCAGCCAGTCCGGGTAAAAAATCAGGTGGTACCCAAGAATAAGCTCGGCAGGCAAATCCTTTGGCAGATCCTCTCCGCCCCAGACGCCTTCGATGCCGTCGCAGCCCAGCCGTTCCAGTTCCTGGCCTAAATCACGCCAGCTGTCGTACTCCTGAAAAGTCCCGGAGTACAGAGGCAGGCTCATCATTTGGTACATGGCTTCACCTCATTTTGGGCATCCAGTCTGCTCCAGGTACGGTCCGCGTGGATATTCAGGAACACCGGCGTCAGGCATAATGCCAAATAGACCGCCTGTAGGCAGGCTGTCAGCGGCGCCGCAGGCGCTCCCTTGGCCGTCGGGTAGTATCTCCAGGCAAAGCCGCCCAGCGCCGCTCCGCAGCAAAGGAAGAACCCGCAATAGAGCAGCCATCCCAGCGCCATCTTGTCCCGGTCATCAAAGCGGTAAATGGAGAAGGCCGTCCGCCCAGGAAGCCCATACCCCCGGCTCTTCATGCTGTCAGCTGTCTCAATTGCATTTTCCAGGCTCCAGGTAAGCATGATGGAGAAAATCGTGACAGCGTTTCGAATCCGCCGGATAACCCCACCATCGGAGACATCCCGTCCGATGCATCGCTGCGCCTCCGACACAACGTGGAACTGGGCCTGGAACTTTGGGACAAACCGCAGTGCCATGCTCAGCACCAGCGAGAGGGCCGGTATGAGCCTTCCAAACAGGTAGACAAATTTGTCCGAGGTCATTACCGCTGTGTAACAGGAAAACCATGTCACCACTGCGGCCAGCATGGCTGCCGCCGCTAATCCATACAGGATACTCTCCAATGTGAGCGGATTTCCCGATGGCAGGTATGTAAGCAGGGTCGCCCCCTCATGGTTGAAGGCCGGGTTGATCAGGGCGGCCATCACCATCATGGGGAGCATAAAGACAAGCGAGAAGCGTATCGCCTTCCGCCCTCTCAGATAGACCGCATAGGCCAGCGCCGACCCAAGGGAAATGCCGAGGCTGACCGGGTGCATGAAAAACATTGTAAAGGCTATCACCATTCCAAAATACAGAAAATTTATTATTGGGTGATAGCTGGAAAAGGTATCTCTATTTCGGATAAGGCATCCCCTCTAAACACCGGGTACGGCAGTCAGCCGTACCCGGTGTGCATTTCTGTTGCGAGGCATTCCCGGTATGCACGCTACTCGGCCTACTCTGCCCGCGGCTCCTGTTCATGCCTCGCTATCTCGCCGGCAATCTCTTGAAAGCGGCCAGCAAGATAGCCATAGTTGTCCCTTTGGTGCGGTATCAGGCATTTGCTGCAATCCTTAACGCCGTTCTCCAAATGGTGAAGCATCTCCGCACGCTCTGCCCAGCATATACATCGGACGATAGCGGAACAGGCGGCTGAGTTCCATCCCTTCCGCATGGAGCGGCAGGGATAGCGTTCCCACGCCTTATTGGAGGAGAAAGAAAACGTCCTGCCTTCCCGGTATTGCAGTTGCCACACTCCCTGCAGTAGTGCAGGAATCGTCCCGCAACCACGCACTCGTTCAGATAGGTTCTTACAGGAACGGCAACTGCATTTGCCTCTACCGTATACGGCATGAGCATTATCCCTCTGAAAGAATTTCAGATCACTCTCCAGTCGAATAAAAACCGCCCACATCCACACCCAGGTCGCAGGTGTAGACCCACTCTATTACATCCCCCTCTTTGAGCTGATAGCGTGAGCAGCCATAATTGGGGAACCACCCGTTCACTTTATACATCCAGCCGGACAGCTCGCCGCAGTCAAACTCATAGAGGTTGTTAATCCCCTCAATATAAGCGGAGTTATACATGGGGGTGTCCTCGAACTCCATGTGGATGCCAGCCTTCCGCATCTCGCGCTGGAGCACATTGAACACACTCTCCCCCTCGTAGAACGTAACAGTCGTCGTAGGGAATATGACTCCGTCTTCCGGTACCAGCTCCACCTTCTCTGGATCCAGCCAGTCCATGTTGTCCAGAATGGTGTCACAGCGGACAGAGAGCGTACAGGTATGGGTCACATCGGAGAACTCCACATCCTGCGGCTCCACCGGCAGAGGCTTTCCTTCCGGCACTGGATCCGTAAGATACTTGTCCTTTCCAGTCTCCGGATTGATCTCCATGCCGTTGGCCTCTGAGTACTCCTTGTCGCCCTTTTCCACACCGGCGGAGGAGCCGCCCGCCAGCTCGGCCGCGGCCTCCACCTTCTCCCGGGCAGTCATGCCGCCCTCCGCACCGCCCGGGCGGGCATCCAGCCCACCGGGTGTTGGGGATGGCGCAAGGGCATCAGTCTCCTGGGGGGTCTCGGACGGCACCGGACTACCGCTCACCGTCGGCGGGGGGCTTTCCGCCTCCCCGCCAGGTGTCACGATAGGCGCTATGGATTCCTCCGGACCGGAGGCGGGCGGCGCGGCCTCCAGCACTGCGCTGCTCTCCTGCTCCTGCACCGTCCAGCCCTGAAGACCTGGCGCGTTGCCGCCATACCAGAACGCCCCTGCCAGGACCGCGATCACGGCCACAGCGGCAATGATTTTCCCTTTTGTCAGCTTCATTCGGCCGCCTCACTGTCTTCCCACGGCGTGTACAGGCAGTAGGCCGGGCACAGGTCGCCCATATAGATCCACACGTTCTCTCCCATGTCGACGGGCTCGGAGAATGTCAGATTGGGGATCATCAGCTTGAGAGTGGTGCGCTTACGGCCCTTGATATTTTCCCCTTCAGGTGAGGGCTCCTTCCGGAACGCCTCCACCCGCTGGGCCAGGTCGTTGATGCCCAGCTCCCGGGAGAGCTTTGGAAGTATCTCCTCCTCCTTAAAGTAAGCCACATGATCCGGATTCTTGAACCAAGCTACGTTCATCATACTGTTTCGTCCCCTTTCTGTAATCGTCAGAGCAGCTCAGCGCTACTCAGAAGGTTGAAAAGCATCTGAGCAACCTCTGCTCGGGTCACAGCGTCCTGGGGCCGGACGTTCAACTCCGTTTGGCTCAGGATCCCCTCCTGGTAGCAGAAGGCCAGCCGGGCCCTGGCCCACTCCGCGGAGCTCATATAGTCCGGGAACTGCGCCAGCATATTCCGCACAGCTGCGGTATCCATCTCCGTCTCGAGTCCGCACAGCTCCGCCGCGCGGGACACCATGACGGCCGCCTCCTGCCGGGTGATAGTCCCGTCCGGGCTGAACCGGCCCTCGCCCACGCCGTTGATAAGGCCGTATGTGCTGGCCGCGCCCACATAGGGGGAATACCAGGCAGTGGAGGCCACGTCCACGAAGGCGCCGGTGTCCGCTGGTGTCAGCCCCAGGGCCCGTACCACGATGGTTGCAAACTCTGCCCGGGTCATGCTTCCATCCGGGTCAAAATTTCCGTCGGACTTGCCGTCAATGATGCCTCGGGCGGCCAAGGCCTCGATGGCGGTGATCTGGTCACTGAAGGCGATGTCCGGGAAGGTCTTGCCCGGTGACGTGATAGGCTGGGCGGTCACGGCGGGATCCTTGCCCTCCAAGCCCTGTCCCTGCCCGCTCATCTCTGTCTCCACGGCGTCGGGGATGGAGAGGGCGTCGGACATGCGGTAGAGGCTGCTGCGCCCCTCCGCCGCCCGCTGGGCGGCCACCAGGCCGTAGAAGCCCTGCTCCGTCGCCATCTGGTTGGACCCGGAGCCGGACTGGGTGTGCAGGAAGCCCTCCCCCTGCCGGTAGAAGGTCATCAAATTGTCCAGCATGGTGTTTCCGTTCTTTACAAACCGAGGATCATCCAGTTCAATGCCCAGCTCACACAGAGCCACGATCATCTGCACACAACTCTCGGAGTTAGCCGTCCCCCAGGACGCAAAACCGCCATCGTCGCTCTGCTGTTCCGACATGCACGTCAGTGCTTCCTTAGTAGCCCGCGCTACCTCCGGCTGATCTTGATACTTGGCCAGTGCCTGCAGAGCCATACCGGTGATGTCTGGATCGGATATTCCATCGCCAGAACTGGCTGCCTCTGTTCCTCCGAACAGGCTCCACCCTCCATCGGGCAGCTGGCACTCCAAAATGCGGTCGATATACATTTGACGGGTCGCCTGTACATTTGCCTCCGGGTTCTCCGGCATGGGATAGCCTGCGCTATCCAGTGCAATCAACGCCCAAATTGGGCCGTTAAGCCCCTGCCAAATCGTTTTTTCGTAGTCGCCCAGCGGTTTGGTCAGGTCATATCCAGCCACATTTCTGGCATCTTTCCCGATTGAGCTGAGAGCAACTATCACACGGGAATACTCCGTATATTTCTTATCGTGCAGCTTGCCGTCGCAGGCCGTTACATAGGCCTCCACAGTGGCATAGTAGTCCTGATAATAGCTGTCCGGTACATCGTACCCACTTCGGGCCAGCCCCAGCACAGCCCATTCACCGCCGATAGACCCTACCTGCGGGTTCTGTACGGTGCGGTACATATATTCTGCGGTATCCTGCACCGCCTCGTTCAAGGTCTCTTTGGATACGGCCGCCTGCGCTCCCGTCAACATACCCGTGGTCAGGGACAGGGCAAGCACAAATGCGAATCCACGCTGTTTCCATTTCTTCATATGACCGCGTCTCCTCCTGTTTTTCTTTCGGAAGGCCCTGCAGGTTCCCTCCAGGCACTGAGCCAATAGCTCCACAAATGCTTCATGGCCAGCTTGCTAAGGACAGGTATGCCCATCAGCTCCATGGCCCTTTTATTGGTACATCGCTTTTTTTGAAACAGCTTCTTAAGCTCTGGTGTGATTTCTTCTTCTCCCGGCGGCCGCCAGCTTTCTTTGACAGACTTGCACATGCGTTCTACCAGTTCTGACTCCCGCTCCGTCAAGGGAGAACCAATCCGTTCGCAATACGCCCTGAATCTGTCTGCGGACACCCGCTCCGGCCAGTCTGGCGGCCACCGCTTTTGCTCTTCCAGCCTTTTTCGAAATCCTTTGGCTGCCCAGCACGCTTTATTGGTACTTCCAAAGCGCCGTTTCAAATAAACCTGACGTATTAGGCTGAGCTGATACAGCCGTGGCTTATGGCCTGGATGATCCATTGTCCCAACCACGGCCTCCAAAAGCGCCTCATCCGTATAGCTCTCATAAATCTGCCGGCCGATATTCCCTTCGGGATTAAATACCCGCCAGATGTCCGGATCCACCGTTTGTCTTGAACTTTCTTGTTCTTCCCGGCTTTCCACGTCCAGTTCTGAGAGCCACTGGCGGTATCCCCGCAGCTCTTTTTCCGTCAGCTTTTGCTCTTTGAGCATGATACCGCTCACCTCAACAAGTAAAAGGCACGCCCTCCCCTTGGGTGAGCGTGCCTTACATTTGTATATCCCACCCATTTCTTCACAATCAGGTCTTGCCGACTAGACGGCGGGGGCAGGCCCGTACCGGTTTTCCGGAGTTTCACCTGACTGCATCTCTGTTTAATTGTGGGCTGGGCCGCCCGGCAGACCAAATTCGGTCTGCCGGGCTCCTGCTCAAGTAAGAAGGTGCTCCCTCCATCCTTACTGGGTGGATAGGGGGAGCACCCATGCGGCTCGGCCTGGGTTTACAGACCGGAGCCGAACGGGGGTTTCATAGTTTCTTCCGGCATCTCAGGCGTTCTTTGCCTTACTCTCCAGAAGGCGCATCAAAATGGTGGCAACCTCAGCGCGGGTGGCCTGGCCCTGCGGGTCTAAACACTTTCCATCCTTTCCGGTAATCAGCTTCTCCGCATAGGCCCACTCCATAGCCCGGGTTGCCCAAGCGGAGGTATCCGTACCGTCGGCAAAATCCTGCAGATTGGCCGTTTTGCTTACATCCCAGCCCTTGAGCTTCGCATAGCGATACAGGATGGAGGCAATCTGCTCACGGGTCACGCTGCCCTCCGGGTCAAAGCCCGCACCTGTGCCGCTGACGATATCAGTCTGGCTGGCCCAATCCACAGCCTCGGTGTACCACGCATCCGGCTTCACATCCGGGAAACCGGATGTGCCAGCCGCCGCAGGCTCGCCCTCCAGCCGCCACAGCGCCGTAACCAGCATGGCGCGGGTCATGGTGCCGTTGGGAGAGAAGGTGGTGGCGCTGGTGCCGTTAAAGAGCTCGTTGGTATAGGCATAGGCCACTGCGTCGTAGAACCAGTCTCCCTCACGCACGTCTGTGAAGGGGAGCTGCACCGGCTGTTCCGGCGGTACTGCAACAAAGGTGCCCAATTGGGTCGTGCTGACCTTTACCCAAAGCCCGCCGTTCCGGCTCAGGCAGACGCCAGCCAACTTCTCTACCGCGCCGCCTCCGCTGATCTGGTATACGGTGCAGGCCTGGCCCGCCTGGAATGCACCGGCATTCACGGGCAGAAGCAGGGTAATGGACCGGCCGCCAAAGCTGGTGATGGACTTGTTGCCGGAGGTAAGGGACACCTCCACCACAGAGGCACCGCTCATCTGCTCTTCCGTAACGTCCGCCCTGCCGTTCAGCAGAGCCTCTGCCTGGGAGATGGTGCGCCGTGCCATATTGACGGTCAGATCCTGCCCGCCTGCCCCACTCAGGATTCTGGCAAGGGTGAGATTTGGCATGGACAGCTCGCCCAGCGGCGTCCGTACAGCCAGATCCGCGTTCGTCTCGTCAAGGGCGTTGTCCAGGGTGCATCGGGGCAATTCCACAGAGATAGCGGACGCCTGTTCCGCCCCCGTCGGGACGATGACCAGCACGCTGGCCTCGGCCTCGAGAGCCTCGTCCAGGAGCTTGTTGAGATCCGCCGCAGTCACTGCCGCAGAAGCGTTTCCGCTATTATCCACAGACGCTTTGGGCTCCAGGACAACTTCAACGCCGTCCTGCTCTGGCAGTGTCAGGCTACCGTCAATGACAGGCAGCTCATTCTGCCCGACCGCACCGGACTCTATCAGCCACAGCCGCAGGGCCTCATACCGCCCTGCGTCCTCTGCTGTAATGTACTCCCGCTGCTTGCTGTTCAGCTTCTCATATGCGTCTGCGGCTTTCCGCACCTGACGGATCAGGCTACTGGTCGGGACTTTGTTCTTGTTAACCGCCGGCAGCTCCTTTAGGAGCTTTTTGGCTGCGTCGATCTTCTCATAGAACTCGATTTTCTCCTCGGCGGCCTCCAGCTTATTCAAGAGGGTCTGGCTGATCTCAGCCTTCGCCTTTTGGGTCAGCGCGTCATAGGCCGCCCGCGCCGCCGACACCTTAGATGCCTGGGTCTTGTAGTTGGCATAGGTAATCTCCGGCACTGCCTTGATCATCCCAATGACCGCTTCCGCGCTGTTGCCGTTCACCACGGTAATGGTATACTTGGTACCCTCGTAGTCAATGGCCTCCGTGCTCTGGTTGTTCATAGAAGGCCACGATGGGTCGCCTACGCCGATGTAAAGGATGTCGCCGGGCTTGACTGTGATGCTCTCCGTGCGCTTGTAGAAGGCAGAGTCGCGGTTGTAGCGGTTCAGGAAGGTCTTAACCATGTAGTTCTTGTTGACCGCGGTGGGCGTCACGGTGACCCGCGCACTGTTCCCGGTAATGCTCAGGGTATACTCCAAGGTATCGCCGTCAAAACGGGGGGCGAGGGTCCCGCCGCTAATGTGCAGGTCCTCCAGACTAGTGTCCGAATTGCCCCAGAGACTCCCCACATCTTCGCCCAGGTTCTGGGTGAAAACGATGTTCAGGTAGTCGCCGTCTGCCAGCTCGTAGGTGCCGCGGCCTCCGACCCGGAAGGACTGGAAACCTTCGTTGACAAACCAGTCGTTGAGGGTGCCCATCCAGCCGGCACCCCGGGAACCGTCGAACTCGGCCAAGCTGGGCTCGCTGTTGTCCCGCCGGCCATTTCCATTTTTATCCATATAGATGCCGGACAGGTAGGTGATATCATAGCCTCCGGTATCGCTGGCCCCGGTACCCCACCAGGAGTAGCCGTCCAGGGCCAGGGCCTTGAGTACGATGGTCATCATGGTGTCCTCGGCGCACAAGTCATACCAGCCAGACGCCAGGGTGCCGGTGAAGTCTCCGCCCCAGTAGGTGTTATTCTCAATGCTGATATACACCTCGCCTACCACGGGGCCAAAGTCCGGGATCTCCGTGCCACGCTGGAAGGTGGCGCGGATGCTGTGGCTCGCATCCACATCGTAGAAGGTATAGGAAGCGCTGCCGTCCGAACGGATGTACAGCTCGTCCAGATCGACCGTCTTTCCGTCTACGCGCAGAGTGGCGATCTCGTAACCGTTGTCCGGCGTGATGTGGAAGATCTGATCTTCGCCGGCATCCACTTCGACAGAGCCAAACGGATCAATATCTCCATTGCCGCCAGCCGTCGCCGTGATGGTAAAGGTCTGCGCTGTGGTCTCTGCCAGGACGATGAAGGTGCTCAGGTGGTTCACGCTGATGCTGACCACCCGGCCACTGTCAGAAACGCGGCATGTGCCGGTAAGAATCTCATGGCTACCGTTATCGCTGATAACCAGCACTTTGTACTCTCTACTCAGGGTAAAGCTGTTGTCCACGGGGATGGTGAGGGTAAGGTCGTGACCACCGAAAGAGGTAAGTTCTGTGCTGCCCACCCTGACCGACACTTCCACCGCCACGCTACCGGCGAGGTTCGTCCCATCGGGAACTATGTCCTCCATTGCGCTGTGACTCTTCTCCTCCACATGGATGGACAGCTTCTCCCCGTCAGTCTCTTTTTGGGCAATGGAGCCCAGGACATTTGCGGGGAGGGTGACGGTTCCCCTGGACGTCTGGATCTCCACACCGGCATTGGCCTCCGAGATGGTCTGGGCCGCGCCCGCGGGCAGTTCCACGCTGACCGAGGAAATGCTGCTGCTGTCCGCCGTGGGAATGATGGTGATGGTATCCGCCGCTGATGCAGTCACCGCTTCTACCGCTTTCTGCACCGCCGCTTCGTCGATGACCGCGGTCTGAGTATTGCCATTTATTGTCACCTCCTGCACGATCACAGGGGAGGGCTTCTCAAAGGTGACGGATATGGCGTGGTCCTCGGTGACGTTCTCAAAGGTGTAGGTGTAGGATTTGCTGTCCGCGCTGGTGACCAGGGCGTTGGCGGCTGTGGTCGGGGCGGCAGATTCCGCCTCCGTCCGCTCCGCGCCGCAGTCCGGGCACACATAGACGGAAATTGTCTCCGTGGAGGCCGCCGCGTCCAGCTCCCAGCTGTGGGGGGCCAGAGAGGACAGCTCCTCCAGGCCGCAGGCGGCGCATACGTTCCAGTGCACCCCGCTGCTGTGGGCTGTCTCTGTGAAGGCGTGCTGTGCGTAATCGCCATAGGACTGGCCGCAGAGGTCGCAGCTCGCCAGGGCCGTGCAGGTGGCTGTGCCGCCGCTGTGGCTGCACGCCGCCGTGCCGCCCGTCTCCGGGCTGTAGCCGCACACCTGGCAGGCGCTCCCCTCTGCATGGGGCTCCGCTGTCCCGTCCGTCTGGGGCAGACCGGCGCCCACGCTCATCAGGAGCATCGGGTGGATTCCCACAACACTGACCAGTTCCCCGCCCGTGCTGCCGGGGTTTATATCCGGCTGGCTCTCATCGCTGGCCGGGGCTTCGGCGGATTCCGGAATTTTGGTCTGCTCCTCTGCCGGGGGCTCGTTTTCGTTGGCAGAGTCTTCTCCGGTTTCCTCTCCGGGGGCAGGTACTTCAGGATCGGATTCTCCTTCTGGAGGAATTGTGTCGGGATCTTGCCCCTCGGTCTCCTCCGGCTGTTGTCCGTCGGCATCGGGCATCTCCGGTTCGGCCCCGGGCGCTCGGTTTCCTCGCCGGTAGTGGGTTTCTGAGTGGCGCCTCCCTGCTCCGGGAACTCCAGCTCCGGTGGAGCGGGCTCCTCCGTCTGCTCGAACACATGGGGTTCTGCGCTACTTTTGGCGCCGCAGATCTGGCACACCTGCCAATGGCTCGTCTCGTCCATCTGCCACGCGCCGCCGTACTGATGCGGAACCGTTCTGGTTTCCGCGCCCTGCTCCAGCACTTCGCCGCAGGCACCGCAGATCGTATCTCCAGTGTATCCAGGCTCTGTGCAGGTGGCCGCTCGCTGGCCGATGACGACGTTCTCACCCACATGGATGCCGTCGGCGCAGGCCTCCGGCTCCACGTCCTCAACGGGAACTGTGGGTAGCTGGTATTCGGGCGGTTCTAGTTTCTGCGCCACGGTTGCACCGCCGGCCCAGACGGATTTCCCGTCCACGAGGATGTCCTCAATCTGGTAGCCCTCGTTTGGCGTGACGGTAAAGGACTGCTTCGCCCCATCCGGCACCGTGACATCACCGACGGGAGAGATGGTGCCACCGGCATCTGCCGAGGCGTGGATGGTGTGGTCGGTATCAGTACCGTCCGTCGGACCGTCAAACACGTCGCTCATGTCATAGAGGGGTTTCTTGTTGTTCTTGTAGCGGTCGTAAGCCACCAGGGCATAGGATGCCTGCTCGGTGGACATTTGGTCGATGGGACCATCAGAGGTGTGGCTGAATCCGCCATCCGTCTTCCGGTAGCCCAGCAGGTCCGCCAGAACGCTGATGCTGCCCTTGGCAAAGCTCCCCGCATCCTTCTTGAGCGCAGCTAGGGCCACAATGACCTGCGCGCTGGACTCCGAACTGCCGTATCCGCCGGTGCTGTTCTGCGAGGTGGACAGGAAATCCAAAGCTTTTTTTACAGCGCTCTGCAGATCTTCATGGCTGTGCGCTGTGCCCAGACGGTTGAACTCACCTGCGTCGAGATAGTAGGGTGCCAGCGCCTGGAGTGCCATGGCGCAGACGTCCACGCCGCCCAGTTGGCTTCCGGAGCCGTCATTCTCCTGGTCCGGGTTATAGATGGGCCAGTTGCCGTTGGACTGCTGCTTGTCAATCAGCAGGTCAATCCATGCGGCCCGGGCCGTGTTGCCCGCTTCATCCCGGTAATAATCGCCGGAATTCAAGGCAATGAGAGCCCAGATGGTGCCGTTGTTGCCCTGCTCAGAGACCTGATAGGTGTAGCTGCTGCCTTCGGCGGCCTCGTCCAGCAACGGCTTCACCAGATTGTAGGTTTTACCGTCACTGACCTGGAACTGTGTGGCGTCCATGCCCAAAGCGGTTAGGGTTACTACGACACGGGCGTACTCTGTGTGCATGGTTCCATTCTTGGAGGTGTCCAGTATGCCGTCATGGGTCTCCACATAATCCGCCAGGTTGGCCAGATATGCCGCCCGGACGTCTTCGGACAGGGTGCCGGCCCGGGCCTGGGCCAGGACGGCCCACTCGCCTTTTGTGGAGCCGACAATCGGATTTTTGACGTTCTGCTCCAAATATTCCAGAACGCCGTTCATGACCTCCCGGTAGCCGGAGGTGCCCTGTCCGCCGCCCTGGAGGATCTCCAGCGCGGCCTCGGCAGCCTCCAACACGTTCAGGTTGGACACCATGTCCTTGCCGCTGAACTTGCCGGCATAGTCCGTGTACGCCTGCCGGGCAGCGGTGATGGCCGCCTCGCTCTCCAGCGTAACCGTGCCGATTCCGGCGATCCGTTCTACCACAGGCAGGGCGGCCTCCGCATTGAGGAGGGTGTTGTAGGAATCCGGCGCGGTTGCAACCAGGGCTTTTGCGCATCCGTCAGGTTCTCATATGCCGTCCTGGCGGCTACAATGGCATCCTTGCTCCCGGCGCTGACTTTTCCCCAATCTGCTTCCACCAGATCGTTAAACGCCTAGTACTGCGGCCACGTCGTCCGGCGATATGCTCCCGCCCCAGGGCCCGTCCACCGCCTCCGCTTGCAGACTGGGCGACCGGTCCGCTCGCCTTCTAGATAAAGTTGGCCGCTGATACCCAATGCCTCGTAAGCCGTTTTTGCAGCTTCAACTTTTGAACGGTGCGCCTCA
>ENA-OQDA01000262-OQDA01000262.1-human-gut-metagenome-genome-assembly--contig:-NODE-262-length-22643-cov-4.895141_pt1 | contig 22643 bp, 23 predicted proteins | sample MGYA00242771_ERZ504603 | MGnify/ENA primary metagenome ERZ504603 (study PRJEB26092, sample SAMD00036328) | human gut metagenome | host: Homo sapiens | study: EMG produced TPA metagenomics assembly of...
CTCCTGTGATCATGTTCTTTACGTAGTCGGCGTGTCCCGGGCAGTCTACGTGAGCGTAGTGTCTGTTCGGAGTCTCGTACTCTACGTGTGCGGAAGAAATCGTGATTCCTCTTGCCTTTTCTTCCGGTGCCTTGTCGATTTCATCAAATGCTACGTCTGCACCCAGACCGTATCTTGCGTGCAGTGTCTTAGTGATTGCTGCAGTCAGAGTGGTCTTACCGTGGTCAACGTGACCAATTGTACCGATATTAATATGCGGTTTGGTTCTTTCGTACTTCTGTTTAGCCATTATCTCCCTCCTAGATTGTTTTTTATTTTTGTTTTAAAAAAATTCGGAAGCTGTTGTGCAGACTCGACTGCCGAACCTCTTCCTTACCAAGGAAGTGCTCTACCAACTGAGCTACAACAGCACATCAACAATTAGAATTGTATAATAAAAAGTGTTCGCTGTCAAGCACAATCCCTTATTTTTTTCTAATCGTTTTTATTATTTTGATGTCCCCGTCTGTTTCTTCGTAATCAAGGGTTCGGGACCGAATTTATCATTCGGTCCCGCGTTTCCCGCTTCATTTTGGAATTAATTTTCCGGCACGGTGTATGGCTCTACACCTTCACAGATACGGATTCTGTCTACTGCAGATGCTTTGATTTCAGCGAAGTCCTGCAGCTCTTCCTCGCCACGGAGTACTCTCAGCGCACCACCGGCAAGAGCTTCCATCTCATATTCGCCCGGCATCATTTCAACCGGTGCAATCCAGTCTACCTTCTCTGCAATCTGAGAAGTGAGGTACTTGGAGTATGCGATACCGCCGGTAAGGATGATGCGGTCAACCTTTCCTGCAACCGGTACGGACAGGGTGCCGATGTCTTTTGCCACTCTGTATGCCATTGCATCATATACAACCTTTGCATACTTGTCGCCGGCTTCGATTCTCTTCTCTACCTCGATGGCGTCGGTCGTGCCCAGATGTGCCTTCAGACCGCCGTTTCCGTGGATCTTCTTCATTACGGTCTTCTCGCCGGCACCTTCGCTGAACTCCTTGAAGCACAGCTTTACCAGCTCCTTACCGCTGCAGCCGCCGCCTCTCTCCGGAGAGAAGTTTCCTTCGTCATCATTCACACAGTCGATGTTTACGCCCTTGTGATACAGACGGATGGAGCTTCCGCCACCCAGATGAGCAACGATGAAGGTGCACTCATTAAACGGCTTCTTCAGTACTTCTTCTGCACACTTAATGGCCATTGCACGAGTGTTCAGTGTATGTCCAACGGTGAACCGTGGGATTTCCGGAAGTCCGGTAACTCTTGCGATTGGCTGCATTTCATCGGTTCCGATGGCATCGTAGATGCATGCCGGAATACCGAATTCCTTGTGCAAGTCAAATGCAATCATGCTTCCCAGCAGGGATGCGTGCTTTGCGGTGTCTTCCGGTCTGGTCAGATAATCGATCATCTCCTGATCGATACCGATGGCACCGTGCGGGCATGCGATGATATTTCCGCCTCTGGAGCATACTGCAGTCAGTGTGTTCACGCCGATGCCGTTGCTCTCCAGCGCATTTCTTACTTTTTCGTTACGGAAGGAGAACTGGTCCAGAATATCGCTGAACTGTGCCATCTCTTCCTGTGTGTGACGAATGGTTTCCTTGAATACTTCTTCGGTATCATCATACACAGCGATTTTGCTGGATGTGGAACCGAGGTTCAGAACAAGAATACGTTCTTTTTTTGCTTCGTTAGCCATTGGTGTTAATCTCCTTTTCTCTTTTCCCCGGGATTTCAGACATTATCTCTGCCCGGATTTTGCAAAAATTTATTTCTTGAAGTACTCGACTGCGGATTCGAACAGCTTCAAATCAAACTCACCCGGTACGTTGCGGTACAGGCCTTTTCCGATTCTTTCCGAGTGTCCCATCTTACCCAAAATTCTGCCGTCCGGAGACAGGAGTCCTTCAATTGCCATAACGGATCCGTTTGGATTGTACTGAATATCCATACTTGGATTACCGTCAAGGTCCACATACTGGGTGAGGATTTGACCATTGCTGATGAGCACATCCAGGTCATCCTCATTTGCCACGAACTTACCTTCGCCGTGAGAAATCGGAACGGTCACGATGTCGCCTACCGCTGCCTTTCTCATCCACGGAGATTTCGTGGAGCATACTTTGGTGCGCACCAGCTTGGACTGGTGACGACCGATATCGTTAAATGTCAGGGTCGGGCTGTCCGGCGTCTGCATGGAAATTTGTCCGTACGGCAGCAATCCCAGCTTAATCAGGGCCTGGAAGCCGTTGCAGATTCCGATCATCAGACCGTCTCTGTCATTCAGCATCTTCATCACTTCTTCCTTCACGCCTTCATTTCGGAAGAAGGAGGTGATGAACTTTCCGGAACCATCCGGTTCATCGGCGCCGGAGAAACCACCCGGGATGAAAATCGCCTGGGATCTTCCGATTGCCGTCCGGAAATCCTCCACGGACTTCTTCAATGTATCTGCGGTCAGGTTGTTGATTACGAAAATTTCCGCTTCGCCGCCGGCATTTTCAACTGCCTTCGCCGAATCGTATTCACAGTTCGTGCCTGGGAATACCGGAATCAGGAAATGTGGTTTTGCAACGGCCACTCTCGGCTCGCTGTTGTCTCTGGAGCGGTAGGATACCTCTGCCGGGATGTCCTTCTCGTTGTCGCTGTGGAAGGTATAGATGGATTCCAGCTTCGACTCGTATTCCCGATTCATCTCCACCAGACGAATGTGGCCTTCGCCGCAAACGATGGATTCTCTATTCAAGGTCTTACCCAGAACCTCCATATCATCGGTCACGTCCACACCGCTGTTCAGTTCAACCACAAATGCACCGTACTTGTATCCGAAAATATCTCTCATTCCATACTTCCGGTCGAATTCGAAACCGATTTCGTTTCCGATGCACATCTTGTACACGGCCTCTGCCAGGCCGCCGTATCCCGGCGTGTAGCATGCCGCAACCGCACCCTGCTCTACCAGCCGGTTCAGCTCTTCGAAGTTCTCCAGGATGGATTCTGCGGTTGGCAGACCGTCCGGTCCGATTTCCGGCTCCAGTAAAATAACATTGTGTCCTCTGCCCTTGAATTCCGGGGATACCACGCGATCCAATTTCTCGGTGGTTACCGCGAAAGAAATCAAGGTTGGCGGTACGTGAATATCTTCAAAAGTTCCGCTCATGGAGTCCTTACCGCCAATAGCGCCGACGCCCAGTTCCATCTGAGCGCGGAATGCACCCAGTACAGCCGAAAGGGCGGTTCCCAAGCCACATCGTTACTGCCCAGCTTCTCGAAGTATTCCTGAAGGCTAAGATACACGTGTTCGAACTTGGCACCGGTTGCAATCAGCTTGCAGATACTCTCTACAATGGAGAGGTATGCGCCGTGGTACGGGCTCTTCTCAGAAATGTACGGATTGAATCCGTATGCCATCATGGAGACCGTCTTCACATCCTGATCTCTGTGGATGACCGGGATCTTGTGAACCATTGCCTGAATCGGGGTCTTCTGGTAGCGTCCGCCGTAAGGCATCAGCACCGAACCTCTGCCGATGGTGGAGTCAAAACGCTCCGCCAAACCTCTCTTGGAGCATACGTTCAGGTCGGCCGCCAGTTCCTTCATGCCTTCGTAGAATTTTGCCGGAATCTTCTTCTCAAACTTCTGCGCGTGTTCGATGACCGCATCGGCCTTCTTTTCCGCACCGTTGGTATCCAGGAATGCTCTGGAGATGTTTACGATTTCCTGTCCCTTGAAGTTCATCACCAGGGAAGGCTCTTCCGTTACTTCTGCCACAACGGTCGCTTCCAGGTTCTCGGAGATTGCCAGCTCCTTGAATGTTTCCACATCCTCGGCCGCAACAACAACCGCCATTCTCTCCTGAGATTCGCTGATAGCCAGCTCGGTTCCGTCCAGACCGTCGTACTTCTTCGGTACGTTGTCCAGCGTCACGCGAAGTCCGTCTGCCAGCTCTCCGATGGCAACGGATACACCGCCGGCACCGAAGTCGTTGCAGCGCTTAATCAGCGTGGTTGCTGCCGGGTTGCGGAACAGTCTCTGAATCTTCCGCTCTTCCGGTGCGTTACCCTTCTGAACCTCTGCACCGCAGCTTTCCAGGGATTCTTCGCTGTGAGATTTGGAAGATCCGGTGGCTCCGCCGATTCCGTCTCTTCCGGTCCGTCCGCCCAGCAGAATAATCTGATCTCCCGCGGCCGGACGCTCTCTCCGAATATTCTCTGCCGGTGCCGCACCAACGACTGCGCCGACTTCCATTCTCTTTGCCACATAACCCGGATGATAGATTTCATCCACCAGTCCGGTGGTCAGGCCGATCTGGTTGCCGTAGGAACTGTATCCGTTGGCAGCGGTGGTCACGATTTTACGCTGCGGCAGCTTGCCCTTTACGGTTTCTGACGCCGGTGTCAGCGGATCCCCCGCACCGGTCACACGCATTGCCGCATATACATAGCTTCGACCGGACAGCGGGTCACGAATGGCACCGCCGATGCAGGTCGCTGCGCCGCCGAACGGCTCGATTTCCGTTGGGTGGTTATGGGTCTCGTTCTTAAAGAGCAGTACCCAATCCTGTTCCTCTCCGTCGATTTCCGCTTTGAAATCCACGGTGCAGGCATTGATTTCTTCCGACTCTACCACGTTGGTCAGCCGACCGTCCTTCTTCAGGGCTTTCACGGCGATGGTCGCCACGTTCATCAGAGTTACCGGCTTCGTGACATTCAGATTCTTCCGTGTGTTCATGTATTCCTCGAAGGTCTCGCTCACCGTCGGGTCCTTGAACTGCACATTGTGAAGGGTGGTATTGAATGTGGTATGTCTGCAGTGATCCGACCAATAGGTATCGATAACGCGGATCTCCGCTACGGTTGGATTTCTGTCCTCGCCCTTGAAGTAATCCCGTACCATTTCAGATCTTCCAGATCCATGGCCAAGCCATAGGACTTCAGGAAGTCTTCCAGTTCACTGTCGTTCTTCTCGATGAAACCGTCCAGCGTTGCGACCGGCTGCGGTTCCGGATATACGGCCTTCAGCGTTTCCGGAATTTCCAGTGCCGCTTCTCTGGATTCTACCGGGTTAATCAGGAAGTCCTTAATCTTCGCCAGATCCTCGCCGGTCAGGTCACCCTCCAGAATGTACAGCACTGCGGAGCGAACCGTCGGAGCCTCATCGTGAGCGATGAAGCGCAGGCACTCTTCCGCCGAGTTGGCTCTCTGATCGAACTGTCCCGGCAGGTATTCCACAGCGATGACCAGCTTGCCGTCCAAATCCATTTCCTCGTATACGTCATCCGTCGGCGGTTCCGAGAAAATGCATTCCTTTGCGGTTACAAAAGCATCATCGGACAGGTCCTCTACCAGATACCGGTTGATTACCCGCACGCTTTCCACATTTGGAATCATCAGCACATCTCTGAATTCGTGAAGAAGTTCTCTTCCCTTTCCGGCAAAAGCTTCCCGTTTCTCAACATATAAAACCTTAACCATTATTCCTCCTATTTCACATCCAATGCTTTCGCACCAATATCTTTTCTGTAGTACATATTATCAAAATGAACGGTCTTCATTGTGGCATATGCCTTGTCCACTGCCTCCTGCAGAGTATCCGCCACTTCGGTCACTCCCAGCACTCGGCCGCCGCTGGTGCGCTGCACACCATCCTCCAGACGGCTTCCGGCAATGAAAATACGATCGTGTTTTTCCGGCAGGGTAATCTCAAACCCCTTCTCGTAGGACACCGGATATCCTTCCGATGCCGCAACCAGGCAGCATGCGCACTTATCCGCAAAGGAGAAGTCCACCCGATCCAGCGTCCCATCTGTGGTAGCCTGCATGATTTCAAACAGGTCTCCCTCCAGCAGCGGAAGCACCACCTGTGTCTCCGGATCGCCGAACCGCGAATTGTATTCGATGACTTCGGACCGTCCTTGGTAATCATCAGCCCGAAGTAGAGACAGCCCTTGAATGTCCGTCCTCTTTTTCCATGGCGCGAATGGTCGGCAGGAAAATCTTCTCCATGCATTCCGCCGCCACGTCGTCGGTGTAGTACGGGTTCGGTGCAATGGTTCCCATTCCGCCGGTGTTCAGGCCCTTATCGCCGTCCAGCGCTCTCTTGTGATCCATGGAGGATACCATCGGCCGTACCGTCTTTCCATCGGTAAAAGAAAGTACGCTCACTTCCGGTCCTTCCAAAAATTCTTCGATGACCACCGTATCTCCGCTGGCACCGAATTTCCGCTCTTCCATAATCGTATGGATTCCTTCCACGGCATCCTCACGGGTTTCCGCAATGATAACGCCCTTGCCAAGCGCCAGGCCATCCGCCTTGATTACCACCGGAATCCGGCAATTCTGAACGTATTCCAGCGCCTTATCCATGTCGTCGAACGTCTCGTATTCCGCCGTCGGAATTCCGTATTTTTTCATCAGGTCCTTAGAGAACGCCTTACTGCCCTCGATAATTGCCGCTGCCTTCGTCGGTCCGAAGCAAGGAATGCCCTTCTCATTCAGCATGTCCACTAATCCCAAAACCAGCGGATCGTCCGGTGCCACCACCACATAATCCATGTGTTCCTTCACGCACCACTCCGTAATCTTGTCCAGGTCCTTGGCACCGATTGCAACGCATTCCGCATCCTCCGCAATTCCGCCGTTTCCCGGCAGTGCATAGATTTCCGAAACCTTCGGGCTCTTCTTTAATGATTTGATGATGGCATGCTCTCTTCCGCCACCACCGATAACCGCAACTCTCATCCTATTCTCCTTCTGATTCATGTTCCACTATTTCCCGGGCCACGGTTTCCACGGCTTCCGGTAAAAGAATCCATTCGGCTTGCTCCATAATCCGGCGCTGCAGCGTCTCCGGCGTGTCATCCGGTTTCACCTCCACCGCCTTCTGCGCAATAATCCGACCACCGTCGGTCACCTCGTTGACGAAGTGAACCGTTGCCCCGGAAACCTTGACTCCGTATTCCAGTGCCGCTTCATGCACCTTCAGACCGTAGAAGCCATCTCCGCAAAAGGATGGAATCAGGGACGGATGCACGTTGAGAATCCGGTCCGGATACCTCCGCACGAAATCCCGGCTAAGGATTTTCAGGAAGCCGGCCAGCACGATAATGTCAATACGATCTTCTTCCAGTAACTGAATCAAGCGGGCTTCGAAGTCTTCCTTTGGCAGGAACACGTTTCGAATTCCGGCCTTCTCCGCCCGCTGCAGTCCACCGGCTTTGCTGCGGTTAGATACCACCAGGGCCAAATCCCCGTGGGGGAGATCGCCTGCCTGCCACCGATTGATGATGGCCTGCAGGTTGGTTCCCCCGCCGGAAACCAGTACAGCAATTCTTGCCTTCTGCTTATTCAATGATAACTCCTTCGCTGCTCTTTACAATCTCACCGATAACCTTTGCATGCTCTCCGGCCGCTTCGATGATTTCCACCGCACGCGCCGCATCTTCCTTCGGAACTACAACAGTCATACCGGTACCCATGTTGTAGGTGTTGAACATATCTCTTTCCGGAATATTTCCTTTCTTCATCAGCAGCTTGAAGATTCCCGGAATTTCCAGCTCATCTTTGTAAATCTTTGCGGACATTCCTTCCGGCAGTGCTCTCGGAATGTTCTCATAGAATCCGCCGCCGGTGATGTGCATTACCGCATGCGGTGTCATTTCCTTGAACAGTGCCAGCATCGGCTTCACGTAAATCTTGGTCGGTGTGAGCAGCACCTCTCCCAGCGTCTTTCCGTCCAACTCCTCATAGGTCTTGTTCAGGTCGGTGTTCTCCACGTCGAATACCTTCCGAACCAGGGAGTATCCGTTGGAGTGGATTCCGGAGGATGCGATTCCGATGATGGCATCACCTTCGCTCACCTTCTCGATATCGATAACCTTCTTCTTATCCACGATACCAACGGCAAATCCGGCCAAATCGTATTCGTCTTCCGGATAGAATCCCGGCATCTCCGCAGTTTCACCGCCAATCAGGCAGCATTCCGACTGAATGCAGCCTTCAGCCACGCCCTTCACGATGGATGCCACCTTCTCCGGAACGTTTTTGCCTACTGCAATGTAGTCCAGGAAAAACAGCGGCTTCGCGCCAACGCAGATGATGTCGTTCACGCACATTGCCACGCAGTCCAGACCTACCGTATCGTGCTTGTCCTGGAGGAACGCCAGTTTCAGCTTGGTTCCCACGCCGTCTGTTCCACTTACGAGAATCGGCTCCTCCATTCCGGTCAAATCCGGCTGAAGCAAGCCTCCGAATCCTCCTACCGGGGATGTATTTCCGAATACCATGGTCTTCGACACATGTTCCTTCATCAGCTCTACCGCTCTGTATCCGCTGGTAATATCCACACCTGCTTCTTTATAGCTTTCGCTCTGGCTTTTCATTTGTCCTCCTAAAAATAAAAATTTCGATACCTTACCTTTATATTGACTTCTTATAACATGAATCAGTTAAACTGTGCACTGATTTTTGCATCTTTCTCCACCACTGCATCGTGGGCTTTCTTCCGCTCATCCCAGAGCTTTCGGTTCAAATCCGGATCTCCGATAGCCAGCATCTCTACAGCCAGAATTGCCGCATTCTTCGCACCGTCAATGGCAACGGACGCAACCGGAATCCCCGGCGGCATCTGTACGGTAGACAGCAGTGCGTCCACACCTTCCAAAGCGGACGCCTTAATCGGAATTCCGATTACCGGAAGAACCGTATTGGCCGCAATCACACCGCCCAGGTGCGCTGCTTTTCCCGCTGCGGAAATCAGCACGCCGAATCCGTTCTTCTCCGCATTCTGTGCAAATTCAATGGCTTCCACCGGAGTCCGATGTGCGGAATACACATGCACTTCCGTCGGAATCTCATACTTCTTCAGCTCATTAATACATTTCTCTACTACTGGCAGGTCGCTGTCGCTCCCCATAATAACCCCAACTTTTTTCACGTTTTGCCTCCTGTAAGAAATAATCATCTAATATAATATTTTACCGTATCCGTTTTCAATGTCAACTGCTAAACCCCTGTGAAAACCACTTCCTACGGCATTTCTTTTTATTTCTTTTCCGATTCCGGGGTCGGAATTCCCAGATAGTCCCGCAATTCCCGAATGTACAGCTGCGCGGTCTTGCTCAGAATGCTGTTTTTCTTCTGAATGTAGCCGATTTTCATCGCCTTGTCCCCGCCGATGACCGGATCGTTGAAAGGAACCGCCACGTAGTCTCCGCCGTTAAAGTCCTCACAGATGATACCGGAGCAGAGGGTGTATCCGTGCACCCCTTTCATCAGGTTCAGCATGGTGGCCCGATCGTTCACCCGGATGCACCGGGAATAGTTATTCTCCGAGAAAATCTCCTCCGCATAATACAGTGTAGAATCATCTCCCTGCTCAAATGTCAGATTCGGATAATCCGACAGATCCTGAAAATTCACGCTGTCCCGATCCGCCAGCGGATGGCCGCTCCACAGATACACGAAGGCGTCGCAGTCCACCAGTTCATGAAACTGCAGGCTGTTCTGCCGCAGGATCTTGGTGATGGCGTTTCGATTGAAATCGCTCTGGTAGATGATGCCGATTTCACTTTTCAGGGAAGCCACATCGCTGATGACCTCTTTCGTCTTCGTCTCCCGAATGGCGAAATCGTACTCCGCCAGGTCGTATTTGTTCACCAGATTCACAAATGCTTTTACCGCGAAGGAATAGTGCTGCATGGAAATCCCGAATTTCTGCTTCAGCCCCTCGTCATCGCTGTACTTCTGCATCACCGCCTCGTACTGGCTGTAGATCTCCCGAGCGTACAAAAGGAACTCCGCCCCGTCGTTGGTCAGCGTCACGCCCCGGCCGTTCCGGTGGAAGACGGTAATTCCCAGTTCCCGCTCCAGCTCCTTGATGGCACTGGTGAGAGACGGCTGGGTGATGTATAGGCGTTCCGCCGCCCGATTCATGGAACCGGCCTCCGCCACCGTAATGATGTAATGCAATTGATTCAGCGTCATGAAATTCCCCTTTCACCGTAAAAGAATATGTACTTATTATATAGGATTTTCGGGTATTTGAAAATAAAAAAACTGATACCCGCAAAGGGCATCAGTTTCCGGTGAAGCTTTATTTGTAGTCTTCGTTTACGCTCTTCTTGCTGGCGCCGTTGAGCAATACCCACAGTACCAGGGAAATCAGGGTGAATGCGATGATTGCGATAAAGCATGTGTCGTATTTTCCGCCTGCCGCTTCCAGGAGTTTTGCGGAGATCATCGGTCCCACAATCGCTGCCGGGAGCAGGGAGAAGTTGGCAATACTGAAGTTTGCCGTGAAGTTCTTCGGTCCGAAGGACAGGTTGGTGTATGCGGAAGTGATGGTCGGTGTACCGCCGTACGCCATTCCAACGAATACCAGACCCACGGTGATCAGCAGCAAGGAATTGGTCTTTCCGGCCAGCACCAGAAGGATTCCCGCAATCATCATGAAGGACACATTAATCAGTGTGGACTTCTTTCTGCCGAAACGGTCGAAGTTGTTTCCGGCAATGATTCGGCCCGCACCGTTGAACAGGGATACTACCATGCCCAGAATTGCGGAACCGCCAAATGCCAGGGAAATATTTGCGGCACTGTTGATTACCATCAGACCGGCCGAGTTGAGGGCAATCGCCCACAGGAAGAAGATCCAGAATCTGGAAGTCTTCAGCATCTCGCCGGCGCTGAAGCTGACTGCGGTGGACTTCTCTTCCTTCTCCTCTGCCTTTGCTTCTGCCGGAGCCGCCGGTGCTTCCGGTGCCTTAATGATGATGGCGCCGACTACCATTACCACGGTGATGGCAATTGCCAGAATCTTAAAGGTTGGGAACAGACCCTGTGCCGCAACCATGCCGGTTACAACGGAACCCAGCAGCAAGCTGCCCAGACCGAAGCCCATGAGCATGATGCCGGATGCCAGACCCACCTTATCCGGGAACCATTTCGTAATGGTGGAAATAACTGCATTATACCCGATTCCTACGCCGCCGCCGCCGAATACACCGTAGAAGATGTGCAGCTTCGTCAAACTGCCGGCGGAATCTGCCGGATTCAGCATGGATACACCGAAGAATCCGATGAAAAGGCATACTGCGGTGATGAGGAATCTAACCTTCACACCCAGCTTCTTGCTGAGCTGTCCGCCGACGAATCCGCCCAGGCAGAAGCAACTGATGGAAATCGTGAAGGTCATGGATAACTGTGCAACTGTCCAGTCCGTGTAGATTTCACTAAACGGTGTTCTGAACAGCGACCATGCGTAGATCAAGCCCTGGAACAGCAGGATTACTGTTGCCACAGCCAGATACAACCATCTCTTGTTGTTGTTCATTTCTTTCTCCTTTAACGTTTTAAAATAGTGTTTAATAAAAATAGATAGAATCTATAAACATGAAAACGGCTCGCCTTTTGACCAGCCGTTTTCACGCACATGACGATGTATTATATCACAATTCTGTCTCAAATTCCATGTTTTCTTTATCAATCATTCCGATTTTTACCGTGCCGCCCAGGTATTTTTCCGCCAGCTCTGCCAGCTCTTCCCGCGCGGCCAGAACCTCCTCCAGATTGCACTCGAAACCGTCGATGATGTACAGCATATGGGATGTGTTCTCGGCAATCATACCCTCATCTCCCTGTCTCCAGGTCCAGCGCCGAGTTCGCACGTGACTGCCGGTGGCATAGACCACCTCTCCGGCTTCCACCGGCTCCCGATCTTCCGCACCGAATGGCAAGAAGGTGTCCCCTTCTTCCGATACCCGAACGCCGAAAGCACCGTCGATCATGGTGTCCAGATCATGGGCGCCGATGGGCAGGTGATGCTTCAGGGAAACTCCATTCCCCAGATCCACAATGGTGTTAATGGCCGGCATTCCCTGTCCCTTGGCAATCCGGGTCATCAGCGCCTCGATGGCACACATGTATCGGTTGGGATTGATTCCCATATTCCGGAAGGCCTCCCGGTAGGGCTGCAGCTCCGGCTCATTTTTCACTTTCTTTCCGGTGTAGAATTCGGTGCACTTCTCCACGTTTTCCTGAAGAAACGCCTGAATCTCCGGATTGTTTCCGGTGTTGTCCGCGCCGGTTACGCTCACCAGCCCGAATTTTCCATCGGGAATTTTCTCAAAAACATCTTTGGTTACATAGAACTTCATCTCTCTCTCCCTTCTTGTAAACCCCTTTAACGTACCCTTTTCTATTCCTTCACGATTTCGGAAATCCGGCGGAAGGCCGTGTGTCTGGACGACCGCATCATCTGGTATACCAGCGTTTCATATGTGGTAATGCGGCAGCCTGCCTTCTCCAGTTCCCGAATGGCCGTGTCGAAATCCCCTTTCTTTCGCGCACCGCAGCAATCCTTCAGGATGGTCACCCGGAATCCCCTTTCCAGAAAATCCATCGCCGTCTGGAGGACGCAGATGTGCGCTTCGATGCCGGCAATAATCACGTGTTTTGCCGTCATGCTTTCCATCTCTTCCTCAAAACCCGGTGCGTCGAAGCAGCTGAACTCAGTTTTTCCAGCTTGCTGTATTCGTGCAGTGCCTCCCGAAGCTCCGGAACCGTCGCCCCCAGCCCCCGGGTGTATTGCTGCGACAGCAGCACCGGAAGTCTCAAGGCCTCGGCGCATCTCGCCCATTTGTGACATTTTCATCAGGTCTTTGGGCTTTCGCATGGCCGGAACCAGCCGCTCCTGGGAAATCGATAAACAAACACAGGGCGTTGTCGTTGGTCATCCGCTGCATCGTTCGAAGGGCCGCACCGTCGGTGTAATCCATCCGAAGCGGCGTAATGGTAGCGTAGCCGTCGGCACAAGCGGCCACATCTTCATCCTCCGGTTCCTCTTCCGGTAGCTCGTAATGACCTCCGGCGTAACGGTACAGCGACTCCTCTTCCTCCACCGGAATCAGAGAATCCTTGAACCGCTTCGGGCCGCACTTCACGATTTTCGTCCCTTTAATCTTCCATGCCGGAAGGTCCGGCGCATTTACGTTCAATACCACAGAGGAATCCAGTTCCCCGGACATCTGCAAAAGTTCCGGAATCATTCCGCAGATGTACTCATAGTAATCCGGCTGATAGTGCTCCACCGACAGGGCGATGCCCGAACGCCGGAAATCGCCCCTTCCATCGCGGCGCCCACGGTGCCGGAGTAATGGATATCCGCACCCAGGTTCAGTCCCATATTGATTCCGCTGATTACATAATCGATGGACACGCCTTTTTCCGCCATCGTCTGCAATCCGAACTTCACGCAGTCCACCGGCGTTCCGCCCACCGCATACGCCTCCTCGGCCCCTCGAATCGAGCGAGATTCCACGCTCAGCTGTCCCTGAGCGGACATGGCCTGGCTCTTCGCACTCTGCTGCTCCTTCGGCGCAAAGACGTACACCTGCGTCGTCAGGGACAGGGTGAAAATCAGCTGCCGAATTCCCGCTGCATCAATTCCGTCATCATTTGTCACCAGTACGTTATACATACTTTTCCTCCATCTATACATCTACTATTCTAGCACGGAGTTCTCTCCGATACCACGCTATAAAAAATCTGCAATTCGCAATTTCATTCCGCCGTTTGCCATGCCCCCCCGCCGGTGGGTATAATAAGAACACATCAAGGAGGAGTCAACCATGAATTCGTCAATTTCAACCCGTAAAAAAATTCTCGCATATCTCGCAGACGCCCGGACCCAGGGGGTACCGGTTTCTGGTGCCGCATTGGCTTCCGCTCTCGGAATTTCTCGAAATGCCGTATGGAAGGCCATCCACACCCTTCAGGAGGAAGGATACGATATTCAGAGCATTCAGAGCAAGGGATATATCCTGTCCTCATCCACCGATATTCTTTCCGAAGAACTCATTCAGGGAGACCTTTCCGCATCCGGAATTCTGGAGAACCAACTGCTCTTGCAGGTGCTGGACTCCGTGGATTCCACCAACAATTACTGCCGCACCCTGGATTACGGAGACCCCGCCACCGCCATTCTGGCGGACCGGCAGACCGGCGGCCGAGGGCGCTACGGCCGGACTTTTGAATCCCCGAAGGGTACCGGCATCTACCTCACCTATTCCTTCCGGCCTTATTTTCCTCTTTCTCAGGTCACCCATGTCACCTCCATCGCGGCGGTGCTCACCCACCGGGTGCTGGAAAAAATCAGTGGGGAAAAGCTGGGCATCAAATGGGTTAACGATATCTATAAAGGAAATCTGAAAATCTGCGGCATCCTGACAGAGGGGCTGGGCAGCTTGGAAAGCGGCAACTTCGAACGGGTCATCGTGGGCATCGGCATCAACTGCCTAAAGGACAGTTTCCCACCGGAACTGGCGGGGAAAGCCGGATCCCTTACGGAATCTGAACATCCTTCTTTTACCCGGAACCAAATCGCCGCCGTGTTGATTGCCGAACTCCACCGGGCGCTGAACGAACAATCCCATCTGGATACTTCTCGGTATCTGGAGGAGTATCGGAAGAATTGTTTTATCATCGGACGAAATGTTACGGTTTCCGAAACCGGAAAGGAACCGTACACCGCCTATGTGGAAGGGGTGGATTCAGAGTTTCGTCTGCAGGTGAAGACCCCGGAGGAGCACCGCCTCCTTTCCGGCGGGGAAGTTTCCCTGAAATTATAGGGACTGCAATTTCCGGCGTTCGTATACCGCCAGGACTTTGCTCATATTATTTACGAACATTTTGATCAGAAGACGGAGCAGAGCGTCGGATACGCGGTAGAAGTAGAAGACCACCACCTGCTCTTTTTCTGTGCACAGATCCTGAACCGGCCGCATGGTGAGACCCAGCTTGTGGGCCGTCTGGCACACTTCTTCCACCGGGATGTCCGCGTGAATCCGAAGCATGATGGCCAGGCCGGATTTGGAATCGATGGGCTCGATGAAATCCGCCTTGGCCTGGGCGAACATCTTCATGGTGGTTTCCAACTTGCCCGCGTTCATGCGGCGGCACCGTTTGATGTTCCGGGAGTAATATCCCTCCTCCATGTAGATGGCCAGGCACAGCTGTTCCGCTTTGGAGCAGGTCTGGCTGTACCGATCTTTAATCTTTTCGAAAATCTTCGCCAGCTCTTTCGGCAGCACCATGTAGCTGATTTTAATCGCCGCAAAAAGTGTGGAGGAGAAGGAGCCCAGATAGATGACCCTTCCGCTCTGGTCCAAGCCCTTCAGGGCCGGAACCGGCTTTCCGAAATAGCGAAGCTCGCTGTCGTAGTCGTCCTCCAGAATGTAGCTGTCGTTGTCCACCGCCCACTTAATCAGTTCGTAGCGGCGGGCAACCGGCATTACCACGCCCGTCGGGAACTGGTTGGACGGATTCACGTATACCAAGCTCTTCATATTGGTCGGCAGCTTCTCCACCATGATTCCTTCTTCATCGATTGGAATCCGGGAAATGTTCAGTCCCTCATCTCGGAAAATTTCCCGAACGGGACCGTATCCCGGCATCTCCGTTGCAGCGTGGGCCACGTTTAATTCCCGCAGAATCCGGATCAACTGAACCGCCAGCTGCTGAGAGCCGGCGCGATGACAATCTGATTGGAACTGCATTTCACGCCCCGGCGCGCGTACAGGTATTTGGCGATTTCGTACCGAAAGAGCCTGTTCTCCCTGCACGTCGCCCTGGGTCTGCAGCATGTTGGAATGCTCGTTGAACACCTTGTTCATGCACTTCTTCCATTTGGAGAATTCGAAGCTCTCTTCGTCGTAAATCAGGGATTTGTCCCGCACGTTCTTGGAATCGTCCATGGGAAGGATGCTTTCCAAGGACTCCTCTTTGAACTCCGTTTTCAGATCGCTCACCACCTCGGCGATATGGTCGCTCACGTAATAGCCGGATTTCGGACGGCTCTCGATGTAGCCTTCCACCAGAAGCTGGTTGTATGCGGTCTCCACCGTAGTCACGCTGATGGCATTATCCTTTGCAAAACGACGCAGCGACGGAATCTTGGTGCCCGGTGAAATCTCGCCGGAAAGAATCCGTTCTTTAAACTGATTATAAATCTGTACGTATAGATTGATCTCCAAACTGTCATCTAAGTTCAGTACAATATCCTTCATTTCCCCTCTTATCTCCTATCTGTTCATATTAAAAAATGCTAAATTGCATATTTTTCAAATTACACAACAATGTTATTATATATCTATTGTTTTAGTAAATCAATAAAATATCACAAGGGGGATTACTTATGAATACAAACGAACGAATGAATTCCACATCCTTGCTGGTGCTGACGGCACTGATTACCGCCATGGGCACCATCGCCACCATGTTCTTCAAAGTTCCGGTGGGCACCGGTTACATCCATCTGGGTGACACCATGGTCTTGCTGGCTGCCATGCTTCTGCCGAGAAAACATGCCATCTTCGCCGGTTCGGTGGGCCTCTGCCTGGCGGATATCCTCAGCGGATATGCGGTATGGGCACCGTGGTCGTTCTTTATCAAGCTGGTGATGGTGGTAATCATGCAGAAGGCGCTGGCCACCGCTATGGAAAAAAGCGATAACAACCGCCACATCCTGGGTGTTCCGGTTCCGGAAATGATTGGATTTGTTGTTGCCGCCGTGTGGACCGTTGCCGGATACTACATCGCCGAAGGCATCATCTACGGAAACTGGACCGCTCCGATGCTGGGCGTTCCGTTCAACGCGCTTCAGGTTGCAGTGGGTGCCGTTCTGGCCGTTCTGATTTCTCAGATGCTGGGCCGTACCGGATTCGCCGCATCCTTCAGCTATCACAGAAAATAGTTGACTCTTCACGAATATTTACGGGATAGTTATTAAGCTATCCCGTTTTTTGTTGGGTTTCCGCCGGCAGGACGTGGTGCTTCACTCCCCGCTAACCCTTATTCCTTCGTCGCCGGGCACCACGGCTTCCGGACTCGACGGAGTTTCGACAATGAAAGAAACAGGCAAACAATAACTGAATGATAAATTCGGTTATTACCTGCCTGTTTCTTTTGTGTTTGGAGCTGTCTTATTTGTTGTTAATGCGACAGTCCCCTTATTGTTGTATCAAAATCTCCAAGAAAAAGTAGAAAGTCCCTTTGGAGTGGGCTATTCTGCCTCGAAATCCATTCCCTCAGTGGTGGATGTTTTGTTATCTTTTCCGTAGAATGCGGCTTCGATGCCCTTCTGGCTGTCGATGAATTTCTTGGCTGCTTTGGTACCTTTCATGAGGCAAATGGTGCTCATGGCGTCGGTGTCCATGGAGGAATTCTTCACGGTAACCAGACTTACCGCCTCCAGATCCGTATCCACCGGATATCCGGTCTTCGGGCTGAGGATGTGGTGATAGCGCTTTCCCTTGTATTCGAACTGGCGCTCGTAGATGCCGGATGTAACCACCGTTCCCTCACCGATGTGGGTGCGGCCGATGATTTCCTGACGATCGGAGAACGGCTTCTCAATGCCGATGGTGTACTTCGAGCCGTCCGGTTTCGTGCCGACGGTAACAATATTGCCTCCCAGGTTGATGACCGCGGAGGTCACGCCTTCTTTCTTCAGCACCTTGCGCATCTCATCTCCCACGTATCCCTTAGCGATGCCACCCAGATCGATTTTTGCTTCCGGGTCCAGCAGGCGGATTCGATTTCCGTCCACCTCCACGTTTCGATAGTCCACGTGCCGGAGCGCCTCCTGCAGCTTGGCTTCATCCGGTAGCTTCGGCTTGTCCGCATGGAAATCCCAGAGGTCCGTCACCCTTCCGATAGTGATGTCGAAAGCACCGCCGGACAGCTTGCCGTAACGGAGACCTTCTTTTATGACGGTTGCCGCATCCTTTCCCACCATCACCCAGGCACCGCCGGAACGGTTCACCTTGGTCACATCGCTGGAGTCGGTCTTGTTGCTCAGCAGCTTGTCCAGCTCGCGGCAGCGGTCGTAGGCTTTCGTGATGGCCGCATTGGCCTTGTCTTCGTCCAGGCCGCCGTCGATCTGATAGACCGAAACGCTGCAGGTGGTATCCAGAAAATAATTATCCCGGGTGACCGGTTCAATATCCGAGTTACTATTGCATCCGGTCTGTGTTATAATAATTAGGAGTGTGGCCAGAAGCGCCACGCCTTTCATTTTTTTTACGATATAATGGGTCACGGGTTATCCTTTCTGTTGCCTTTATATAAATAATAATTACGAAGGAGTTCTATGTTCAAAGGAATCATACGCAAAGCGGATATCCTTCTGGCCGGAGTGCTCATCCTGACGGGGGTGGCGGCATCTCTATGGATTTCGCAATTCGATACGTCCGGAAGCCGGGTCATCATAAAAACAGACGGCAAGGTATACGGCAGTTATTCCATTTCCGAGGACCGCACCGTTACGGTGAAGCAGGGGAAGAAAACCAACACGGTTCGAATTCACAACGGGGAGGTTTCCGTTACCCACGCAAGCTGTCACAACCAGGTATGCGTCAAGCATAAGGCCATTCATACCACCGGGGAGAGCATCATCTGCCTGCCGAACAAAATGGTGGTTCAGATTCAGGGAAAAGGAGGCGATGAATACGATGCCATTTCCAGCTAAATCAAAAGGAACAACGTCTCGCCGCACCGCCGATTCCCGAACCGGCAACGTAGCCACCATCGCTCTGCTGGCCGCACTGGCGCTGATATTTTCCTACGTGGAAGCTATTATACCATATAATCCGGGTGTCCCGGGCATTAAACTTGGAATTGCCAACATCGTCGCACTGGTAGCGCTATATCAACTTTCCGCGAAACATGCCGCAGCGGTAAACGTCATTCGAATTCTCATCGCCGGTCTTCTTTTCAACGGTGTCTTCGGCGCCCTCTATTCTCTGGGCGGTGCAGCCATTAGCCTTCTTGGAATGGTTGCCCTGAAGAAGACCGACCAATTCAGCATCGCCGGAATCAGCATGGCCGGAGGCGTGCTGCACAACATGGGGCAGCTTCTGGTGGCCGCCCTTCTGCTTCAGAACAGTCAAATTTTCCTGTATTTTCCGGTGCTTCTATTCTCCGGAATGATTGCGGGCATCGTCATCGGCCTGGGTGCGGCAGTAATCTGCCGCCGACTGGAACACCTTTAGATAAGTGGGTTTACACAGTTTATGCTCGCCCGTATTATATTTTTTAGTTGTTAAACACAATTATTTAAAATTTATAATGGGTATATTTAGGATTTTTGTTGACTTATCCAATGGAATGTTTCATAATACTAATTGTAATTCACCAATTACTCGTGCTTTTCGATTGAGACAGGTCTTTTTTTCTTCTCCTTTACCTTACCTGTTTCCTGTTTCGATCTTAGATAAAAGTAACAGCACATGACATTACAGAAAGAGCCTGCAGCAACGGGATATGCTGCAGGCTCTTTTATTTTTTTATTCCGTTCACATCGGTCCCTTGCGAAATCCTCGATATGAAAGGACGACAGTCGGAATCAGCAAAAAATCTGAATTCAGCCGGCAATCGATAAATTGATTTTTGTCTATTTCACGGTCATTTTTTCCACCAACGCAAAGTTCTGAAACATATACGCGATTTTATATCTTCGCAATCTCTCGCTTTTCCCGTAAATGCAAATAAAGTCCCCCGGACAGATTTCCATATTGATTCCGTCCATAATTTTTCTGCTGCCATAAGCTTTCTCGATGTCCTTTAATATGATTTGCGCTGAATTTTCATGCATTTAGCAGCCCTCCTTCAGTCTCTCCCCGATATTATTCTTGCTGCGTCCCAGCTTTATGATTTCACCGATAAACATCCCGAAACCAATCCCGTACGCAATCCCGCTTATGAAAAGTCTCTTCCTGTGAACGCTCATGAACCCGTATCCCAGCAGATACGACACATCCAGCCTTCTCCCGTGGTGGTACAAATACGATTCCACATCGATTTTTACGACGAATGCGATAATCAACAGCAACAGCATAAAAGCAATCGCGTTTACGGCCGCTTCTGTCCGTATTTCTTCAATCTGAAACATTACATCGTCGTACACGCTGCTGATCCATAAAACATATGGATCGGCCTGCGTTTGAGCAATTATGCGTTTCAGCTCGCCGTACGCATTGGCGGAATTCTTTACATGGGGATGGAAGTATCCGTTTACCAGGGACGGCAGCTTTATGCTTCCGGTCGGTTTCAGTCTGCCTCCGTCCACCAGGATGAGCGTGTAATCTTGAAGCCGTGCCTCTTCCAAACGCATGGAAGAATCACAGGTCATAAAACTCTGATCATCTTTTATTGGCACGAGTTTTACGGCTGAGGCTTTTTTTTGTTCGATTCATCTCGCTGTGTTTCTTTTATCTTTTCGATATCGTCTTCTGTCGGTTTGCTTTTCTCCGGGTACAGAATCAGCCATTCATCGTCGCGAAGGGTTGGAATGTTTAGTTTCTTATCATCCGGTGCCGCCCCGACCGCCAGGTATACGCTCTTCGTCGCCGAAAGGAAGCCGCGCACCGTTTGCAGCTGCATGACATACATCAGCGCTCCGCTGATGATCGGAACCGCAATCAGCAGCGGCGGAATCACCAATCTTGCGGCTTTGGTTACTGCGAAATGGGTGATCTTCCAGCCGATCAGCCCGGCAACGGCGAGCTCTTTCGTCAGCTGCCCATTGTATATCGCATAGCAGAAGAAAATTGCAGCGACCATAATTGCCGGAATGGTTAGATATAAAAACAGTTGGTTTTCAGTTGTATCGCTAGCTACAGTTTCCGAAGAATCTACGGTTGCCTGCACTCCCATGTTCTCGTCACCGGTCAGTTCTTTCAGAAACGCTTCCGTATCTTCTTTCGTCCCGCGAAAATAGTAATCGCCGTTAAAGTTATTGCTGTTGATTTTCGAAAAACGGCAATAGGCTTACTTCCTTCGAAGTGAGGAATGTCGCCCCCTTCGCATTCTTGAGTTCGTCCCGTGAATATTTCTTTGAAAAGAAATATTCGGAAATGCCTTTTCAAACCATGCCGCTTCGTTTAAATAGACAAATATCGAAATCTGTTGCCTTTCATTCCGCTGATTCCGTGGAATACGCCGAACCTTAATAAAACTCATGTTATGCTTTTAAGCCAGTTCCTGCAGCTTTGTCCTATTGTTTTGCGTCCGTGCCGGTGATGAAATAATGTTGATTGTGGTATCAAACTCATTCGTAAAGGTCTTCAGAAACATATCATCTTGGTTGTATGAAACCCCAAAGGCGACGGTTACGATGAGAATCACCAGCATTGTCTGTATTATCTTTTTCATGTGTCGCTGCCATTTAACTTAGGGCTCCGCAAAAAATGCCGAGCCCGGATCCTTTATTGTTCAACGGATTGTTACTTCACATCCGCCCATGCTTTGTTTCCGGTTTTCGCTTTCTCCCAAGATGCAGCTGCCTGCTTTCCTTTTCCGACCCATCCGGAGTAGGAATACTTACCACCCGCTCCTTTTACGGTCGTTTTATGTGTCTTCTTAGAGTGGTTGTATTTGGACCACACGTGTTTCGAGTTCACACCGTGCCTCCACTTTCCGCCATAAAAATCCTTCCATCCGCTGTCATAGGATCCCTCTCTTGCAAGATTCTCACTGTCAATGGTCACTTCGTAACCGAGTCCTTCTACATATGTGCACCCCAACGTGTCGCTTGCCGGGTTATCCAAATCCACTTCATATCCGAGTTCCGGATCGTACAGCATATCCTGTGGCGGTACATCCGACGATGACACATCCTGCGGCGCATCCGCAAATACCCCACCGAGGCCATCAGCATTAACACACTTACCATCGTTACCGTAATAATTTTCTTAAACATATCTTCCCCCTTGTTTTCATCATTGATTACGAACCGGTTCTATAAGGTTTAACGAGTGGGATACAAAAAGGATAGTCTAAAAATAAAAGAATGTAGATTTTTTCTCTGACGCCGGCAGAGGACGCCCGGCGCCCGGCGCGGACTTGGTGCACGAAAAACGCTAGCCCTTGTTATTCCGTTTCCTTTGCACCAAGTTTCCGAGTGGATTTCGCCGGCGCCCGGCGCGGACTTGGTGCACGAAATGCCGCTAGCCCTTGTTATTCCGTTTCCTTTGCACCAAGTTCTCGTGAGGATTTCGCAGGCGCCCGGCGCGAACTTGGTGCTCAATTTGTAAAAGTCTCCACTACTGTGGATACATTGTAAAAGCGGTCTCTAATTCGGGCTGCTTTCAAGAAATCGGTAGAAATTGACGACGAACCCCTCCTCCCCACGCTTTCGTCGTCAATTCCCCCGCGTCCGCTTGGTAGATTAGAGTTAAATGCCCAAAGGAGGGGGTAGGATAAAGTCTTGGAATCAGAAAATCTGGGTTGTAAGAAGTGATTTCAGGCCTGGGTTCGACTTTCATTAGTGCTCCATACGTGAAGAAATTATTAGATTGACGACAGTTTGTCCGAAACAAAGGGACTGTCGTCAATTTCCGGGGATGCAGAATGCAGATTAGAGCAGGGGGCATGAGGAGCAGATTAGAATTGACGACGAACGGCGGAAATGTGTGAGTTCGTCGTCAATTCTTTTCCATTTGAAATAATAATGATGGGGACTGCTGCACGAAGGGCGGGGGAACCTTTCTGCAGCAGTTTTTAGACAAGCACAGCCGGGCCGTGTTGGCGTTCCCTTCCCCA
>ENA-OQDA01000263-OQDA01000263.1-human-gut-metagenome-genome-assembly--contig:-NODE-263-length-22403-cov-11.306249_pt1 | contig 22403 bp, 21 predicted proteins | sample MGYA00242771_ERZ504603 | MGnify/ENA primary metagenome ERZ504603 (study PRJEB26092, sample SAMD00036328) | human gut metagenome | host: Homo sapiens | study: EMG produced TPA metagenomics assembly of...
CAAGACAAAACAATAAAAAAACCAAATAATTAAATTATTCTGGAACTATTATCTAAGCTTCTGTTTTGTTTGTCTTCTGTTTAGATGTACGTATACCAGGTATACAAAAATATTTCAATTATGTTTCAGCTAATCATGTAAGTGATCGTTTTTATAGATATAATCATCAAATAAATACTAATTATGAGGATTATTCCTATTTGTCGATCAATATCATCGATCTTATCGATCTATTATTTTTGATTTAACCAAGCTGAGAATATTCTTATAAATCCTTTCGAACAGATATCAGGTAAGAAATTTGTTTTCCGGTATTTCTGTGCCGTTAACTCTTGGTGCCGTCTCAGAAAAAACATGCTTAGGCTAATATTTCCAGCCTCTACTATTACCTGTCTGTGTAGTGAATTTTCATTCTCTGAAAGGATATTTTATGCGTACTAAATCAATATTAGCTATTGCTCTGGCCGCGGCCGGTATGATGTATGGAGCTTCTGTATTTGCCGCCGGTACAACGCCCACGGCAGGCCCGTTTGGCTCTGGTAAAATTACCTTCACCGGCACTATCACCAACTCACCCTGTGATGTCGCGCAGGGTGACGATGCGATTACTGTTCCGTTTGGACAGATTTCTTATCGCAAACTGAATGCCGCCGACGCAACTACAGACTCGAAACCGTTCACCATTCATCTGCAGAACTGCGCTTTCGATCCGAATGACACCACGATAGCCGGCTCTGCAGGGAAGATGTCTAAAGTGACAGTCTCTTTCAGTGGCACAGCTGATACCGGAAACAAGGCTTACATCAGTACCGGCAGCGCCCAGCATGTTGGGGTTCAGCTACTGAAGAGTGACAACACCACACCTATCACACCTAACACCACGATGGCGGATGGTGATGCCCAGCAACTGCAGGCCGGCAATAATGAGCTCAAATTCTTTGCCCGCCTGATTGCACTGACTGCTACCACTACACCCGGTGATGTCGACGCCTCCGTCACCTACACCCTGAAATACCTGTGATTTTACGCTGTAAATAATACCAGGGAGAAGCCGTCCATGGAGGGTACGGACGGCTTTTATATCTGACCACGCCTGCGGACGGTCTGTAACACGGACGACAACAAAAAGCGACTTGCCATGAAAATTACCCGGCTTGCCATTCTTGTCACACTGACATTTTCCGTCCTGAAGACCCAGGCCACGGAGTTCAATGCCAGCCTGCTGGACAGCGGGAACCTGTCCAACGTGGACCTCACGGCTTTCAGCCGCGAGGGGTATGTGGCGCCCGGTAACTATATTCTCGATATCTGGCTCAATGACCAGCCGGTGACGGGAACAGTATCCGGTCCGGGTTGTACCGGCTGAAGGACGTGACGCGGCTGTCATATGTGTGACAACAGATATGGTGGTCATGCTGGGCCTTAAGGATAAGATTATTCAGAGCCTGACATCCGTTACTGGTATCCCGGACGGGCAGTGCCTCGAGCTGCGCTCTGCCGACAGTCAGGTGCATTACAGCGCTGAAAAGCAACGCCTTACCTTTATTATACCCCAGGCATGGATGCGCTATCAGGACCCGGACTGGGCCCCCCCTTCACGCTGGAGCGACGGCGTCACCGCCGGCCTGCTCGATTACAGCCTGATGGCCAACCGTTACATGCCGCAGCAGGGGGAGACCTCTGACAGCTACAGCCTCTACGGCACTGCCGGGTTTAATCTCGGCCCCTGGCGACTGCGCAGCGATTACCAGTACAGCCACTATGACAGCGGAAACGGGAGCGTGCAGTCTGATTTTTATCTGCCGCAGACGTATCTGTTCCGTGCCCTGCCAGCACTGCGTTCAAAACTGACGATAGGACAGACATACCTCAGCTCTGCCATTTTTGACTCTTTCCGCTTTGCCGGACTCACCCTGGCCAGCGACGAGCGGATGTTACCGCCCTCCCTGCAAGGGTATGCCCCGAAAATCAGCGGTATTGCTAACAGCAATGCACAGGTCACCGTCAGCCAGAATGGTCGTATTCTGTACCAGACCCGGGTGTCGCCCGGGCCTTTTGAACTTCCCGACCTGAGCCAGAATATCAGCGGCAACCTGGATGTCAGCGTCCGGGAAAGCGACGGCAGCGTCCGGACCTGGCAGGTCAACACGGCCAGCGTCCCCTTTATGGCCCGCCAGGGGCAGGTTCGCTATAAGGTAGCTGGCGGACGTCCGTTGTACGGCGGAACGCATAACAACAGTACGCCCATGTTGAGGAGTACGAGAAGAATATCGAGGTCCGTCAGGTCAAGTAGCGGGACGCTAGTTTCGACCCTTGGTGGCTATCGGGCCCGGCCATGCTCATTGTCCAGTGGAACCGCGTTTTGGCCTCGTCGAATCGTTCGGCGGGGCCTTATTTTCCCCGTTCGTTCCCCTCTGGGGGCAACAGGCGCATAATGGATGAAGCGCCCAACGTGGTGGGGTTGCCGATCCCGTCACGGGGCCTCGCGTCCGTGCGTCGGCCGTCGCCCTTGAGTAGGCGCGCGGCACCGCATGAGATCGAACGCCCCGAAGGCGCACGACATGCAACCGCTGCGCACGAGAAAGGACCAGTTCATGCAGTTCTCAAGCCGTCTCGACCGCTTTGGCGCCGAGGTGTTTTCCTCCCTCAACGCCCGCCGCGTCGCCCTCGAGGAACGGGGCCGTACGATCTACAACCTTTCTGTGGGTACGCCTGATTTCGCCCCGTACCCGCATGTCGTGGAGGCGTTGACCGAGGCCGCTCAAGATCCGCAGATGTGGAAGTACTCCCTGCGCGACGTGCCTGAGCTCAAGCAGGCGGTGTGCGACTACTATGCCCGTCGTTTTGGCGTCGAGGGCATCACGCCCGACATGGTAGCCTCGTGCAATGGCACGCAGGAGGGCGTGGGGCATTTGGGCCTCGCCTTGCTCGACCCGGGCGATACCATTCTCGTACCCGATCCGTGCTATCCCGTCTTCGAGGCGGGCGCTAAGATCGCCGACGCCGAGCTCGCCTATTACCCGCTCGATGCCGAGCATGATTTCCTGCCGTACGTGGCGGGCATCGACCCCGCGGTGGCGGACCGCGCCAAGTACATGATCGTCTCCCTTCCGGCAAACCCCGTGGGGTCTGTGGGCAACGATGCCCTCTACGACGAGATCATCGCGTTCGCGCGCGAGCACGACCTGCTCATCGTCCACGACAACGCCTACTCCGACATCGTCTTCGACGGCCCGCGCGGCGGCACGTTCCTCGCGCATCCCGGCGCGCTCGAGGTTGGCGTGGAGTTCTTCTCGCTTTCCAAATCGTTCAACGTCACGGGCGCGCGCATCGGCTTTTTGGTGGGTCGCCCCGATGTGGTCGCCGCCTTTGCCAAATTGCGTAGCCAGATCGACTTCGGCATGTTCCTGCCCATCCAGAAAGCCGCCATCGCCGCGCTCACCGGACCACTTGAGGAAGTTGAGGAACAGCGCCTCACGTATCAGGAACGTCGCGACGCCCTGTGCGATGGCCTCGAGCGCCTGGGTTGGGAGCGCCCCAACGCGCATGGCTCCATGTTCGTATGGGTCAAGTTGCCCGGTGGCCGTACCGATTCGATGGCATTTTGCGAGGAGCTCATGGAGAAGGCCGGGGTTATCGTGACGCCCGGTGCAAGCTTTGGGCCCCACGGCGAGGGGTATGTCCGTATGGCGCTCGTTCTGCCGCCTGAGGGCCTCGAGCGCGCCGTCTCCGCCATCGAGGAGGCGGGTATTTTAGGGTAGGTCCCAGCGGGGGCATGTCTTATAATCGGTTTTGCAAGTTTTCACAAGTGCAAATTCGGCGAACGTGTCGAGTGGTACCGTGAAGTGTCGCAAATAACGTAATTGGTAATTGCTCGCATGGGTCGAGCATTGGAAAGGAAGTATTCACATGGTTAACGATCGTAAAGTCGCCGTGATTGGCTGCGGGTTCGTCGGCTCGTCCTCGGCATTCGCCCTTATGCAAAGCGGCCTCTTCACCGAGATGGTCCTCATCGACGTCGACCGCAACCGCGCTGAGGGCGAGGCTCTCGACATCGCCCACGGCGTCTCCTTCGGCAGCCCCATGAAGATCTACGCCGGCGACTACTCCGACGTCTCAGACGCCGCCGTCATCGTCGTTACCGCCGGTGCCGCCCAGAAGCCCGGCGAGACCCGCCTCGACCTCGTTAACAAGAACGTCGCCATCTTCGGCAGCATCATCCCCCAGATCCGCGAGAGCGGCTTCAACGGCATCCTGCTGATCGTCTCCAACCCGGTCGACGTTCTCACGTACGCCGCCATCAAGATGAGCGGCCTGCCCGAGCGCCAGGTCATCGGCTCGGGCACCGTACTCGACACCGCCCGCCTCAAGTACATGTTGGGGGAGCACTTGAGCGTCGATCCGCGCGACGTTCATGCCTACATCGTGGGTGAGCACGGCGATTCCGAGGTCGCCGCTTGGTCCAGCGCCACGGTCGCCGGCGTGCCGCTGAATGATTACTGTGAGCTGCACGGTCATTTTGACCATAAGGCCGCGGAGGCTCGTATCGCCGATGATGTGAAGAACAGCGCCTACGAGATCATCGAGAAGAAGCGCGCCACCTATTACGGCATCGCCATGAGCGTGCGTCGCATTTGCACCGCCATCATGCGCGATGAGGACACGGTCCTGCCGGTATCCAGCCTCATGGTGGGAGAGTACGGACTCAACGACCTGTGCATCTCCGTGCCGACCGTCATCGGCCGCAACGGCGTGGTGACGCGCGTTCCCGTCGCCCTGTCCGATGATGAGAACGCCGAGTTCCAGAAGTCCGCCGCCGCCCTCAAGGCCATCATCGACGACGCCGGTCTCAACGACTAACGTACTTGTGGGGACGGGTGCATAGTGTGTGCGTCCCTCGTCGAGAGCATGTCCAGGCCCCCGGTTCCCTAGCGGGAGCCGGGGGTTTCTTTCGCCCGCGCCTCGTCGCCGTGGGCTTTTGGGTGCACGCACGGGCTAGAATGGTCCAAACGGATGGTCGATGGGAGGCGGACGCTCCATGGAAGAAAAGGGAAAGCTGTCGCTCAAGGCAAAACCCGCCGGGAATTTCCTGGATTACGTGCGTACGGCCATGGATACGTTCGAAGAGCGTCCCCTGTGTACGGTCGACAGCCTGGTGTTCTCCTGGCTCTCCTACACGCACGTGGGGCCTGAGCTCACGCGCGCGTGCACGGTGCGCGGGGTCGCCCTGCATGAGCTCCTCCGAGCTGAGGATTTCGACGATATGTTCGGAACGAGCTGGGATGTACAGGGCAGCCGGGACCTCCTATTCGCCGTATGCGCGAGCCCGCGGTTTCGGTCGTGCCGCCTGTCCATCTTGCGGTTCAGGACGGACAACGTGAGCGAGGAGCAATTCGCCGCCATGACGTTTCGGCTTCCCGACGGTTCGTCCTATATCGCGTTTCGCGGGACTGATTCCACCGTTGTGGGCTGGAAGGAAGACTTCAACATGACCTTCCTGAGTCCCGTTCCCGCCCAGGAGGAGGCTGCCGCATATGTAGACGATGTTGCCGAGCTGACGTCCGGCACGTTGTACGTGGGTGGTCATTCCAAAGGCGGAAACCTCGCGGTGTACGCCGCCGCCATGTGCGTGCCCGTGCACCGGGAGCGCATCCGGCGCGTATTCTCTCACGATGGTCCGGGATTCCATCGCGAGTTCTGCGCCGCGGAGCCCTATCGTCGCATTATGCCCATCATGGAGAAGACGGTGCCCAAGTCGACCATGATTGGCGCCGTGCTTTCCGAGGCGCCGGATTTCACACCGACTATCGTCGAGAGTGACGGCATGTCGATGCTCCAGCACAATCCCTTCCTCTGGGCCGTGGACGTCGATGCCGCCGAATTCGTGCGGGCAGATGGCTATACCGCATCATCACGGCTCTTCGATGCAACCCTCGACGCATGGATGGACAAGTACACGCTCGCCGAGCGCGGTAGGTTCGTCGATGCGCTCTTCGACGTCATCGGCGTGACGGGTGCCACGCATTTTTCGGATATCATGGCGGATCGCAAGACGAATGTGCCGCTCATGCTCAATGCCGTCGAAACGCTCGATGAGGACCTGCAGCAGTTCGTTAAAGACGTGGTCATATCGTTCGTGAAAACGGCGACGGTCGAGCGTGCCGCGGGGGCGGCGAGCGGCATCATCGACTCCCTCAAGAGCGCGCATCCAGCCTTTGGGGCAATCGCGCAGCGTGTTGGCGATGGGGAGATGAACGTCCGGTCGTGACGGGGCGATCGCTCCTTCGGCAACGCCTCCGATGATAATGACTTTCATGCTCGGTTCCTTTCGTTGGGGCCCCGGGTGTTCTATCGGTATCTACCATACGCAAACGCCGTCTCCTTGTCTGTGACTTCGTCACCAAGGCGCTGCAAACAGCCGCGGGTATAATGGCGAAGTTCGGATGATACAGAAGGGACCGCTTCGTGAAGATCAACCACGCCATCCTGCATATCCTCGACTTCGACTCCGCCGTCAATGTGCTGAGCGAGCGTGAGCTCGATTTCGATACCCGTGCCGTGCGCTCATTCGTGAGCTCCCATTTGCGTCGAGCCCGCACGAGCGTCGACAACCGCCGCGCCGCCTTCGCGCAGGACAGCGCGTTTGCCGGCGAACTCAAGGGGTATTTCTTCGGCGATCGTGAGTTCGTCGATCTCTCGCAGCAGATCGCGGAGTTCTTCGCCTCCGAGCTCTCGAAGGCTGACAAGCTCGAGTCCACCGACGTGCTCGTGGCCGATTTCGAGGACGACGACGATGTGCGCTGGTTCGCGGTTCTACTCATGGCGAGCCGCACCGCGTTCATGCACGAGGTGACGCGTGAGGGAGGCGAGGTTCGCAACGACATCGCCAAGCGCTATGCCATCCTGCCCGGGCCCTCGCAGAAGGTATCCTCTTACGCGCTCGTCCGTGCGAGCTCCATGGAGGCGTTCTACGTGGATAAAAAGCGCAAGATCATGGGCGAGGACACGTTCGTGATTCCCGATGGCCTGCTCCAATGCGAGGGTGGCGTCTCGGGCAAGGAGGTCATCGAGGCGGTGACCCGCATCGTCGAGGAGGTCGCCGAGGAGCATGGGGCGAACACCGCGGTGGCACTCGCGAAGGCGAAGGCCGCCGTCGCCGAGAAGGTCGAGGTGGATGAGGAGATCGCCCCCTGGGATATCGCCGAGGACATTTTCGAGGACGAGCCCGTACTCAAGGAGCGTGTGGAGGAGCGCGTGCGTGAGGAACGCCTACCCGAGCGCGTTGCCGTCGAGCGCGCCGTGGTGGAGCGCGCACCGGTGCGTAATCATAAGATCCGCACCGATACGGGTATCGAGATCAGCTTCCCTGCGGAGATGCTCAAGGACACCGAGTACGTTCAGTTCGTGAACGAGCCCAACGGCCTCATCTCCATCGAGCTGAAGAACATCGGCAGCATCGAGAACAAGAGCTGATCGTCTAAGGCGAAAGGTTGCCAAACGGCCCGGAAGGCGTAACGAACGTACTGCCTTCCGGGCCGTATGCGTGCCCGGTTCTTGCTGAAACGGGACGTTAGATGCGGAGCGGATTACTTTACGAGCATGAGTGCATCACCGACCTTGACGAGCGGGCGTCCGCCAAGCAGTGTGTTGGAGGAGCCCACGAGGTCGATGGACTCGAGCTCATCGGGGTTGCTCACCACGCAGGTGACCACGTCATCGCAGCCCGCGGCCTTGATTGCCTCTTGATCGAAGGACAAGATCGGCTGCCCGGCAACGACGATATCGCCCGCCTCGACATAGCGGATGAAGCCCTTGCCGTCCATGTTGACGGTGTCCAGTCCAATGTGGACGAGGATCTTGGCACCTCCCTCGGTGAGCATGCCGATGGCGTGGTTGGTGACGGTGACCGCGTCAATGCGGCCGTTTGCAGGTGCGTACACGACGTTGCCAACGGGCAGGATGCCGTAGCCCTTACCGAGTAGCCCCTGGGCGATGGCTTCGTCGTCGATCTCCTTTTGGCTCACGAGCATACCCGAGATGGGCGCATACACGGTGTCGCCGCGCGTGGCGAACATCGCCGGCACCGGCGTTTGGGCATCGTCGGTGCTGTGGAACACGCTGGTGATTTTGGAGATAAAGCTCATTGATTGCCTCCTGTGGCGAGCGATGCGCGCCGAGTCCTTCGGCGCTTAAGACGTGTTAATCCTAGCCGATTTCGGGCTCTCGAGCGGGGACGCGGCAAGCGGAGCGGCCAACGGTCGCGTCATCGCCATATCATGGCGCAGGCCGGCGATTATGAAGCGGCGAGATCGCGGTGGGCCGGCAGGCCATGCAGCCCCGTAGCCTCGGTACATCCGGCGACGATAGCCGCCTCGAGCGTCCTGGTCGCCATGAGTCCGAGAAGGTCGATGGGGATTGCGGCGCTCGTCTCCTCATCGAGCTCGCCGCCCGCGAGGATGTAGATCGTGTCGCCGTCATTGCTGGTGTGGGTGGGGCGGATGGTATGCGCATAGGCGTCCGCCGCCATTTGGGCAACCTTGGTGGCATGTGCCTTGGTGAGGTGTGCGTTCGTCACGATGCAGGAGATGGTGGTGTTCGTGCGGTCGAGCGGCATGGTCAGCTGCTCCGCCATGTCGAGCATCGCTTCCTCCATGTCGACGATCTCGGCTCCGTCGGTGCTGGTGCGCATACCCGCGATGGGGGAGAGCGTCGCGGGATCAATCACGTTGCCCACGGCGTTTACCGCAGAGATGGCTCCCATCTGAAGAGCGCCCAGCTGGAAGGCGCGTGCGCCAAGACCCGATTTCATGCAGCGGTCGGGTCCGCCGAGTTTGCCTACGGTGGCTCCGGTGCCCGCTCCGACGCATCCTTCGGCAAGGGGGAGCGATGAGGGTGTGACGAGCGCCTCGCGCACCGCCATGGCGCCGTCGAAGCTCGTGGGGCGCGCATGAGGGTTGGCGAAGGCGAGGTCGAACAGGCAGCTGGAGCATACGATGGGAACACGGCCTACGCCCACATCGAGCCCGATCCCGTGCTTCTCGAGCTCGGTGGCGGCTCCGGAAGCGGCCTCGAGTCCAAATGCCGATCCGCCGCTCAGTATAACGGCGTGCACCTTGTCGACGGTGTTTTCCGGCCTAAGTAGGTCTGTTTCGCGTGACGCCGGTGCCGCGCCGCGCACGTCCACACCACCCGTCGCCCCTTCGGGCGCGATGATCGCGGTGCACCCGGTGCCTCCAGCTCGGTCCGTGTAATGCCCGAACTTGAACCCCGGGATGGACGTGATGGGAATGGGGGTGAGGCTCATATCAAATCCGTTCTTCTGGAAATATGATGTAAGCGAGGCGGGGGTGGGGGCGGCGGAGGGGCATATAAGGCCCGAGACGAGTTCCGCATGAGCCGAAGAGCCCAGTGGGCTCTTCGCGCGAGCCAGAACTGTCCGAGTATCGGGCCTTATATGCCCATCCGCCGCCCGCAATTATCCTCGCAGCCTACGAATGACCTTCGCGATGGGGAGACCGACCACGTTGTAGAAGTCACCGTCGATCTTCTCGACGAGCATGCGGCCATGTTGGCCTTGGATGCCATAGGCGCCCGCCTTGTCCATCGGCTCACCGGTTTCGACGTAAGCGTCGATTTCGGCGTCGGTCAGCTCGTAGAAAGTGACGTCCGTGATGTCGACGAAGGAATTGACGGAATCTCCCCGCGCGATGCAGACGCCCGTGGCGACCTGGTGGGTCTTGCCTGACAGGCTATGCAGCATACGGCGCGCATCGGCCTTGCCAGCGGGCTTTCCAAGGAGCTCGCCGTCCAAAGCGACGATGGTGTCGGCGGCGATCACAGGCTCGTCGAGTTCGGCGTGCTGCCGCGCAACGGCCTGCGCTTTGGCGCGAGCAAGGCGCTCAACGAGCTCAAACGGCCCCTCACCGGGGAGGACGGACTCGTCGATGTCGGCGGGGATCACGCGGATCTCGAAGCCCGCCTCGCCCATGAGCTCGATGCGTCGAGGAGATTGGGATGCGAGGATCACAGCTGGATGCCGTCCTTAACCTTGTCGACGGCGACCTTGCCGGCGATGTCGTTCAAAATGGCGAGTGCGAAGGGAAGCGCCTGCCCCATGCCGGAGGCGGTGATGATGTTGCCATCGACGATCACGGTACGCTCTCCAGCATGGCAGCCCTCGGGGAAGTTGCTGTCAAAACCTGGGAAGCACGTGGCGCGATGCCCCTCCAAAACGCCCAGTTCGGCCAAGATGAATGGGGCGGCGCAAATGGCGGCGACGTGTTTGGTGGCGGCGAACTCGCGCACGAGCTCGCAGACGCGCTCATTGGCGCGCAGGTTCGTGGCTCCGGGGAGTCCTCCGGGGAGCACGATGTAGTCGTAGTCCGAGAAGTCGATCTCGTCGAGCATGGCGTCGCAGGTCACGGGAATCTGCTGGGAGGTGACCACATCGCGCGAGTCCATGATTGAGACGAGCGCGGTGCGAACGCCACCCCTTCTCAACACGTCGACGACGGTTAGGCATTCGATGGTCTCGAAACCATCTGCGGCGAGTACGGCAACTCCGGCCATGGCAGGTCCTCTCGATTGGGTGCAGCGATGCCGGACTTATACCCGATTCGCCCGCGCCCATATCAATGACGCACATGGTGCAATTGGGGACGTGTCTATGCGCGGGTGAGCCTTACGACGGTCTCGCAATGGAAGGTCTGCGGGAACAGGTCGACAGGTGTTGCCCAGACCGGGCGGAAGGTGCCCTCCTCGACAAAGCGGCGCAAGTCCCTGGCGAGGGTGGCGGGGTCGCATGACACGTAAGCGACGTCGCGGGCGCTCGTGGATGCGATGAGGTCGATCGCCTCGGGCGCAAGGCCGGCTCGCGGCGGGTCGACAACGAGTACGTCGGCGTCCTCGTCGGGGAACTCGCGCACGGCGTCGCCGCCGATCACATCGACGTTGGTGAGGTTGGCGATGTCGAGGTTGCGGCGCAGGTCGCGCACGGCGGGTCCATAAGACTCGACGGCGCTCACGAAATCGCAGCGGCGGGCGAGCGGCAGGGTGAAGGTGCCGGCGCCGCAGTACAGGTCGATACCGAGCTCGTTGGGCTGTGGGTCCAGCGCCTCCATGACCAGGTCGATGAGGATCTCGGCCGCCTTGGTGTTTACCTGGAAGAACGAGGGCGCGGACAGGCGCATGTTCTCCTCGCCGATCTTCTCGGTCCAGGAACCTTCGCCGGCGAGAGCCTCGACGCCGGCCACGCGGCGGGCGCGCTTTTCTCCCTTGGACATGACGCGTACCACACTTGTGGCGCGCACGGCATCACCCAACACGCGTGAGACCTGGGCGCGCGGGAACGCTCCGGTGGGGGTCCACAGGGCGACTTCTAGCGCGCCGGTGCGACGGCTTGAGCGGATGCCGACGCGTTCAAGTTCGAGGTCACGAGAATTGCCGAGGAAGCCGAGGGCTCCCGTGACGGCTTTGATCGCCTTGGCGTGTTTCTTGCTGAAGAGGGGGCAGGTGTCAACTTTGATGATCTGGTTCGGATCACGTCCATGAAGGCCAAGGCGGAACTTACCGTTTTCGCGGATGGGGGCGAGCTCGATCTTATTGCGGTATCCCCAGGGCTCTTTGGCATGGCGAATGGGGCGCATGAGAGCGGAGACCTCATCTGCAGAGAGTTTACCGATGCGCATGAGGGCACTGCGGAGGTTTTCCTCCTTGGCTTCGAGTTGTGCGTCATATGCCAGGCCGCCCCACGGGCACCCCCCGCAGATGCCGGCAAAGGGACAGGGAGAGTGCTCGCGCATAGGGGAGGGCTCGATGACTTCTTCGACGGTGGCGCGGGAGAACGAAGGACCGTTCTCCGTGATGCGGGCTTCAACCGTATCCCCGATGAGGCCACCAGACACGAAGACCGCCTTCCCCTCATCCGTGTGGGCGAGTCCGTTCGGTCCGTAGGTCATGGTTTCGATGCTGAGCCTCATAGCGCCTCCTGTGGAGCGTTTTCGAATGAGCCAAGTATTGCAGTTCGGGGGGCATATCCGCGCCATGGCGCACAAAATTGGCCGCATATACGCGGCCTGTACACAATCCTCCACCAACAACTTTTCTAAGTCAAGACTGGTATCGCAATCGACATGCCGTATGATGAAGGTGTTCCGCCCCCCGCGGAGCAACTGGGTGAACCGTCGCGTTTATTTAGGGAGCCCACACAGTCGGCATAGTACAGGTATCCTTCGTTGTTAAGGAAGCTGGAACCGCACGATGAGGGCACCCACCTTGCAGAGGTGGGTTCATTTTTGTGAAGTGGGGGGCGGTCTTTTTGTGTCGCTACGTGAGAGAGCCTATGTGAGGGAACGTGGGTTTGAAACAACAGAGGTTCTTTCAAACCCACGTTCCCTCACATTTTTAGGCCTGGTAATGTGATTTATCATGGGTTTGAAACGTTCACCCTGATTTCAAATCGACGTTTCCTCACAATATCCCGGCCATCTTATCGACCTCTTCGGCCACCGCGCTTGCGGCACCACGTTCGGGTTGCCGATGCTGTAGAAAATAAACTCAGTTTTTGCGTTGACATCGCGCGTGCGGTTGCTAGAATGTTCACTTGTCCTGGGGACGTAGCTCAGCTGGGAGAGCGCCTCGGTCGCATCGAGGAGGTCGAGGGTTCGATCCCCTTCGTCTCCACCACAGGATTTGATTAGGCTCCGGCAACGGAGCCTTTTTCATATGTAGAGGACCTGCTTGCGGCGGGTGTTCGGGGCGCCCGATCCGCTTTGGGTGCCCAGGTTCGCCCGTTCCGCCTCAAGCGCCCGCTGGCGCCTGTGTCTGCGGTCCGCATTTTCGGCGTCGATGCCCGACTTCCGCGGCGCGAGCCGCTTGTCTTGAAGGACGTACGCTATGATCGCCTTGCTCGATCCGTCATCTCTTATCCATTGCGAGCTGTGCCCCCGCCGGTGCCGCGCCAACCGTGCCGCGGGTGAGCGCGGCGTGTGTGGGGCCGGAGGCGCGCTCAAGATTGCCCGTGCTGCCCTGCATTTTTGGGAGGAGCCTCCCATTTCGGGAGAGGCGGGGTCCGGTACGATCTTCTTCTCCGCATGCCCACTCAAGTGCGTCTATTGCCAGAACCACGAGATCTCGACGGGGGGATTCGGCATCGAAGTCGAACCGGAGCGTCTTGTCGAGATCATGCTCGAGCTCCAGGCCCAGGGTGCGCATAACATCAACCTGGTGACGGCGACCCATTTCGCGCATCTGCTGCCCGATGCAATCGCCGAGGCCCGCTCCCAAGGCCTCTCCATTCCTATCGTGTACAACACAAGTGGATATGAGCGCGAGGAAGCGGTTGCGGAGTTGGGCGATCTCGTTGACATCTGGCTCGTTGACTACAAGTATGCTGATGCCTCTTTAGGGCGTGCGCTCTCGCATGTGCCCGATTACCCAGAGGTCGCATCGAGAGCCCTCAAGCGCATGTGCGCCGAGGTCGCACGGCGCGGGGGAAAGCTCATTCGTGAGGATGGCATCATGGAGCGCGGCGTCATCGTCCGCCATCTCGTGCTTCCCGGCAGCGCGGCCGACTCGTGCGCGGTCCTCGATCGGGTCTGGGAAATCGCCGGGGATGTACCCATCTCGGTGATGAACCAGTACACCCCGAATGAGCGGATGCGCGCCTCCGAGGGGGATCTGGCTCGCGCGGTGAGCGCGTCGGAGTACGAGCTCGTGCTCGATCACGCCGACGAACTTGGCTTTAGCACCATGTTCTGGCAAGAGGGCGGTGCCGTGGACGAGAGTTTTACCCCGGCGTTCGATACCACCGGCGTGCTTCGCGCCGCCGACGCCGTCGATGCCGCCGATTCAGCTTGCCGCGGATAACGCGGCGCTGGGGTTTCGCGCTCGTTTCGCGGGCATCGCCACGCCCGCTCCTCGAAATAATCTCCCACGCTGAACGGGTATACTGCTTGCCATCTGCTTGCATGTGCGTTTTGGAAGGGGCCCTCATATGGCCGATTCACATATGACGACGCTAACCGATGGTGAGCGCGAGGAGCTTGAGGCCCTGCGTGCCGAGAAGGCCCGTCGCGAGGAGGAAGAGCGCGCCCGAGCCGAGCGCGAGGAGCTCGAGGCTCTGCGTGCCGAGCAGGCGAAGGTGGATGCCCAAATCCTTGCCGAGCGCGCCGCCACGCGGGAACACCGTTCCGCGCAGGATCCTCTCGAATCCGCGTCTTCGCGCCGCGCCTCTTCAGGCGCATCTCCCGCCCCCGCGGACCACAACCCCCCGCAGGACAAGACGTTCGGTCAGCGCATGGTCACCTCGAGCGCCGTCGACGGCGACGGTATCCCCACCATGCCCGTTGCGCAAAAGATCATCATCGCCGCCGCCCTTATCGCGCTCGTGGCGTTCATCATCTACACGGTTACGCGTTAGACCGCCCGCGCTGCCCTTCTCTCGCGTTCACGTTCGTCGATGGCGCTTCAAATCGACGAGGTCCTCAATCGCAGACACGTTAGGAGCCGTCTCATGGCTTTGACTGATATCACCCGTTCCACCGATGTGTCAATGAACACCGATTTATACGAGCTCACCATGGCCCAGGGGCTTTGGGAGAACGGCAAGCTTGGTGAGCAGGGTTGCTTTACCGCGTTCTTTCGCGAGGCGCCGTTTGGGAGCGTGTACGCCGTCATGTGCGGCACCGCTGAGTTGGGGGAGTTCGTCGAGAACTTCCGGTTCACGGATGAGGACATCGCGTATCTGGCCGAGCTTGAGGCTCCGGGTGGCGGTGCCCTGTTCAAACCCGGCTTTCTCGAGTTCCTGCGCGGCTTTTGTCCGCAGGTGGATATCGACGCCATCCCCGAGGGCGAGCTCGTGTTCGCGCGCGAGCCCATGGTGCGCGTGAGCGGCCCCATGCTCGATTGCCAGCTGCTTGAGACCGCCCTGCTTAACATCATCGGGTTTCAGACCCTCGTGGCGACCAAGACCGCCCGTGTGGTCCAGGCGGCTCAGGGCAGGCCCGTCGCGGAGTTCGGCCTGCGCCGCGCCCAAGGCCCGGACGGCGGAGTGGCGGTCGCACGTGCGAGTTATGTGGCGGGGTGCGCTTCGACTTCCAACGTGCTCGCGGGTCGTCGCTATGGTATTCCCGTCTCCGGTACGCACGCTCATAGCTGGGTCCTGAGTTTCCCAACCGAGTTGGAGGCGTTCCGCGCGTTCGCCAAGAGCTCGCCCAAGAACTGCACTCTGCTCGTGGACACCTACGACGTGCGCGAGGGCGTGGAAAACGCCATCACCGTCGCCCGCGAGATGGAGGCGGAAGGTGAGCGCTTGTCCGGCATCCGCATCGATTCGGGCGATCTCGCCAAGCTTTCCGCCTACGCGCGGCGCCGCTTTGACGAGGAGGGGCTTTCCTACGTGAAGATCGTCGTGTCGAACGACCTCGACGAGCACACCATCACCTCGCTGTTCAATCAGGGCGCGCCGGTCGATGCTTTTGGCGTGGGCACCAAGCTCGCGACATGCTACGACCAGCCCGCTTTGGGCTGCGTGTACAAGCTCTCCGCCCGTCGCGGCGGCGCCAACGAGCCCTGGACGCCTGTCATGAAGTTTTCCGAGCAGCCGTTCAAACGCACGATTCCTGGCATGCAACAGGTTCGCCGTTATATGGATACCGCGGGTGCGCCGGTGTGCGATATGATCTACGACCCCGATCATCTCATGGGGGAGGGCGAGCGCCGCGGCCACACGTTGGTGGCGGTGAATGACGCGGCCTTGGTGACGGACGTTTCCGAGTTCTCCTATCGCGAGCTCCTCGTACCGCAGGTCCGCAATGGCGCGGCGGCGTCGCCGCGCGAGGACATCGAGGTTGCGCGGGCTCGTTGCGCGAGCGCCTTGGAGTCACTTGACGATGTCTACAAGCGTTTCCTGTATCCACAGTCGTACGTGGTGGGCATGGAGGCGGGCCTCGCCGCCATGCGCGACGAGCTCGTTCGCGAGCGCATGGCTGCCACGTCCTCCGTTCTTCCCTGGAAGGCAAAGTGATGACTGCACGTAAGACCATGGTCGTGAAGATCGGATCCTCGACACTGGTCGAGGACGGTGAGCTGCGGCGCGATTTCATCTCCGCCCTCGCCTCCCAAGCGCGCGACCTGCGCGAGGCCGGGTGGAATCTCGTCGTAGTGAGCTCCGGCGCCATCGCGTGCGGCGCGCCTTTGCTCGGATTTGAGCGCAGGCCCGTGGACATGCCGAGCCTGCAGGCGTGCGCCTCGGTGGGGCAGTGCGTACTCTCCGCCGCCTACGATGAGGAGTTTCGGGCGGTGGGTCTTCTCACCTCACTCGTCTTGCTCACGCGTGGTGACACGGCACGCCGTACCTCGTATCTGCATGCTCGCGATGCTCTCACGCGCCTCGTCGATTTGGGCGTGGTGCCCATCGTGAACGAGAACGACACCACCGCCGTCGACGAGATCAAGTTCGGTGACAACGACACCCTCGCGGCACTTGTGAGCTGCTTGGTCTCTGCCGACCTGTGCGTGACCCTCTCCGATATCGACGGCCTCTACACCGCCAACCCCTCTCTCGACCCCACTGCGAAGTTTATCCCCCGGGTGGATAAGATTGACGCCGCGATCATCGGCTCTGCGGGAGATTCGACCACCACGGTGGGCACGGGCGGCATGATCACCAAGATCCGCAGCTGCCGTATCCTCATGACGGCGGGCATCGAGAGCGTCATCTGCTCAGGCGCCGAGGAGCGGCCGCTCGTGCGGCTCGCGGCGGGGGAGCAGGTGGGCACGAGGTTCGTTCCGCCCGCCGCCCGCCTCGAGATCGCGCCGCGCAAGCTGTGGATCGCGCTCGGCGACAGCGCCCACGGCTTCGTGACCGTGGATGCGGGCGCCGCGGGCGCGCTGGTCGAGCGCGGCAGCTCGCTGTTGCCGGTGGGCATTACGGGCGTCGAGGGGGATTTCGCCGCAGGCGATGTACTCGACGTACGAGATGCAGATGGGCTCGTTATCGCTCGCGGCATCGCCGAGGCGGGTCACGATGAGCTGGAACTTGCCGCCGGCCGCCACCAGGAGGACATCGCGGGCAACCATCTGCTCGCGGCGCTCGCCAACAAGCCCGCTATCCACCGCGACAACCTCATCGTGTTCGCCTAGCGCGCGATGTGCAACAGGGGCACGGGCACTTTTTACACGTGGAAGCGTACGTACATATGTGAGGAGATTGCCATGAACGACATTGCCGGATATGTCGAGGATCTCGCCCGCAGGGCAAAGCAGGCCTCGCGCTCCCTTGGGTTCGCCTCCGATGAGGCCCGTTGCGCCACCGTGCGCGCTATGGCCGTAGCGCTGCGTGATCGCGCGGACGAGGTTCTGACCGCTAATGCTGCCGACATGGACGCTGCCCGCGCCGCCGGTACGTCCGAGGGTCTGCTCGATCGCCTGTTGCTCACCCCCGTGCGCATCGAGGGGATGGCCGCAGGGTTGGAAAAGCTTGCCGATCTGCCCGATCCGGTGGCGCGCGTGCTCGATGAGCGCGATATCGACCAGGGCGTCCACCTGCGCCGTGTAAGCGTGCCGCTGGGACTGGTCGCCATGGTGTACGAGGCGCGTCCCAACGTCACAGCCGATGCCGCGGGCATTTGCGTCCGCACGGGCAACGCCTGCATCTTGCGTGGTGGCTCCATCGCCCAGAACAGCTGCGTGGCGATCGCTCATATCTTGGCGGATGCCGTTGAGGCGTACGGATTCGACCGCGCCTGCGTATCCATTATCGAGACCACCGACCGTGCAGCCACCGCTGCGCTCATGAGCCTGCGGGGCGTTGTTGATGTGCTCATTCCGCGCGGAGGCGCAGGCCTTATCCAGCGCTGCGTGCGCGAGAGCCTGGTGCCGGTCATCGAGACGGGCACGGGGAATTGCCATACGTACGTGCACGCGAGTGCCGACTTCGCCAAGGCGCGAGCCATTGTGATGAATGCCAAGACGCAGCGCGTGGGCGTGTGCAACGCCTGCGAGTCCCTGCTCGTGGACGAGGCTGTGGCGGACGCGTTCCTGCCCGGCATGCTCGCCGAGCTCGCCGCCGCGGGCGTCACTATTCACGGAGACTCCGTTGCCCGAGAGGCTGCGCGCGACGCCGACATCCTCGGCTCCTTCGTCGATGCAACGGACGAGGATTGGGGACGCGAGTACCTCTCGCTCGATATCAGCGTGCACACGGTGAATGGTTTGGACGATGCCATTGCGCACGTGAATCGCTATGGAACCGGTCACTCTGAGTGTATCGTCGCCGAGGACGCGGACGCATGCGACCGCTTCCTGCGCGAGGTCGATGCGGCGGCGGTCTACGCCAACGCGAGCACGCGCTTCACCGATGGCGGGGAGTTCGGCCTGGGAGCCGAGATCGGCATCTCCACCCAAAAGCTCCACGCCCGCGGCCCGTTTGCCGCCGAGGCCCTCACTACCTACAAGTACGAGCTTCGCGGCACCGGCCAGGTGCGCCCGTAGCGCATGATGGCACCTGCTTAGCAAGAGACCCCGCAGCTCGTCGATCAAGCTGTGGGGCCTATCCTGTTTCTTACGCGGTGCGGTGCACCCGCCTGCGGGGACGGTTACTCGGCGACGAAGCTGTCGCGGTCGGGCGCGAAGGACTGCATGGCCTCGATGGTGCGGGCGAACAGCCCGTCGAGCTCCCATCCGAGCATCTCGGCTCCGGAGCGGATCACGTCGCGGCTCACGCCGGCGGCGAAGCGCTTGTCCTTGAACTTCTTCTTGAGCGATTTAACGTTGAAGTCCATCACGCTCTTGGAGGGGCGCATCACCACGGCGGCGCCGATGAGGCCGGTGAGCTCCTCGGTGGCGAACAAGATCTTCTCCATCATGAGCTCGGGGCGGGGAAGGCTTGTGTTGAAGTCGCTCGTGTGCGTTTGGATGGCGCGGATGAGCTCCGGGCTGCCGCCTGCCGCTTCGATGTCCTTGGCGGCGTAGATGGTGTGGTTCATCGGGTCATCGTCGTGCTCTTCCCAGTCGAGGTCGTGCAGCAGACCCACGATGCCCCAGAACTCCTCGTTCTCGGGGTCGTACTCGCGCGCGAAGTAACGCATGGTCTGCTCGACCGTCTCGGCGTGCTCGATGTGGAACGGATCCTTGTTGTGCTCGCTGAGCAGATTGAACGCTGCCTCGTGGGTTATACCGGCGTTGAGCTGCGCCATGCTTCCTCCAAATGACGGTGCCTGTAGACAAAAGGTGCCCGAGACCCTGCCTTATAGCGCGTGAGCGCCGTACCTATGGTCGGGGATCGGACACCTTGATTCCCCCATCCGGTGAAGGGGGGGAGGTTTGCTGCATCACACTATAGCACGCGCTCGTTCGATGTGGCCCGTGCCCCTCGCGCGGCAACGTCAATTGAGATTAGTTGACCGCAGGAATCTCGCCGGCCTTCGTGGCCGCATCGATAAAGAGCTGTTCGACAGTCGACTCTTCGGCGTCCAGCGCGAACGCGAACTCTTCGACCGAGCGACGATGCGCCTCCTTGAGCACGCGTGCATAATAGCTGCTGGGCTTTTTGCCCCGCGCCTCCGCCTCGTTGATACGATGGTGCATGGTTTTCGCCACGCGCACCGTCTCGGGTGCGCCCAGTTTGAGCTGCTGCTTGAAGTGCGTTTCCTCGAGGGCGCTGTTGCGTTCCGTAAAGGTGTCGACCGGCAAATCGGCATAATTCCCCAAAAGGCTCTCGGCATCCTCGCGTGAAATAATAGCATGCAGGCGGTCCTGTTGGGCAAGGGGGTACATGAGGTGGGTTTCCGCATGTCCGGACTTTGCGCAGAGTAGAATCATGGGATGGGCTTTGTCCTCGGTGAATCCGGTGACGGTGCAAACACCTTGCCCGGGGTGAATAACGTGCTGTCCGATTTGAAACATGCTTCCTCCAACTGAATACTCTACGCGCTCGATAGGTTTTATATTACCACGAATACGTGCGGAAATTAGGTAAATGGCACCAAAACCTGATAATTCAAATGAATAAGGAAATGCAAAATCCAGTGAAGATACATCGATTAACTGATAATCCGACCGAGGAATATTCGTCTTGATGTGAAAAAGGCAAAGAAAACGCGTCTGGAGTATGCAAATACCTCCATTTCAGGATGTCTCGAGGATTCGCTGTGCTACAGTACAGTGCATCTGTACATGAGCCCTGCGAGAAGGACTGAATATCAAGTTTGTTCAAATGATCGATCGTATGGAACATCATTTCTTTCGTTTCGTACGGAAGAAAGAGGATGACGTGAACGATGACAGTGATTCCAAGCATACGAAGCCGGTGCACCGCATGATCAAATACATCCGTCGGATATCCGCGCCGGATGAAACGTGCCGTTTCGGAATTGACCGTCTGAAGTCCCAACTCTACCCAGACAGGTTTGATCCGGTTTAATCTGCCAAGCAGCTCAAGTACGGCAGGAGGCAGACAATCGGGTCTGGTGGCGATTGAGAGAGCGCAGACATCGGGATCGTTTATTGCTTCGGTAAATATTTTTTCAAGATGATCTACAGGAGCGTAAGTGTTTGTAAACGCTTGAAAATAAGCGATAAATTTGCGTACGGGGCGCTTTTTTCTGATTGCGTCTTTGCCTTCCCTTAGTTGTTCGGTAATAGAAAGCGAAGCGTTTCCCGCAAAGTCACCGGATCCCATCGCACTGCAGAAAATACATCCGCCGGTTCCGATATGTCCGTCTCTGTTCGGACATGTCATCCCTCCGTTTAAAGTGACCTTATATACTTTTTCTCCGAACAGTTTCTTAAGATAGAGATTCAGGGAACGATAACGTTCCCCATCTGGCTGAAACTGTGAAAAAACAGGCGCCATTAAATCAATTCCTTTATTGCGCGGCTGACTGTTTCCGCAACACATGGGTCAAATGCCTGAGGTAAAATATTATCTTCGGAAAGTTCTTCATCCGGGACAAGTCCGGCGATCGCTTTTGCAGCGGCGAGTTTCATTTCTTCTGTGATCTGAGAAGCACGGCCTTCTAAAGCGCCTTTAAAGATACCCGGAAAAGCTACTACGTTATTTACCTGATTCGGAAAATCCGAACGTCCCGTTCCGACGACTTTCGCACCTGCGGCTTTGGCAAGATCAGGCATGATCTCGGGAACAGGATTCGCCATAGCGAACAAAATGGCATCTTTATTCATAGAAGCAACCATGTCTTTTGTGACGATGCCGGGAGCGGAAACACCGACAAAAATATCTGCGCCTTTTAAAGCGTCGGCCAAAGTTCCCGAAGCATTTTTTAAATTAGTCACTTTTGCCATTTCCTTTTGCATCCAGTTTAAGTTCTCTGAATCTTTTGAGATGATTCCGTTAATATCGCACATTGTAATGTCTTTGAAACCGTAATTTAAAAGAAGTTTCGTAATCGCAACTCCGGCGCTGCCGGCTCCGTTTACGACAACGCGGCATGTCTCCTTCTCTTTTTTGGTTACTTTCAGGGCGTTGATGATTCCGGCAAGTACGACGATAGCGGTTCCGTGCTGATCGTCATGGAAAACAGGAATATCAAGCAGTTCTTTTAAACGTGTTTCGATTTCAAAACAGCGGGGAGCCGAGATGTCTTCCAGATTGATTCCTCCGAATGCCGGAGCAATATTTACGACAGTACGGATGATCTCCTCTGTATCTTGGGTATCAAGACAGATCGGTACTGCATTGACACCGCCGAATTCTTTGAAAAGTACGGCCTTTCCTTCCATAACAGGCATTGCGGCAAGAGCGCCGATGTTTCCGAGGCCAAGTACGGCGCTTCCGTCGGAAACGACTGCTACAGTGTTGGATTTGATTGTATATTTGTATGCGGCTTCCGGATCTTTTGCGATAACTTTACACGGTTCCGCTACTCCCGGAGTGTAAGCGATCGCAAGATCCTCGCGGGAATTGACGTGGGCTTTTGCTGTTGTTTCCAGTTTCCCGTTCCATTGTTCATGCATCTGAAGTGCTTTTTCGCTATTTGACATTTTGATTACCTCGCTTGTAATTATCGTTTTGCACATATGCTATTATCATAGCACTTCTCCCCCCGTCTTGACAAGGGCATGAACGAAATGTATAATAAGTACACATGTTTAGTGAATTCATCAATTTTATGTCAATTCAGACAGTGATTCCCGGAGCATTTAGAAAAAATTGAAGAAACCGATTTGTTTATATTTCTTATATTTCATGAAAGGGTTGGATTATGACAAGAGAAAAATATGAATCTCTCCCGCTGGCAACATTAAAAGAGTTGGCAAAAGCGAGAAAAATGAAAGGCGTTTCTACATTAAAAAAAGCAGATTTGATCGAAGCGATGATCTCTCTTGACGAGCAGGAAGATCAGGAGAAGCTTTCGGAACAAAAAGAAAGTTCGCAGGAGCAT
>ENA-OQDA01000264-OQDA01000264.1-human-gut-metagenome-genome-assembly--contig:-NODE-264-length-22400-cov-5.690073_pt1 | contig 22400 bp, 22 predicted proteins | sample MGYA00242771_ERZ504603 | MGnify/ENA primary metagenome ERZ504603 (study PRJEB26092, sample SAMD00036328) | human gut metagenome | host: Homo sapiens | study: EMG produced TPA metagenomics assembly of...
GGCACAAAAGCTGGGCGTACCTGCCTCCACCCTACGCTACTACGACAAAGAAGGGTTACTTCCCTTTGTGGAGCGTTCCTCCGGCGGCATTCGGATGTTCCGGGAAAACGACTTCGAGTGGCTGCAGATCATCCGCTGCGGGCTGTTCTGGCGCCGCTGCAAGCGGCAGGGAATGCGTATATACTCGGCGGCGAAAAGCCGCTGACAGGCTGCGCATACAAGCGCAGATGGGCATATTACTGCAAGGATTTGGGCATGGTGCAATCGGGCTGTTTTTTACGACACTTTTACGACATCTTGAAAAAATAAAAGCGTTTACGACGGTTTTACGACGCGAAAAACAACATGCTTGAACGTGTAGAGACATTATAAAACGTAGAAAAAGAGCGTATCTGCGTTTATGATTCGTAGATACGCTCTTTTTGGAATGGTGCGGCTAACAGGACTTGAACCTGCACGTCGTGGACACTGGACCCTAAAACCAGCGCGTCTGCCAATTCCGCCATAGCCGCATAACAAAATTAGTATACGTTTTTTTGTGCGGTTTGTCAATGGCAAAACCGTATTGACACGGGCATCCGTTTTAATAAAGGAAGGCTTGCGCACAATTTACGTTTTATCTATGGACGTGTGCCCCTGCTGTACGGTATACTATAGGCAAACCGCCTGCCAGCCTGTGACCACGGAGGTAGACTTTGAAAAAGAACATCCTAGCCAAGCTCTCGCCCTTCCATTTTTTGATGCTGCTGATTGCGGGCATCATCAATGCTATCGGTGTAACGCTGTTTATTGCGCCGGTACAGCTGTACGACAGCGGCATCTCCGGCACATCCATCCTGCTCTCCCAGCTGACGCCGGACTATCTTTCACTGTCCTTCTTCCTGATCCTGCTCAACATCCCGCTGCTGCTGTTCGGCTTCAAGCGGCAGGGGGCGACGTTCTCGATTTACGCCATCTTCACGGTCTGCGTCTACTCGGTGGCGGCCTGGCTCATCACCGATGTGCTGCCCATCGACGTCAGCATTGCCTCGCCGCTGGCGGGCACGGATTTGTTTTTGTGTGCGCTGTTCGGCGGCATTATCTCGGGCGTCGGCAGCGGCCTGGCCATCCGCTACGGCGGCGCGATGGACGGCATTGAGGTCGTCGCCGTCATCTTTGCAAAGCCGCTCGGGCTGTCCGTCGGTACATTTGTGCTGATTTACAACGTGCTGCTGTACATAATTTGCGGCATCGTCATGGGCAGCTGGATACTGCCGCTCTACTCCATCGTCACCTACGCGGCGGGCTCCAAGACCGTGGACTTCATCGTGGACGGCCTTGACAGCGCCAAGGCAGCCATGATCATCACGACCCACCCGGACGAGATCGCCCGCGCCGTGTCGGAGGAATTCGGCACGGGCCTGACCATCATAGACGCCCACGGCTTCTACTCGGACACGCCCAAGACGGTGCTGTACGTTGTGGTCAACCGCTTCCAGACCGTCAAGCTCAAGACACTGGTCAAGGGTGTCGACGCAAACGCCTATATGGCCATCAGCCCGGTGGCCGACCTGCTGCACGGCAGCAAGGAAGAAGAAACCGCCTGACCCAAGCCCCCTGCATCCCCGCGATGCAGGGGGCTTTTTGTGACATAATCCGCGGCCTGTCTGCACATTCTAATCCCAAAGCGAGGGATGAATATGCACCGACACAAATTTTTACGGCATGCGGCGGCTGTCCTGGTGGCAGCGGCCCTGCTGGCGGCCGTGGTGCTGGCGGGCCTGGCGGCGGCTCTGCCGGATACACTTTACACCGACGGCCCGGCGGCGGAGCTGGAAATTGCCTCGATGCCCTACCTGACCGTAAAAAAGCGGCAGGGGAGTGTGGCCGCGGACAGCACGACGCCTGACACAAGCGCCAACGTCACGCTGACGCTGTTCGGCACGCTGCCGGTCAAGACCGTGCGTGCCGTCAGCACCGAGCGGCGCACCGTGCAGGTCTGCGGGACACCGTTCGGCGTCAAGCTGTTCTCCGACGGGGCGCTTGTCGTGGCGTTCTCGGATCGCTACACAGCGCTGGGCAGCGAGAACCCCGCCAAGGCAGCCGGGCTGCGGCTGGGCGATTTGATCGTCTCCGCCAACGGCAGGCCGGTACGCAGCAACGAGGACCTGACCGCGGCCATTCAGGCGGCGGGCGGCGCACCCCTGACCGTGGTGTACCGGCGCAGCGGTGCCCGGCACACGGCGACGCTGACCCCGACGGCGGACGAAAACGGTCACTAGCAGGCGGCGTCTGGGTGCGGGACTCGGCGCGGGCATCGGCACAATGAGCTTTGTGGACCCGCAGCGCGGCACATTCGCGGGGCTGGGGCATTCCATCAGCGATGCCGACACAGGTGCGGATCTGACGCTGCTCTCCGGGGAAATCGTCCCGGTGACGATTACCGGCTGTATCCGCGGCGCAGCGGGCAGCCCGGGCGAGCTGCGCGGGGAGTTTGCCGCCGCACCCGCCGGAACCGTGTTGGCCAACGATGCCGCCGGGGTCTACGGCAGCTACACCGGCAGCTGCACCGCCCCGGCACTGCCCGTGGCAAATTTGCAGGAGGTCACGCCCGGCGAGGCCGAGCTGTGGACCACTGTGCTGGGCACGACGGCGCAGCCCTATACGATTCAGGTCGAGCGTGTGACGATGACCGGCAGCGACCCGAACCGAAACCTGCTGATCCGCGTGACGGACAAGCGCCTGCTTGACGCCACCGGCGGCGTAGTGCAGGGCATGAGCGGTTCGCCCATCGTGCAGAATGGCCGTCTGGCTGCAGTGCTTACACATGTGCTGGTGAACGATCCGAGCAGAGGCTACGCAATCTTTGCGACAACCATGCTGGAAAAAGCGGATGCTGTCGCCAGCAGCAAATGAGCGCCGAAAGTGGGACGCCGCGGACGAAAAAGCGGGACTGCTGACCGACAACAAAAACTACAAAAAGAATAAAATGATGTTGATACGTGTACTATTTTGCCGATGACTGACGAATTATAGAAAAACTTGTCGAACGAAAATTTTGGGAAATAACGATAAACAGCGGGAAATCTATTGATAAATGTGGGAAAATATGGTAGAACTCCCAATGTAAACAGAAACCGAGCGAAGTTTACGCGCGGGGTACGCGCAGCTCAAAATGTATGGAGGATATGTGACGATGGAAAAAATCAAATTTGTAATGACCGACACGGACACGCAGGTGTCCGCTGTGTGCAGCCGTGCGCTGGAAGCCAAAGGCATTGCCGTGACCGTCTGTGAGAAGAACGGCACCAAGGCCCTGGAAACCCTTCTGGCCGTTCATCCGCAGGCCGTTCTGCTGGATGCGTTCATGCCGGACCTGGACGCGATCACGGTCAAGCAGCGCTACGAGGCCCAGAACACCAGCAGCACCCACACGACGTTCTTCGTCACGGGGGCATTCCAGAGCGAGGAGATGGAGCAGGAACTTCTTGACAGCGGGTTCTCGTTCTTCTTCGTCAAGCCGTTTGACGAGTCGGTTCTCGTCAGCCGTGTGCTGAAGGCGGCGGGCAACACGATGCGCCCGCAGGTCGTCTCGCAGGACAGCGACGAGCTGACCGTGACGGAAATTCTGCACCAGATCGGCGTACCCGCGCACATCAAGGGTTACCAGTTCCTGCGCGACGCCATTCTGCTGACGATCTCCGACCACGGGTACATCAACGCCGTGACCAAGCGGCTTTATCCCGAAATCGCCAAGCGCAACATGACCACGGCCAGCCGCGTCGAGCGCGCGATCCGCCACGCCATCGAGGTCGCTTGGGACCGCGGCGACGTGGACACGCTGAACAGCTACTTTGGTTATACGATCCACAACCTGCGCGGCAAGCCGACGAACAGTGAATTTATTGCCATGATAAGCGATAAAATTCGTCTGGACAAAAAGCGGCATGCGTAAACTGCCCGCCGCCCGGTTGCCACACTCCCAACTTCGTGTTATAATACATTTATTATAAGGCAATACCAAAAAAAGCACCGCGGGATGCACACTGCGTCCGCCGGTGCCGCCAAAATAACACGGAGAAGGAATCGGCTATGGACAAAATGCTTAAAATTGCGGTTGCGGGAACGGGCTATGTGGGACTTTCCATTGCAACGCTGCTGGCGCAGCACCACGAGGTCTGCGCGATTGACGTGATCCCGGCCAAGGTCGATCTCATCAACCGGCGCAAATCTCCGATCCGGGACGAATACATTGAAAAATACCTGGCCGAAAAGGAGCTGAAACTGACCGCCACGCTTGACCCGGCGCAGGCGTACAGCGGCGCGGACTTTGTCGTCATCGCCGCGCCCACAAACTACGACAGCCGCACCCAGCACTTTGACACCTCGGCTGTCGAGGTGGTCATTCAGCTTGTCATGCAGTACAACCCCAACGCCGTCATGGTCATCAAGTCGACGATTCCCGTGGGCTACACGGTGTCGGTGCGCGAAAAATTCGGCAGCAGCAACATCATCTTCAGCCCCGAGTTCCTGCGCGAGTCGAAGGCACTCTACGACAACATTTACCCGAGCCGCATCATTGTCGGCACTGACCTGAACGACCCGCGCCTGGTGGAGGCCGCGCACACCTTTGCGGCGCTGCTGCAGGAGGGAGCTATCAAGGAGAACATCGACACGCTGTTCATGGGCTTCACCGAGGCCGAGGCTGTCAAGCTGTTTGCCAACACCTATCTGGCGCTGCGCGTGGCGTACTTCAATGAGCTGGACACCTACGCCGAGAGCAAGGGTCTGAATACCCGGCAGATCATCGACGGTGTCTGCCTTGACCCGCGTATCGGCAGCCACTACAATAATCCCAGCTTCGGCTACGGCGGCTACTGCCTGCCCAAGGATACCAAGCAGCTGCTGGCCAACTATGCCGATGTGCCCGAAAAGCTGATCGAGGCCATTGTTGACAGCAACCGTACCCGCAAGGACTTTATCGCGGACCGTGTGCTGAAGCTGGCCGGGTACTACGGTTACGCCGACGAGAATGAGTATGACGCCGGCAGGGAAAAGCCCGTGACCATCGGCGTCTACCGCCTGACGATGAAGAGCAACAGCGATAACTTCCGCCAGAGCTCGATTCAGGGTGTCATGAAGCGCATCAAGGCCAAGGGAGCGACGGTCATCATCTATGAGCCGACGCTGAAGGATGGTGAGACCTTCTTTGGCAGTGTTGTCGTCAACGACTTGGACAGGTTCAAGGCACAGTCGCAGGCCATTCTGGCAAACCGCTATGACAAATGCCTGGACGACGTAAAGGAAAAGGTCTACACGCGCGACATCTTCCGCCGCGATTGACCGCGTTTGCCATGCTGTTTATGCAGCTGCGCCGCGCCCCGATGACCCGGGGCACGGCAGCAGCTGCTTTATTTTTTTGAAATTCAGGCAAAATCCGGCAGAAAATTGTAAAAACGCGCTTGACAGATGTCCCTCCTTCGTGTATAATCATACCTGTTGTTTGCCTCTGTAGCTCAGTCGGTAGAGCAGGGGACTGAAAATCCCCGTGTCATTGGTTCGATTCCGATCGGAGGCACCATTGTATGCGGCCGTAGCTCATCTGGTAGAGCGCCACCTTGCCAAGGTGGAGGTAGCGAGTTCGAGCCTCGTCGGCCGCTCCACTTTTGACCACCCTTCGGGGTGGTTTTTTGTGCCGAGATCTCACCAAAATAGTGCATACCTCGCCTTTTGCCCATTGACAGCGGCACTTTTATAACAGTATACTTAAACTGTTCTTTTGCGAAAGCGGCGGAACGATTTGCGGTATAGTATTAGAAGGAGTGCGGAATCATGAAAAACTCGAATATCAAAACCGTCGTTGCCGTCGGCATCGGCGCAGCCCTGTTCTTTGTTCTGGGGCGCTTTGTCGCTATCCCCAGCCCGGTGCCCAACACCAACATCAGCCTGCAGTACGCGGTGCTCGGTCTGCTGGCCGCCATGTACGGCCCTGTGGCCGGCGCCCTGATCGGCTTCATCGGCCATGCCCTCATCGACCTGTCTTGGGGCGGCATTCCGTGGTGGAGCTGGGTCATCGCCTCCGCTTTCACCGGCGTGGTCGTCGGCCTGTTTGCCAAGAAGCTGAATGTGCAGGAGGGCGACTTCAACAAGCGTAAGGTCGCCACCTTCGCCATCGCCAATGTCGCGGCCCATGCCATTGCCTGGATCGTCGTTGCGCCTGTGCTGGACATCCTGATCTACGCCGAGCCCGCCAAAAAGGTCTTTGCACAGGGCGCGTTTGCCGCTGTGTCCAACATCATCACGGCTGTCGTCGTCGGCGGCCTGCTGATTCTGGCCTACACCAAGACCATCGCCAAGAAGGGCTCTCTGGACAAAGAGTGATCCGCTGTTAAACCCGTATGCCTTCCCACAAACGCGGGAAGGCATTTTGCTGTTCCACCACAATTTCCCCTGCGAGGTGCCGTATGGCTGAAACGAGAACCCCGATCATATCCTTTAAAAATTTTTCTTTCCAGTATCGCGCCCAGAAGCAGCCCACGCTGCATGACATCGATCTGGACATCTACCCCGGGGAGCGCGTGCTGATTGCCGGGCCGTCCGGCAGCGGCAAGTCCACGCTGGCGGCCTGCATCAACGGCCTGAACCCGTTCTCCTACCCCGGCGAGTGCACGGGCACGCTGACTGTGGACGGCGTGGACGCGCCCCACAGCAGTATTTTTGAGCTGGCGGGCCACGTCGGCACGGTGCTGCAGGACCCGGACGGCCAGTTCATCGGCCTGACGGTGGGGGAGGACATCGCCTTTGCACTGGAAAACAGCTGCACCCCGCAGGACGAAATGCACGAGATCACCCGCCGCGCCGCCGAGTTGGTCGGCATCGAGAACCACCTCGACTACGCTCCGCACGAGCTTTCCGGCGGCCAGAAGCAGCGTGTCAGCCTCGCGGGCGTCATGGTCGACGAGGTGAAGATTTTACTGTTCGATGAGCCGCTGGCAAACCTTGACCCGGCCACGGGCAAGCAGGCCATTGAGCTGATCGACACGATCCAGCAAAAGACCGACACGACGGTCCTCATCATTGAGCACCGCCTTGAGGACGTGCTCTGGCGCAGCGTGGATCGCATTGTGCTGGTCAACGAGGGCCGCATCCTGGCCGACCTGCGCCCCGACGAGCTGCTGTCCGGCGCACTGCTGGCAGAAAACGGCATCCGTGAGCCGCTTTACGTCACGGCCATGCGGTATGCGGGCATTGACATCACGCCCGCCAAGCACCCCGCCCACGTTGACTCCGTCGTGCTGGATGACGCCGATACCGAGAAGCTGCGCGCCTGGTTCCGCGCCGAGCCGCTGCCTGCGGCCAAGCCTGCCCCGACCCCGCTGCTGGAGGTCAAGGGGCTGTCCTTCGGCTACAGCAAGGACCAGCACACCCTGTCCGACGTGAGCTTCACGATTGGAAAAGGGGAGATGGTCAGCATCGTGGGCCGCAACGGCGCGGGCAAGTCAACGCTCTCCAAGCTGATCTGCGGCTTTGAAACGCCCGACAGCGGTGAAATTTTCTTTGACGGAAAAGACCTGAAAGACGAAAACATCCGCCGCCGCGCCAGGCATATCGGCTATGTCATGCAGAACCCGAACCAGATGATCTCCAAGACGATGATCTTTGACGAGGTCGCGCTGGGCCTGCAGGGCAGAGGCCTGACCGATGCTGAGATTCGCGCCAGGGTCGAAGACACGCTGAAGGTCTGCGGCTTGTACCCGTTCCGCAACTGGCCCATCTCGGCGCTGAGCTTCGGCCAGAAAAAGCGTGTGACCATCGCCAGCGTGCTGGTGCAGGACCCCGAGCTTATCATTCTGGACGAGCCGACGGCGGGCCAGGATTTCCGACATTACACCGACATTATGGAGTTCCTGCGAGGGCTGAACGCCAAGGGTGTGACCGTGGTCATGATCACCCACGATATGCACCTGATGCTGGAATACACGCCGCGGGCGCTGGTCTTTTGCGACGGGCGGCTCATTGCGGACCGCAGCGCGGCGGCCATCCTCTGTGACCCGGCGCTGATCGAGCAGGCGGCCTTGAAGGAGACGAGCCTTTACACGCTGGCCAACCGCTGCGGCATCACGCCCGCCGAGAAATTTGTGGAGCGCTTTATCGCGGCAGACAGGGAGGTGCGTGCCGATGGCTGCTAATACCGTTTTGAACTATATACCGCGCAAAAGCGTGGTACACGACCTGACCGGCACGACAAAGCTGGCGTTCTTTCTGCTGTTTACCTTCGCCAGCATGATCACCTACAACACCTGGGTGCTGCTGGGGCTGATGGCCGTCAGCCTTGCGGTGTTCAGGCTCAGCCACATCAAGCTGCGCGAGGTTCGTTTCATGCTGGTCTTTATGCTGGTGTTCCTCGCGCTGAACGACCTGTTCATCTTCCTGTTCGACCCGAACCAGGGCACGGCGCTCTACGGCACCCGCACGGTGCTTTGCCACCTGTTCTGGCGGTACGACCTGACTGCCGAGCAGCTGTTTTACATGTTCAACATCTCGCTGAAATATTTTGTCGCGCTGCCGGTGGCCATTCTGTTCATCTCGGCCACGAACCCCAGTGAGTTCGCCGCCAGCTTGAACAGCATCGGCATCTCATACAAGGTCAGCTATTCCGTCGCCATTGCGCTGCGGTACATTCCGGATATTCAGCGCGATTACCACAGCATCAGCCAGGCACAGCAGGCCCGCGGCGTCGAGCTGGGCCGCAGCGAGCCGTTCTTCAAGCGCCTGAAGAACTCGGTCAGCATCCTGCTGCCGCTGATTCTGACGAGCTTGAACCGCATCGACACAATCTCCAACGCCATGGAGCTGCGCGGCTTCGGCAAGCATGACAAGCGCACCTGGTACACCCGCCGCCCCTTTGCCCGCCGCGATTTTATCGCGCTGGCAGTCGGCGTCGTGCTGCTGCTCATCAGCCTGACCGTGACGATCAGGTTTGGACGGTTTTACAATCCGTTTGTGTAAAAACGAAAATTGCGCCCCTGCGGCATAACTCCGCAGGGGCGCATTCTATATGAGCCCGTGCCCGTTTGCGGTGGCGGAAGCTTTCCCGGGCGGATATGGAATCCGCCCCTACACATAGGGACGGCGCCTGCATCGACTCGGAAAGTCCGTGTTGCCGTGGTCGAACAATGCCTGCCCCTGCAACCCCATCAAAAAAACAGCCGCCCGCTCAGGCATCGTACCTGGGCGGGCGGCTGTTATTCTGATTTTACTGCATCAGCCCACACACCAGCTGTGCATAGGCAACGGGGTCCTCAATGGGCAGACCGGCGATCAGCAGGGCTTGGTCATAGAGCAGCTCGGCGTACTTGGCGACCTTGTCGGTATCGCCCGCGGCGTGGGCAGCCTTCAGGGCGGCAAAGACCGTGTGGTTCGGGTTCAGCTCCAGCACCTTCGTGCTCTCGACGCCCTCTGCGTTGGGCATGCGGCGCAGTACCTTCTCCATCTCCATCGAGATACCGCCCTCGGCAGACAGGGTGACGGGGTGTTCCTGCAGGGTCGGATTGACCTTGACCTCCTTGACCTTGCCGTTCAGGTCCTTCTTGATTTCCTCAAACAGGTCCTTGTTCTCGGTCTCGGCAGCCTCGGCGGCCTTCTTCTCGTCCTCGGTCTCCAGACCCAGGTCACCGGAGTTGATGTTCTTAAACTCCTTCTCCTTGTAGTCGCGCATCATCTGCAGGCAGAACTCATCCACATCCTCGGTGCAGAGCAGCAGGTCGTAGCCCTTGCTCAACACCAGCTGGGCGTTGGGCAGCTTGCCCAGACGGTCCGTGTCGTCACCGGCGGCAAAGTAGATGCACTTCTGATCCTCTGGCATCTTCTCGACGTACTCGTCCAGCGTGACGAGCTTTTTCTCCTTGGCGGAGTAGAACATCAGCAGGTCGCCCAGCAGATCCTTGTGCATGCCGTAGTCGCCGTAGATGCCGAACTTGATCTGGCGGCCAAAGTTCTTCCAGAAGGTCTCATACTTCTCGCGGTCATTGACGAGCATCGCGTGCAGCTCGTTCTTGATCTTCTTTTCCAGAGAATTGCGCATCAGCTTGAGCTGGTTGTCCTTCTGCAGCGTCTCACGGCTGATGTTCAGACTCAGATCCTCGCTGTCCACAACACCCTTCACAAAGCTGAAATAATCCGGCAGCAGGTCGGCACACTTCTCCATGATCATAACGCCGGAGGCATACAGCGCCAGACCCTTCTCGTACTCCTTGGTGTAGTAGTCGTACGGGGTCGAGCCGGGGATGAACAGCAGCGCGGTGTAGGTCGCCGTACCCTCGGTGCGGCTGGTGATGACGCGCAGCGGGTCGGTGTAGTCCATGAACTTGTTCTTGTAGAACTCGTTGTAGTCCTCGTCCTTGACCTCGTTCTTCAGGCGCTTCCAGATGGGCACCATGCTGTTCAGCGTTTCCAGCTCGGTGTAGGTCTCGTACTCGGGCTTGTAGTCATCGCCCGCGTCCTCCGGCTTCGGCTTCTGGCGGGATTTCTCGCGGTACATCGTGATGGGGAAGCGGATGTAGTCGCTGTACTTCTTGACGAGGTTTGCAAGCTCGTAATCCTCGAGGTACTCGCTGTACTTGTCGGTATCGGTGTCGTCCTTCAGCACCAGAATGATCTCGGTGCCGACGTCCTCCTTGTCAGCCTCGGTCAGGGTGTAGCCCTCGACGCCGGTGGACTCCCACTTCCAGGCCGTGTCAGCGCCCTGCGCGCGGGAGATGACGGTGACCTTTTTGGCCACCATGAACGCGGAATAGAAGCCGACGCCGAACTGACCGATGATGTCGATGTTATCGCTCTGGTTCTCGGTCTTGAAGTCAAGGGAGCCGGACCTGGCAATCGTGCCGAGGTTCTTCTCCAGCTCCTCCTTCGTCATGCCGATGCCGTTATCGGTGATGGTCAGCGTGCGGCTGTCCTTGTCGGGCTGGATGTGGATTTTCAGGTCGTCCTTCGTGATGCCGACGGACGTGTCGGTCAGGCTCTTGAAGTAGCGCTTGTCGCAGGCATCCGATGCGTTGGAGATCAGCTCACGCAGGAAGATCTCGCGGTTTGTATAGATAGAATTGATCATCAGGTCAAGCAGCTTTTTGCTCTCGGCCTTAAACTGACGCATAGCCATGGTAGAAAACCTCACTTTATACAAATGAAATTAGCACTCGTTTATTTCAACTGCTAAAGCTAGTCTAGCACTCTTTTTAATAAAGCGCAACCCTTGCGCAGCATTTTAACAAAAAATTTAAATTCAGGGCTTTTCAAACGTGGGAATTTGCGGTATGCTAACAATGTATAAGGTATTCTGTTAAACAGCGCGGCAGGGGCCGGGCATGCCCGGCCCGCGGGCTTGCCCGTGAATGTCTGCCTGCGTACAGCTGCGGGCCGCATATAGGCGGCCCCTACGCCCTGCCGACAAAAAACGATCCCTTACCATAGAAATACCATAGAAAGAAGAATCCATCATGCAAATATACACCCATACTCTCCCCGGCGGCGCACAGCTCATCGGGTATCTGCGCGATAGGACCGTCGAGATGCCTGCCTTCAACACCCGTCCGGCCATTCTCATCCTGCCGGGCGGCGGCTACGCCTGGTGCAGCAGGCGCGAGGCCGACCCCGTTGCCATGCAGTTTCTGCAGGCGGGCTACAACGTCTTTACCCTCTATTACACCTGCCGAAGTGACGAGACCGTGCCTGCGCTGCGTTGGCAGCCACTGATCGACGCTGCCGGGGCGATCCTGCATATCCGCCGCAATGCAGAGCAGTTCGGCACCGACCCGGCGAAAATCGCCATCTGCGGCTTCTCGGCGGGCGGCCATCTGGCGGCGTCTACGGCCATCCTGTGGGACGCCGAGCCTGTGCAGACCGCCCTTGGCATCCACGGCACCGAGGCCCGCCCCGATGCCGTTGTGCTGGGCTATCCGGTCATCACGGCGGGGGAATACCGCCACGACGGCTCCCTTGTCAACCTCTGCGGCGATGACGCCGACCTGCGCGCCACAATGAGCCTGGAAAACCAGGTCCGCGACGGTCTGCCGCCCTTCTTCGTCTGGCATACCGTGGAGGATCCGTCCGTCCCCGTGCAGAACTCTTTGATGCTTGCCGGTGCGCTGACAGCCCATAAGATCCTGCTGGAGCTGCATCTTTTCGCCCACGACGGCCACGGCACAAGCACCTGCACGCGGGAGGTCAACACCCCCAACAAGCACAACAGCGCCTGGGTGGCCCTCTGCACGGACTGGCTGGCCGAAACCTTTGATTTTCACCTGTAACAGGAGATGACAAAGCATGAAAATCATGTTTTACGCGCTGCGCCCTTTTGATGAGCAGCAATACTGCGAGCCCTACAAAGCCCGCTACGGCATCGACTACACCGGCACGCCCGACGTGCCGCGCCCGGATAACCTGCATCTGGCCGAGGGCTGCGACGCCGTCAGCACGAACCCCTGCGAGATACGCCCTGAATATTTGCAGACATGGGCTGAAATGGGCGTCAAATATCTGCCCTGCCGCAGCATCGGCTATGATCATATCCCGCTGGACACCGCCAAAAAGCTGGGTCTGCGCATCAGCCACAGCCATTACCCGCCGGACGGCGTGGCCAACTATACGATCATGCTCATGCTGATGTGTACCCGCCGCATGAACGAAATCATGCTGCGCGCCAATGTGCAGGACTACTCGCTGCCCGGCAAGATGGGCCGCGATATTTCCGGCTGCACGGTGGGCGTCATCGGTACGGGCAAGATCGGCCAGACGGTCATCCGCCACCTGAGCGGCTTCGGCTGCAAGATTTTGGCCTACGACCTCTACCCGAACGACGCGGTCAGGCAGTACGCCGACTACGTCACGCTGGACGAGCTTTACGCGCAAAGTGACATTATCACGCTGCACACGAACGCCACGGCGGAGAACCACCACCTCATCAACGCCGGCGCCCTTGCAAAAATGAGGACGGCGTGCTGCTCGTCAACACGGCGCGGGGCACGCTCATTGACCCCGACGCGCTGATCGCCGGGCTGGAAAGCGGCAAGATCGGCGGCGCGGGCCTCGACGTCATTGAGGATGAGACCGGTATTTACTATTACAACCGTATGGGGCAGGCCATCCCGAACCGCGAACTGAACCTGCTGCGCAGCTATCCCAATGTCATCGTCAGCCCGCACACGGCGTTTTACACCGACGTCAATGTCGCCAGCATGGTGCAGAGCCCGTTTGAGGCGCTGGACGCCTATGCCCATGGCCAGCCCTACGCCGGTGAGGTGCAGCTGTGATGCCAGCCGTTGAGCCGGGCCGCTGCGGCGAACACTGGGACAACTGCCCGCGGGCTGGCGGCACGGGACCTGCTTTGACTTTGCCTGTGCGGGCTGCGGAGACTGCTGCCGCCAGAGGCGCGATCTGGTGCTGTCGGGGTATGACCTCTACCGCATTGCGCGGCGGCTTAGCTTGCCGCCCCGTATCGTGGCGGCGGCGTTCTGCAAAAGCTACCTTGCGCCTGAAAGCTGCCTGCCTGCCCTGCGCCTGACGCCGGACCCCAAAACCGGCAACTGCCGCTTTTTTGAGGGCAGCGCCTGCACCATCCACGCCGCGCGCCCGCTGGCCTGTGCGCTCTACCCGCTGGGGCAGAGCATCGACACGGTGACAGCGCAGACGGAATATTACGTCCAGACGCCGCTTTGCGGTGCACGGGCAGGGGAGGCACGGACGCTGCAGGACTATCTGCAGGATTCCGCCGTGCTGGACCGCGCGGGGGTGGATGCCCGCTGGGCCATCGTCTGCACGCAGCTTTCCCACAGGTTACAGGCCGCGGGCGGCGCGGATAACCCCCGCTTCTCCGCCGCTGTCAGGCGTATGGAGCGTGCCCTCTACTACGACTATGAGCTCGGCGACGACTTCTACCCGCAGTTTTGTCAAAACATAGAAATTTTAATGCCGCTTTTGGACAGGATGCTGTAAAAAACAGCTTTGTAGGGAGCGGTCTTGACCGCTCCGTGCAGCTCTGCGGCAGAAACCAACGCCCTGGAGGGGTCAAGACCCCTCCCTACAAAATTTCCCGTAAATTGTCGGATGCGGGTAAACGGACGGTTTGTAGGGGAGGCATTCATGTCTCCCGTGTACCTTTCCACCGCCGCCAACGCCCCGGGAGAGATAAATCCCTCCCCTACAAAACAACAACAAAAGCGCTGTGACCTTTTTCCAAACAGTCACAGCGCTTTTCCTATATTGCTTTGTAGGGGCCGCACATGTGCGGCCCGCAGCCTGAAGATAACCGCCCATCTGCGGGAAAGCCGCGGGCCGGGCATGCCCGGCCCCTACGTGTAAATCAGCAGATAAAGAATCCGCCTCTGCCGCCGCAGCAGCACCAGCTCAAAATATTGCACACCAATAAATACATCCAGAACGACAGACAGAAAGACCCCGGGCTGCCGCTGGGCTGGGCGTAGGGCTGCTGGTAGCTTGTGTAGCTGCGGCCCGGGCTTTGCAGCTGATCCAGCAGGTTTTGATAAGCGTAGTTGTTCGGCTCCATCGAGACCGCCGTCCGGGCCTCCTCCTGCGCGCGGATGTTGTTGCCAAGCCCCTGATTGGCCAGCGCGGCGTAGTAGTGCCACTGGGCCGTGCGGTTGGCAGTGGGGATGCCGTTCAGCGTGTTCATGGCCTCCTCATAGAAACCGCTGCGGATGTAGTTTGCCGCGGCACGCAGCTCTGGGTCACCGGCAGCGCTGCCGTAGCTCTGCCGCCCGGACGAGCCGCTTGTGCTGTAATACCCAAACCCGAACGGTCCAAAGCCAAACCCGGCCCCGCTGAACGGGTCCTGATACTGCTGGCTGTAGCCGCTCTGGCTGCTGCCATAGCGTTGCCCGCCAGCACTGTAAGACGCCCCGCCGCCCTGCTTGATGCGCATGATCTCGCTGTAAGCGGCCTGTACCTCTTTAAAGTGCTCCTCCGCCGACGGGTCATCGGGGTGCAGGTCGGGGTGGTACTCCTTGCATTTTTGCGGTAGGCTTTTTTAATCGTTTCGTCGTCGGCACTGGGGGTGATGCCCAATACACTGTATGGATCAGTCATGGCGCTTTGCCTCCCTGTGCTTGCGTACCAGCGCGTATTTGCTCCACACGCCGGAATAGATCGTGTTGTACAATAGCTTCCCCTCCGGGGTGTCCTTTAAAATCGGCAGCATCTCAAACTGCTGTGCGCAGCGGCCCATCTGCTGGGTCAAAAGCTCGTGGCAGCGCTGCTCATAGGCGGCGGGCGGCAGCTCGTCCGCCAGCTGCTGCAGGGCGTTGAACTGCCCGCGTCGGCTGTCCTTTTCCAGATCGTCGTAGGCGTCCATCAGGTAGATGAACGCCCCCAGCCCGTTGCCCATGCCGCGCAGCGCCGGGGCCCAGATGTCGTCGCGGCAGGCGAACACCTCGCCCAGCAGTGCGCCAAAGGCGTTGCACAGCGCGTCCAAATCGTGGCTGCCGGCGCTTTCCAGCGTGTTCAGCCTGTCCAACTGTGCGGCCATGGTCTGCAGCTGGCGCGGCCAGCGCTCCCGCAGGGCGGGCAGGCTTGGCGCCAGCTTCTGCGCCTGCGCCAGACTGGCGCGGCGGTGATCGTCCTGCCAGTCATCGAGAAAGTTGTAGTACGCCAGCGCGGCGGTCATGTCGGCGGCGTAGTCCAGCAGCTCGTTGTCCGCGCGGGGGCGTTTTTTCAGTGGGTGGGGCACGCAGCGGCCCTCGGAAAAGGCTGTGGGCGTGTCATACAGTGCTGTCAGCAGAATGGCGACAAACGCCATGTCATAGCTTAATGCTAACTGTCCGGTGCGTCCGTAGCGGCGGCCCAGCGTTCGGCACAGCCCGCAGTAGTAAGCCTGGTAGTGGTCCATCTCGGCGTCTGCCAGACCCTTACGGTAAAGCGTAACATATCCGAACATCGCGCGTCAACTCTTTTTGATGAACTGATGGCCGCACTTCGGGCAGGTGATGCTGATCTTGCCGCGCCCGCGGGGCACGCGCAGCTGCTGGCCGCACTGGGGGCAGCGGTAATAGTGATAGTCCTTGCGCTGCTTGAACCGCACCTGCTGCTTGCCAAACCACGTGGTAACGCGGTTCTGGTAGGAGAGATATTTGAGGTTTTCGCTGTACCGCTTGCGGGTGTTGCGGCTCAAAATGCGGAAATAGCTGTAGACGATGGCCGCCAGCCCCAGCCAGTATAGCACCGGCGACACCCACGCGCCGATGACAATAAGGATAAGCGACGAAATACACAGGAATCCGCCGAACTGGTCGAACCCATATCGGCCCGCCATAAACCGCTGAAACCAGCCTTTCATGTAAAAACCACCTTTTTGCGGCAAAGCCGCATTGTTTTCATCGTACTATTATGGCACACAAATATGGGCAAATCGTGAACAAGCGGGGAATAGAGTTTGAACAAAACGGGTTTAAAGTGAATCAGAGAAATAATCACTGTCAATGCGCTTGATTTGGTACACCTTCTGCACAGACACGCCCAAGCCGCACTCAATCATTAGGGAAGTGAGCTTTTGCCCGTCGACTAGAATAATATGCTGTGCATCGGCGTACTCTTTGGCTCCCTTGGAAAATTTAGCAGTTGTAATGAAAAGTCCTTTTTCCACACGGGGCGGGCCCATCATGGCACCGAAAAATTTTTGAATCTCCGGCTTGCCTATGGTAACATCGGGGTTCCAACGTTTAGCCTGGATGTAAATCAGATTGAAGCCGAGTTTGTCCTCATGTATAACACCGTCAATGCCGTCGTCACCACTGGACTTTGTCTTGAAGCCATCGCCGTAATCCATGGCTTTCATCAAGTCAACGACCAGTTGCTCAAAAAATACAGGCGTCTGCTGCATGATTTCGGCAAGCAGGTCATCAGCCAGAGTATCATTGATTGTTTTGTGAAGGGCATCCATCTGCTCTTCGGGAGTTTGCGTATCAGATGGTGTGATGCTTGCAGTGTCGTTTGCGGTATCTACATCGTCAGTCCTGTTTACGAACGCAGCGAAAGATGGATAATTGCTCTCCAAAAATTCGTTTGTGATGGCGACGCCACTGTGAAGAAGTGTGCTCCCGGCTGTAGTGATGATGTAGGTGCCTCGTTTGGGTGAATCTACAAGTCCGGCCTTTTTTAGATAGGTCTTTGCCCAATTCAAGCGATTGGCAAACGTAGTCTGCCGCTGGCTCGGCAGCTGCTCAGCTAAATCTTCCGGGGAAAGCTGAAGAATATTTGCTACAGTAGAGGCAACTTCTTTAGCAGTATGAATTTTTCCATCGCTGATTGCGGTAAGGAAGGGGTCATATAGTTCGTTGTACTTAGGTATCGCCATTATACATCTCCACTTCTTTTATCCGTGCACCATCTTCACCACGCACTCCACATGCTTCGTCCTCGGAAACAGATCCACCGGCTGGACCTCCACGGCTTTATATCCGTGCTCGGTCAGCCACTTGGCATCCCTTGCCGCTGTTGCGGCGTTGCAGCTGACCATAACCACGGTCCGCGGGGCCATATCGGCAATGGCGGTCAGGGTCGCCTCGTCGCAGCCCTTGCGGGGCGGGTCTACGACGATCACGTCGGGACGCGCACCCTCGGCGGCGAGCTGAGCGGCAGCGGCACCGGCATCCTGACAGCGGAAGTCCGCTCTGTCCGCGTCCAGTCCCAGCCGCGCGGCGGTCTCCTTCGCGCCCTCGACAGCCTGCGGCACGACCTCAACGCCGACTAAGCGCTTGCAGTCCGCCAGCATCGAAAGCCCGATTGTGCCCATGCCGCAGTACAGGTCCAGCAAAAAATCGTCCGGCTTCAGCCCGGCGTACTCCCGCGCCTTGGCGTAGAGCACCTCGGCGGCGGGAGTGTTGACCTGGTAAAATTCATGCACACCCATCCGCAGCGGCACACCGGCCAGCGTGTCCTCAATGACGCCGGGGCCCAGCACGGTGCGGGTCCTGCGGCCCAAAATCACGTTCGTCCGCTCACTGTTGCGGTTGACCAAAATTGTCGTTAAGGCAAACTCTTTTTGCAGTGTGGCGCAAATTTCCGCCTCGTTCGGCAGGCCGTTGCCGTTTACCACAAAGCACAAAAGCCGCTGCCCGCTGTGCCAGCCCTGACGCATGTACAAATGGCGCACGCGGCCCGTGTGGGTCTCCTCGCTGTAGGCGGTGATGCCGTTTTCCTCCAGCAGCGCACAGGCGCGGGCGGCCAGCTCGTTCATCCACGCGGGCTGCAACTTGCAGTCGGTGCAGGCCACAATGCGGTGGCTGCGCCCGGCAAAAAAGCCGGTCACAATATGCCCGTTCTCGTCGGTGCCCACGGGCAGCTGGACCTTGTTGCGGTAGCGGTCCGTGTCGGGTGCGCCCAGCACGTCCTGCACCGGTACGTCCAGCTTGCCCAGCCGCGCAAAGGCGTCCCGTACAAACTGGGTCTTGGCGGCGCACTCGGCCTTATAGCTGATATGCCGCAGTCCGCAGCCGCCGCAGGGGCCGGCCACCGGGCAGTCCTGCCTGACGCGGCCCGGCCCGGCGGTCAGCAGCTTCTCCACGCGGCCAAAGGCATAGGTTTTCATCGGTTTGACAATACGCACCTCGGCCACATCGCCGGGGGCGGTCAGCGGCACAAAAACGGCCTGACCGTCCTTGTGGGCCACGCCGTTTCCGTCATTGGAGAGCGCTTCAATCTCCAGAGTAATGATCTGATTTTTCGTAAAAGGCATGTCTGCTCCTTATAAATAGTGCGGGAAATGTTACGGGTTGATGGCCTGCGGTGCGGCAGGGCCTTCCTTCTCCAGCGTGGCCAGGTACTTGCTCGGCGGCACGCCCTTGACCTTTTTGAACACGCGGGAAAAATAGAACTGGTCAAAAAAGCCCACAGATACGGCAATTTCCGCAATCGACAGGCTGGAATTCTTTAGCAGGCTGCACGCCTCGCTGATGCGGTAGCTTGTCAGGTAGTCAATGGGGCTTTGCCCGACGTTCGACATGAACACGCGGTACAGGTGGCTGCGGCTGACGCCGACGGCCTTGGCAATATCGTCCACCGAAATATCATGCGAGTAGTTGAACTGGATATACTTGATGGCGGCCAGCACGTACTGGCTGCTGGACGAGCCCACGTTGGGCATCGCCTCGCGGGCCTCCTTCATCAGGTGCGCCATAAAGATATACAGATAGCCCGTCATCAGGGCCTCGCACTGCGGCTCCGGCCCGCGGGAGAGGTAGATGTTGTACAGCGCCTCCCGCACGGTCTGCGGGTCCTTGCAGTGGTGTACGGGGTGCGCGTCGGAGAACGGGGTCTGCTGCACCAGCTTGTTGGCACACGCGCCGTTGAAGCCGACCCAGTAGTACTCCCACGGGTCGGTCTCGTCGGCGGCGTAGGTGATGAGCTGGTTCGGCTTGGCCAGGAACAGATCGCCCTCCTGCAGCGTGTGCGAGGCCCCGTTGACCTGATACACACCCTTGCCCGCCACCACCAGATGGATCAGGTAGTGGTCGCGCACGCGGGCCCCAGGTATGGCCCGGCTGGCAGTATTCATGCCCGCAGTTAAAAATCGAGAGCTCAACGTTGTCGGTGTAGCTCTGCTTGTAGGATTGCTTCATCTCATTGATGGCCATGGCGGCACCTCGTTCGTGTGATATTTTCATTATACCAAGCTATTCATCAAAAGTCCATAAAAGAGGCGGAAAAAATGTTTGCTTTTTTTGCAGGATTTGCTATACTGAAAGCAAGAAACCCGCAGAGAGCCGCTCCTTTGGCTGTCTGCCTAAAAACATAAGGCTCAATTTGTGCATATCCACGAAAAGAGCCGCCCGACAGGAAAGGTGAGTGGAATCATGGCAAATACCATAGAACTCAAACAGCAGATCGCACAGGGCGAATACGACGCCGCCTTTGCCAAGCTGTACGGTGTAGACGCCGTGCAGGAGCAGCGCAAGCGCTATACCGACCTGATCGACGAATTTGAAAAGAAATACGGCACCAACCGCACGGTGCGCCTCTATTCCGCCCCGGGCCGCACCGAGATCGGCGGCAACCACACCGACCACAACAACGGCGTGGTGCTGGCAGGCTCTGTCAACCTGGATATGGTGGCCGTCGTCTCCCCGAATGAGGAAAATGTCATCCGCGTCAAGTCCCTGGGCTTTGACAAAATTGACGATGTTGATGTCACCAACCTCGTCCCGCAGCCGCGCGAGGCCGAGCACTCCGCGTCCCTGATCCGCGGCGTCGCCAAGGGCATCGTGGATGCGGGCGGCAAGGTGGGCGGCTTTGACTGCTACACCACCAGCAACGTGCTGCGCGGCTCCGGTCTGTCCAGCTCCGCAGCCTTTGAGGTCTGCATCGGTGCCATCCTGCGCGGCGAGTACAACAACAATGACATGGAGAAGTTCAACCAGGTCAAGATCGCCCAAATCGGCCAGTATGCCGAGAATGTGTTCTTCGGCAAGCCCTGCGGTCTGATGGACCAGACCGCCTGCGCCGTCGGCGGCGTTATCACCATCGACTTCAAGGACCCGGCCCACCCGGTGGTCGGCCAGACCGCCATCGACCTGGCGAAGCACGGCTTTGTCATGTGCCATCAGCGATACGAAGGGCAGCCACGCCGACCTGACCGACGACTATGCCGCCATCCGCCATGAGATGGAGAGTGTGGCAGAGCAGTTCGGCAAAAAGGTCCTGCGCGAGGTCGATGAGGACGAGTTCTACAAGGCTCTGCCCAAGCTGCGCAAGGGCCGTCGGGGGACCGCGCCGTCGTGCGTGCGATGCACTTCTACAACGACTGCCGCGCGCCGCCCAGCTCTGCGACGCCGTGCGCGAGGACGATTTTGAAACGTTCCTGCGCCTGATTATCGAGGGCGGTCACTCCAGCTTTGAGTTCAACCAGAACGCCTACAGCATCAAGAACCCGAAGGAGCAGGGCGTGCCTGTGGCCCTGGCCCTGAGTCAGCGCGTACTGAATGGCCACGGCGCGTGGCGTCTGCAGGGCGGCGGCTTTGCCGGCACCATTCAGGCGTTTGTGCCCGTTGACCTGCTGGACGCCTACAAGGCCGCCATCGACGGCTGCTTCGGCGAAGGCAGCTGCCACGTCCTGAACATCCGCAACTACGGTGCCGTGCCCGTGACGCCGGATATGTGAGCGTATAAAAGAGTGTAATAAGCCGCAGCTGTGCAGAAACGCATAGCTGCGGCTTTTGTGCTTTTAATATCATCGTGCGGTAGGGGCCGCCGAAAAGGCGTCTTGTAGGGGCGAGCATTGCTCGCCCGTGCCCGTTTTTCTTGCGAGAAATTTTCCGGGAAATACGTTGCTGCGTAAAGCTTGCGGGCGAGCAATGCTCGCCCCTACAAACCGGCAGAATAAACAGGCAACCGTTCCGCGTCCACCTTCCGCCACCGCAAGCACCCCGGTCGGATAAGGAAGTCGCCTCTACGCCGCAGAGGTCGGCGTCCCTGACGACCCGTGGCCGTTTCCGTCGCAGCAAGCGCCCATGGGATGTATATATACGCCCCACAGCCCGTAGGGGCGGATTCCATATCCGCCCGGGCACCATCCGCAACCGCAGACCTCAGGGGAGGAATAAATCCCTCCTCTGAACTGCAGCCTCATTTCCCGTTCCTCTCCCAGATCAGTGCCAGCCCCTTGAACAGCAAATCAGCGTCATAGATGATCTTCCGCTTGCAGCAGGGCATAATGTACGGCGCTAACCCGCCGGTGGCGACCACGGTCAGCGGCTGGCCCAGCTCGGCCTCGACGCGGTCCGCTAACCCGTCCAGCATGGCGGCGGTGCCGAACATGGCCCCGTTGTTCAGCGCGGCGACGGTGTTCGCGCCAATCAAATGCTCCGGCGGCTCGGGCGCGATGGGCGGCAGCTGCGCCGTGCCCGCGCTGATGGCCCGCAGGCTCGTCTGCACGCCGGGCACGATGAACCCGCCCAGAAACACTTTTTGTCCGATATAACGTTGTATGTCGTCGCCGTACCCAGATCCACGGTCATACAGGGCAGGGGATAGTGCTCCGCTGCCGCAGCGGCATCGGCGATGCGGTCCCGGCCCACCTTGGCGGGCTCGTCCACGGCGAAGGTCAGCCCGGTGTCCAGCGTGTAATTCACGACCAGCACCTCGCGCCCGGTCAGCCGCTTGCAGGCGGCGGCCAGCACGCCGGTCAGCCGCGGCACGACGCTGCACACAATAACGCCCTCACAGACGGTGGGGTCCACAGGCAGGCGCCGCAGCAGAAATTTCATCTCGGCGGCGTATTCGTCCTCGGTGCAGCGGAGGCGGGTGACCATGCGGGTCGTGAACGCAATGGTGCGGTGGTCCGCCCCGTCCAGCCCGCCAACTGCAGATGTTGGAGTTGCCGATGTCAACTGCTAAAAACCATAATCTAATCCTTTTAT
>ENA-OQDA01000265-OQDA01000265.1-human-gut-metagenome-genome-assembly--contig:-NODE-265-length-22358-cov-2.571274_pt1 | contig 22358 bp, 26 predicted proteins | sample MGYA00242771_ERZ504603 | MGnify/ENA primary metagenome ERZ504603 (study PRJEB26092, sample SAMD00036328) | human gut metagenome | host: Homo sapiens | study: EMG produced TPA metagenomics assembly of...
CAGGAAACGACGAACGCGCCCGTACTGCTCCACCATTTCTTCATGAAAATTATCGTCTGAGGGCCGGGCAATTTCACGGACAAGCGTGATGATTTCAGCCAGCTTTTGCCTTGGGATGTAGCTGAACACCTCAGCACGAATCGATTCGTCCGGTGTTTCTTCTTTCAGCAGGTACGAACATGCGCTGGCGAGCGCCAATGCAGATTTATCCAGATCCTTCAGCGAGCGGAGCCGTTTTTTCTGCCCAATCTTTCTGGCGTCACGGATGATAACGGCCAGCATGGCGTCCAGAACGTCCAATGCATCATCCAGCGCCAGCGTTTCCCATGCAAGGACAAAGGCAACCAGAACCGCCATCCTTTTCTGCGGTGACATCCTGGCAATATTGAACACCGAAGTCATACCAGCATAACGTGCGAGATTTTTCAGGCGCACAGCCGGGAGTGTACTCAGGTTTTCAGCATGCAGGCCAAAATCGTTCAGAGTTTTCCAGCGTTCAATTGCTTCATTAAACGCCGGACCACTGATGGTCACAGGGCCCTTTTTCAGTGATTCCAGTAAAGACAGGCGGCTGCAATCAGTTGGCCCCAGCAGCATCTCCAGCTGTGAACGCTGTTCGGCTGACGGTATCAGTGCCAGTTTGTTCCACAGGCGCAACGTCGCCTTTTCCCTTACCTCTGAAATCAACCGGGTCAGCGTAGTGGCTCCGGGGAGAATAATACGATGTTGCATAAGCCACCCTGTCGCCAGATCGAAAAGCAGGCCAGGACGTTCGTTGCTTATCCAGCTCCGGGTATATAAAAGACGGGTAAGGCGAAATGTCCAGGGCCAGGCAAATTCACGATACTGATAGTGCTGACGTATCAGCGCTGCATGCTCACGGCGGGTATTTTCCCTCTGACCGTATTCTGCAAGAACGGTGATATCACGAATCCCGAGCTGTCTGGCGGTAAAATGCCGGACGCCGGAAGGAATATGATTCATATCGGTGAGGAAGGTGCCCAGAAAACGGACACATCCAATTTGCAGGGCAATGCCCAGACGGTTGTGATCACCTCTGCTTTTTCCGATAAATTCCTTGTCTGCTTCATCAAGGTGAAAATATCGTGCCAGCTGAAGCTCATCCGGTTCACCGGTGAATCTGCCATAGCTTTCAGTCTGCTCAGTGGTCAGAAAGTCAACGGGCATATCGGCCTCCCTGCCTGACGGGCATTTAGTAACATTTTTCCAACCGTACGAAATGTTATAAATTATCGGACATCGTAAAACTGTTACATTAATATGTCTATTAAATCGTAAATTTGTAATAATAGACATGAGTTGTCCGATATTCGATTTAAGGTACATTTTTATGCGACTTTTTGGTTACGCTCGGGTCTCAACCAGTCAGCAGTCTCTTGATCTTCAGGTCAGAGCACTCAAAGACGCAGGTGTGAAAGCAAACCGTATATTTACCGATAAGGCATCCGGCAGTTCAACAGACCGGGAAGGGCTGGATTTGCTGAGGATGAAGGTGGAGGAAGGTGATGTCATTCTGGTTAAGAAGCTCGACCGTCTTGGCCGCGACACTGCCGATATGATCCAACTGATAAAGGAATTTGACGCTCAGGGCGTGGCAGTCCGGTTCATTGATGACGGGATCAGTACCGACGGTGATATGGGGCAAATGGTGGTCACCATCCTGTCGGCTGTGGCACAGGCTGAACGCCGGAGGATCCTAGAACGCACGAATGAGGGCCGACAGGAAGCAAAGCTGAAAGGAATCAAATTTGGCCGCAGGCGTACCGTGGACAGGAACGTCGTGCTGACGCTTCATCAGAAGGGCACTGGTGCAACGGAAATTGCTCATCAGCTCAGTATTGCCCGCTCCACGGTTTATAAAATTCTTGAAGACGAAAGGGCCTCGTGATACGCCTATTTTTATAGGTTAATGTCATGATAATAATGGTTTCTTAGACGTCAGGTGGCACTTTTCGGGGAAATGTGCGCGGAACCCCTATTTGTTTATTTTTCTAAATACATTCAAATATGTATCCGCTCATGAGACAATAACCCTGGTAAATGCTTCAATAATATTGAAAAAGGAAGAGTATGAGTATTCAACATTTTCGTGTCGCCCTTATTCCCTTTTTTGCGGCATTTTGCCTTCCTGTTTTTGCTCACCCAGAAACGCTGGTGAAAGTAAAAGATGCTGAAGATCAGTTGGGTGCACGAGTGGGTTACATCGAACTGGATCTCAACAGCGGTAAGATCCTTGAGAGTTTTCGCCCCGAAGAACGTTTTCCAATGATGAGCACTTTTAAAGTTCTGCTATGTGGTGCGGTATTATCCCGTGTTGACGCCCGGGCAAGAGCAACTCGGTCGCCGCATACACTATTCTCAGAATGACTTGGTTGAGTACTCACCAGTCACAGAAAAGCATCTTACGGATGGCATGACAGTAAGAGAATTATGCAGTGCTGCCATAACCATGAGTGATAACACTGCTGCCAACTTACTTCTGACAACGATCGGAGGACCGAAGGAGCTAACCGCTTTTTTGCACAACATGGGGGATCATGTAACTCGCCTTGATCGTTGGGAACCGGAGCTGAATGAAGCCATACCAAACGACGAGCGTGACACCACGATGCCTGCAGCAATGGCAACAACGTTGCGCAAACTATTAACTGGCGAACTACTTACTCTAGCTTCCCGGCAACAATTAATAGACTGGATGGAGGCGGATAAAGTTGCAGGACCACTTCTGCGCTCGGCCCTTCCGGCTGGCTGGTTTATTGCTGATAAATCTGGAGCCGGTGAGCGTGGGTCTCGCGGTATCATTGCAGCACTGGGGCCAGATGGTAAGCCCTCCCGTATCGTAGTTATCTACACGACGGGGAGTCAGGCAACTATGGATGAACGAAATAGACAGATCGCTGAGATAGGTGCCTCACTGATTAAGCATTGGTAACTGTCAGACCAAGTTTACTCATATATACTTTAGATTGATTTAAAACTTCATTTTTAATTTAAAAGGATCTAGGTGAAGATCCTTTTTGATAATCTCATGACCAAAATTCCCTTAACGTGAGTTTTCGTTCCACTGAGCGTCAGACCCCTTACCAGGCGCATTTCGCCCAGGGGATCACCATAATAAAATGCTGAGGCCTGGCCTTTGCGTAGTGCACGCATCACCTCAATACCTTTGATGGTGGCGTAAGCCGTCTTCATGGATTTAAATCCCAGCGTGGCGCCGATTATCCGTTTCAGTTTGCCATGATCGCATTCAATCACGTTGTTCCGGTACTTAATCTGTCGGTGTTCAACGTCAGACGGGCACCGGCCTTCGCGTTTGAGCAGAGCAAGCGCGCGACCATAGGCGGGCGCTTTATCCGTGTTGATGAATCGCGGGATCTGCCACTTCTTCACGTTGTTGAGGATTTTACCCAGAAACCGGTATGCAGCTTTGCTGTTACGACGGGAGGAGAGATAAAAATCGACAGTGCGGCCCCGGCTGTCGACGGCCCGGTACAGATACGCCCAGCGGCCATTGACCTTCACGTAGGTTTCATCCATGTGCCACGGGCAAAGATCGGAAGGGTTACGCCAGTACCAGCGCAGCCGTTTTTCCATTTCAGGCGCATAACGCTGAACCCAGCGGTAAATCGTGGAGTGATCGACATTCACTCCGCGTTCAGCCAGCATCTCCTGCAGCTCACGGTAACTGATGCCGTATTTGCAGTACCAGCGTACGGCCCACAGAATGATGTCACGCTGAAAATGCCGGCCTTTGAATGGGTTCATGTGCAGCTCCATCAGCAAAAGGGGATGATAAGTTTATCACCACCGACTATTTGCAACAGTGCCCTATTTTTTTATAAAAGAGTAGACAAAAGAGGTTCGCGATATTAATCTACCAACTAGATGATTGGTACTGATTACACCAGCTATACCTTTTATCAAGAAATTACAGGAGCCATTATGTCTACTACCGTTAAACCTTCTGCAGACGCAGCTGCGATCCACAATACCCGTGAAGCAGTTCGCAGCCAGCCTGGCCTGGGTAACCTGACTTTCCAGATGAAAGCCCGTTCCAGCGGCGGATTAACCGTTCGCACAGAGACCGGCGCCACAATCCAGAACGGCGTTATCGATACCAGCCGTGTGGGGAAATTTTCTAATATCGGTGATGAACCCGCAGGTTTACTCGGCACCGATACCGGCATGAGCCCGACTGAATACATCATGCAGGCGCTGGCTGGCTGTTATACCGCCACCCTTACCATGATGGCTGCTGAAAAAGGGATCGACCTGGACGGTATCGAGCTGGATCTTAATTTCGATATCAACCTCAACGGCTTCCTTGGGCTGGACAGCAACGTGCGTAAAGGTGCGAAATCTATTCGCGTCGATGTTCACCTTACGAGCAAGACCGCCAGTCGCGAGGAGTTAGAAGCGCTGGTCAGCGAAATGCAAAAGAATTCGCCAATCCACGATACTCTGGCTAATCCGGTTGAAATGATTACACGCCTGGCGTGATGTCAGAGATGTAATGCTGCCATTCAGAATGCAGGATGGCAGTGACGTTCAGTTCTGCACGATACTGAGTCAGTGATACAACTTGCTACGGAAAAATAGCAACAATATAATCTATCAACTAGTAGATTATATGGAGTAATTATGACAACCATGACACGGGAACGGCTGCTCAGCGAAGCAGAACACCTGATGCGCGAAAAAGGGTATTCAGCATTCAGCTATGCTGATTTATCAAAAATAGTGGGTATCACCAAGGCCAGTATTCATCACCATTTCCCGACCAAAGATATTCTGGGTGAGCAGGTGGTAATACAGGCGTTCTCTGATACACAACGCGTATTTGAGCAGATAGAGGCGACTGAGAAAAGCGCGGAGAGAAGAATTGCGGCTTACATCGATATCTTCGCGCAAAGCCATAAAGCTTCGCTACTGCCACTGTGTTGTGCGTTGTCAGCAGAGACCGCCAATCTGCCTCAGGCAATTACTGTACAGACATCACTTTATTTCGATATGCAAATCGAGTGGCTCACAAAAGTCGTCAGGGCGGGCATGGAGTCAGGTGAGTTTTCATCCCATGCCGAACCATCAGATATTGCTTTGATGATCATTAATGTCTGTGAAGGCTCAAGCGTAGTGGCGCATGCAACGGCCAGACCCGAAGTCTTCGCCAACAGCCTTAAGTATATAAAACTGCTTCTTAATACCCCTCATTCAGGAGAATGACACTATGCTGGACTGGAACAACTATCGCTCAGAGTTAATGCAACGTTTAGGCGAGTTGGGCAAACTGACCCCCGAGACCATGAAAGGCGTGGTTGCCCTGGGCAACGCAGGTAACAAAACTGACCTTTTGGGCGCAAAAGTGCGTGAACTCATTGCCCTGGCGTGCGCAGTCACAACCCGCTGCGACGGCTGTATTGCTTTTCACGCCGACGCAGCTGTGAAAGCCGGTGCAACCGACGCTGAAATTGCTGAAGCGCTGGGCGTGGCGATTAACCTCAACGCTGGCGCGGCGGTCATTTATTCAGCCCGCACTCTGGATGCCGTCGGTCAGGCACGCGGTTAAGCATTAATAAATTCCACGTTAAAAGGGCATTACTGCCCTTTTTTTATGTCCGCAATAGCCTGAGCATATACCGATGCAGGTTTCACACCCGGTATGCGTTTAACTAATTGCCCTTCATGAAATATCAGCACAGACGGCAGCCCCCAGATCTCGTATTTGGTTGTCAGCACCGGCGCCTGATCTACATTGACTTTCCCCACCTGAATATCTCTATCGAGCCGGTCTGCAAACTGACTGAACATTTCTTCGCTGGCCTGACAGGGCGGACACCAGGGTGCAGAGAAACGTACCACCGATATTCCTTTGTACTGCTCTATCTGGCGGAAATTATCTTCGTTATAAGCTGTTAATGTACGCATGGTGATGACCTCGCAAAATGAGTGACAATTCAGAAATGGCTGCGTTATGACAAAAAATAACGACACACCCATTGACCTACCTACTAGATGGTTGGTATATTGCCACCCATCAGATGTTTATGCAACTCCAGTGCGCGACGTCCAGTCGATGATACTGCCGGGCTGTGCAAATCCCTGCCGGGATACTCCTTTTTGTTTCTGTGAGGTATACGATGAGTAAGCTTTTCACCCCCTACAATCTGTCTGGCCTGGCGTTAAAAAACCGTGTAGTCATGGCACCGATGACCCGCACCCGCACCATGAATGACGTGCCGGATGAGGTCGTGGCTTTGTACTATGCACAGCGTGCTTCTGCTGGCCTGCTCATCACCGAAGGGATGCCGGTTTCAGAAGAAGGCCGGGGTTACCTTTATACCCCTGGTATCTACAACGACGAACACGTCCAGGGCTGGCGTAAGGTGACACAAGCGGTTCACGCCAAAGGTGGCCGTATTTTCGCGCAGCTCTGGCACGTCGGCCGTATGTCTCACGTCTCTCTTCAGCCAGGCCACATAGCGCCGGTTTCAGCGGGCACCGTTCAGGCGGTCAATACCACCGTTTTTGCGCTGACCGAATCCGGAGAACCTGGCCCGGTTGTACCAAGCCAGCCACGCGCGCTGGAAACGCATGAAGTTAAACGCATCACTGCAGACTTCGTGCACTCCGCACGCCTGGCGATGGAAGCCGGCTTTGACGGCGTGGAAATCATGGCGGCAAACGGATTCATCTTTGACCAGTTCCTCAGTAGCGAACTGAACACCCGCACCGACGAATACGGCGGCTCGGTGGAAAATCGTCAGCGTTTCCTGCTGGAGACCATTGACGCCGTGGCGGAAGCCGTGGGTAACAGCCACGTTGCCGTGCGCCTGTCACCGTTCGGCCGCATTTATGACCTCGCGCCGTATGAAGGTGAAGAGCAAACCTGGTCAGCCATCACCGACGCGCTCGGTCAGCGGGAACTGGCCTACGTACACCTTTACTATCAGCCGGTGTACACCAAAGCGCCACTTCCGGAAGGCTTCCGCCGCCGTTTTCGCAACACGTTTAAAGGCACCATCATCGCTGCCGGCGGTTTTACCCGTGATATCGCAGAGCAGGCTCTGGAAGATGATGAGCTGGATCTGGTGGCATTTGGTGTGCCCTACATCGCTAACCCGGATCTGGTTGAAAGAATGCAAAACGGCTGGCCACTGGCAGAAAGTGACCGCGCCACCTACTACGGCGTCAGTGGTTCCCCGGAAAAAGGCTATACCGATTACCCGGTCTGGCAGGCGCAATAAATCCCATACGGTCGCGGTTCTCTGATAAGTGAGATCCGACCGCCCAACGTCTTTGAGGAATCATTATGCAAACGCTGAAACCCACCCTTACCATCGATATCTGGTCAGATTTGGTCTGCCCGTGGTGCTGGATTGCTAAAAAAAGATTTGAACAGGGTCTGAATCGCTTTGAATTTCGCGACCAGGTGGTGATCCGCCATCACAGCTACCGTCTGGCCGGTGGTACTCCCGCGATGCCTTTTAAGGATGCCATCGTTAAAAAGCTGGGCAGTCAGCATTCAGCGGAGCTGATGATGAATCAGGTGGGCACCGCCGGTAAATCTGAAGGTCTGATCTACAACTTCGACGGCATGATGTTTGGTGATACAGAAGATGCACACACCCTGCTGGTTGCCGCGCGTAAGGCCGGAATTGCGGACGCGGTGGAAGAACGTTTTTATCATGGCAGTATCACCGAAGGTCGCTCTCTCTTTGACCGTCAGCAGCTCGTTGCCATGGCCGTAGAAGCCGGTATGCCGAAAGCTGACGCTGAAGCCGCCCTGGAAAATGACGATTTTCGCGCCACCGTTTCCGACGATGAAGCCCACGCACAGTCTATTGGCCTCAGCGGCGTTCCGGTTTTTGTGATGAACGAAAAATATGCCATCAGCGGGGCTCAGGCAGCAGATAACTTTTTGAATGCCCTGCGTCAGGTCTGGGATGAACAGCAAACCGAATTTTCAGCCACTGCGGGTCAGACCTGCGGAACGGATGGCTGCAGTATTTAATCCGTCAACCGCCGGCAGTTTCACGCTGCCGGCAACGTCTTACCCACCAGTAATGGAGTCAGAAAATGAACACTTTTTTCAAAGGTAAAAAACTGCTCGTCGTCGGCGGTACCAGCGGCATGGGCCTGGCCGTGGCACGCATGGTACTGGAAGCGGGCGGCAGTGTCGTGCTGACCGGGAATAAAAAAGACAAAGCCGAAGCGGTGCAAAAAGAACTGAGCCCTCTGGGACCGGTTGCGGTCATCGCGGCGAACCTGATGACCGAAGAAGGTATGGAAACTATCCGTCAGGAAATTAATGCTCACCATCGCGATATCAGCCTGATGGTGAATGCCGCCGGTATCTTCATGCCCAAAGGATTTACCGAGCACAGCTTTGCCGATTATGACATGTATCTTTCGCTGAACCGAGCCACGTTCTTTATTACACAGGATGTCGTGAAGAACATGCTCGCCGCGAAGCTCGAAGGGTCTATCGTCAACGTCGGTTCGATTGGTGCTCAGGCTGCACTGGGTGACTCGCCGGCCTCGGCCTATTCAATGGCAAAAGCGGGTCTGCATGCCCTGACGCGTAATCTGGCGATTGAGCTGGCCAGCGCGGGTATTCGTGTCAACGCGGTGTCTCCCGGGATTGTTCATACGCCGATATACGAAGGCTTCATGGACAAAGCGGATATCGCAGATGCTATGAAGTCGCTGAACGATTTCCACCCGCTGGGACGCGTCGGAACTGCCGAAGATGTGGCAAACACTATTCTCTTCCTGTTGTCTGACAAAACCTCATGGGTGACGGGCGCTATCTGGGATGTCGATGCGGGCATCATGGCGGTCAGACGATAACCCAGTGACGCTGGCATAAGCCGCCCCTTAAGGGCGGCATCTTTTTTGTCGCCAGACATGTCATCAGCAGGCTTCACTAAGAATATTCACGACCTGTTCATCCGTGCCTTTTGTGTTCCCGGCACAGGGTGTTATGCCGGGTTCTGACGACATCCTGACAGGACAAAACGGCCAGAGAGAAAGGGGTTATACACGATGAGGAGCCGGTAACGGAGAGTGATTCCCCTTTAAATAATCCGTGGATCACCATCGCAAACTGTACGGCACCAAAAAGTAACAGCGCACCTGCCCCGGTATCGAGATGGATATAGGCGACAGAGAAGAGCACTGCGTACACCATGAGGTAAAATCCGCTCAGCGGACGCCACAGCGATAATGTAGTTTTTGCGTGATAAAACAAGAAAGGTGACAGGACGAGTGCACCACTGGCCAGCCTGAGGCTGCTGAATGAAAGGGGATCAATGTGGCCTCCCTGCAGGGCCAGACGGCACAGAATAGAGTTTGCAGCAAACGCCAGCATTGCCAGGGATATTTTAAGAATGAGCGCGCAATTGGCCATTCAGTGAGACCTCATAAAATTCTTGTAAGCTACCATCTAGTTGGTAGCATAGCGTAAGTGATCACCGAACAGGAAGCAATAATCAGCTTTCAAACTGGAAGGTGAGGACAGGCATTCGGAATGAATTCTGTTTCACATCCCCAGTAGAGGAAGGAAAACGCGTAATGCCAGATGCAGAGCAGAAGATTATTTTTCCCTGCGATCAAACATATGAAATCAGTTTAAGACCTGGAATATCCTATGAAAAAACTAAAATTTACGTTCAAAAATGCGGCTGGTGAAGAACTGGCCGGATTGCTTGAACTTCCTGAAAATCCTAAAGCGTTTGCGCTGTTAGCTCATTGTTTTACGTGTGGCAAAGACCTCAAAGGCGCGGCGCGTATTGCGCGGAAACTGACAGAGAATGCTATCGCCGTTCTCCGGTTTGATTTTACTGGTCTGGGAAACAGCGAAGGGGATTTTTCCAACACCAACTTCTCATCCAATATTTCGGACCTGCTTTGCGCGGTAGATTATCTCCGCCGACAGTACGAAGCGCCTTCTTTGCTCATCGGCCATAGCCTGGGGGGATCGGCCATTCTGTCTATTGCCGGCGAAGTTCCTGAGGCAAAGGCCGTTGTCACCATAGGATCACCCGGAGAACTGACACACGTAAAACGTCTTTTTAAGGATGATGTTGAAAACATTAACCAGCATGGAGCCTATCCCGTTGAGCTGGCCGGGCGGGTATTTACCTTAAAGAAACAGATGCTGGACAATATTCAGGAACACAAAATCGCTCATAAGGTGTTCGCCATGAACAAGCCTCTGCTTATTTTTCATGCGACTGAAGATGATACTGTGTTAATTGAGCAGGCCGAAAAAATATTCAAAGCAGCAAAGCATCCCAAGAGTTTCATTTCGTTGGGTAAGGCGGATCACCTTCTGACTCATGCTCAGGATGCTGAATACGTTGCCGATATCATTATATCGTGGGGCGAATGTTACCTATAAACAGAGTAAATGCGTTCAAACTCGTAGCGCAGAGGGCGATTTTCTGCAGAGATCGGACGCTGTTTATGCTGGACTGATTTTGCGATAAAGGCTTAGGCCGATGCATACAGGCGGGGCTGAATAAGGGTGAGGCCCTTGGGCGAGCATCCTTCATGCACCGGCTGAATGAAATCAGGGATCTGGGGGTGGGAGGATCAGTGTTACCACGCCACCGGCGCTGACACTACATACGGCGGCGATAACACTCTGGAATACGGTTTATATAGAAAGAACCATTGAGCCGCTTAAGCAAAAAGGAGTCCCTGTTAATGAACTGCTGGTTTCTCATCCTTCTCCACTGCTGTACAAAATATAGTCTTAGCGTGGGATAATTAATGAGATGGTCACTCCCTCCTTCCCGGTACTATGCTGAGGACAGGCTTTCATTCGGAGAACTATCATGGAAAACATTGCGCTCATTGGTATCGATCTGGGTAAAAACTCTTTCCATATTCATTGCCAGGATCGTCGCGGGAAGGCTGTTTACCGTAAAAAATTTACCCGGCCAAAGTTGATCGAATTTTTGGCGACATGCCCCGCTACAACCATCGCAATGGAAGCCTGTGGCGGTTCTCACTTTATGGCACGCAAGTTGGAAGAGTTGGGGCATTCCCCAAAGCTGATATCACCACAATTTGTCCGCCCGTTCGTTAAAAGCAATAAAAACGACTTTGTCGACGCCGAAGCTATTTGTGAAGCTGCATCGCGTCCGTCTATGCGTTTTGTGCAGCCCAGAACGGAATCTCAGCAGGCAATGCGGGCTCTGCATCGTGTCCGTGAATCCCTGGTTCAGGATAAGGTAAAAACAACCAATCAAATGCATGCTTTTCTGCTGGAATTTGGCATTAGCGTTCCCCGAGGAGCTGCCGTTATTAGCCGACTGAGTACCATTCTTGAGGATAATAGTTTGCCTCTTTACCTCAGCCAGTTATTGCTGAAATTACAACAGCATTATCACTATCTTGTTGAGCAGATTAAAGATTTGGAATCCCAGTTGAAACGAAAGTTGGACGAAGATGAGGTTGGACAGCGCTTGCTGAGCATTCCCTGCGTCGGAACACTGACAGCGAGTACTATTTCAACTGAGATTGGCGACGGGAAGCAGTACGCCAGCAGCCGTGACTTTGCGGCGGCAACAGGGCTTGTACCTCGGCAGTACAGCACGGGAGGTAGGACGACATTGCTGGGAATTAGTAAGCGAGGTAATAAAAAGATCCGAACTTTGTTGGTTCAATGTGCCAGGGTATTCATACAAAAACTGGAACACCAGTCTGGCAAATTGGCCGATTGGGTCAGGGATTTACTGTGCCGGAAAAGCAACTTTGTCGTCACTTGTGCTCTGGCAAACAAGCTGGCCAGAATAGCCTGGGCCCTAACGGCACGACAGCAAACTTATGTAGCATAACGGCAGAAATACACCGGTTTAAAGAATTACTGATCTGGTTTTGCGAATACTGATATTGATGATACTAACGGCCCACCGGCCTGTTGAGGAACCTGTAAAACGGAAAGGCTCATTGAAGCCGTATATTTTCTGGAGGTTCATCAGGCGCGGAACTCATCAAGGCGCGGGAATAAAATCCCATTCAGACGCCGGATAGATTCAAGCAAGCCAACTTGTCGTCAAAATCGGTGTTGCAAAAACGGGAGTGACCATAGATTCCGTTTGCCAAGCGGCCCCCATATTGAATGGCTGACGGTACTGGATTTCGATGAGATAAAAATAGACCGTATTTTTATTGCCAATATTGATGACCCGGTGAAGCGAGCGCTACTTGTTTCTGTGGTGAAAGGGTTACGTGGTACTGGCAAACCACTGGTGTTTGTAGGGGTGGAAACGCCAGGACAGTTTGAATTCGTCCGTTCTCTTGGCCTCGGTTACCTAGTTCAGGGCTGGTATACCGGAAAACCCGAAACAATATCTGCGATGAATATTCAGGGTTAAAACGATACGGGGCCCGGCCCGTATCGGCAACCCGACCCGTCAGCGTATCGCTTTCTGTCTGAAGCCGGTTCAGGTCGGCTTCTATCTGCGCGATGCGGCGGGGAGAATTTATTTCAGAACGACTGCCGAAGTTCATCCGGCGAAGCTTATCCAGCTGCGCCTGCAGATGGTCTATTCCGCGCTCCCGGTCGGCCTGCCTTTTTCCAGCAGGGCGCGGTTCAGCGCTTCCTGTTCGGAAAGCGCTGTTTCAGCAGAAGGATGTCGTCAGGGGGAGGTGTTGTTCATAAGCCCGCATTTTACCAGGCTTATTCAACGACAACCAGGATAAAGAGGCCTACAACATGGTCAGGGACGTAAGCAGTCTTTTAGGCTGCCGCCAGTCGATGCCTTCCAGAAGCATTGCCAGCTGCGCCGGGGTCAGGAACACTTTGCCATCGCGGGCAGAGGGCCAGGCGAAGCGGCCGCGTTCCAGCCGTTTGGTCAGCAGGCACAGCCCGTCGCCGGTGGACCACAGCAGTTTGACCTTACTGCCGCTGCGGCCCCGGAAGATGAAGACATGGCCGGACATCGGGTCATCTTTCAGCATCGTCTGCACCTTTGCGGCGAGACCATTGAAGCCGTTGCGCATGTCGGTGATACCGGCAACCAGCCAGATTTTGGTCCCTGTTGGCAGGTGGTTATCACTTCCTTTATCTGTCCTGTGATGATCCTTATGACTTCGCCAGACTACTTCACCACACACATGGGTCTGCCAGATACCGGTTCGGGATGGATTTCCGCTTCTACGCTGAACACCGTCTTTAGAAGCTCTGGTTTCATCACTGCTTCCGGAGCACCTTGCGCCATCACGCGACCGCTTGCCAGTACCACCAGATGATCGCAATAGCGGCTGGCCTGATTCAGATCGTGGAGTACCGTCACTACGGTTTTCCCCTGCCTTTTGAGTTCAACCATCAGGCGCATCAGTTCAACCTGATGATTGATATCGAGGTAGGTCGTAGGCTCATCAAGAAGAATGAGTGGGTATCCTGTGCCAGCACCATCGCCAGAAACGCACGCTGGCGCTGGCCGCCGGAAAGCTGGGTTAACCTGCGGTCAGCCAGATTGCGCGTCCGGGTCTGACTCATTGCCACGTTGACCCGCTCGTTGTCTTCCGCGGAGAGTCGCCCCCACAACGACAGCCACGGGCTGCGGCCGTAGGAAACCAGTTCCCGTACAGTGATCCCCTCGGGGGATAAATGGTGTTGCGGCAGTAAAGCCAGGCGGCGAGCCAGCTGGCGGGCGGAAAAACCGGCTATGGGTTTTTCATCAAGCAATATCTCGCCAGAGTCTGGTGTTAACAGGCGAGAAAAACAGTTCAACAGCGTCGATTTCCCGCAACCGTTAGGGCCGAGCAGGGCCGTGATTTTTCCGGCAGGCAGGGCGAGAGAAAGTCCATCCAGCACGGTTTGTGCGCCATAGCTGACGGTCAGATTTTCAGTACGTAATCTCATTTATCGCATTCTCACAAGCAGCCAGACAAACCATGGTGCACCGATAATGGCGGTCAGCACGCCAGCCGGAAGCTCCAGCGGAGGATGAATAATTCGCGCCAGCAGGTCGGCAACCACCAGCAGTAACGCACCTGTCATGGCTGAAACGGGCAGCAGCCAGCGGTGACGTCCACCGGTAATGCTGCGCACCATGTGCGGCACCACAAGACCAATAAAGCTAATTGGGCCGCAGACGGCCACGCCGGTCGATGTCATGGCTACGGCCAGTAGCAAAGCCTGGATCCGAATACGCGGCACCGACACACCGAGCGTGGCGGCGCGCGCATCGCCCAATGCCAGGAGGTCGAGATCGCGGCAAAAACGCAGACTCAGCGGCAGAAACAAAATCAGCAGTGGGGCGGCTATTTTCACAAAGCTCCAGTCACGGCCCCATAAGCTGCCGGTCAGCCACAGCAGGGCGCTGTTCACATCCTGCGGGTGCGAGAGCATCAGATAATCCGTCAGGCTGGCCCAGCAGGCAGAGAGCGCAACACCCGTGAGCGCCAGCTTCATCGGCTGGCTGGTGTTCGCCAGTATTCTCAGCAGGATCAGGCCCGCCATGCCACCGGCAAAGGCCAGCAGCGGCAGAGCAATCACCGGTAGTGACGGTAAAAGAAGCAGTGCGCCTACAGAGGCAAGACTGGCGGCATGGTTTACGCCGAGGATATCCGGTGATGCCAAAGGGTTACGCACGATCCCTTGCACCAGCACGCCTGCCACCGCGAGGGCTGCACCGACAAGCAGCGCCAGTAGCAGTCGCGGCAGGCGGTACGCCGTTAATACGTAATGATATTCGCGCCCGGTCTGCCAGTCGCTCAGCAGAGCACGCCAGGGAATGGCGATCACCCCCATTTGTAGTGACAAAGCCGAAAGTCCTGCCAGCGCGAGGGCGATGAAAATGACGAACGCAATTTTCATCCACGCCTCCTGACCAGCCAGACAAAACAGGGTGCACCAATCAGCGCCACTACTGCCCCCGCGGGCAATTCGCCAGGGAAGGCCAGCGCTCGGGCCAGAACATCAGCCAGCAGCAGCAGTGTGGCGCCCATAAGCATGCTCATCGGCAGGACCTTGCGCTGATCGAATCCCACCCAGAAGCGAGCCAGATGCGGCATCAGCAGACCGATAAACGCCACCGGACCTGCCACGCTGACGCAGGTACCGACCAGAAGCAGCACCAGAATATTGATGATCAAACGGAGCTTCGGCAGATTCACCCCCAGCGTGCGGGCGGTGCTGTCACTGACGTTAAGCAGGTTCAGTTGATTAGCCAGCAGCAATACCACCGGTACAGCAACCACTACCATTGGGAAAAGCTGCCAGAACTCCTGCCAACGAGCGTGGGATACGCCTCCCGCAAGCCAGTAAAAAAATGCCGTAGGCGTGATCTTCCGTCAGCAGCAGGGTGATGCGGGTAAGGGCCATACAGAAAGCCGAGAACGCAATGCCCGCGAGGATCAGTTTGTTTCTGTCCTGGGTGTGGCGAAATCCACCACCTGCGGTCATCACCATCAGCCAGCTTACGCCGCCACCGCAGGCGGCGATAAAGGCGATGGAGTAACCCGTAACGGGCGCAGGGCTGATAGCGCTGGTAAGCGCCATCGCCAGCGCTGCGCCACTGTTAATACCGAGTAGTGAAGGGGAGGCCATTGCATTATGCGTCAGGGTCTGCAGCAGCGTTCCCGCCAGAGCCAGGCTTGCGCCGATCAAAATGGCGACCAGGCTTCTCGGCAAACGAAGGTTTTGCACCAGCGCTTGTGGAAGCGTCGGCGTATGGCCTGGCAGCAGGGCGTGAATGGCATCAACGCCAGAAACAGGAATGGCCGAGTAGCAAAACAGACTCAGCCAGAGGATAGCGATAAGCGCGACAAGGGGAATCCCCCACTGTAGCGCTGGATGTTTGAAAACTGTCATTTCACATCGGATAAAGGCTGGTGGTGAAAGATTTTTACCGTGTCGCTGGCAATGCGTTCGGCTGCGAAAATGCCGCGCATCCGCGCCCAGGCGTTACTGTCGACCGACGCCGTCTGCTGCTTCTGCGCCGCAGTTAACATCTGCCACAGCGGGTCTTGTTGCCAGCGTTTCACGATGCTCTCTTCACGATAGTGCGCGACCAGCAGCCATGCCGGATTGAGCGCCAGCAGCTGTTCCAGACCGATGGAAGGCATAGACGAACCCGCCATAGCCGCAGGCACCGTCAGCCCCAGAGAGGTCAGGACGCCCCCGGTCCAGGTCTCCTGCGTGTGCAGGTTGAACTGCTGCTCTCGGGACGTACCAAACACCACCATCGTGTCTTTTGGCAGTTGGCTGGCCCACTCTGACATCTGTTGTTGGTGTTGCGCCAGGCGTGACTGCATCTGTGCCTTTTTACCCACGATTTCGCCGATGATGGCCGCAGAATGAAGATTTTCAGCGTAGGTTTCATTGCGGGACTTGAGCAGCAGCACCGGTGCGATTTGCTGTAAGGCGCTGTAAATACCCGCATGGCGGCTGCTGTCGGCAATGATCAGATCCGGTTTCAGCGCGCTGATGGCTTCTAAACTCGGCTGCGCACGCGTGCCGACAGACTGCCAGGGTTTCAGATGGGTACGAACCTCTGGAAGAATACGCATGGCATCGTTATCGTCGGCAATGCCGACCGGACTGACATCGACAGCAGCCAGTGCGTCCGCGAACGACAGTTCCAGCACCACTATCCGTTGTGGCGTTTTATCAAGCGTAAAGGTGCCATGTTCGTCATGAACCGTGGCGGCAAAAGCATGGCCGGTGAGCAGCAGAGCGGCGAATAGCGTGCGTAATGGTGTGAACATGTAAATTGCCTGCGTCGGGTGGCGTTTCGTTTGCCCGACCTACAAAAGCAGCATGCAGGCCGGGTAAACGGAGTTTAGAACTTCAACGAACCCTGCATATACAGCGTGCGCGGCTGGCCTGCGTAGATGCCTTTGTTGTTGTCGTCGTAAGAGCGGGTGAAATACTCTTGGTCGAAGATATTTTTCACACCGAACGCCAGGTTCAGATCTGCCATCTGCGGGCCAAAGTCATACGCCACGCGTGCGCCCCAGAGCATAAAGCCAGGGATGCGACCGGTACTACCGTCAGCGCTCTCTTTAACGGTGTTGGCGTTATCCGCAAACTGGCTGGACTGGAAATCGCTATTCAGGTTGAAGGTCCAGTTGCCCGGCTTATAGTCCACGCCCAACGTGCCTTTGTGTTTTGGTGAGAAGGGCACCTGATTGCCATAGGTATCGCCTTTCTCGCGAATCTCAGCGTTCACATACGCATAGCTTGCGTAGACTGAAACGTTGTCGAGCATTGGCGTCAATGTGCCAAGATCATAGCGAGTCTGAGTTTCCAGTCCGGTATGGCGCGTTTTACCGCGTGCGGTAACGGTGTCGTTGGTTTGGTTGGAATCGTACTGATTATTAAAGTTAATCAGGAACAGCCCCATTTCCGCCGTCAGCGCGCCATCGTCGTATCGGGTTCCGAACTCCCAGGTTCGCGCTTTTTCCGGTTCCACATTGCCGCTTTGCACAGCCTTGCCAATTTGGCTGTACTGTACGGTGCCGAATGAGCCTTCAGTGTTTGCATAAAGATTCCAGCTATCAGTCAGGTGATAAAGTACGTTTAGCGCCGGAGTGGGCGTTGTAGCTTACTTCCTCATGTGAGCCTTTGATGGCGTTGTTCTGGTATGACTCGATATGTTCAAAGCGCATACCCGGTGTGATAGTCCAGTTGCCAATGTCGATTTTGTCATCCAGATACCAGGCGTGCGCTTCGGTACCCGAACGAGTGTCGCGATCGTAAGGGCTGGCGCTGGACGGCAGTTGTCCACTGCTGGTGGCCGTGTAGTAACGCATTTCATGCGTCGACTCGCTCACATAGCGGTATCCCACGCCCACTTCGTGCGCAGAAGGACCCACCATAAAGCTCTGACTGTAGCGTGGTTCAATGCCGCGTACCCAGTAGTTACGCGGTGAAAGGGTGAGGCGTTTTCCCTGTTCCAGGTAGCCGCTGCGCAGAGTTTCAGTGTAGAAGCCCTGAATATTGAATTTATGCTGGCTGTCCGGCTGGAACTGGTAGCCGAGGCTCGCCAGTTTGCGGCGCCCCCAGAAGCGATCGTAAGGGCGCGTGGATTGCCAGCGGTCGGCGTCGTAATCCGCGCGAGACAGGCCGCCGGGCATGTCAGCTTCACCGTCGTAGTATTGCAACAGACTGTTGAAGGTATGCACTTCGTTTGGCGCATATTTGCTTTTCAGCATCAGGTCGTCGATGCGGGTCGCGCTGTGTTCGCGCCAGTCGCTTCCACGTGTGCCGGAGTAAAGCAGGGCGGTACCAAAACCGTTATCCGCCGTGCCGCCCACCATCAGGTTGTGCGTTTCTTTTGGGTTATTTTGTGAAGATGTTGGGCTGAGCTGGCCTTCCACGCCGGCTTCCATGCCGAAGTCTTGCGGAATAGCGCGGGTAACAAAGTTCACCACCCCGCCCACGCTCTGTGGCCCGTAACGCACCGCGCCACCGCCGCGAACCACGTCGATGGCGTCCATATTTCCGAGTGAGACAGGCGCCAGTGAAAGCTGCGGCTGGCCGTAAGGGGCAAACGGCACGGGAATACCGTCCATCAGTACCGTTGAACGACTGGCCAGGCGCGGGTTCAGGCCGCGAATACCAAAGTTCATCGCCAGATCGTGGCTACCGGTGCCGTTGTTTTCTGGGGCGGTAACGCCAGGAATGCGGTTCAGTACCTCGCGCATGGATGTTGCGCCGGTTTTGGCGAAAGTTCCTCACGGCGGATAACGTCACGTGCGCCGGCATGTTCGAATACGTCGTTTTCGTCGCGCATCCCCACGCCACGTCAGCCCAACCCACCGGTCAGGGGCATCTTCTTGCGGTGTTGGTGCGGGCTCCAGCGTCCAGCTGTTATTACCCAGCGGTTTCACCTGCAGGCCACTACCGTTCAGCAGGTGTTGCAGGCCGGTTTCGACGTCGTAGTCACCGTGAAGACCGTTACTCTGTTTGCCGCGCGTCAGGCTGGCGTCAACCGACAGGGTAATTCCGCTGAGCGCGGCATACTGATTAAGGGCTTTGTCGAGCGAACCCGGTGCAATATCAACCTGCGCTGCGAAGGCGGATAACGACAGCCCGGCCAGCGGCAGCAGGCTCAGGCGAACGGCGTTAACCAAAGGTGTTGTTTTGCGAAAAACGCGTAAAGGCGTCATACCTTCTCCATCATCATTTTTGTTGTGTTCATCTATGAGTCGAATGAGAAGGGGAAAAAGGACAATAGAAATGAGAATTATTTTGCTTACAATGCGGAAATATTTACCCAGTATCGCGTAACTGACTGAATTTTCACTGGAAGAGTCTTGGCAATAACATCCAGGATTGCATCAGTATTTTTCAGCGGGAAAGTGCCACTCAGGCGTAACCCGGCCACAGCCGGATCGCAGCGCAGCACGCCGTTGCGATAACGGCTCAGCGTGGCAATCACTTCACCCAAAGGTTTATCGCTGAAGCTCAGAATGCCCTGCGTCCAGGTGGCGCTTTCATCATCCGCTGAGGCTATTGCACCAAATTCAGACGCGCTAAACTGCAGGCTCTCGCCAGCGCTGACGATGCGTTTTTCCTGCGGACGATTTGCCAGTAAGACTTCAACAGCGTGTTGTTGAACGACAACGCGTGTGACGTTGTCCTGCTGGTAGACGGTAAATTCTGTGCCTAATGCGGTGAGCTGGCCCTGGCGGGTCACAACGCGGAAAGGTCTCTGCTGCGCGTCTTTTGCGGTGGTAATAGCAATTTCGCCGTACCAGAGATGGACAGCGCGTTGACGCGTATCAAAACGAACGTCCGCGGCGCTTTGTGTGTTGAGCGTCAGCAGCGAGCCATCTTCCAGCCGCTGATGGCTGACCGCGCCTTTGGCGGTGCGGTAATCCGCGCGCAGACCTTCACCGGCTTCAGATTGCCAGAACTGCCAGCCGCCGCCTACGCCAAGTAGCAGCAGTAGCCCTTTCATAACATGGCGACGGGTAAGGCGCGTATCGTGCAGCGCCCGGCTGGCGACATCGCCCGGTACGCGGCTGAGCTGGCTGCGCAGGTTTTCAACCTGTTGCCAGGCCCACTGATGATCTTTGTCCTCTTCGTACCATTGTTGCCAGCGCGCTTCTTGCTGTGGGCTGACACGCTCGCCGCTCAATACAGCATACCAGTGCGATGCCGAGCGCAATGCCTGGCGGCGAGAATCAGTGATAGAAGCGTTCACAGGCCGTGATCCAGACGAAACAGCAGACAATGTTCGATAGCCTTTGCCATATACTTTTTCACCGAGCTGACGGAGATACCGAGCTTCAGCGCGATCTCGCTGTATGTCAGACCATCCAGTTGCGAAAGCAGAAACGCTTCTCGTGTTTTTCCGTTCAGCCCGTCAAGCATGCTGTCGATGAGTTGCAGGGTTTCGAGCTGGCTCTCGCGTTCCTCGGGGGAAGGCGCGAGCGCCTCCGGCATAAGCGCCAACATCTCCAGATAGGCTTTTTCCAGCGCGTTTCGGCGAAACAGGTCGACCATCACCCGTTTGGCGAGAGTGCACAGAAAGGAGCGCGGATCGCGGATCGTCGAGAGCGAGTCGCTGCCCATTACCCGTAGAAAAGTGTCCTGGGCAATGTCATCTGCATCAAAGGCGGACTGGAGTTTGCGCGTCAGCCAGCTTTTCAACCAGCCGTGATGTGCGCCATAAAGCGACTCGAGCGTAAAGGAAGCAGTGGTAGTGGCGTGGTCAGACATGTGGAATGTATCAAAAGTTAATTATCACGCGTTTATAGTAATATGAGAATGGTTATCATTACAATTATAAATATAATTGTATTACGTTGAACTTCTTAATGCTTTGTTATTTATAAAAATGTTATGAGGTGGATATCGGATGGGGAAGGGGGAGTCTGCTTTTGGCATGTGACGGTTGGAATGACATCTGACCATGTCTACTGTGAGCATGGAGCAGACGAATAGTCTTTAAAGCATGCTGAACTCTTTAAAATGTAAACCGTTTTTTGGGAGGAACACCGAGAGCAGAGCAAGCTGTTACTTTTCGGGAAAAGGTGAGTTGCAGATCAAGGAAATGCTCAATCGAGTCGATTAAACCGGGAGCTAAGGGGAGCGCGGGTTCAGTGTATGACGCGATATTCGCTTTGCGATCGTCCGAAGTCATCTCTTTCATAACATGGTTCATATTGGGCAGTATAACCAGGGACGCTTGAGGATTCGCGGCCTTAAGCAGTCTTGCATCCGTTTCTTCCACCTGGAGATCGCGTTGCCCTTGTAGCACTAACACGGGTTTGGAAATACTCGAAATGAGATGACCCGGATTATATGAAAACGCATTGATCAAAAACCCCTGAACAGCAGGATTAAAGATACTTTGCAGTGCTGGGTGAATATTCGTAATATCGACTCGCCGCCGATGCTCCAGAGCATCAATTATCGGCAGCGCCTGCTTTAATAGAATTTCATTTTCCGGATTAGCGTTAAGTTGCCCCCTCAACACCTCGCCCATCGGCCTCCCGGGCGTTGCGATAAGAACCACACCGCACACATTCTCTTCTTGAGCCGAGGCAAGTGCGACTACACCCCCTTCGCTGTGTCCTAAAACCCAAACACAGGGAGTGTGCATGTGACGTCTAAGCACGTCTACCCAGGATCGAACGTCGTCAACATAGTCAGCAATCGTCACCGCATTGGCATCCTCTACGGCCATTGCGCTAGCGAACATTCCACGTTTGTCGATACGAAGCGTCGCAAAGCCTTTGGCAGCAAGGCCTTCAGCAAGAAGTCGGTAAGGCGATGCATTCACACCAAGCGGGTTGTTTCCATCCCGATCGGTTGGCCCGGAGCCAGGAATGATAAGAACAACGGCTGTTGGTTTTGAATTCGGGGTGAGTAACGTGCCTTTCAAAGGACCTTTTGGCCCTGCGGCATCCAGGACAGTTTCGGAAAAGGTCACCGGTACTGCCGCCAGACTCACAAATGGGCAAGCGCCCAAAAGGGCAATTGAGGCGGCAATATTCATTGGAGATGTTCCTGTAAAATTCAGCGTACCCGTCAATTTATATTATAAATATGGCCTGCTCTCCATGGATTAATATATCAGCGGCGATAGAAAAGCCCTCTGCTGGCACAGAGCGGAGGTACTGGGTGAGTTTAAAGTCTGCAGTGAGCGAAGAGCGGACATCTCAACTCATTGGTGTTCCTGTCTATTGATATGAAAGCCCGGAACGGCAAGCGTCTGGAACAAATACCAGCGGCTATTATGAATGAAGTGTTGGCCAGGCTAAGTTGAGGTTTTGATATGCGCAATGAGCAATGGCATAAAAGCAAAAAGCCTGCTTAGTTTCCTGAGCAGGCTTCTTAAATATGGCTCCTCTGACTGGAC
>ENA-OQDA01000266-OQDA01000266.1-human-gut-metagenome-genome-assembly--contig:-NODE-266-length-22355-cov-11.147607_pt1 | contig 22355 bp, 19 predicted proteins | sample MGYA00242771_ERZ504603 | MGnify/ENA primary metagenome ERZ504603 (study PRJEB26092, sample SAMD00036328) | human gut metagenome | host: Homo sapiens | study: EMG produced TPA metagenomics assembly of...
ATAACCGGAAGCGGAAATGTTACCGCGATGGTGTAAAGACTGATGATAATTGTGTTTTTAATGGTCAGACCGAACTGATAGGAGTTAAAGTACTGTTTGAAGTATTTCAGTCCAGCCCAGCTGCTTCCCATAATTCCTTCCGCAGGTGTAAAGTTTTTAAATGCAATCACAATTCCGTACATCGGATAGTACGTAAACAGTGCAAAAATGATGATGGAAGGAAGCATCAGTAAATATAATGGCCTGCTTCTTCTCACTTCCTCTACAAATCCTATGGAGCTTTTCTTTTTGGTTTTACTATGGTTGGCGCTCACATATCATCCCTTCTTTCCTTTAAATTTTTCGTAACTGTTCAGAGTCCCATCTCGATTTTTCTTCCATTTCGCATGGCTCTGAATCGTTACAATTTTTCTTTTTCATGCTCTCGTTTCAACCGATGAACATATTATACAAAAAAGAGGGGCATTTTTCTATCATTTTCCGGCAGTCTGTATATTAAAAAAGAGATGTCTTTTCACATCTCTTTTTTAATCAGAACGTTTTTTTGTTATTGACATCGTTTTTTTGTTATTTTTGTCTGCTCCGGTACTCATTTGGTGTACATCCGACCAGCTCCCGGAACGTTTTACTGAAATAAGAAAAATTTCCATAGCCGACTTCCATCGCAATTTTGCTAATCGGAAGCGATGAACTGCGCAAATACTCCTTTGCCCGCTCAATGCGCCGCTCAGCAATATAATTCGGAAGCGACATTCCCGTTGTTTTCATAAAAATTTTGGAAACGTAGTCCTCTGAGAGGAACACTTTTCCTGCAAGCACGGATCTTGAAAGATCCTCGTTCAGATTCTGTTCGATATAGTCTTTTAGCTGCTCCACCACATTGTCACTGCGGGATTCGTTCTTTTTCTGACCTTCCAGCACATCAAACAGATAATCGATGAACGCATGGGCACCTACCACAGAAAGAACCGCCTCTCTCCGTTTCGTTTCATACTCTTCACTGTCAAAAATCTGTCCGAAAACGATATTGCTCTCTTTTAAATAAACATATATATTCTGCATCATTTCTTCAAAAAAACGACTTGTGAAATCTTTTCGCAGACCGCCGCTTTTCTCACGCTTTTTCAGATATTCCTGCAGCTTTTCCCGCACAGCCGCAAGGGAATCGGATCGCTCCATCTCAGCCAGATACGTTTTCCACGGCACTTCCTGATAATCACGCTCTACGAAGGACCAGCGTGTCTCATACAGAATCCCTGTTTCATCCGGCACTACATACTTTTCCATCTCTTCGAGCTGATCGCGGCTCTTTGAAATCTCATCCAGTACCGCCGGTTTTCCCATGTACATGCAGAATCTTGCCGGAAACGCACCCGCCAGACAGGTCCGCAGTTCTGCCAGTTCCTCCTGCGTTCCCATCGCACTTCCGTGATTTCGCAACACAACTGCCCATTCCAGATCGCTGACATGTACCACGGTTTCCAGTTTCATTTCTGTTGTTTCCACATATTCCGTCAGAACATTTGTAATCACAAAATTATATAAACTGATCTCTTTTTTATAATGTTCCTTATCCGGAATTTCCAGTACCCGCAGCAGAATCAGACGGAAGGTCTCATCCGGAGTACAATATCCGCTCTTTTTTGCCCTTTCAATCCAATACTCCTCCTGCAGACACTGAACCAGAAGATCCTCCCAGAATTGCTTTTCATTCTCTCCTTTTTTCTCCTGTTTCTTCTGTTTTTGATGTTTTTCCTGCACAATCCCGACAATTCTGCGCAGCGCTGTTTCCAGATCCACATTGGAAATCGGTTTTAACAGATATTCCCTTGATGACAGCTTCAGCGCCATCTGCGCATACGCGAAATTTGCATAGCTGCTCAGGAAGGTACATTCAATATCCAGCTTTTTGTACCGGATCCATTCCAGAAGCTCCAGCCCGTTGCCCTGTGGCATATCAATGTCACACAGCAGCATTTCAATCGGATACTCTTCCAGCAGCTTCTGCGCCTGGCGGATGTTGTTTGCCGTAAATACCATATCAATTCCAATTCCGCTCCAGTTGACGGTTTCTTCCAGCTTTTCCACCAGAAGCTTATCATCATCTACAATCAGAATACTAATCCCCATAGGTAAGCCTCCAATATATTTTTCTTCTTTTTCCTACAGAAAAAAGCCAGCCGACAGACTCTTATTTTTCTGTCAGCTGGCCTGTTTAAAAACCATTATAACCTGTTTATTCTTTTCCGTCAAAGCAATAGGTACACATTTTGCATTTCGGCAGTCCGATCGACTCTACCAGATCGTCCAGACGGTGATATCTGAGGCTGGTGAAATTCTGACGGCGGCAGATTTCCTGGCACATGGACTCGTAGCGGTCGCTGGTCGGATCTGCATACTCTTCCAGTACTTTCTCTGCGTTTTCTCCCTCTTTTTCCAGAATAATCCGTCTGGTGATCAGATCCAGCTCGGATTTGGAGCGGGAGAAATTCAGGAATTTGCAGCCATACAACAGCGGCGGGCACGCCGGGCGGACATGAACTTCTTTTGCACCACTCTGATATAAAAATTCCGTTGTCTCACGGAGCTGCGTACCGCGCACGATGGAGTCGTCGATCAGCAGCAGTTTTTTCTGATCGATCAGTGCCTGCACCGGGATCAGCTTCATTCGGGCAATCAGATTTCTCTGTTCCTGATTTGTCGGCATAAAGGAGCGTGGCCAGGTCGGGGTATATTTGATGAATGGTCTTGCAAACGGAACTTTGGACTCATTCGCATAGCCGATTGCATGGGCAATTCCGGAATCCGGCACGCCTGCAATGAGATCCGGGTGGACATTGCTTCCCGCATCACGTTTGGCAAGCATGGCACCGCAGTGATACCGCATCTCCTCTACATTGATCCCCTCATAGGACGCAGTCGGGTAACCATAGTAAACCCACAGGAAGGAACAGATCTTCATCTCCTCCTGCGGCGGCACGAGCATCTCGACGCTCTCCGGCGTAATAAAGTCAATCTCACCCGGTCCGAGTTCATGGTAATCCGTGTAACCCAGGTTCAGATATGCAAAATTTTCAAAGGATGCACAGTACGCTCCCTCTTTCTTGCCAATAACAAGCGGGGTGCGGCCTTTTTTATCGCGCGCAGCGTAGATGCCGTCTTTTGTCAAAAGCAGCAGGGTCATGGAACCGTCAACAACATCCTGCAGATGGCGGATGCCCTCCGGAATTGTCTTTTCACTGCAGATCAGAGATGCCGCAAGTTCGGTCGCATTGATCTGACCGGTGCTCATCTCCTGGAAATGGGTGCGGCCGTTGCCGTAAACCTCTTTTAAAAGCTGATCCATGTTGTTGATTTTTCCAACCGTGGTAATCGCAAAGCTTCCAAGGTGTGATTGGATCAAAAGCGGCTGCGGTTCATAGTCGGAAATGCAGCCAATGCCGAGGTTTCCCTCCATTTCTTCCACATCACGCTCAAATTTTGTACGGAACGGTGAATTTTCAATGTTGTGGATAGCACGTGAAAAGCCATTTGCTCCGTATGTCGCCATACCGCCTCTTCTTGTTCCGAGATGTGAGTGATAGTCTACTCCATAAAACAGTTCCAGTGTACAGTCTTTTCTTGATGCAACTCCAAAAAAGCCTCCCATTTCTTGTCTACCTCTCTTTGTGTATTTTTTCTCCCTTGTGTTCTCTTAAATATGAATGCCCCGGCAAACCGGGATGCCCGGTTACTGTTCACCGATGCGGGAACCGCAACCAGTCTTCTTTTAGTGTACCACGATCTTCTCCGTACTGTAAAGTACAACTAATAAATTTGATATAAAAAATAATCTACATTAATAAATAAATTTACAGCTTTTTCCACAAAGATTTTACTGTAAAATCAAAAAAAGAAAGTATTGATTCTTTTTATCGGTTATGATACTTTAAAACTGCTTATGAATCTTGGTTTTGCGTTAAACGCAAGAAAACGATTCATTCTTATTTTATCTTTTCTTAAGAGGAGGTTTTTACCATGGTTTCACTTTTGTTACCAGTCATTTATCTGGCATTCATCAGTCTCGGACTGCCGGATTCTCTGCTCGGCTCAGCGTGGCCGGTCATGTATCAGGAGCTTGGAACTTCTGTTTCTTCTGCCGGCATCATTTCTATGATTATTGCCGCCGGAACAATCGTATCCAGTTTGAACAGCGACCGTCTGAATACCCGCTTTGGCACCGGAAAAATCACGGCAGTAAGCGTTCTCACAACAGCAGTGGCGCTGTTTGGATTCTCCGTCAGCCACTCTTTTCTCGCCCTCTGCCTCTGGGGTATCCCCTATGGCCTCGGCGCCGGAAGCGTGGACGCAGCCCTGAACAACTACGTTGCCCTGCACTATAAAGCCCGCCATATGAGCTGGCTGCACTGTATGTGGGGCGTCGGATGCAGCACGGGGCCGGTCGTCATGGGATATGCCATCAATCATTCCACCTGGAACAACGGCTACCGTACCATCGCATTGTTTCAGATTGTGCTGACTCTGATTTTATTTTTCAGTCTTCCGCTCTGGCAGAAGCCATCTGCTGATGCTTCTGCAGATGAGACCTCCGTTCCGGAACAGAGAAGTTTTTCCCGCCTGATCCGCGTTCCCGGTGTCAAAGAGGTTCTGACCTGCTTCTTCTGCTACTGCGCGGTAGAATCTACTGCCGGCATGTGGGCTGCAAGCTACTGTACTTTGTTCCGCGGCATCGATGCAAAGCGTGCGGCAAGCTGGGCAAGCCTGTTCTACGTTGGCATCACGATCGGACGGTTCTTCTGCGGTTTCATCACAATGAAATTAAATGACCAGAAAATGATCCGGCTCGGACAGGCTGTGATCGCAGTCGGCACGATTCTGATGCTGCTGCCGCTTGGCGATTCCCTTCTGTTTATCGGCCTGATCCTGATCGGACTTGGCTGTGCGCCGATTTATCCTTCCATCATTCACGAGACACCGGCAAACTTCGGTGCTGACTTAAGCCAGGGAATCATCGGCATCCAGATGGCCTTTGCTTACGTCGGAACCTGCCTGATGCCGCCGGTTTTCGGTGTTCTCGGCCAGCATATTTCCTTCGGACTGTATCCGGTATTCCTGATGGCCATTTTGATTCTGATGGTTGTAATGGCAGAGCGGATGCACCGCGTAACGGCGGAAAAGAGAAATTCTTATAAAGCCAACTATTAATCCAATTATTCTGCAGCAGAATGGTCCCCTTGGATCAAACTCTGATATACTGCGTACAAAAAAGTACATCTGATCAGGTTACTCCCTGATCAGATGTACTTTTTGTAAATTTCGGAAATTTTTTCAAGCACGCTCCGCTTCAAACTCTTTCACCACATCCTCCAGCAGGTTTCTGATCTGCAGGTGCTGCAGACATACTTTCTCACATTTTCCGCATTTCACGCAGTCTGATGCCTTTCTGCCCAGTGCAGTATATACAAGATTGTGATAAGAAATACTGATACATCACGCCAATTTTCCTGTTTCATTCCTCAATCATGCCAAAGACATCTTCAATCTCGCCCATATACAGATAATGGAGATCGCCATCTTTATATAAAGTATCGCGCGTAAATTCCGGCAGATCTTCTTTCTCCATTCTGACCGCATAGATTTTTTTGCAGACAAAGGTCAGCTCTGCCTCTTCAAATCCAACCGCATTTCCCAGCATCTTCGGTGTCAGACTGGTCAGACTGATCTTATCCGGCACATCATTTCCCGATTTTGATCCCAGGATTCCAAGATCCTTCCGATATTTCTCTGGAAAAAAAGCAGACCGTAAACTCGTCTTCCTTCTGCAGAATCTGATGCGTCCGGCGGCTTTCCCGGATAAATACGGTAATGATCTGCTTTCCTTTCTTTGGCGGTCCCCAGATCGTCCCCATCGTACCCCATCCGATCGTCATCGTATTATACTCCCTTGGCGTACCCGCAGTACACAAACCCCAGCGGTCATCAAAAATAGAAAACACATCATACTTTGCGGTTTTAAAATTCTCCATCGTAATGTTCATACTACATTCCCCTTTCGCTGATTTGCTTTGTTATCCTTAGCATACCGTACGGTAGTAACTACCGGGCAAGAACTTTTTTTCGAAGCCTTGAATTTTTATAAAAACAGGGAATTTTTTTATTTTAGAAATAAGAATTGTATGTTATACTAATGAACGTTGCCACTCCCAGACAGGCAGAGAAGGGAGGGTTGACAGTGCAAGAACTATTCATTTCATTTCATTTTTTCTTTCCGTTATGGCAAGTATAGTAGCCTACTATATCTGCAAATGGCTGGACGGTAAGAAATAACTGGCAGCCAGCCTAAGGTTTAAGCCGCCTTGCCCAAAAGGCACAGAAAGCCCCACGAGTTGCAGCTCGTGGGGCTTTTGTTGACTTTGCAAGCCATTCATTTCATTGCCTATCGGCATTATAGCATATGAAAATTTAAAATGCAATATTCTTAAGTTTTAAAAATAAGATTTCTTTTTCATCTATTTTTCCACAACGCAAAAACCGGAATGCTTACACATTCCGGTTTCCAGCAGAGCGCGAGACGGGATTCGAACCCGCGACCCCAACCTTGGCAAGGTTGTACTCCACCCCTGAGCCACTCGCGCATTTATTAATTTTTATCTTGTTAAGTGCTCGCTGCACCTTACAAATGATACTATACAGGAACTCCCCTCATTTGTCAATACCTATTTTCAATTTTTTTCAAAAAAAATCAAAAGTATCTACGATTCCCTCAATTTTCGCTCTCCATCAGACACCCGCACAGCTGTCTTCCCCCCACAAATTCACACCGAACCACCCTCCTGACGAATCCAGACTCCTTTCCATCCGTCCTCCCAACCCCACATGCTCACGCCGATCCGCCTCCTGGCGGATCCAGACGCTTTACCCCCGTCCCCACCGTCAGACCTCGCGTGGCTTCGTACCTGCGGTGCAGCGGGCATAGAAAAAGAGGGCAAGAACTGTGAGCTCAGAAGGGGCCCGGAAAAATGGGATGACCTCTGGTGCACAACACCAGAGGTCAAAACGCACTGAGTCGGGAAACCATCAGGTTTCCTGACGAATTGCGTTGATTCTCATTTTTCCGGGCCCCTTCCGCGTCACAAGTTCCGCCCTCTTTTTCTCGCCCGCTGCACCGCAGGTACGAAGCCACGCGAGGTCGTCCGTATTCACCTCTAAGCCTTCAGAATCGCGCTCAGCACATACTGATTATTTGAGAAGTTTTTCTGCGAAATATCCCCGAGTCTGATCAGGTCAACATCCAGCCACAGCTCCTCTGCTGCCACCATCATATTTGCAAACATAATCCCGAAATTCACCTCATCCCACTTCCGAAGCTTCTCCACACTGTGCTTCTTCGAGAAAATATGAATCCTGTTATCATACACCACAAATCTCCACGGCTGGCTGTTCATACTGGATGGCGACAGTCTCGCCGCTTCCAGCATCTGCGTCATCCACTGTCGCGGCACCTCTTTGAACACACAAAGATCCTCCAGCGGCAGTCTCTTTGCTTCACTTTGCCGTCTCGTATGCGAACCATGACTCTTACCAAAAGCGACGATCCCCACCAGCCGCTTTCCGTTCTTCTCAAGCTCCGCCTTTTTCACACGATTACTTCCGATAAAGCAGGTTCCCAGTCCGATACTGCACAGATACAGCACCATCTGTTCCATAATATAACCCACGTTCATCAGATATCGTTCTGACTCCTCCGAATAAAAAGCCATATAATACGGCGCCTTCACACTGAACATACTGAGCATTCTCTCCTGCCCTTTTCTGTTGTCCAGAATCGCCATATCCACACCAATGCCCGAAAACAGTGCCGGCATCTCCTTATAATGCTCCCAAATCTTATCCAAAGTCTGCGGCGGAAGCGTATCAAAACAATAATTCCTTACTGATTTTCTAACAAAAATAGCCTCATATAAATTCATACTCTCACCCTTACTTCATCTGCTATCCGTCTGTTTTTGTTACAGTTCACTGCTGAATGAACAGTAATATTTCTTTCATAGCCGGCCGCGGCCCGCTCCCCATTTTTACAGGAGCAAAGCCGCATTCCGAAAAATTTACGTTTAATCTTCCGCATTCGACAGAAATACGGAAATTCTCCCTCTTAATCGCAAATATTTTTCAATTTCCAGCTCATCCATTTTTACTCTGTAATAATATTGTAACATATCCAAAAACTTTTTCAAGGGAAAAACGCGCCAAATTTTGTATATTTTTCACACATATTTCCCATCAAATTTATGCAACTTTAAAACCTGTGCTTACGCTTCCGCGGTCAGCTTCTCCAGCTCCTCCACATAAGAAGCAAACACATCCAGCGCCTCTTCCACCGGCTCCGGCTTCGTCATATCGACGCCGCAGATCTTCAAAAGGTCAATCGGATCCATCGAGCAGCCGCCGCTTAAGAACTGTTTGTACTTCTCCACGATACCCGGCTCCCCTGCCAGGATCTTGCTGCTGATCGCAATCGCCGCCGAAAATCCCGTTGCATACTGATATACATAGAACGGTGTATAAAAATGCGGAATTCTCGCCCATTCCAGCGCGATCTGCGGATCCGAAATCATATCCGGTCCGAAATACTCCTTGTTGATCGACAGATACAGCTCCGAAATACCGTCCGCCGTCAGCGTGCCTTCCTCTGCCATCTTCTCATGAATCCGCTTCTCAAACTCCGCAAACATCGTCTGGCGGAACACCGTTCCCTTAAACTGATCCAGGAAATAATTCAGCAGGAAAATCTTCTCCTCTTTTTCTTTCGCATGCTTCAGCAGATAGCGGATCAGCAGTGCCTCGTTGCAGGTTGATGCCACCTCAGCGACAAAGAGGCGGTACTCCGCATACGTAAACGGCTGTGTATGGTTCGAATACCAGGAATGCAGCGAATGGCCCATCTCATGCGCCAGTGTGAAGACCGAATCGATATTTCCGTTAAAGCTCATCAGCACATACGGATGGGAATCGTAAGAACCCCAGGAGTAAGCACCGCTCTTTTTTCCTTCGTTCTCATAAACATCCACCCAGCGCTCCGAAAAGCCCTTGTCCAGCAGTGCCACATAATCATCCCCGAGCACGGCAAGCGCTTTCTTCACGATCTCGATCGCCTGCTCATACGTATATTTCTGCTCGTACTCTTTCGTCAGAGAAACGTAAACATCATACATATGAAGTTCATCCACACCGAGCAGCTTTTTACGCAGTGCCACGTAGCGGTACATCGCCGGCATTTTTGCATGAATCGCCTCGAGCAGCTTGTCGTAAACCGAAACCGGGATATTTCCGCCATCCAGCGATGCAGCCAGTGCAGATGGATATTTTCTTACATCTGCAAAGAATGCGGCCTGTTTCAGATTGGCACCGAACGTTGCGGCGAGCATGTTTTTGTGTTTTTCATACTCCGCATAATACTTCTCAAACGCTTCTTTTCTGACCCGGCGGTCCTTCGACTGTAAAAATCCGACGAAGGTGCCGTGGCTCAGTGGAACCTGATTTTCCTCTTCATCCGTGACCGGCTGGAATCTGAGGTCTGCGTTCGAAAATGCCGAGAAAATCTGATCCGGGCTGGATGCCATCTCTCCGGCTTTTGCAAGAACCGCCTCCATCTCCGGCGAGAGAATGTGCTCTTTCTTGCGGAAGTTTTCTTTTAATATGCGATCGTACAGACGGAGCGGCTCATATGCTTTTTCAAATTCTGTAACCGTCTCCTCGTCAAGCTCCAGGATCTCCGGCTCTACGAAAGAAGAGGCATCCGCAAGAACAGCCATCATGCTGTCCATCTTTCCGGCATAGCCCTGATACTTCTGATTTCCCATATCCTGGTGATATTTCTGGCTTGCATAGACATACAGGCTGGAAAAGACGCGGCTGATGTCATCCAGACCGGAAAGAACGTCATACAGCGCTTCTGCACTCTCTTTCATTGTTCCCTGTTTTGCGCGGAACGCTTCTATTTTCTTCGCAAGCTCCTGCTCTGTTTTCTCAAATTCTTCATCACTACCAAACAAACTCGAAAGATCCCAGCAGTACGCCGGATCCATCTCTTCTCTTTTTTTCAGTTTAATTTCTGCCATATTTCTCCCTTCATCCATCTTTTTAGACGGAACTATTTCTGCGGTTTTTCTTCTAATACTAATGTGCCGCACTTACGCTTAGTTTACCACAATTTAACCTCTAAATCTAAAATTTTTTCTTAATTTTCTTGACAAATCCATAAACCGATTGTATGATTGTACTATCAAGTTAATACAGTAGTACAAAAGGAGTGAATGCCATATGCCATGGAATCTTGATTCCTCGCGGCCGATCTATCTGCAGATCATCGAGCGGGTACAGATGGACATCATCACCGGGCGCTATCAGCCGGGCGATAAGCTTCCGTCCGTCCGCGATCTCGCGCAGGAGGCCGCCGTCAACCCGAACACAATGCAGAAAGCGCTTTCCGAACTGGAACGCAGCGGACTGATCTATTCCCAGCGGACCAGCGGACGCTTTATTACCGAAGATAAGGAGTTGATTCATCAGATGAAAAAAGAACTTGCCGCCGCAGAAGTATCTGCTTTTGTTGCCCACATGAAACAGCTCGGCATAACCCCGGAGGAAATCCGGCAAGCTACTTGCCGAAACGATTGAAGGAGGAAGAAAATCATGAGTAGAACTTGTAACGTGATTAAAGAACCTGACGAAAGCGCTTCGGAAACCACACCGCGCTCGATCATCTCAACCTTTCCCTGGATTCCGGGAAAAATTATCGGACTGCTGGGGCCCAACGGAAGCGGAAAGGACGACGCTCTTAAAGCTGCTGAACGGACTGCTGACCCCGAGTGAGGGTGAAGTCCTCATCGCCGGAAATCATCCCGGTATTGAGACAAAACGGATCGTCTCCTATCTGCCGGATAAAATGTATCTCGGCAGCTGGATGCGCGTCTCGGATCTTTTAACGTATTACAGCGATTTCTTTGAGGACTTTGACATGTCCCGCGCCAATGCCATGCTGGAATCCTTAAAAATCAGCCCGAAGGACCGTTTGAAAACGATGTCGAAGGGAACGAAAGAGAAAGTCCAGCTCATCCTCACGATGAGCCGCCGCGCAAAGCTCTACTGCCTCGACGAGCCGATTGCAGGCGTCGATCCGGCAGCACGCGATTACATTTTATCTACGATTTTAAACAACTACGAACCAGACGCATCCATCCTCATCTCAACACATCTGATTTCCGATGTCGAAAATATTCTCGATGAGGTCATCTTTATCCAGGAGGGCCAGTTAAAACTGCACGCCTCGGTTGAGGATATCCGGATGCAGGAGGGTGAATCGATTGATTCTTATTTCAGGGAGGTATTCAAATGTTAAAAAAATGTCTGAAACATGAGTGGAAAGCATGCTGGAAAAACATGGCGCTGCTGAACGGTGCCGCCATTTTCATGGGCGCTCTCGGAGGCTTCGGATTCCTCTTTTCCCAGATTTCTGAGCTGCCGGATCTGCTGATCGTCCTCTATCTGTTTGCATACGTTTTGATTGTGATCGCCGCATCCGTCATGACACAGGTGCTGATGATCCAGCGCTACTATAAAAATCTTTTTACCGACGAAGGGTATCTGACCAACGTCCTTCCGGTATCGGCAACGGATCATATTCTCTCCAAAATGCTGGTTTTCGGCGCATGGAGCATCTTAAACGCACTTTCCGTTCTCGCTTCCTTCGCTTTTTTGCTTCTGCCGTCCGCAATCCGGTATTTTACTGCAAACACCCTGCTTTTTTACAACAAGACCATGACCTTTTCCGATTTTCTGTCCTATCTCTGGGCACAGATTACCGGTGTTGCCGATGCTGCTTTTTCCCTGATCGGCATCACGAACCACATCGGTATGGCACTGTTTTCCATCGTTGGCTTCTTCGCTTCGCTGTTCTTTGGCATTCTTCTGTTCTATGCCGCCATCAGCATCGGAAGCCTGGTATCCAGCCACAAAATTCTGACGGCTGTCCTCTCTTACATCGGCATGACTACCGTGATCCAGATCTTCGGCGGAATCAGCATCGTCCGTGTTTTCCAGGACTCCACACCGACTGCTGTGGTTACCACATCCTCGGTTTCCACCCTTATCATCACCGTGGTGCTCTGCGTTGTTCTGTTCCTGATCTGCCGCTATATCTTAAGCAGACGGCTGAATCTTTCATAAAAATTGCATTAAAAAGCGCCGCCGCGGACGAACCGAATCGTCTGCGGCGGCGTTTTGTATGCATGTTCTGCACTTATGCCAGATGCCAGATATCCTCGTTATACTGTGCAATGGTACGGTCGGAGGAGAAGAAGCCTGCTTTTGCGATGTTGATCAGGCACTTCTTGTTCCATGCATCTTTGTTCTCGTAGTCTTTGTATACTCTTTCTTTTGTCTTGATGTACTCTTTCAGGTCGAGCAGCGTCATGAACCAGTCTTTGTTCAGGATCTCTTTGTAGAGTCTCTCCAGGCAAACTTTGTCGCCGATGGCAAGCAGTTCATCACTTACAATAAAGTCTACCAGTTTTGCAATTTCCGGATCGGCATCGTAGATGTCTTTGGAGCAATATGCTGCATCTGCATACAGATCAATGACATCCTGTGGTCTCTTTCCGAAAATGTAGATGTTTTCTTTTCCAACCAGATCGCCAATCTCAACGTTTGCACCGTCCTCGGTTCCAAGGGTCAGAGCACCATTCAGCATGAATTTCATGTTTCCGGTTCCGGAAGCCTCTTTGGATGCCAGGGAGATCTGCTCGGAGATATCTGCTGCCGGGATCACCTTTGCAGCTTTTGATACGTTGTAGTTCTCAAGCATAATCACTTTGAAGTACGGGCTTACCTCAGGATCGTTATCAATCAGCTCCTGCAGGCACAGGATCAGATGGATGATATCTTTTGCGATGATATAAGCCGGTGCAGCCTTTGCACCGAATACCATGGTGATCGGGGTTTTCGGCTTGTTTCCGCTCTTGATATCCATGTATTTGTAAATAGCGTACAGGGCGTTCATCTGCTGGCGTTTGTACTCATGAAGACGTTTTACCTGTACATCGATGATGGAATTTTCATCCAGCGCGATATTCTGTGTCTCATACAGGAACTGTTTGAGATCCAGTTTGCGGTTGTGTTTGATCTCCTCAAGTTTTGCAAGAACCTTCTTGTTGTCTTTGTATTTGAGCAGTTTTTCCAGCTCGTCGGCATCTTTTTTGAATCCCGGTCCGATCAGGCTCTCGATATACTGTGCCAGTTCACGGTTGCAGTGCAGCAGCCAGCGGCGGAAAGTGATTCCGTTTGTCTTGTTGTTGAATTTCTCCGGATAAATATCGTAGAACGGTTTCAGCTCGGAGTTTTTCAGGATCTCGGTGTGCAGTGCTGCAACGCCGTTAACAGAAAATCCGTAGTGGATATCCATGTGTGCCATGTGGACGCGCTGATCCTTGTCGATGATCGCTACTTTCTCATCTTTGTATTTCTTCTTTGCCTGTGCGTCCAGCTCGTGGATAATCGGCATCAGGTGCGGAACAACCTCCTCGAGGTAATCGATCGGCCATTTTTCCAGTGCCTCTGCCAGGATGGTGTGGTTGGTGTAAGCACAGGTCTTGCTTACAACATCGATGGCTTCCTGCATGGTAAAGCCTCTCTCCTGCAGCAGACGGATCAGCTCCGGAATGACCATGGACGGATGGGTATCGTTGATCTGGATCACAACGTGATCATACAGCTTATGCAGATCGTAGCCCTTCTGCTCGCACTCCATCAGGATGAACTGTGCGCCGTTGCTGACCATGAAATACTGCTGGTAGATACGAAGCAGCTGTCCGGCACGGTCGCTGTCATCCGGGTAGAGGAACAGTGTCAGGTTTTTCTGGATCTGATGCTTGTCAAAGTTGATGCTGTCTGATGGAACGATGCTCTCGTCTACCGTATCTACATCGAACAGATGCAGACGGTTACAGCCATTGTTGTAACCCGGTACGTCGATATCATACAGGGTAGAATGCATCGTGAAGTTTTTATACGGAACTGCAAAGGATACCGGCTGTCTGACGAGCCAGCTCTCATTTGTGATCCATGGATTTTTCACTTCTTTCTGTTTGTGGTCGACCAGAAGCTGGCGGAACAGGCCAAAGTGATAATTAAGGCCGATACCGTCTCCCGGCAGGCCAAGCGTTGCGATGGAATCAAGGAAGCATGCTGCCAGACGGCCGAGACCTCCGTTTCCAAGGGACGGCTCCATCTCCATCTCCTCGATCTCCGTCAGTTCTCTTCCGTGAGTAGCGAGTGCTTTTTCTACTTCCTCGTACATACCAAGGTTGATCAGGTTGTTGGACAGCAGTTTTCCGATCAGAAACTCTGCTGAAATATAATACAGCTTCTTACTTCCGGTGTTTCTTTTGCGACCTGCCATCTCCTGTTTGGTGATAACCATCAGGGCTTCAAAGATTTCGCTCTTTGTGCAGTTGTCCAGATCTCTTCCAAAACGCTCTTTTAAGATTGCCTGAATTCTTTCTTCCATTTTTTTCTCCTCGTATTGCTGTGGATAAATTCCCACAGTGTCATTTAGTTGCGCTGCCATTCCGGATTTCCTGCAATTGGCAGCTTTCGCAGTTCCATTCAAAGCTTTTCCCTGAATGGGACGGTTCACTTCTGAATCACTTTTGGGGGCAGCGAAACAGCAAATATTTTACTGCTGCGCGATCCGCGACTTCGTAGATTCCCTTACGACGAGTTCCCCATCGTATACTTTGCTGCAGGGTTCTTCTTTTCCTGAAATTAAGGAAAACAGCATCTTTGCCGTCTCTGCAGCAAGCTGCTCCACCGGCTGGCGGATCGTTGTGATACTGGGTATATAATACTCTCCCGCATCAATTCCGTCAAATCCTGCAACGGAAATATCATCCGGCACGGTAAGCCCGGCCTCTTTTAAGGCACGGCACGCACCGATTGCCAGCGTATCCGCGGTGGCATACAGCGCGGAAAACTCCGTCTTTTTTTCCAGAATTTCTTTTGTTATCTTGTACCCTGTGGCGAAAGAATACGTGTCGTCCTTCGTCATATGAAATACCAGATCAGGGTCATAAGGTATCCCATGATCCAGTAAAGCCTGGCGGTACGCATTCAGACGGAGGCGTCCGATACTGATGTCGTCCTCGCAGGCGGTAATGATGGCAATGCGCCGGTGCCCGAGACCACAGAGATAATCTACCATCTTATAGCTTTCCCTGTAGTCATCGACCGATACGCTCGCGCACGGTTTTCCTCCGTCTGAAACCGCCCCGATTGTACTGATCACGTACGGAACCGGGATCTGCGCCATTTTCTCATGCGGATGCGTAAAGTTTCCGCCGAGGAAAATGATGCCGCGCAGCCGTTTTTCTTTGACGATCTCGATCGCGGAGTCTACCTCATTTGCCTTTTCCTCTACTCGCTCAATAATGCAGGCGTATTTCTTTTTTCGCACAACCTCTTCAATCACACTGATCATGTTGTTGAAGAACATGTTGTCCATGCCTTTTACCAGAATGGCAATCGCTTTGGCATTCGACCGCTTCAGGTTTCTGGCACTGTTGTTCGGTACGTAATTCGATTCGGCAATCACCTTTAAGATCATCTCTTTTGTTTCCGGATTGATGTCCGGATGATTGTTCATCGCTCTCGATACGGTACTCACGCCTACCTTACATTTGCGGGCAATGTCCCTGATTGTTACCTGTTCCATATTCTGCAGGCCTCTCCTTTAAACTCTGTACCTGTTCTGCCGGAATCTCTTCCGGCTTGTTTCTCCGGCCTGTTTTGCTTTCTTTCCAGCGCGTGTTTTTATTTTGCAATACGTGCTGTAATCTGTGTCAGCCGATAAATTCTCTTTGCCAGCTCCGGTGTAAACTGTTCTGGAAGCAGGCGCCATTTCCAGTTATTTCCAAGTGTGGACGGATAGTTGATTCTTGCCTCCGTGCCAAGGCCTAAAAACTCCTGCATCGGAGTGACAGCCAGATTTGCCACACTCTCCATTGACATGCGGATAAAATCCCACGGCAACTCCTCATCGGTACTCTTTGCATTTCCCATATACTCTTTGGAGAATTCGCGGTCTTCCTCACTCATGACATAATACCATCCAAGAATCGTATCGTTGTCGTGCGTTCCGGTGTAGACAACACAGTTTCTCTCGTAATTGTGCGGCAGATAATCGCTCTCCTCACGGGAGTCAAAAGCAAACTGCAGCACCTTCATACCAGGATAGCCGGACTCTTTTACCATTTCGATCACGCTCTCGGTAAGATATCCCAGGTCTTCTGCGATGACATCCACATCGCCGAGCTTTTCTTTGACGGTGTTGAACAGATCCATGCCCGGTCCTTTTTCCCAGTGGCCGCGCTCTGCCGTCTGATCACCGAACGGGATGGAATAATATTCATCAAATCCGCGGAAATGGTCGATGCGGACAGTATCGTACAGTTTAAACACGTGAGCCAGACGTAACAGCCACCATGCATAACCTGTGCTCTTATGATAGTCCCATTTGTATAACGGGTTGCCCCAGAGCTGTCCGGTTGCGGAGAACGCATCCGGCGGGCATCCGGCAACGGCTTTTGGCTGGTTGTCCTCATCAAACTGGAACAGAACCGGATTTGCCCAGGTGTCAGCGCTGTCAAATGCCACATAAATCGGAATATCACCGATGATACGGATACCCTTTTCATTTGCGTATGCCTTCAGTGCTTTCCACTGTTTCAGGAACATAAACTGCTGGAATTTGTAAAATGCAACCTCCTCGGCAAGTTCTTCCCGTTTCTGATTCAGTGCTGCTTCTTCTCTGTCCTTTAATTCTGCCGGCCACTCACTCCAGCTGATTCCGCCGAGTGCATCCTTAATCGCCATATACAGCGCATAATCTTCCAGCCAGTAACCATTTTCCGATACAAATGCATCATATACGTCATCTGCCGCAAATCTTTCAAATGCTTTTCTGAGTACTTTGAAACGGGACAGATAAATCTTTTCGTAATCAATATACTCTGCATTGTCGCCGAAATCGCACGCATCACACTCTTCTTCTGTCAGAAGTCCCTCTTTTACCAGGGTCTCCAGATCAATAAAATATGGATTTCCTGCAAAAGTAGAGAACGACTGGTACGGCGAATCTCCATATCCCGTCGGTCCAAGTGGAAGAATCTGCCAGTAGCTCTGGCCGGCCTCCTCCAGGCGATCCACAAATTCATACGCTTCTTTCGAAAAACATCCGATACCATATCGGGACGGCAGCGAAGCTACCGGAAGTAAAATACCACTTGCTCTCATTTTTAAACCCTTTCTCCTTGTCGTTTTTTCTATCCATCCGACCCCACAATACATAATTCCTGTTCACGGATACGCAGCAAATTGTAACTTATACAGCCCTTCTAACCAGCTCATTTTGTTTCGTAAAAACAGGGCTGTCGGTATCTCGTCTGTATTTCCGGAAACGGTGTCGGTAACGTTTCCGGAACTCGTTATATTTACAATACCATACTCTGCATCAAAAAACAACCCCCAAACCCTTTATCATATTTACCAAATATTGAATACTCTGTTTATTCAAAACAACGAATTTGCATTTTTATAACGATACAAGCCATACATAAAAAGACAGCATGCGGGGACGGAACCGCTTTGGGCACTTAAAAATCATGAATTTTTCAAGCCTCCCATATAGGTTCTGTCCCAGCATGCTGTCTTTTGCGTTATCTGTTTTTCACTTAAAACTCCAGAATTATCTTTGTTCCGGTTCCAAGCGTACTCTCAATTTTAATCTTTGCATCATGAAGAATCGCTCCATGTTTCACAATGGAAAGTCCAAGTCCGGTACCTCCCGTTTCGCGGGAATGACTCTTATCCACACGATAGAACCGTTCAAAGATCCGCTCCTGATCTTCCTTTGCAATTCCGATTCCGGTATCTGCCACAGATACCACTGCCCGTCCGTTTCTTCCGCGTGAAACCGTCACTTCAACTTCACCGTCCCTGCGGTTGTACTTGATCGCATTGTCGCAGAGATTGTAGATCATCTCATAGAGAACCTGTCGTGCACCTTTGATCCGGCAGCTCTCTCCTCTCAGTGTCATCTTCACCTGCTGCTCCTTTGCCCGTATGGAAAGATGTCCCTCGACATCACGGCAGGTCTGCATCAGATCCACTTCCTCCATCGGGATTGACTGGTCGTTTTCGTCCAGTCTGGACAGCTTGATAATATCCTCGACAAGAGAGCTTAACCGGCTCGCCTCACTGTGGATTCTGCCCGCAAATTTGGGAATATCCTCCGGTTTTACCATGTTGTTTTCGATGATCTCTGCATATCCGGAAATCGACATCAGCGGTGTTTTCAGCTCATGTGACACATTGGCTGAAAACTCACGGCGCATCACCTCGGCTTTCTGTTTTTCCGTCACATCCAGCACCAGGATGACCGCACCGGATACAACACGGTCCACACGCACCGGATTTGCAAGAAGCTGATAGACTCTTCCATTTATCTCCAGCATCCGTTCCTCGGAACTGCCCTCCAGCGCATGATCCAGTGCCTCCTTCAGCTGCTCGTTGCGGCTGACTGTCACGATATTGTGGTTAATGCACTCCTCCGCTGTCACATCAAACAGATTCTGTGCCGAACGGTTGATGGAAAGTACGACCGACTGGTTTGTCACGATCAGACCATCCTTCATATATTCCGTGATTGCAAGATACTCCTCCTGATTATGGCGGAGCTCCTCCATCTGCTGCTGAATCTGCTTCTGCTGCTGATGAATTCTTCCAAGCAGCGGACTCAATTCCTCATACGCTTTGTTGTCCAGCGGATGATTCAGATCAATCTCATTGATCGGCTTTACAAGCGCCTTTGTCATATGGCTGACCATCAGCAGCTCCACGACAAGGACTGCCGCAATCAGTACAACCACCAGCCATATATTCCGCAGCATCACACCGAACACACTGTCTGTTGTCAGGGAAACACGGATGATTTTTCCATTGTCCAGGCGCAATGCCGTATAATATGTTTTGCTCCGCAGGGTCTCGGAATAACGGGAAATATTGCTTTCCCCGGTCTTTTCCGCCTCAATCACCTCCGGCCGCCCGGAATGGTTTCCCATCATGTTCTCATCCTCGACCGAATCAAACAGAACGGTTCCGTCCGTGTCAATCAGGGTAACCCGGCTTGCCGTAATCTTGCCGGCCGGTTTATCCAGACTGTCATCACCCATCTTGTCCAGAAAATACCTGTAATACTCACATTCATTTCTCACCGAAACACGAAGCTGCTCCGCCGTATTGTTGTACATTGCCCAGCTCATGGTGAAAAAAGTCAGGATAATCGCAGCGATAATCAACGCTCCCGCATGTTGAAAGACTTTTTTACGCATCTTACTTTCTCAGCCTCCTATCCGGTATCCCACGCCGCGGACCGTCTCGATCAGCTCGCCGCATTCGCCCAGCTTCTGGCGGAGTGTACGCACATGAACGTCTACCGTACGGGTTTCTCCGTCAAAATCATAACCCCAGACATGGCCGAGCAGACGGTCTCTTGTAAGGACAATTCCTTTATTTTCCATTAAAAATTTCAGCAGTTCAAACTCTTTTAAGGTCAGGGTAACCTTCTCCCCTTTGGCCAGAACCTGATGCTGCTTTACCTGGATCTGCAGATCCCCGGTCTCCAGCACATCGTTTTCCTTCTCTTCTTTTCCGGCACGGCGCAGCACGGCACGTACCCTTGCGATAAATTCCATCATGCCGAACGGCTTGGTAATATAGTCATCGGCTCCGCAGTCCAGGCCCATGACCTTATCATACTCAGCGCCCTTTGCCGTTACCATAATGACCGGAATTTCTTTTGTTACTTCCGATGCCTTGAGGCGTGAAAGAATTTCAAGACCATCCTCTCCCGGAAGCATGATATCCAGGAGAATCAGATCCGGAAGCTGTTCTGCAATAGCTGCATTCAGCTCTTTTCCGCTTTCCAGGCCTCTTGCGGTAAAACCGCTCGATTCCAGTGTGTATACGATCAGTTCCCGTATATTTCTTTCATCTTCCACGCAGTAAATCATCTGTTATTCCCCTTTATGGTGACCGTTAATGGAATACACAACCCATTCCGCAATGTTTGTTGCATGGTCACCGATTCTTTCATAATATTTTGCAATCATCAGATAGTCCAGAGACTGGACATCTGTGGTAATTCCCTTTCGCATACCCTGCAGAATTTCATCCTTTACCTCGTCAAAAAGATCATCCACGATATCATCGGAATCGATAACCTCCCGTGCAAGCTTCAGATCCTGCTTAACGTATGCATCGATGCATTTTGTTACCATAGAAGCTGTCGCTTTCGCCATATCCTTCAGACGGATGCTTGCATCCGGCACACCAAGACTCGTTACTTTTACGATATCCGCAATATCTGCTGCCTGGTCTCCGATCCGCTCCATATCGGTAATCATTTTTAATGCCGCAGATACCTGACGCAGATCACGTGCTACCGGCTGCTGCTGTAAAATGATGCGGAAGCAGAGATCCTCGATCTCCCGTTCTTTCGCATCGACAACCTGGTCTTTTTTGATAATCTCTTCTGCCGCTCTCTGGTTTCCCTCCAGCAGAACCTCATATGTCCGTCCGATTACCTGCTCGCAGAGTGCGCCAAGCTCAATCAGCTCCGTGTGCAGAATTTCCATCTGCTGCTCAAATCTTTCCCTCATATCAGCCAAACCTCCCTGTAATATAATCCTCTGTCCGTTTATCCTTCGGCATGGAGAAGATCTGTTCGGTCTCTCCGTATTCTACTACCTCTCCTAACAGGAAAAATGCGGTTTTGTCGGAAATTCTGGCTGCCTGCTGCATATTGTGGGTTACCATGACAATAGTATAATCTTTTTTCAATTCTACCGCAAGATCTTCGATTTTGGAAGTAGAAATCGGATCCAGTGCTGAGGTTGGTTCGTCCATCAGAAGAACCTCCGGCTGTACGGCAAGAGCACGCGCAATGCAAAGACGCTGCTGTTGTCCGCCGGACATGCCAAGTGCGCTTTTCTTCAAACGGTCCTTCACCTCATCCCAGATTGCCGCCTGTCGAAGAGACTGCTCCACAATATCATCCAGCTTCGCTTTGGAACGGACACCATGGGTTCTGGGGCCATAGGCAATGTTGTCGTAAATGCTCATCGGGAACGGATTTGGTTTCTGGAATACCATGCCGACCCGTTTTCGGAGTCCGTTGACATCCATTTTTCCGCCGTAGATGTTTTCTCCGTCCAACAGCATTTCACCGGTGATCCGGCAACCCGGAACGAGATCGTTCATTCTGTTGATGGATTTTAACAGGGTCGATTTACCACAGCCGGAAGGTCCGATAAAAGCCGTCACCTCATTGGCATCAATGCTCAGATTGATATTTTTTAAGGCATGAAAGTCTCCGTAATAAAGATCCATATTGGATACATCTATTTTACTCATGTTTTTTCCTCGTCTCTCTTTTATTTCTTTGCAATTTTCTTCGCAATCATTCCGGAACAGCCGTTGATCAGAAGGACAATCAGCATCAGGATGACGCCGGTTGCATACATCTGATTCATATAAAGGCCTTCACTGGAAAGTGCATACATATGAACGGCAAGGGTACGGCCGGAATCCATAAGGCCTGCCACCTTTGCAATCGTTCCTGCTGTGAAAAGAAGCGCTGCCGTCTCTCCTACGACACGGCCTGTCGCAAGAATGACACCGGAAAGAATGCCGGGTACGGCAGATGGAAGAACAATTTTAAAAATCGTACGAAGCTTTCCGGCTCCCAGTCCAAAGCTTGCTTCCCGATAGGAATCCGGAACCGATTTTAAGGCTTCTTCTGCTGTTCGCATAATCAGCGGAAGAATCATGATGGCAAGGGTACAGGCACCGGACATCATCGAGTATCCCATTTTCAGGGTTTTCGTAAAAAACAGCATACCGAACAAACCGTAAACGATCGACGGAATACCGGAAAGGGTCTCTGCCGTAATCCGGATCAGGCCAACCAGTTTTCCGCGTTTATTGGCATATTCAACCAGATAAATCGCCGAGAAAATGCCGAGGGGCGCAGCAAGCAGCAGGGAAAGTACTGTCATCGTAACAGTGTTGATGATCGCCGGAAGCATCGTAACATTCTCTGTATTATAGGTCCATGCAAACTGCTCCAGTGTCAGGTTTTTCACACCGTGGATCAGAATAAATCCAACCAGAAAAACCCAGAATAGCAAGTGCAAGAATGGCCGCTCCACAGGTAATTCCGGTCAGTACCGAAGAAAAAGCAC
>ENA-OQDA01000267-OQDA01000267.1-human-gut-metagenome-genome-assembly--contig:-NODE-267-length-22338-cov-5.732700_pt1 | contig 22338 bp, 16 predicted proteins | sample MGYA00242771_ERZ504603 | MGnify/ENA primary metagenome ERZ504603 (study PRJEB26092, sample SAMD00036328) | human gut metagenome | host: Homo sapiens | study: EMG produced TPA metagenomics assembly of...
TTTAAGTCACTTTGCATAATAAATTTGTTGGCATAAGAACTTTTATGTAAAGGTTTGCATAACATTTCCACAAGGAATTTCTCTACATGTTTCACCAAACCGATTTCTACATCACGCTCATTGTATTGGTCGGTAAAGGTCAGCATATCGAATATATACGGGTCTTTGAGCATTGATTTCACATCGTTTACTTCGGGAACAGGCAGGGTTTCAGTGAAATTGTTTGCCAACGCACCATGCTTGCCATAGTCATCAAGTTTGATAGCTTCTTGCAGATAGCGTGTATTCCAATGCGATGTAATACTTTGCACCATATACCAATACCGTGCGCGAATATCCTTGACTTGTTGTAAGAGTATCAGGTTATGCGTCCAGCCTAGATGTTTGATAGGAAAGGAAAAATTATATTCGCCTAATTGCGCAATCATTGATTGCGCAATTGAAGAATCAGCACCTTTCACCATCGTAAGTTCTTGATTGTATTCGTTGAAGAACTGTATCATACACTGCATGTTGCGCACAGAAAAACCCTTTATTTCGGAATAATCGTTCTTCAAGTCCACAGACAAGCGTTGCAAGGTTTTCTTGCCCCAACCATCTGCATCTTGACTTTGCCGCAACATACCTCCAATATCCCAATACATTCGGAGCATTTCTTCGTTGGCGGCATAAATCGCTCGTTGTTGGGCAACCAATACCCGCTGCTTGATTTTACGAAGCAGTGCCGCATAACCATTGAAATTATCTGCCAAGTTATCAATTGCTTGTTTATCTGTTTTTAGTCATAATCTTCTTTGATATTTCCACAAAGTTACGCTTTTTATTCGATTGTACATCAAATTCTTACAATATTATTAGTTATACCCATTATGGGCTATCTTCTCATTGAGAAACCTCTTTTCTGCTGTTGGTCATAATGTTATCTTACAACCGGTCTTTTCTTTTAGCATTTCTATAAATTCGACCAAGTTATAAGCCCCTTTTATAGTATAGGTTCTACCATTATGTTCTTGAGAATATATAGGATATTCAACAACAAATCCTAACAAAAATATCAAAACAAGTACTTTTGCATTCATCGTGATTCTGATTTTACATAAATAATTATTTATCCTGTATTTTTCTTTTCCCATGATAAGTTGTCATCCAATAAACACAATGTTTCCATGACTTCCTGGATCGATGCAGTCATTTCAAAATCAAGAGAATACCGAGCGAACGGATAAGATACATTGTTTTCAACCTCAAATTATACGGAAAAACCCATACCTTTTTTATACCTTTGCCCCCAAAAGAAAACAACAGACATGGAACTATTCAATAAAATGATTGCCGCAGCCCTGAAGGTTTCCGTACATCAAGTAGACAATACATTATCTCTACTGGGCGGGGAGCTACCATCCCTTTCATAAGCCGATACCGGAAAGAGGCAACCGGAGGGCTGGACGAAGTACAAATAGGCGAAATTAAAGACAGAAATGACAAGTTGTGTGAACTGGCCAAGCGAAAAAGAAACCATTCTTTCTACCATAGAAGAACAGGGCAAACTGACAGAAGAATTGCGCAAACGCATTGAACAGAGTTGGGATGCCACCGAAGTGGAAGACATATATCTGCCCTATAAGCCGAAACGTAAGACCCGCGCCGAAGCGGCACGGCAAAAAGGACTGGAACCGCTTGCCACCTTACTGTTATTGCAACGCGAAAACCATCTAGACAGCCGTCTCCCCGCTTTTGTGAAAGGAGATGTGAAAGACGAAGAGGATGCGCTGAAAGGCGCGCGCGACATCATAGCCGAACAAGTGAGCGAGGACGAGCGCGCCCGCAACCAACTGCGCAACCAATTTTCCCGACAAGCCGTCATCACCTCCAAAGTGGTGAAAGGCAAAGAGGAAGAAGCCGCCAAATACCGCGATTATTTCGACTTCAGCGAACCTTTGAAACGCTGTTCCTCCCACCGTCTGCTGGCTATCCGCCGGGGAGAGTCGGAAGGCCTGTTGAAAGTAAGTATAAGTCCTGATAACGAAGAGTGCGCCGGACGGCTGGAACAAATGTATGTCCGTGGCAACAATGAATGCAGCCGCCAGGTAGGCGAGGCAGTGCGTGATGCGTACAAGCGGCTTCTGAAGCCTTCCATCGAAACCGAATTTTCAGCCTTGAGCAAGGAGAAAGCCGACGAGGAGGCAATCCGCGTCTTCGCCGGAAACCTGAGACAGCTTCTGCTGGCTCCTCCTTTGGGACAGAAACGGGTCATGGGAGTTGATCCCGGCTACCGTACCGGATGTAAAATAGTCTGTCTGGACGCCCAAGGCTCTTTGCTACACAATGAAACCATTTATCCGCATCCGCCCAAGAATGAATACTCACAGGCAGCCCGCAGCATCGTGAAATTGGTAGAACAATATCAGATAGAGGCAATCGCCATAGGCAATGGCACCGCCAGCCGTGAGACAGAACAATTCATCACTTCACAACGCTATGACCGTGAATTGCAAGTATTTGTAGTAAGCGAGGACGGAGCATCCATTTACTCGGCCTCGAAAACCGCCCGAGACGAGTTCCCTGAATACGACGTGACCGTGCGTGGAGCCGTATCCATAGGCCGCCGGTTGATGGACCCGCTGGCCGAACTGGTGAAAATAGATGCCAAATCTATCGGAGTGGGACAATACCAGCATGATGTGGACCAGACTTTATTGAAGAAATCATTGGACCAGACAGTGGAAAGTTGTGTGAACCTGGTAGGTGTGAACCTCAATACCGCCAGCCGCCATCTGCTGACTTATATATCGGGGCTAGGTCCTGCCTTGGCTCAAAACATTGTGGATTACCGCACCGAGAACGGGCCTTTCAGTTCACGCAAGGAGTTATTGAAAGTACCCCGGATGGGAGCGAAAGCGTTTGAGCAATGCGCAGGGTTCCTGCGTATCCCACAAGCAAAGAATCCGCTGGACAACTCGGCCGTGCATCCCGAAAGCTATCCCATAGTGGAGCAGATAGCCAAAGACCTGAACTGCACCGTAGACGAACTGATAAAAAGCAAAGAACTGCGCAGCCGGATTGATATCAAGAAGTATGTCACCCCGACAGTGGGGCTTCCCACCTTGACAGACATCATGCAGGAATTGGACAAGCCGGGACGCGACCCACGGCAACAAATCCAAGTTTTTGAATTTGACAAGAATGTAAAGACCATAGAGGATTTGACTGAAGGAATGGAACTGCCCGGCATTGTGAACAATATTACCAACTTCGGTTGCTTTGTAGATATAGGAATCAAAGAGAAGGGTCTGGTGCACGTATCACAACTGGCCGACAAATTTGTGAGCGACCCCACCACCGTAGTCAGCATCCATCAGCATGTACGGGTGAAAGTGATGAGCATAGACCTAGAGCGCAAGCGCATCCAGCTCACTATGAAAGGATTGAATCAATAATTGCAACAAGGTAAAAAAGAATATGGAAGAAGATATAGAAACCTGCGGCTGGTTCGTTTTTTATAAGGATCAGCTGCTGATAGAGAAAAAGAACGGAATGTACACCATACCTTTCGGAACAGAGCCTCCCATGCCTGTTCCGGTGGGAAGCACTATCCACACCATCGGAGAGATAGAGGGACGCACTGCCAAGACTTTCTCCGTACATGCCCCGGTGCCCGGCAGCGAAAATGACCGCCACCTGATGATGGATCTCCGGAGTTCATACGACGTATTGCCTTGGGAAGAGTACAATGTGGGTGGCAAAGCCTTCCAGATACTGAATTGGGACAAGAACAGCCGCTATTGCCCCATGTGCGGCGTACCTACCGTACAGATTTCTCCTATTGCTAAAAAATGCCCCCAATGTCGTCAGGAAATTTATCCGCGCATCTCTCCTGCCATCATTGTATTGATACGCCGGGAAGACAGCATACTGCTGGTCCACGCCCGCAACTTCCGGGGAACCTTCAACGGTTTGGTAGCCGGTTTTCTTGAACCGGGCGAAACTTTGGAGGAATGTGTGCACCGCGAGGTACTGGAAGAAACAGGACTCCATATCAAAAACCTGAAATATTTCGGCAGCCAGCCGTGGCCTTATCCCAGCGGAATCATGATAGGCTTCACCGCCGATTATGAAAGCGGAAACATCAAACTACAACAAGAAGAACTGAATGCCGGCGCTTTCTATACCAAAGACAACTTGCCGGAGATACCCAAAAAGCTGAGCCTGGCAAGAAAACTGATTGATGCGTGGCTGGAGGAAAAGGATCATTTATAGAACGAGATGAGTCATGTTCCATCCATAAATACCTATTTATCGCTTGCAGAACTTAAAAATGTACTATCTTTGCAATATGGAATGGTTAAATAGCTTATTTTTTGAACACACGCCTTTACAGGCGGTTGTAATCCTCTCGATTATCATTGCCGTGGGGCTCGGTTTAGGTAAAATCCACCTGTTTGGCATTTCATTGGGAGTTACCTTCGTCTTTTTTGCCGGTATTCTGGCCGGACACCTGGGATTCTCAATCGACCCGAATATGCTGAATTACGCCGAGAGTTTCGGTCTTGTGCTTTTTGTATACGAACTGGGCTTGCAGGTAGGTCCCGGCTTTTTCAGTTCATTCCGTAAAGGCGGCGTACAGCTCAATATGCTGGGCATAGGCGTTATTCTGACAGGTACGGTCATGACGGTGCTTTTCAGCAAACTGGGAGGCATACCGATGAGCGATATGGTAGGCATCCTTTGTGGAGCCACCACCAATACTCCCGCTCTGGGGGCCGCCCAACAGACATTGAAACAAATGGGGGAACCCGCCAGTGGCGCTGCGTTAAGTTGCGCCGTAACCTATCCGCTGGGAGTGGTAGGTGTTATTCTGGCCATGCTGCTGGTACGCAAATTATTTGTCCGTCCCTCAGATATCGACATTCACGAGCACGAGGACACCAATCAGACATTCATTGCCACCTTCAAAGTGCACAATCCCGCCATTTTCAATAAAAGCATAAAAGAAGTAGCTTTATTAAGCTATCCTAAATTTGTTATCTCCCGTTTATGGCGGGAAGGTACGGTAAGCATCCCCACTTCCGAAAAAATACTGAAAGAGAATGACCGCCTGCTGGTTATCACCACCGAAAAGGACGCTCCCTCGCTCACGATTCTTTTCGGCGAACAGGAAAACCAGGATTGGAATAAAGAAGACATCGACTGGAATGCCATAGACAGCCAATTGATTTCCAAACATATCGTTATCAGCCGCCCCGAAATAAACGGGAAAAAACTAGGCTCTTTACGTCTGCGCAACAGCTATGGCATCAACATCAGCCGTGTGATGCGCAGCGGGGTACAACTGCTTGCCACACCGGGGCTGATCCTCCAACTGGGCGACCGGCTGACCGTAGTGGGAGAAGCCAAAGCCATAGAGAATGTGGAAAAAGTATTGGGCAATGCGGTTAAAACGTTGAAGGACCCTAATCTTGCCGCCATTTTTATAGGTATTGTACTGGGATTGATACTAGGCTCCATCCCTATCGCCATCCCCGGCCTCAGCACTCCCGTTAAATTAGGCCTGGCAGGCGGACCTATCGTAGTAGGAATTCTTATCGGATGCTTTGGCCCCCGTTTCCACCTCATCACTTATACCACCCGGAGTGCCAACCTGATGCTGCGCGGTATCGGGTTATCCCTCTATCTGGCTTGCCTGGGACTGGATGCAGGCGCACATTTCTTCGAGACAGTGATGCGCCCCGAAGGAGCCATCTGGATAGCTGTAGGCTTCGCCATCACCTTTATTCCGGTAGTCATTATGGCATTAGTGGCCCTCCGCATAAGCCACCTCGACTTCGGAAGCACCTGTGGCATGCTGTGTGGAAGCATGGCAAACCCTATGGCATTGAACTATGCCAATGACACGTTACCCGGTGATAATCCGGCAGTGAGTTATGCCACCGTATATCCGCTGTCCATGTTCAGCCGGGTCATTATAGCCCAATTAATACTTATGTTTTTTATATAATTTCCAGCTATGAACGCTTATAATTCTATCACCCCGGAAACCATACAGGAAGATATGCGATACCTGCAACTGCTGTCGCATAGTTTCCCCACTATAGCCGATGCCAGTACGGAAATAATCAACCTGGAAGCTATTCTGAACCTGCCTAAAGGTACAGAACATTTCCTTGCCGACCTGCACGGAGAGTACGAGGCATTCCAGCATGTATTGCGGAATGCTTCCGGGGCCATCAAAAGAAAAGTAAATGAAATATTCGGCAATACCCTGCGCGAGAATGAAAAAAAAAGAACTATGTACGCTGATTTATTATCCGGAACAAAAACTGGATCTGGTAAAAGCAGTGGAAACGGATCTGGACGACTGGTATGTCATCACGTTGAACCAACTGGTACGTGTATGCCAGAATGTATCCTCCAAATATACCCGTTCCAAAGTGCGGAAGTCGCTTCCCAAAGAATTCTCGTATATCATTCAGGAGTTGTTGCACGAAAACTCAATGGTTCCCAACAAACAGGCGTATATTAATGTCATCATCAGCACCATCATTTCTACCCGCCGCGCCGATGACTTTATCATTGCCCTATGCAACCTCATCCAACGGCTCACCATAGACACACTGCATGTGCTGGGTGATATATTCGACCGTGGCCCTGCCCCCCACCGCATTATGGACATATTATGCGATTATCATAATTTCGACGTACAATGGGGAAACCATGACATTTTATGGATGGGAGCCGCAGCCGGCAACGACTGCTGTATGGCAAACGTGCTACGCCTGGCCATGCGTTATGGCAACCTTGCTGCTCTGGAGGACGGATATGGCATCAACCTTCTGCCCCTGGCCACCTTTGCCATGGAAACATACGCTGATGATCCCTGCACCCTGTTCGGACCGAAAGTAGAGAAAGAAGACTGTACGTACAATGCCAAGACGCTGCGCATGATAGGCCAGATGCACAAAGCAATCAGTGTTATCCAGTTCAAGCTGGAAGCGGAGATTATCAGGCGCCGCCCCGATTTCGAGATGGACGACCGTATGCTGCTACACCGTATAGACTTCGAGCGTAAGACCATCACAATGCCCAATGGAAAAGAATATGAGCTGAAAGACAGTTTTCTTCCTACGGTAGATCCTGCCGATCCTTATAAGCTGACAGACGAAGAACGGGAAATTATGAACAAACTCCATCGTTCATTTGTCAGCAGTGAGAAATTGAAAAAACATATCCGCTGCCTGTTCCGTTACGGATGCATGTACACGGTGAGCAACTCAAATCTGCTGTTCCACGCCTCCATCCCCTTGAATGCCGACGGTACGCTGAAAGATGTGTCCATAGCCGGAAAAACGTACAAGGGAAAAGCCTTGCTGGAAAAAGTAGGGCATTTGATCCGTACCGCCTTCTTCGCTGAGGAAGACAACGAGGACAGACCCTTTGCCGTAGACTATGTATGGTACTTGTGGTGTGGCAAAGACTCCCCTGCTTTCGACAAAGACAAAATGGCTACTTTTGAACGTTACTTCTTAAAAGAGAAAGAGTTGCACAAGGAAGTGAAAGGTCACTATTACAGCCTGCGCAATGAAGAAAAAGTATGTGACATGCTGCTGGACGAGTTCGGCGTCACCGGCCGGCACCCGCCACATCATCAACGGACATGTCCCCGTACGCTCCATCAAAAGGCGAGAACCCGATCAAGGCAAACGGGAAACTGCTTGTCATCGACGGCTGGCTTCATCCAAAGCCTACCCACCCGGAGACGCACGAGGATGCCTCCCGCCGCGAGCTGTACATCGTGGAGGCGATTCCGCTATGGGCGCGGTCAAGCAGAGCCGCGACTCGGAGTTTCAGGCCATCATGCCCATCCGCGGTAAGATCCTGAACTGCCTGAAAGCCGACTACGCCCGCATTTTCAAATCCGAAATCATCACCGACCTGATCCGCGTCATGGGCTGCGGCGTTGAGCTGGGCGGCAGCCACAACAAAGACCTGGCCAGCTTCAATCTGGACAACCTGCGCTTTAATAAGGTCGTCATCTGCACCGATGCCGATGTGGACGGCTACCAGATCCGCACGCTGGTTTTGACGATGCTCTACCGTCTGACGCCGACCCTCATCAACAAGGGCTATGTCTATATCGCCGAGTCGCCGCTGTACGAGATCAACACGAAGAACAAGACCTATTTTGCGTACACCGAGCCGGAGAAGGCCGACATCCTGCGCCGTATCGACGGCGAGAAATACACGATCCAGCGCTCGAAAGGTCTGGGCGAGAACGACCCCGAGATGATGTGGCTGACGACGATGAGCCCCGACAGCCGCCGCCTGATCAAGGTGCTGCCCACCGACGCCGAGCGCACCTCCGCCGTGTTTGACCTGCTCCTGGGCGATAACCTCCAGGGCCGCAAGGAGCACATCGCCGAGCACGGCGCGGAGTATCTGGACGATCTGGACGTGAGCTGATACGCGCCCGGCGGGAGAACACCCCTACGATTGCCGCGCGTGTAGGGGCGGGGCATGCCCCGCCCGCAACCTTCCCGTAAACGCTTTGCTCCCGGTAGGGGCCGGACATGTCCGGCCCCTACCGGGCGGCTGTGAAATATAGGATAAATCATAATGGCAAAACGTAAAGAAAAAAAACTGACCCCTGCGCGCCCGCAGCTGGGCGATAACGTCGAAATTTTATCGGCGGGCGAGGTGCTGGAATCTGCCATCACCGATACGCTGGAAACCAACTATATGCCCTACGCGATGAGCGTCATCGTCTCCCGTGCCCTGCCGGAGATCGACGGCTTCAAGCCCGCCCACCGCAAGCTGCTCTACACAATGTACGAGATGGGCCTGCTCAAGGGCAACCGCACCAAGAGCGCCAACATCGTCGGCAGCACGATGCACCTGAACCCCCACGGCGATGCCGCGATTTACGACACGATGGTCCGCATGGGCCGCTCCAACGAGAGCCTGCTTGTGCCCTTCGTGGACTCCAAGGGTAACTTCGGCAAGGCGTACAGCCGCGATATGGCCTACGCCGCCGCCCGTTACACCGAGGCGAAGCTCGAGCCGGTCTGCGACGAGCTGTTCCGCGACATCGACAAGGACACCGTCGATTTTGTGCCCAACTACGACGGCACGACGACGGAGCCGACGCTGCTGCCCGTCACTTTCCCGACGATTCTGGCCAACAACACGCTGGGCATCGCCGTCGGCATGGCGTCCAACATCTGCTCCTTCAACCTCGAGGAACTCTGCAATGCGACGATTGCCCTGATGAAAGACCCGCAGGCCGATTTGCGGGAAATCATTCCGGCCCCTGATTTCGTCGGCGGCGGCACGATTCTGTACGACGCCGCCGAGATGCAGAACGTGCTGGAAAATGGCCGCGGCAGCGTCCGCGTCCGCGCTAAGTGGAGCTACGACAAGGAAAACAACTGCATCGACGTCACGCAGATCCCGCCCACGACGACGGTAGAAGCCATCATGGACAAGATCACCGAGTTGGTCAAGCTGGGCAAAATTCGCGAAATCTCCGATATGCGCGACGAGACCGACCTGAACGGCTTAAAGCTGACGATTGATTTGAAGCGCGGCCAGGACCCCGACAAGCTGATGGCGCGCCTGTACAAGGCCACGCCGCTGGAGGACAGCTTCGCCTGCAACTTTAACGTGCTGATTGCGGGCCAGCCCAAGGTGCTGGGCGTGCGCAGCATCCTGAACGAGTGGATCGCCTTCCGCGCCGAGTGCGTGCGCCGCCGCACCTACTACGATTTGCAGGGCAAGCAGAAGCGCCTGCACCTGCTCAAGGGCCTGAAGGCAATTCTGCTCGACATTGACAAGGCCATCGAAATCGTGCGCAACACCGCGGAGGAGACCGAGGTCGTGCCGAACCTGATGATCGGCTTCGGCATCGACGAGGTGCAGGCCGAGTACGTGGCCGAGATCAAGCTGCGCCATCTGAACCGCGAGTATATTTTAAAGCGCACCGAGGAAATTGAAGAACTCGAAAACGCGATCGCGGACCTGGAGGATATTCTCAAGCGCCCGGCACGCATCAACAAGATCATCATGAAGGAGCTGGCAGACGTCGCCAAAAAGTACGGCAAGCCCCGCCGCTGCGAGATCATGTACGAGGTGCCCGCCGTTGAGGGCGACGAGCCGGAGCAGCAGATTCCCGACTACCCCGTGCACCTGTTCTTCACGCGGGACGGCTACTTCAAGAAGATCACGCCCCAGAGCCTGCGCATGAGCGGCGAGCAGAAGCTCAAGGACGGCGATGAGGTATTGTTCACCTGCGAGAGCACAAACAGCGTCGAACTGCTGTTCTTTACGAATCATCGTCAGGTTTACAAGTCCCACGCCTATGATTTCAACGACAGCAAGGCGAGCGTCCTCGGCGATTACGTCGCCAGCGCCCTCGGCATGGAGGAGGGCGAGGTCCCGCTGTATATGGTCGTGACCCCCGATTACAAGGGCTGGATGCTCTTCTTCTACGACAACGGCAAGTGCGCCAAGGTGCCGCTGTCCAGCTACGAGACAAAGCAGAACCGCCGCAAGCTGCTGAAAGCCTACAGCGACAAGGCCGAGCTGGCCTTCATGCGCCACCTGCCCGAGGAGACCGAGCTGGCGATTTTCACCACCAACAACCGTCTGCTGCTCGTCGGCAGCGCGCTCATACCCGAAAAGACGACCCGCGACACCGCCGGTGTCAGCGTTGTGGCGCTGAAAAAGAATGCCAAAATCGCCCGCGTCACGCTGGCCGAGGGCCTTGAGCTGAACGACGCTCCACGCTACCGCGTGCGCACCCTGCCCGCCGCCGGTGCAATTTTGAAGGACGACGACAGAGCGGAGCAGCTGACGCTGTAAGGTGATACCGCACGAAGCTCCGTAGGGGCGCATTCTATATGCGCCCGCAAGGTGTCTGCCGTCTGACGGGCGGATATAGAATCCGCCCCTACGGTGTCAACCAAAAAAGTGCTTGACAATCTTGATACTTTGTGCTAAAATATTTCAGCAATCGTTCAGATGGCTGCTCCGCCCGGACAGGATGCCGGGTGCTGGTAGCCGCAATTCGGAGATTGTGATGAGCACATATATTGAGTATGGCTCCTTTTATCATGATCGAGAAAGAGGTGAAATAACCATGAAGCAGGGCATCCATCCGAACTATGTGGACTGCACCATCACTTGTGCCTGCGGCAACGTGATCCACACCCGTGACACCAAGCCGGAGATCCACGTCGAAGTCTGCAGCAAGTGCCATCCCTTCTACACCGGCAAGCAGAAGCTGGTCGATACCGGTGGCCGCGTCGAGCGCTTCAAGCGCCGCTTCGCCAAGTCTGGCAAGTAATTCCGTTTTTTGTACCCCGGATGGTTTTCATCCGGGGTATTTTTTGCTATACATCGAGGTTTCCCACCATGGCCGACTACAAAACCATCCGCGGCACAGCCACCTTTGAATATGAGGAAAAGCGCAGCCGCTTTATCGCAACGGCCTCCTTTGCCGACACGGAGGAAAAAGCCCTGGCCGTGCTGAACGCTGTGCGCACCGCCAACCGCACGGCGCGGCACAACGTCTACGCCTATGTGCTGCAAAATGGCCGCACGCGGTATTCCGACGACGGCGAACCCGCCAAGACTGCCGGTACGCCTGTGCTGGAGACCATCGGCCACGCGGGTGTGGCAGATGTGATCGTCGTGGTAACGCGGTATTTCGGCGGCATTCTGCTGGGTACCGGCGGACTGGTGCGCGCCTACACGGCGGCAGCCTCGGGCGCTCTGCAAAGCGCCGAGCTCGTCAGTATGCGGCTGGTCGTCGACTGCAAGGTCCGTGTGAGCTACGCCCAGTTCGAGCAGGCCCAGCGCATCATTGCGGCGGCGGAAACGCGGCTTGACGAGCCGATTTTTGACGATGCCGTGACGCTCTGCTGGCGTATGCCGGCAGGGCGGGAGGAAACGCTCCGCACGGCTCTCAACGAGCTGACCCGCGGCGGGGCAGAGGTGGAAATTTCTGCCCCGCAGTATGCGGCGTTTTAAATTTCTGTAAAAAATCAAAATTTTTCCAACAAAAAAAGAGTGTTTCCCGCACTTTTGTCGTATTTATAAGCAGAGAGCAGAAAAGGGGGCACACTATGACGATCCGTGAAGAGACCGAGGCTATCGAACGGCAGACCCTGAGCCGCTACGCGACTTTAAGCGAAAACAGCCTGGGCCGCCGTGTGCCGCTGGAGCCGGACCCTATCCGGCCCTGCTTCCAGCGGGACCGGGACCGCATTCTGCACTGCAAGGCGTTCCGCCGCTTAAAGCAGAAAACACAGGTCTTTCTGTCCCCGGAGGGCGACCACTACCGCACCCGCCTGACCCATACGCTGGAGGTCTCTCAGATCGCACGCACAATTTCCCGCGCACTGCGCCTGAATGAGGACCTGACCGAGGCCATTGCGCTCGGCCACGATCTGGGCCATACGCCGTTCGGCCACGCGGGGGAGAGAGCGCTCAACCGGCTCTGCCCGGGCGGGTTCTCCCACTACCGCCAGAGCCTGCGCGTGGTGGATTACTTAGAGCGCGACGGCCAGGGCCTTGACCTGACTTGGGAGGTGCGCAACGGCATTGTGACCCACACGTCCGGCGCGTGGGCCCGCACGCCCGAGGGCTGCGTTGTGCGCCGTGCCGACCACATTGCGTTTCTGAACCACGACATTGAGGACGCCATCACCGCCGGTGTGCTCGACGCGCGCCAGCTGCCGCCCGAGGCCGTCGCCGTGCTGGGACATACCAAATCCGAGCGTATCACGACGATGATCACCGACCTGGTCGCACACAGCGGCAACGGGAAAATCAATTTTTCCCCTGAGGTCGAGGCCGCCTACGCCGTGCTGAAGGACTTCATGTACGCGACGGTCTACGTCGACAAGGAGGCCAAGCGCGAGGAAAAAAAGGTGGATAAGCTCATCAGTGAGCTGTACGCCCGCCTGTGCGACGAACCGGCCCTGATGCCGAACTTTTACATGCAGATCGCCTACAATGAGGGTGTGGACCGTGCCGTGACCGACTACATCAGCGGCATGAGCGACGAGTTCGCCACGCGCCTGTTTGAGGAACTGTTCGTTCCGCAGAAGTGGAAGGTTTTGTGAGCAAATAATAAATAAGAAATAATAAATAATAAAGATTGTGGAGCGCGTCGCTGCGCTCCGCTCAAAAAACGTAGGGGCGCATTCTATATGCGCCCGCGGAGGTCTGCGCCGCCGCGAACGGGCACGGGCGGATATGGAATCCGCCCCTACGATTTTGTTTTCGACCAAAGGGAGAAAACTCCACCACATTTATTATTTATTATTTTGAGAAACGGAGGTGCAGCCTATCCCATGATACCCCAGGAATACATACAGGAGGTCGTGCGGCGCAACGACATTGAAGAAGTCATCGGCCAGTATGTCCAGCTGCACCGCCGCGGACGCACGGCCACGGGCCTGTGTCCGTTCCACAATGAAAAAACGCCGTCTTTCGTCGTTTACCCGGATACCCAGAGCTTTTACTGCTTTGGCTGCGGTGCGGCGGGCGATGTCATCAACTTTGTGCGCAAGTACAACAATCTCGGCTATGTCGAGGCTGTCAAGCAGCTGGCGGGCCGCGCCGGTATGCCGCTGCCCGAGGAGGATGACCGCGAGTCCCGTGCGCGCCAGCGCCTGTTGGAGATCAACCGCTGCGCCGCGCGCTACTTCTACGAGAACCTCAACGCCAAAACGCCGGAGGCCGCCATGGCCCGCCGCTACTGGAAGGAAAAGCGCGGCCTGTCCGACGCCGCCATCCGCCGGTTCGGTCTTGGCTACGCACCGGAGGACTTCGGCGGCCTGCTGCACTACCTCAAGCGCCGCGGCTTCAGTGAGGAGGAGCTGGAAACCTCCGGCCTCGTCAAGCGCAGCGCCAAGGGCAACCTCTATGACATCTTCCGCCACCGCGTCATGGTGCCCATCATTGATGTGCGCGGGGCCATCATTGCCTTCGGCGGGCGCGTGCTGGACGACTCTAAGCCCAAGTACATCAACAGCCCCGAGACGATGGTCTATCACAAATCCCGCACACTTTTTGCGCTGAATATCGCCAAAAAGTCAAAAAACCGGCGCTACATTCTCTGTGAGGGCTACATGGACGTCATCTCGATGCATGAGGCCGGGTTTGACACGGCGGTCTGTGCCTGCGGCACGGCCCTGACACCCGAGCAGGCTAAGCTGCTGAGCGAGTACGCCGACGAGGTCGTTTTGAGTTACGACTCCGACGAGGCGGGCCAGAAGGCCACCGAGCGCAGCCTTGGCATTCTGGGCAGCACGACGCTGAAAGTCAGCGTGCTGAGCTACCAGGGCGCGAAGGACCCGGACGAGTTCATCAAAAAATATGGCCGCGAGCGGTTCGAGATGCTCTTGAACGGCACGGCCAACCCGACAGAATTCCAGCTAAAAAAGAGCAAGGCCAAGTATGACCTGCGCAGCGATGACGGGCGGTTGAGCTATATCCGGGAGGCCATCGAGATTCTGACCGAGCGCGGCGTCAGCCCGACGGCGCGGGACGTCTACGCCGGGCGGCTGGCCGACGAGACCGGCGTCTCAAAACAGGCCATCCTTTCCCAGCTCAACGGGGCGCTTCAGGCCGCTGCGCGCCGCAGCTACCGCAAGGAGCAGCGCGACCTTTCCAAGGAGGGCATCGCGTCGGACATCCGCGTGCCCTACACCAGCAGCGGGGAATCCGCCCTCGGCGCGGCCAACGCGGCGCGCCAGCTGGCCGTGGCCATGCTGCAAGACCCCGAGCAGGTGCCCTACGTCCGTGCACGGCTGGATATGTCCACCGTGCTGGTGCCCGAGATGCAGCGCGCACTGGAGGCAATTTTCCGCTGTGTGGACGAGCACCTGCCGCTGAACCAAACGTCATTACAGCAAATGCTGGATGAGGCCGCGTTCCGGCAGCTGGCCCACGGGCAGGCGTACAACCACGACATCCGTCTGCAAAGGCAGGATATTGATATGTATCTGGACCGCTTGCGGACCGCCAAGCCGATCAGTGAGCAGGTCAAGGATATGAGCGACGGCCAGCTGGAAAGCTACTTTGCAAACCTCGGCAAAAAGAAGGGCGCCCGCCCCGCCGAGACAGACGAATAACGACATTCCGACATACTTTGTCAAACAATAGAAAACCAAAAGGAGAACGTACTTATGGCAGAAAAGAAAGACCCAATCCGCAGCCTGATCGACACGGGCCGCCACGTCGGCAAGCTGACCAGCAGTGAGATCAGCGACGCAATGGAGGAAAATGGCAACGTTCTTGACGTAGAAGCGATGGAAAAGCTCTACGAGGAGCTGGAAAGCAACGGCATCGAGATCGTCGGCGACACGCCCGTTGACGTCAGTAACGCCCTGCCTAGCTCCGAGGAGGGCGCGGACGACTACGAGGACGGCCTGACTGCCGACGGCATCACGATTGACGACCCCGTCAAGGTCTACCTGAAGGAAATTGGCCGCGTGCCGCTGCTGACCCCCGAGGAGGAAACCGAGCTGGCACTGAAAATTCAGGCCGGAGGCCCCGAGGGCGAGAAGGCCAAGCAGCGCCTGAGCGAGGCCAACCTGCGTCTGGTCGTCTCCATCGCCAAGCGCTATGTGGGCCGCGGCATGCAGTTTCTGGATCTGATCCAGGAAGGCAACCTGGGCCTGATCAAGGCTGTCGAAAAGTTTGACCACACCAAGGGCTTCAAGTTCTCCACCTACGCAACGTGGTGGATCCGTCAGGCCATCACCCGCGCCATCGCTGACCAGGCCCGCACCATCCGCATCCCCGTGCATATGGTCGAGACGATCAACAAGGTCAAGAAGGTGTCCAGCCAGCTGCTGCATGAGTACGGCCACGACCCCAGCGCCGAGGAGATCGCCGAGCGCCTTGACATGCCCGTGGATAAGGTCCGCGAGATCATGCGCGTCGCACAGGAACCCGTCAGTCTGGAGACGCCCATCGGTGAGGAGGAGGACAGCCATCTGGGCGACTTCATCCCCGACGATGACGCACCCGTGCCTGCCGAGGCCGCAAGCCAGACCCTGCTGAAGGAGCAGCTGGCCGACGTGCTCAAGACCCTGACCCCGCGTGAGGAAAAGGTCCTGCGCCTGCGCTTCGGCCTGGAGGATGGCCGCCCCCGCACGCTGGAGGAGGTCGGCAAGGAGTTCAACGTCACCCGTGAACGCATCCGCCAGATCGAAGCCAAGGCCCTGCGCAAGCTCCGCCACCCCAGCCGCAGCAAGAAACTGCGGGATTTCCTGGATTGATTTGATACGTGAATAAAAGTACCCCCGCCCCGCTTGTGAAAATAAGCAGGGCGGGGCTTTGGTTTGTGTGGGTGTTATGGCCGCTCTGTAGGGGCGGCTGCAATGTTCCACGGGCGAGCAATGCTCACCCCTACAAGGCGTCAAACAAAATTTATGCCTTATTCCTTGCAATACGCCGCAATCGCCTTTGCGGCGAACTCCGCAGTGCCGGGGCCGCCTACGGCGTTGATGTTGGCGGTGAACTCTCCGCCAGCGCCGTACATTTGGCCGAGCTGGGCGAAAATCTCCTTTGTGCAGGTGTAGTAGTGCTCGGTGATGAAAGCTTGCAGCTTGGCGGCCTGCGCCTGCACGGCGGGGCTGTCGATGGGCAGGTTTTGCAGTGCGCCGAACCCGGCGGTCAACGCCATCAGCTGATTGTTTATATCGCTGCTCTCCTGCACCGTGCGTTCGGCGGCGTTCTGCTCAAACTCGCGGTAGGCGGGGGTGCCGCCCCAAGATTCCTTGGCGCGGCGGGTGTACTCGTCAATACGGGATGTATCAAATTCTTTGAATTGCATAGTGTGTCCTCCTGCGGCTTGCAAAGTCCGCGCCAGCCGTATCAAATCTTCCAAGTGCTGCTTTTTCAGCGTGAGAAGCTCAATTTGCTGGCCCAGAGCCTTGCGGCGGTCAAAATTCGGGTTGTCCAAAATGGTGCGGATGTCCCGCAAGGGAAACTCCAGCTCCCGAAACAGCAAAATCTGCTGCAAACGTTCCAGCGCTGCATCGTCATACAGCCTGTAGCCGCTCTCGGTGCGCATGGCGGGCAGCAGACCCAGCTTATCATAGTATTGCAGCGTGCGTATGCTTATGCCTGTCAGTCGGCTGGCTTCTTTTACGGTCATCATGATAAAACCCTCGTTTCCTTTGCGGTACTGCTATCATACACCCTGACGTTGCGTCAGAGTCAAGCGTTTCTTGAAAAAAAGTGTAATTGAAAACTTTCCGCGTCTGTGCTACACTTGTCCTTGCGCGAATGACTACTGTGCGGAGAGGATTTGAAATCATGGAACAAAAGCAAAACAGAAGCTCGTTTTCCGGCAAGCTCGGCTTTGTGCTGTCGGCTGCCGGGGCGTCGGTGGGACTGGGCAATATCTGGCGGTTCCCGTATCTGGCGGCCAAGTACGGCGGCGGTATTTTTCTGCTGATCTATATTGTGCTGGCGCTGACGTTCGGCTACACGATGATCATGGCTGAGACTGCCCTCGGTCGCATGACCCACAAAAGCCCGGTCAGCGCCTACGGTGCGTTTGCAAAGCCGGGACGCAAAAACGGATTCCTCGGCTTTGGCGGCTGGATCAACGCCGTTATCCCGGTGCTGATCGTGCCGTACTACTCGGTTATCGGCGGCTGGGTCATCAAATATCTGTTTGAATATCTGCGCGGCAACGCCCAGGGCCTTGCGGAGGACGGCTATTTCAGCGCGTTCATTGCAGATGGCGCGTCCGCCGAGGTCTGCTTCCTGCTGTTTGCGTTCTTTACGCTGGGCATCATCTTTGCGGGCGTGCGCAACGGCGTGGAGCGCGTCTCCAGGCTCATGATGCCGGTGCTGGTCGTGTTGTCGGTCGTCATTGCGGTCTACTCGGTCACGCGGCCCGGCGCATTGGCGGGTGTTGCCTATTTCCTGGTGCCCAACCCGGCCAACTTCTCGTGGATGACCGTCGTCACGGCCATGGGCCAGATGTTCTACTCGCTGTCCATCGCCATGGGCATTCTTGTCACGTTCGGCTCCTACATGAAGAAGGATGTCTCGATTGAGGAATCCACCGAGCACGTCGAGATTTTCGACACGCTCATCGCCGTCATGGCGGGCCTGATGATCATTCCGGCGGTGTTTGCGTTCTCCGGCGGCGACCCCGACACGCTGCAGGCCGGTCCGCCGCTGACTCGTTCGTATTATCCGTATCCCCGAAAGTCTTTGCCAGCATGGGGCTGGGCCACGGTGGTGGGTGTGCTGTTCTTTTGTGCTGTGCTGTTTGCAGCGGTCACCAGCTCGATTGCCCTGACCGAGAGCGCCGTCTCAACGTTTGAGGATGAGTTGGGCTGGGACCGCAAAAAGGCCACGGTGCTCGTCGGCGTCATCATGGTGGCGCTGGGCACGCTGTCCAGCCTGGGCTACGGCCCGCTGGCGGGGATCACGGTCATCGGGATGCAGTTCCTCGACTTCTTCGACTTCCTGACGAACTCGGTCATGATGCCGATTGCGGCCATTGCGACCTGTCTGCTCGTCTCCCGCGTCATCGGCGTGGACAAGATCGAGAAGGAGGTTGAGCTGGACGGCCAGCCCTTCCGCCGCAAGAGGATTTTCCGCTTCATGATCCGCTGGCTCTGCCCGGTCTTTGCCGCCGTCATTCTGGCAAGCTCGGTGGCCAATGCGTTTGGAATCATTAAAATGTGACAGAAAAGGACCGTTTCCGGGTGTGGAAACGGTCCTTTTTTGCTTTATTAGAGATGCAGGGCAAGGCTCCGCGGGCGGATATAGAATCCGCCCCTACGGCCTCCGAGGCCGCAGGCACCCACAGCCTGTCGAAAAAGTGCATCGTAGGGGGTGAGCACTGCTCGCCCGCAGAAGCGTTGCGGCAGCCGGAGCGCTGCCGGGCCGTCGGGGGCACCCCGCCCTACGATGCTTCTATTTCTTCTCCGGCTTGTACCGCAGCACCTTCTCCGAAAAATGCCTTGTAAAGAACTGCACGAACGGTCCTAACCCGAAGGCGCAGATCAGGGTGCCCAGCCCGATCAGTCCGCCCAACAGGAAGGCAAGCACCGCACACAGCGCATCGGTGAACACGCGGCAGCCGAAGTAGGGGACAGGCAGCCGGTCTGCCAGCATCAGCGAGAGCGCGTCATACGGCGCGACGCCTAAATCCGCCGTCTGGTACAGCGAGCACCCCAGCGCGATGACCAACACCGCCACAGCGACCCAAAGCAGCTGCACCGGCAGCGTGTCGGCAGAGCCAAAGACGGCGGTCATCGCGTCGCCGGTAAACGTGACGATGAACCCGATGCAGAAGCTGTTGATGATGGTGCCAAGCCCGATGTACCGCCGCCCCCAAAGCAGCTGCGGCACGAAAAGGCAGAGGTTCATCAGCACATTCTCGATGCTGAACGGCAGGCCGACCAGCTCCGCCAACCGCAGGTTCAGCGCACTGATGGAGTCATTGCCCAGGCGCGAGAACTTGAACACCGCAATGCCGATGCCGATGACGACGACGCCCGCAATCATGCCAAGGATGCGCCGCAGGGTGATTTTCTGGCCGAGAAGATTCATGTGCAAAACGCCTTTCCGATTATAATAAGGATTCTGTATAGTACTATCCCGTAAAACCACCCCGCCTGTCAAGAGACAACCTGTTTAAAATATCACACCCAACCTTGTGAAAACTGCCAAAAACCGCACCCTGTAACCGCTGTACCGAATTTGTCAAGCGGAGGGAAACGGTGCAAAATCAGCAAATTGCCGAAATTTTGTTACACCTGCCCGGGCGTTCGATAGAACGGAAAAACTTCATAAAAAAGCCGAAAAACCCTTGACAGCAAGCCGTTTACCCTGTATACTTAAACAGTATCACAAAAATGGAATAGAGCGCCCTAAAGGGATTTTGCAAAATCTGTAAAATCGAAAAGTTTGTGAAAAACGACGAATATGCCGCAGTTTCACAGCCGCCTTTCGGGTCGCTTTCGCCAACTTTGTCAATCTATGGAATAGGAGTGGTCGCGTTTTATGGTAAAGGTCAAGCCCGTACAAAACGGCAGAACGACCCGCATGAGCTTTTCCCGCATCAACGAAGTGATTGGTATGCCCAATCTGATCGAGATCCAGAAAAACTCTTACAACTGGTTCCTGGAGGAGGGCCTGCATGAGGTCTTCCACGACATTGCCGCGATCGAGGACTACACCGGCAACCTCGTGCTGGAGTTCGTCGATTACCGGCTGGACAAGAACCCCAAGTATTCTATTAAAGAATGCAAAGAGCGGGATGCCACGTATGCGGCACCCCTGTACGTCACGGCCCGTCTGTTCAACAAGCAGACCGGCGAGGTGAAGGAGCAGGAGATCTTCATGGGCGACTTCCCGCTCATGACCGACGCCGGCACCTTCATCTCCAACGGTGCCGAGCGTGCCATCGTCTCCCAGTTGGTCCGTTCTCCCGGCGTTTTCTACGGCTCCAGCAAGGACCGTACCGGCAAGGACCTGTTCACCGCTACCATGAACCCCAACCGCGGCGCCTGGCTGGAGTATGAGACGGACTCCTCTGACGTTTACTACGTCCGTATCGATAAGAACCGCAAGCTGCCCGTTACCACGCTGCTGCGTGCCCTGGGCCTGTCCACCGATGAGCAGATCAAGCAGTTCTTCGGTGATTCCGAGCCGAAGATCAACGCCTCTCTCGAGAAGGACATCACCCACAACACCGAGGAGGGCCTGCTCGAGGTCTACCGCAAGCTGCGCCCCGGTGAGCCCCCGACGGTGGAAAACTCCCGCGCGCACCTGAACAACCTGTTCTTTGACCCGCGCCGTTACGACCTGGCTCGTTTTGGCCGCTATAAGATGAACAACAAGCTCAGCCTGACCCGCCGCATTGCCGGTTATAGGGCTGCCGAGGACATCATCGCCCCGCTGACCGGCGAGCTGCTGGCCGCCAAGGGCGAGAAGATCAACATGGCCAAGGCCGAGGAGATCGATAACGCCGGTGTTACCCGCGTTACCATCCTTGTTGAGAAGAAGGGCGAGGAGCCCCGTCCGTTCATTGTCATCTCCAACGGCTGCGTCAACGCCCAGAACTTCTTCAGCTTCGACGTCGAGGCCGAGGCCGGTGTCAATGAGCGCGCCAACTTTGCCGAGATCCGCAAGATCCTCGACACCACCTCCGATGTGGAGGAGCAGAAGGAGCTGCTGCGCCAGAACCATGATGTTCTGATCAGCCGCACCGTCACCGTCGATGACATCTTTGCCTCCGTCAACTACCTGCTGGGCCTTGACCACGGCATCGGCACCACCGATGAGATCGACCATCTGGGCAACCGCCGCGTCCGCAGCGTCGGTGAGCTGCTGCAGAACCAGTTCCGCATCGGCTTCTCCCGCATGGAGCGCGTCATCCGTGAGCGCATGACCCTGCAGAATCAGGAAAACGGCGAGATCACCCCGCAGAGCCTCGTCAACATCCGCCCCGTCGTCGCCGCCATCAAGGAGTTCATCGGTTCCAGCCCGCTGTCACAGTTCATGGACCAGAACAACCCGCTGGCCGAGCTGACCCACAAGCGCCGTCTGTCCGCTCTGGGCCCCGGCGGTCTGTCCCGTGACCGCGCAGGCTTCGAGGTCCGCGACGTTCACTACACCCACTATGGTCGTCTGTGCCCCATCGAGACGCCTGAAGGCCCGAACATCGGTCTGATCTCCTATCTGGCCACCTACGCCAAGATCAACAAGTACGGCTTCGTTGAGGCCCCGTACCGCAAGGTCGACAAGGCCACCGGCACTGTCACCGATGAGGTCGTCTATATGACCGCCGACGAGGAGGACGAGTATATCGTCGCTCAGGCCAACGAGCCGCTGGATGAGAACAACCACTTCGTCCGTCCCCGCGTCTCCGGCCGCCACCGCAACGACATCCAGGAGTTCGACGCTTCTCAGGTCGACTACATGGACGTTTCTCCGCGTATGATGGTTTCCGTCGCTACGGCCTGCATCCCGTTCCTCGAGAACGACGACTGCAACCGTGCACTGATGGGCTCCAACATGCAGCGTCAGGGCCGTGCCTCTGATGGTCACCCAGCAGCCGCTGGTTGCCACCGGCATGGAGTACAAGGCCGCCACCGACTCCGGTGTCTGCGTCCTGGCCGCCCATGACGGCACTGTTGAGTATGTCGACGCCGACAAGATCATTGTCCGCTGCGCCGACGGCTCCGCCGACACCTATGAGCTCATCAAGTTCCATGCGCTCCAAACCAGGGCAACTGCAACAACCAGCGCCCCATCGTCAATGTGGGCGAGACCGTCAAGGCCGGCGACCGT
>ENA-OQDA01000270-OQDA01000270.1-human-gut-metagenome-genome-assembly--contig:-NODE-270-length-22252-cov-2.965785_pt1 | contig 22252 bp, 20 predicted proteins | sample MGYA00242771_ERZ504603 | MGnify/ENA primary metagenome ERZ504603 (study PRJEB26092, sample SAMD00036328) | human gut metagenome | host: Homo sapiens | study: EMG produced TPA metagenomics assembly of...
TTTTCTGCACTTGATATGGTAAAATATCCGTAAACTCCTGTGCTGCCTGCATGAATTTGGCATCAGAGAACCTTTTTTCACCTTTGTGCTCTGCAATTCTTCTGCGGAGTTTCAGTTTCCTGTTCCGCTGTGCCTTTGAAAGGAACATTTGAAACTTTCATCAGAATTATACCTCCTTGTTTTGACATACAAATACACCTTGTATAATTTATTATACGATTATATAATGAGTTTGCAAGAATTGTTATAACTCTAACTAAATTTATTTCAAATAATCATACATGAACAGAAATTTAGTTAAATATAATTAAATAAATTAAATTGTCACTTAAAAATATTTTATCAATAGTGCTATAAACGCAAGGAGGAAGCTATGGTTTTAAAAGAAGTGGTAAACCTGCTGGATGCCGAAGTATTAACGGGAAACAGCGATCCGGAGCTGGAATTGAACAGTGCATTTTCGTCGGATATGATGAGTCATATGTTAGCCTATTCTAATGACAAGTCCATCTTAATCACAGCTTTATATAATCCACAAGTTCTACGTACAGCAGACTTAATGGGCATTTCCTGTGTAATTTTTATCGGACGAAGCGAGCCGGATCCGGCCTTGATTAAGCTGGCAGAATCCTTAGGTGTAACCGTCGTACAGTCCCCTTATTCCATGTACGTCACCTGTGGCATTCTTTTCTCCAACGGATTGCAAGGCGCATTCCAGAACGAACAGGAGAGATAATAAAATGATTTATCCAAAGTTTCTCCGCCACGGCGACACCATCGGCATCTGTGCACCCAGTGCCGGCGTAGGTCACAAAATTGAATCCTTTGAACAATCGCTTTCCGTACTCAAAGGAGAAGGCTACCATATTCGCGAAACCGCAGGAGTGCGCACCGATTCCGAGCGTTCCGCCTCCGGTGCCGTGCGCGGCAAAGAATTACAGGAATTAGTCGAGGATAGAAACATTTCTGCCATTCTCTCCGCTTCCGGCGGGGACTACGCACCGGAAATGCTTCCTTTCGTGGATTGGGAACGAATCCGAGAAAATCCGAAATGGATCATCGGTGCCAGTGACCCCACCAATCTTCTTTTTCCCGTCACCACCAATTTGGATATTGCCACTATGTACGGATTCAATGCGGGTACCTTTGACTGGCAGCCCCTGCACCCGTTTCAGGAACGGATGCTTCGGGTTCTGAAAGGAGACATTGGAATACAGGAGTCCTTTCAATACTATGATGACAAAAGGGATTTCAGCGACAATCCGATTCTGGAAGGTGAAGTGTACTGGGACAGCCGAATGGACGGCGAGAAGGCGCCGGTATCTTTCGAAGGAAGGTTAATCGGAGGATGCATCGACTGCATCGGAAAGCTGATCGGTACGCCTTACGACGGCACCCATCAATTCTTGGACCGCTACGCGTCGGAGGGCATTATATGGTACTTCGATCCTTTTGCTATGAATGCGGAAACCCTGTACCTCACCATGCTTCAAATGAAGGCCTGCGGCTATTTCCGAGATGCAACCGGAATTCTCTTTGGCCGGGTGATGTTCGACGGCGGTTCATCGGACGAGGATTATCTGGATTTGCTCACTCGATGCTTCGACGTTCCAATCATCCTGAACTGCGATATCGGTCACGTGAAGCCGTGTATGACGCTGATAAACGGTTCGTTCGCAACGGTTCAATGCGGAGATGGAATCGGTACAATAGAAATGAGACTGGAATAATCCAGTCTCATTTTGTTTTGCATCTATTTCTTGGATTGTTACTCCAAATGTTTTTTGAAGTTGCCCACAACCCGTTCGCCATCGTTCAGCATGATGAAGGCGTGGGGATCTTTTTCCAGCACCAGAGTTTGCAGGTGATAGACTTCGTACTTTGTGATGGCAACCACCATAATGTGCACATTTTCCTCGGTAAAGGATCCGGTTCCTTCCCATTTGGTAACACCGCGTCCCATATCCGTGGTAATGAGCTTATCGATTCCATCTATTTTCGTAAAAATCAGCACCTCAGTATTGATGTTCTGAGTATGCATCCGATCCATGAAACTGGAGCGAATAGTGGTATAGATAAAGGAATAGATGGCAATCTGAATATTGAACACCAACAGACAAATTCCGTATACCGCCACGTTGAACAGCACGTTGATTTTTCCCACACTGGTATTCGGGTGGGTCTTGGACATGCATACACCGATGATATCCGAACCGCCGGTAGAGCTTCCGCCTCTCAGAATCATTCCGGAACCCACGCCGCCAATGACGCCTGCCACTACACACGCAGACAGGTAATCGTTAAACAGCGGCTTAGCCGGTACCGGAACCAGTGTCAGACAGAGGGACGACATTCCAATGGAAATCAGAGATTTAATCGAGAACTTAATTCCCACCGCCCGATACGCGTAGTAGAACAGCGGAACGTTCATAAGAAAGTAGATAATACCGGTGAGGTCCATTCCCGGAGGTCCGGAGAAATGCAGGACCTTAACGAAAAACAGACGAAGCAGCTGTGCCATTCCCAGGAATCCGCCGTTATACAGGCTCATCGGGGTAATCAGCACGTTGATGCTCACCGCATAGATAATATTTCCTAATATGATGTAACAGATATTTGCGAAGGCAGAAAACTTGTCTTCAAATTGATCTAACCAATTCATAACATCAGCATAGGGTGAAACAGTATTTCTGTTTCACCCTACCCTTAACTCTCCTTTTTTTAACTCTTAGTTTTATTTGTTACGGATGGCAGCCTGTGCCGCAGCCAAACGAGCAATCGGCACCCGGAATGGCGAGCAGGATACGTAATTCAATCCCAGTCTGTGGCAGAAATCGATGGTCTTCGGGTTTCCGCCATGCTCACCGCAAATTCCCAGCTTGATGTTCGGACGGGTCTTCCGGCCTTCTTCTGCAGCCATCTTTACCAGCTTTCCAACGCCGCGCTGATCCAGAACCTGGAACGGATCTTCTTCCAGAACACCCTTCTCCACGTACTCGCGAATAATCTTTCCGGTATCGTCTCTGGAGAAGCCGAATCCCATCTGAGTCATGTCGTTGGTACCGAAGGAGAAGAATTCTGCATCTTCTGCGATTTCATCGGCAACTAGAGCGGCTCTCGGAATCTCAATCATGGTTCCCACCATGTAGTTCAGTCTCTCACCGGCCTGCTCGAAGCATCTTTCTGCAGTCTCGTCGATGGTCTTCTTTACATTCTTCAACTCGTTCGGAATGCCTACCAGAGGTACCATGATTTCCGGTTTGATATCGATGCCGGTTTCCTTCTTCACTTCCAGTGCAGCGGTAATGATTGCCTCTGTCTGCATCTCAGCAATTTCCGGATAGGTTACTGCCAGACGGCAGCCTCTGTGTCCCAGCATCGGGTTAAACTCGTGCAGTTCGATGGTCTTGGTCTTAATTTTCTCCAACGGAATGCCAAACTGCTCAGACAGTTCCTTCATATCCTCTTCGTTCTTTGGGAGGAATTCGTGCAGCGGCGGATCCAGGAGACGGATGGTGACCGGCTTTCCTGCCATGGTTTCATACAGACCTTTGAAGTCGCCCTTCTGATACGGAAGGAGACCTGCCAGTGCCTCTCTTCTCTCTTCCTCGGTATCTGCCAAAATCATACGGCGAATCTTTGGAATTCTCTCTTCTTCAAAGAACATGTGCTCGGTTCTGCAAAGGCCGATTCCCTCTGCACCGAACTGAACCGCCTGCTTTGCATCTCTCGGATTGTCCGCATTGGTACGAACGCCGATGGTGCGGATTTCATCCGCCCACTTCATGATGGTTCCGAAGTTGCCGGACAGTTCCGGTGCCTTGGTTGCGATTTCTGCCGCATATACGCTGCCGTCGGTACCGTTGATGGAAATCATATCGCCTTCGTGGTACTTCACGCCGTGGATTTCCATGTACTTCTCTTCTTCGTATACCGTGATGTCGTGGCATCCGGCTACGCAGCACTTACCCATACCACGGGCAACTACTGCTGCGTGGGAAGTCATGCCGCCTCTTGCGGTGAGGATACCTTCCGCTGCAACCATACCAGCCAAGTCTTCCGGAGAAGTCTCTTCACGAACCAGAACAACCTTCTTGCCGGCTTCCTTTGCAACGGCTGCATCATCGGCACTGAATACGATCTCGCCGCATGCCGCACCCGGAGATGCCGGAAGACCTTTTCCAATCGGGGTGTGCTTCTTCAGTTCCTCTGCATCAAATGCCGGGTGGAGAAGCTGGTCAATCTGCTCCGGTGCAATTCTCATGATTGCGGTCTCTTTATCGATTTTCTCTTCGTTCACCATATCTACGGCAACCTTTACCGCAGCTTCTGCCGTTCTCTTACCGTTTCTGGTCTGCAGCATGAAGAGCTTGCCCTCTTCAACCGTGAACTCCATATCCTGCATATCCTTATAGTGGTCTTCCAGGATTCTGGCAATGTCCTCGAATTTTCCGTATACATCCGGGAAAGATTCCTTCATCTGATCGATTGGCTGCGGTGTGCGGATACCCGCTACAACGTCTTCACCCTGTGCGTTTACCAAGAACTCACCGAAGATCTTGTTCTCACCGTTCACCGGGCTTCTTGTAAAGGCAACACCGGTGCCGGAATTCTCACCGGTATTTCCGAATACCATGGACTGAACGTTTACTGCCGTTCCCAGGGATGCGGAAATGTTATTCAGCTTTCTGTACAGAATTGCTCTTTCGTTGTTCCAGGAACGGAATACCGCCTGAATCGCCTCCATCAACTGATCCTTCGGATTCTGTGGGAACTCTCTGCCCAGTTCTGCTTTTACCAGTTCCTTGTATCCTTCAATGATGACTTTCAAATCCTCTGTCTTCAAATCAACGTCATACTCAGCGCCCACTTCCTTCTTGCGGCCGTCAAAGATCTGATCGAATTTGGACTTCGGGATTTCCATTACAACGTCACCGAACATCTGAATGAAACGTCTGTAGCTGTCGTAAGCAAAACGCTCGTTGCCGGTCTTGGCAGCCAGGCCCTTTACGGAATCGTCATTCAGTCCCAGGTTCAGAATCGTGTCCATCATTCCCGGCATGGAAACCGGTGCGCCGGAACGAACGGAAACTAGAAGCGGATTCTCGATGTCTCCGAACTTCTTTCCCATTACCTGCTCCAGTTCATCCAGGTGTTCATACACTTCCCGAACGATTTCATCGTCCAGCATGCCGCCCTTGTTCAGATAATCCTTGCAGGCATCGGTAGAAATAGTAAATCCGAAAGGTACCGGCAGACCGATTTTTGTCATCTCTGCCAGATTGGCACCTTTACCTCCCAGAAGGTCTCTCATGTCCTTGGAGCCTTCATTGAATGAATACACAAACTTGCCCATAAGCTTTCTCCTTGTTTAAAAATTTCGCCTAGAATTCTAGCTTGCTATTAATATATTCACGTACGTCGGACAATGGCAGACGAATCTGTTCCATCGTGTCTCTGTCCCGTATGGTGACACAGTGATCTTCTGCCGTATCAAAATCAACACAGACGCAGAACGGAGTACCGATCTCATCCTGACGGCGGTATCTCTTACCGATGGAGCCGGAGGTATCATAATCGGTGCTAAAATATTTGCTCAATTCTTCGTAAATCGGCTCTGCCTGCTCCTTGAGCTTGTTGGACAGAGGCAGAACGGCAACCTTATACGGTGCCAGTGCCGGATGAAGTCTCAGGACGATACGGGTATCTTCCTTGCCCTTCGCATCCGTCAGGGTTTCTTCGTCATATGCATCAATCAGGAATGCCAGTGCCACACGATCGGCACCCAGAGACGGCTCAATGCAGTACGGCACGTATTTCTCATGGGTTTCCGGATCCATATAGCTCATATCCTGTCCGGAGTGGTTCTGGTGCTGCATCAAATCGAAATCCGTACGATCTGCAATTCCCCACAGCTCACCCCAGCCGAATGGGAACAGGTATTCCAGATCGGAAGTGGCGTTGCTGTAGTGAGACAGTTCTTCCTTCTCGTGATCGCGAATGCGGATGTTCTCCATGTTCATACCCAAGTTCTTCAGGAAATCCTGTGCATACTGCTTCCAGTACTCGAACCATTCCATATCCGTTCCCGGCTTGCAGAAGAATTCCAGCTCCATCTGCTCAAATTCACGGGTACGGAAGGTAAAGTTGCCCGGAGTAATCTCATTCCGGAAGGATTTACCAATCTGCGCAATACCGAATGGCACTTTCTTTCTGGCGCTGCGCTGAACATTCTTAAAGTTTACGAAGATGCCCTGTGCCGTTTCCGGACGCAGGAAGATTTCCGATTTGGAATCTTCGGTAACGCCCTGGAAGGTCTTGAACATCAGGTTAAACTTCCGAATCGGCGTGAAATCCGTCTTTCCGCATTCCGGACAAGGTACCCGGTTCTCCTGAATGAAGGATTCCAGCTGCTCATTGCTCCAGCCGTCACAAGCGACGGTTTCGCCCTTTGCCCGCATGTACTCTTCCACCAGCTGGTCCGCTCTGTGTCTGGATTTGCAGTTCTTGCAGTCAATCAGCGGGTCCGAGAATCCACCCACGTGTCCGCTGGCTACCCATGTTTCCGGGTTCATCAGAATCGCCGCATCCAGTCCCACGTTGTACTTGGATTCCTGCACGAACTTCTTCCACCATGCCTGCTTCACGTTGTTCTTGAACAACACGCCCAGAGGACCGTAATCCCATGTGTTTGCCAGGCCGCCGTAAATATCGGACCCCGGGAAAATAAATCCTCTGTTGCTGCATAGAGCTTTGATTTTTTCCATTGTTGCTTTGTTGTTATCTGCCATTCTTTCTCTACTCCAAACTTTTAAATTATTTTTTAGTTTTCCGGATGGATGCCGCTTTCCTGCGCCACTTCCTCTAGAATCTTTGTCAGATCTTCTTTGGTCTCTTCACCAATCGGTGCTTCCGCTTCTGCCGGAGCCGCTTCTTCTACGGATGCTGCGTCCTCTGTCGCATCGTCTGCATCCACTACCACCGGCTCGTCGTCGACATCCAGATCAAACTCTTCAAAGAAATCGTCGTCCTCATCCTCTGTCTTCTTCCGGAAGATGTCCGATCCCTTCCGCTTCAGCTCTTCGAATCCTTCCCGAACGCGGTCGGAATCGATGCCCTCCGCCGTCTTCTCCCGGAAGTCTTCCAGCACATCCTGGCCCCGATCCCGAAGCTCGTTGTACATATCCACTCCCTTTTCTTTCAGGTCTTCGTAGAATTCGCTGTCCTTGATCTTATCCACCTTCTCCATACCCTTGTCGTAGTAAATCTGACCCTGGGCTCTGGCCTTCCGGTACTGGCTCTTCACCTTGCCGTTAATGTCGGTAATCTGGCCCTGATCATTTACAAACTCAATCTTGCAATTAAATCCGGCGGCACTGATAACACCGAAAATAACGCCCCAAGGAGCCACCACGGCACCCAGCAATCCTGCTGTCAGCGGCAGATTCAAGAGAATGGTATCGCCTTTTCGAACGATAATCCGAGACATATTTCCCTTGGCAATGGTCTTCTTCAGCTGACGCTTCAGAATGCCCTCTTTTCTCTCTTCATCCTCTTCATGAGCATTGATATAATCCATGGACTCCTCAATATTGATGATGGCATCCACCACGCTTCCGTTGGCTTCTTCCAACGCTTCCTTTGCTTCCCGATAGCTGACACCGGTACGATCCTTGACTAATTCGATTTTTTCCAATGTAATTTCCATATCTTCCTCCTTGCCGGGACTTCGCTTATGCGTCGAAATCCCCTTTCAAAAGATCAGTATTCAGATAGTATTCCAAATATTCTGACAGAATTTTTTTCAATTCCCGCTGAATTTCCGGCTTCAACTGAATTCTGGAAAAAGTGGCAAGAGAATGTCTTACCATATATTTCAATACCTCCACTATATCAAAATGAGGCTTGAAAATCAATGTATCCCCGTCGCTTTTCTCTCTCTCCATACAATCTCCACACAGGATTCCGCCCCCGGAAATCGAGAAATACGCCGGCATTTCGAAGTCCTCTCGCTTCTTTCCGCAATCCACGCACTGATTCAGCTCCGGCATAACCCCCTGCATTCCAAGATTTTTTACCAAATACGCATAGAGCATGGTCTCATAATTTCCCTTTGCTTGGGTAATGGCCTCCATGAACTCGATGGTCAATTCGAAGGTTCGCGGCTGCGGCTTTCCCTCCTCCAGCGTCTCGTTCAAGTATTCAATCACTCGGGATGCCACCAGGAATCGATCGATATCTTCGCCGATGGAATAGAAGCTGCGCTTAATTCCCGCTCCGTTGATGTTGTAATAGTCCCGATTTTTGAAGATTTCGTATTCCGAGTAGGTAAAAGGACGCAGCGCCAAGGCCGAACGATTCCGGCCTCGTTCCGACAGTCCGGTGTGCCCGCGGAAATCTTTCCATAATCCTTCGTGAACACCACAATCATCCGCCGGTTGTTGGCGATTTTATTCTGTTTCAGTACGATTCCTTCTGTTGTAATCAGCATTCTTTACTCGTCTTTATAACCAAAATTGCGAATGGTACGATCCGAATCCCGCCAATTCTCTTTCACCTTCACCCAAAGGGACAGGAACACCTTGGTACCCAACAGGGCTTCGATTTCCATCCGGGCACTCTTGCCCACACCTTTCAGCTTCCGGCCGCCTTTGCCGATGATAATGCTTTTATGGGATTTTCGTTCGCAGTAGATCACCGCACCGATATCCGTGATGTTCGGTTTCTCCTCATAGGACTCAATTTCCACAAAAACACCGTGAGGCACTTCTTCGTTCAGGTATTCCAGCAGCTTCTCCCGAATAATCTCGCTGACGATGAAGCGCTCCGGATGATCCGTCGCCATATCCTCCGGATAATACATCGGACCTTCCTCCATAGCGTGGGCTGACCGTGCTGTGGGAAAATCGGCAGAATGCGGCGGTGACGCGGGTGAGCGGGGCGGGGAGTCGCTAAGAAATGCTCCTGCCGCAGGCGCGGGAGGAGCGGGCAGGCGCCTAGGCGTCCGGGAACGCTTTAATAAAGTTCTCGACGTCTTCTACCATGTGGTTGTTGCCGACGAAGAAGGAGCGACGCTGATGCAGGCTTTCCGGGATAATATCCAGAATACGCTCTTTACCGTCGCTGGCTTTACCGCCCGCCTGTTCGGCGAGGAAGGCCATCGGGTTGCATTCATACAGTAGGCGCAGCTTGCCTTCCGGGTGGCTGGCGGTGCTCGGATAGAGATAGATGCCGCCTTTCAGCAGGTTGCGGTGGAAGTCCGCCACCAGCGAGCCGATATAGCGTGAGGTATAAGGACGCTGAGTCGCTTTGTCCTCTTCCTGACAGTACTTAATGTACTTCTTCACGCCTCGCGGGAATTTGATGTAGTTGCCTTCGTTGATGGAGTAGGTATTGCCCTTCTCCGGGAAGCGCATGCGCTCCTGGCATAGCACAGAAGACGCCAAGGGACGGGTCGTAGGTGAAGGCTATGAAGCGCCGCACGCCGGTGGTATACACCAGCATCGTCGACGATCCGTAGACCACATAGCCCGCGGCCACCTGCTTGTTGCCCGGCTGCAGGAAGTCTTCTTCTGTCACCGGCGTGCCGACAGGCGTCACGCGGCGGTAGATAGAGAAGATCGTACCGACAGAGACGTTAACGTCGATGTTAGAGGAGCCATCCAGAGGGTCCATCAGCACCACGTATTTGGCGTGTTCACACCCTTCGAAGACGACAATCTCATCTTCTTCTTCAGAGGCGATCCCGGCAACAATATCGCGTGCTCGCAGTGCGGCTTTTAATTTTTCATTAGCGAACAGATCGAGTTTTTGCTGAACCTCGCCCTGAACGTTTTCAGCACCGCTGGCACCCAGGATATCGACCAGACCGGCCTTGTTGATATCGCGGTGGATGATCTTGGCGCCCAGTTTTATTGCCGACAGCAAAGCAGTGAGCTCACCGGTAGCATGAGAAAACTCGTGCTGCTTTTCGACAATAAATTCACCTAACGTTTTCATAAAACTTTCCCTGCAATGTTTATGGAGTAAAGCGACCGCAACAATCTTAACAAATAATCTCAATGTTGCGCTCAGGTGAATCGCGCCAGCAAATTGCGGATTATCCTGAAATGCGTTTCTCACTTGCCCGACATATGCGTAAAATGAGCGGCAGATTAAAAAAGGATAGTGACGTATGCGCATTCATATTTTAGGAATTTGTGGCACATTTATGGGCGGTCTGGCGATGCTGGCGCGCTCGCTCGGTCATGAAGTAACCGGTTCGGACGCCAATGTGTATCCGCCGATGAGTACCTTACTTGAGAAGCAAGGCATTGATCTGATTCAGGGTTACGATGCCAGTCAGCTCGACCCACAGCCGGACCTGGTGATCATCGGCAATGCCATGACCCGTGGTAATCCATGCGTGGAAGCGGTACTGGAAAAGAACATTCCGTACATGTCCGGCCCGCAGTGGCTGCATGACTTTGTCTTGCGCGATCGCTGGGTACTGGCGGTTGCTGGTACGCACGGCAAAACCACCACCGCCGGGATGGCGACCTGGATCCTCGAAGCCTGCGGCTATAAACCTGGCTTTGTGATTGGCGGCGTTCCGGGCAACTTTGAGGTTTCCGCACGCCTCGGTGAGAGCGACTTCTTCGTGATTGAAGCGGATGAGTACGACTGTGCGTTCTTCGACAAGCGTTCTAAATTCGTGCATTACTGCCCGCGCACGCTGATCCTCAATAACCTTGAGTTCGATCACGCGGATATCTTTGACGATCTGAAAGCTATTCAGAAACAGTTCCACCATCTGGTGCGTATCGTGCCGGGCCAGGGACGCATCATCTACCCGGAAAACGACATCAATCTGAAACAGACGATGGCGATGGGCTGCTGGAGCGAACAAGAGCTGGTGGGCGAACAAGGTCACTGGCAGGCGAAAAAACTGACCACCGATGCCTCCGAGTGGGAAGTGTGGCTGGACGGTGAAAAAGTCGGCGAAGTGAAGTGGGGCCTGGTGGGCGAGCACAACATGCACAACGGCCTGATGGCGATTGCAGCCGCGCGTCATGTTGGCGTCGTGCCTGCGGATGCGGCCAATGCATTGGGCTCGTTCATCAACGCCCGTCGCCGTCTTGAGCTGCGCGGTGAAGCCAATGGCGTGACGGTGTATGACGATTTTGCCCATCACCCGACGGCGATTCTGGCAACGCTTGCGGCACTGCGCGGTAAAGTGGGCGGCACGGCGCGCATCATCGCTGTGCTGGAACCTCGCTCGAACACCATGAAAATGGGCCTGTGCAAAGATGACCTGGCGCCGTCGTTAGGGCGTGCAGACGAAGTGTTCCTGCTGCAACCCCCGCACATTCCGTGGCAGGTAGCAGAAGTCGCTGAAGCCTGCGTTCAGCCGGCACACTGGAGCGGCGATGTGGATGCACTGGCAGATATGGTGGTGAAAACCGCACAGCCTGGCGATCACATTCTGGTGATGAGCAACGGCGGGTTTGGCGGTATTCTCAAAAACTGCTGGATGGTCTGGCGAAGAAAGCTCAGGCAGAAGAAGAGTAAAAAATGCCCGGTGGCGCTACGCTTACCGGGCCTACAACGGATCGTAGGCCGGATAAGGTATTTGCACCGCCATCCGGCACTTTCGGCGGACGAAGAGGTTAGGCCTCGTTTTCCGCCAGTTCACGCAGATACTGGAAGATCTGGCGGGAAGATTTTGGCGGCTTGTTGCCCGCTTTTTCTTTCCTGGCGTTACGCACCAGCGAACGCAGTTGCTGACGGTCGGTCGTCAGGCCACAGGTTCATCACTTCTTCGATAGCTTCATCGCTACCGTCAACCATACGGTCACGCAGTTGCTCCAGCTTATGGAAGACAACGACCTGTTGGTTGTGACGGTTTTTCAGCTTGTCCAGCGCCTGACGGATAGGATCAACATCGCGCTGGCGCAACATTTGCCAATCAGCTGCAGCTGACGACGGCGACCTTCCATCTTAATACGCTGGGCCAGCTCAATCGCGGCACGTAAATCCGCATCGAGCGGGATTTTATCCAGCGCGTTTTTCCCCAGTTTTACCAGTTCCACACCCAGGTGTTTTAACTCCTCGGCGTCACGTTTTATTTCACTTTTACTGACCCAGATAATTTCATCGTCTTCGTCTTCGATGTCATCACCGGGAACGTCGTCGAGCCAGTCTTCGGGCTGCTTAGTCATGTCAGGTCCTTAAAAAAAAGAGGCTAATGTTACCAGTTAAAGATGCGCACTGAAAAACGGTTCTCTGTTAGAACTTCAGAGAAACTCTCTCTACATTATGGCATTTGCGATGAAAGTAACTCACAAGTTGAAGCGCAGCGTAAGATTCTGGAAGAAGCAGTCTCGACGGCATGGAATTAGCGTCAGGTAAGTCGGATGGCGCGGAAGTCGCTGTGAGCAAGACCACGGGTATTAGCGTCAGCACCCGTTATGGTGAAGTGGAGAACGTCGAATTCAATAGCGATGGTGCACTGGGGATTACGGTTTACCATCAAAACCGTAAAGGCAGCGCATCGTCCACCGATTTAAGCCCGCAGGCGATTGCACGCACCGTGCAGGCCGCGCTGGACATTGCACGTTACACTTCGCCGGACCCGTGTGCGGGCGTGGCAGATAAAGAACTGCTGGCCTTTGATGCGCCCGATCTGGACCTGTTTCACCCGGCGGAAGTTTCCCCTGATGAAGCTATCGAACTGGCTGCTCGTGCTGAACAAGCGGCGCTGCAGGCTGACAAACGCATCACCAACACCGAAGGTGGCAGCTTTAACAGCCACTATGGCATCAAGGTATTTGGCAACAGCCACGGTATGCTGCAGGGCTACTGCTCCACGCGCCATTCCCTTTCCAGCTGCGTGATCGCGGAAGAAAATGGCGATATGGAGCGTGATTACGCCTACACCATTGGTCGTGCGATGAGCGATCTGCAAACGCCAGAGTGGGTTGGGGCCGACTGTGCTCGCCGTACTTTATCGCGCCTGTCACCGCGTAAACTCTCCACCATGAAAGCGCCGGTCATTTTTGCCAATGAAGTGGCAACCGGGCTTTTTGGCCATCTGGTGGGGGCGATAGCGGGTGGCTCGGTTTACCGTAAATCTACCTTCCTGCTGGATTCGCTGGGTAAACAAATTCTGCCGGACTGGCTGACCATTGAAGAGCATCCGCATCTGCTGAAAGGGCTGGCGTCGACGCCATTCGACAGCGAAGGTGTGCGCACCGAGCGTCGCGATATTATTAAAGATGGCATCCTGACTCAGTGGCTGCTGACCAGCTATTCGGCGCGAAAACTGGGGCTGAAAAGCACCGGACATGCGGGCGGTATTCACAACTGGCGGATTGCCGGACAAGGGTCTAAGCTTCGAACAAATGCTCAAAGAGATGGGCACCGGGCTGGTGGTGACGGAGCTGATGGGCCAGGGCGTGAGTGCCATTACCGGTGATTATTCCCGTGGTGCAGCGGGCTTCTGGGTAGAGAATGGCGAAATCCAGTATCCGGTTAGTGAAATCACCATCGCAGGTAATTTAAAAGATATGTGGCGCAATATTGTCACCGTCGGTAACGATATTGAAACACGCAGTAATATACAGTGTGGTTCTGTGCTGTTGCCGGAGATGAAAATCGCCGGGCAGTAAAAAACTGGCGCGACCTGCCGCGCTATAAACTAAAAAATTACACAAAATCATTCGCACTGCATCGAGACGGAAAGTGAATGAGGGCCGGGGAGCGTACTCGCAGTACGTGACCCGGGCGAATGAGCGTAGCCGTCGATGAGGCAGTGTGAAGGATGAAGTGTAAATAAAAAAGGAAGTGAGCAATGCGTAAAAGCCTGTTAGCTATTCTTGCAGTCTCCTCGTTGGTATTCAGTTCTGCGTCGTTTGCCGCTGATCTTGAAGACAATATGGAAACCCTCAACGACAATTTAAAGTGATCGAAAAAGCGGATAACGCGGCGCAAGTCAAAGACGCGATTAACGATGATGCGCGCCGCAGCGCTGGATGCGCAAAAAGCAACGCCGCCGAAGCTCGAAGATAAATCACCGGACAGCCCGGAAATGAAAGATTTCCGCCACGGTTTCGACATTCTGGTCGGTCAGATTGACGACGCGCTGAAGCTGGCAAATGAAGGTAAAGTAAAAGAAGCGCAGGCCGCCGCAGAGCAACTGAAAACGACCCGCAACGCCTATCACCAGAAGTATCGTTGATTCCTCATTTCCCTGTTGCCTGCACTCAGGTAACAGGGAACTTATCATCGCAAATGATGCACCACCTGATTGCTGCTGCCGCGCCAGATCAGGGAAGGGTCTTTTAAATCCTGCACAAACTTGCCGTCGACCAGCACGTTAATCAAATCAACAACCTGCATTTGCGTAGCGTTGAGTTCGTCGAGTTTATAGCCTGTCCACACCCAGATGTCTTTACCCGGACACTCGGCGCGGATGCGTTGTACCAGTTTCAGAATATCCGGCACGTTTTGCGGATGCAGCGGATCGCCGCCGGAGAGGGAAATACCCTGGCGTTTGATACGAGTGTCATTCAGATCGTTAATGATCTGGTCTTCCATTGCTTTGGTAAATGGCTGACCAGAATTTACCCGCCATGTGCTTTTGTTATAGCAACCGGGGCATTCATGAACACACCCGGAGACAAACAGGGTGCAGCGAGTGCCGGGGCCGTTGACGATGTCGACAGGATAGTACTGATGATAATTCATTATTTCGCCTGGCTTATCAGTCCGCGTGTAGGCTGCATCCGGTAATCAATGCCTGATGCGACGCTGTCGCGTCTTATCAGGCCTGGAGCCGTTGCCAAATGTAGGCCGGATAAGGCGTTTACGCCGCATCCGGCATTTGCTTAGCGCAGAGTGAAGATTAACCTATCTGCCCATTTCCCAAATGTTTAACGCGGCGCTTAACTTCTTCCTGCTTACCGGCGTTAAATGGACGTGCATCCGGGCTACCTAAATATCCGCACACGCGGCGAGTCACCGACACACGGGAGGCGTCATGGTTACCACATTTCGGGCAAGTGAAGCCTTTGCTGGTGCACTCGAACTCACCGGTAAAGCCGCACTCGTAGCATTCATCGATTGGCGTGTTGGTCCCGTAATACGGCACGTGCTGATAGCTGTAATCCCAGACGTCTTCCAGTGCTTTCAGGTTGTGCTGAATGTTCGGGTACTCGCCGTAGCAAATGAAGCCTCCGTTCGCCAGCGGCGGGTACGGCGCTTCAAAATCGATCTTGTCGTACGGGTTAACCTTTTTCTCCACGTCGAGGTGGAAGCTGTTGGTGTAGTAACCTTTGTCGGTTACCCCTTCCACCGACGCCAAACTCGGCGGTGTCGAGACGGCAGAAGCGATCGCACAGGTTTTCGCTCGGCGTGCTGTACAGGCTAAAGCCGTAGCCGGTTTCTTCCTTCCACAAATCGACGGCGTCGCGCAGGCGCTGGACGATGGCCACGGCCTTTCTCACGCAGCGCCTCGCTGTCGCTACATATGCTGGTTGCCGTACAGCGCATTGATGGTTTCATGGATACCGATATAGCCCAGAGAAATGGACGCTCGGCCGTTTTTGAAGATCTCGGAGACGTCGTCGTCGGCTTTCAGCCGCACGCCGCAGGCGCCTTCCATATACAGGATCGGCGCCACGCGAGCCTTCACTCCTTCCAGGCGGGCGATACGGGTCATCAGCGCTTTACGCGCCAGCTGCAGGCGCTCGTCCAGCAGCGCCCAGAAGGCGGCTTCATCGCCTTTCGCTTCCAGGGCGATGCGCGGCAGGTTGAGACTGATCACGCCGAGGTTATTGCGTCCATCATGCACCTGCTCGCCGTTCTCGTTTTCCCATACCCCGAGGAAGCTGCGGCAGCCCATCGGCGTTTTAAACGACCCGGTGACTTCACCACCTGATCGTAGTTGAGGATATCCGGGTACATGCGCTTGCTGCGCACTCCAGCGCCAGCTGTTTGATGTCGTAGTTCGGATCGCCTTTTTTATGGTTCAGACCATCGCGAATCGCAAACACCAGTTTCGGGAACACCGCAGTTTTACGGTTTTTACCGAGGCCTGCGATACGGTTACGCAGGATAGATTCCTGAATCAGGCGCGATTCCCAGCTGGTGCCCAGACCAAAACCAAAGGTTACAAACGGCGTCTGACCGTTGGCGGTGTGCAGGGTGTTTACTTCGTACTCCAGCGACTGGAAGGCATCGTAGCACTCTTTAATGGTACGAGAGTTAGCGTCGTCTGCGCGTCCGGGATGTTCCACTCTTCTGCGGTCTTGCGATGTTTGTTGTAGCTGGCGGTGACAAACGGTGCCAGCACTTCATCGATACGGTTAATGGTGGTGCCGCCATAAATATGGCTGGCGACCTGAGCAATAATCTGCGCAGTTACAGCGGTTGCCGTAGAGATCGACTTCGGCGGTTCAATCTCGGCGTTGCCCATCTTAAAGCCCTGGGTCAGCATGCCTTTCAGGTCAATCAACATGCAGTTGAACATCGGGAAGAACGGCGAGTAATCGAGATCGTGATAGTGAATATCGCCACGCTCATGTGCCTGCACCACGTCACGCGGCAGCAGGTGCTGGCGTGCATAGTGTTTAGCCACGATCCCGGCCAGCAGGTCGCGCTGGGTTGGAATCACCTTGCTGTCTTTGTTGGCGTTTTCGTTGAGTAACGAGGCGTTGGTCTGCTCGACCAGACCACGGATCTCCTGGTTCAGGCGACCGCGTTTTTCACGTTCAATGTCGCGATCGTGACGGTACTCGATGTAAGCACGAGCCAGTTGTTTGTATGGACCCGACATCAGCTGGTTTTCAACTGCGGTCTGGATCTCGTTGATATCCACCTGGTTGCGGCCCTGCATCTGCTCGCTGACAACCGCGGCAACAGTGGCGCAATAATCGGCATCATCGACTTCCGCTGCTTTAGCTGCACGCAGAATGGCTTCTTTGATGCGCTCTGATTTAAACGGCACTTTACAGCCATCTCGTTTCATCACATGCGGTGTCATGATCACTCCATATTTATAAGAACAGGTTATCCACAGAGGTTGGAGAAGCGGCCATGGCTTTATTCATCTATCTGGCCAATGACTTCCCGCAATCCTGACCCACTTTATCCACAATTCCACCGTTAAACGGTGCACTGTAGTTGTAGCAATTGTAGTCGATTAATACAACATATTGGGTCGGCGTGCATTTTAAGTTCTATATGTAGTGATTTGCATCAAGGATGTTTACGATTTATTTGATGTAGCGCAAAGTAAAAATCGGAGCGTACAGATGACGGGCAGTACAGCGATTGTAAATTGTGGGCAGAAAATTCTGATTAAATTATTCAACAAAAATCAGGAAGCTAAGCTAAAGCGTATATAGCAACGCCCGGTAGCCGCTATGCGTACCGGGCCTGAACATAATTGCAAGCTATTTTTGCAACCACCAGACGGCCTCAAAAGGACGCAGTGTCATGTCCCCAGGTTGGCTGGCAACCTCGGCATAGTTGTGCATCAGCACCTGCCAGTTTCCGTCGGTCTGGGCTGGCTGCCAGCTCTGGAAGGTATCGCTCAGATTGGCAATGACCAGCAGCCGCTGCCCTTGCCACTCTCGTTGATAGCACCACAGATGCGGGCTGTCCGGTAGCAGATCCTGGTAGTCGCCCCAGGTGATAACCGGCTCCGCTTTGCGCAATGCGATCAGCTTCTGATAGGTGTAGAACACCGAGTCGGCATCGTTCAGTGCTGCCGCCACGTTAATGTCTGCTGCGTTGTCACACAGATTGATCCATGGCTCGCCGCGGGTGAAGCCCGCGTGTTTGCTGGCATCCCATTGCATCGGCGTGCGGCTGTTATCGCGTGATTTACTGGCGAGGATCGCCAGCAGTTCTTGCGCATCGCGTCCCTGGCCGTTCAACTCGGCAAACATGTTATGGCTTTCCACATCGCGATAATCGGTAATCTGGCGGAAGTGCGGGTTGGTCATACCGATCTCTTCACCCTGGTAGATATAGGGGGTGCCCTGCATGCCATACAGCACCATCGCCAGCATTTTGGCCGACGGAACGCGGTATTTACCTTCATCACCAAAACGCGACACGATGCGCGGCTGATCGTGGTTACACCAGAACAGCGCGTTCCATGCCTGATTGTGCATGCCCTGCTGCCAGTGGCGGAACAGGGTTTTTAGCGCGACATAATTGGGTTTTGCTAACGTCCACTTCTCACCGTTGGGGTAATCCACTTTCAGGTGGTGGAAGTTAAAGGTCATCGACAGTTCGCTACCATCTTGTGCGGCGTACTGCTGGCAATGTTCCAACGTGGTGGATGACATTTCGCCGACCGTCATCAGGTTGCGTGGGGTAAAACATCGCGGTTCATCTCACGCAAAATTCATGCGCGCGTGGGCCGTCGGTATAAAAACGCCGTCCATCGCCGTCGGGATCGTTCGGGAAGTCCTGGTCTTTAGAGATAAGATTCACCACGTCGAGGCGCAGTCCGTCCACGCCGCGATCGGCCCAGAACTCGCAGACTTTTTTTAGCTCGGCGCGGACCGCCGGGTTTTCCCAATTCAGGTCGGCTTGCTCCGGAGCAAAGAGGTGCAGATAGTACTGCTCGCTTTCGGCGTGCCAGTCCCAGGCGTTGCCGCCAAACTTGGAACGCCAGTTATTCGGCGGGCAGTCTGGCGTGCCGTCGCGCCAGAGATAAAACTGACGATACGGGCTGTCTTTATCCAGCGCTTCACGAAACCAGGCGTGCTGGGTTGAGGTGTGGTTAAACACCATGTCGAGAATAATACGGATGCCGCGTGCTTTCGCCTGTACCACCAGTTCGTCAAAGTCTTCCAGCGTGCCGTAGGCCGGATCGACAGACGTGTAGTCTGCGACGTCGTAACCGTTATCAACCTGCGGCGAAATATAGAACGGCGTCAGCCAGATGGCATCAACGCCCAGCTTTTGCAGATAGTCGAGGCGCTGCGTCACGCCGCGTAAATCTCCGGTGCCGCTGCCGGTGGTGTCCTGAAAACTCTTGGGGTAAACCTGATAGATAACGCCGTTTTGCCACCAGTGGGGAATATTCATGGTTGTTTCCTGGAAATACGCTGGGGCGCAACTGCGCCCCGAAGAAAAGTTAGACAATCTGTAATGTGCCCAGACGGTGTTTACGCTGGTAAACGAATGAGGTCAGTACCATTGGGATGACAATCGCAATGACCATCGCCATGCCAAAGACCTGCCAGTAAGTCGGCTGGATGGAGAGGATGCCCGGCAAACCGCCGACGCCAATCCCGTTCGCCAGCACACCGTTCAGGCCGCACAGCAGTCCGGCGAGACCGGAACCGATCATCGCGCACAGCATCGGGAAGCGGTATTTCAGGTTGATCCCATACATCGCTGGTTCGGTTACCCCGAGATAAGCGGAGATCGCGGCAGGAACGGAAATTTCACGTTCGTTGTGTTTGCGACTGGAGATAATGATCCCGACCACCGCAGAGGCCTGAGCGATATTCGACAGGGCGATCAGTGGCCATACCGGCGTGCCGCCCATGCTCTGAATCATCTGCATGTCGATAGCCAGCGTGGTCTGATGCACACCGGTGATCACCAGCGGGGCGTACAGGAAACCGAACAGCGCCGCGCCGATCGGGGCAAAGCTGCCGGTCAGCAGATGACGGACCGCAAACGCGACACCGTCGCCAATCATGCGGCCAAATGGACCGATAAAGGCATGCGCAAGGAATACCGCAAGGATCAGCGAGCACACCGGGACGATCACCAGATACAGGTAATCCGGGACGATGCGCTTCATGCGTGTTTCAATAAACCCGAGCGTCAGCCCGGCCAACAGTGCCGGAATGACCTGCGCCTGGTAGCCCACTTTCTCAATGCTGAACAGGCCGAAGTTCCACACGTCCGGCACCTGCTGACCGAGCAAATAGGCGTTCATCAGTTGCGGAGAAACCAGGGTCACGCCCAGCACAATACCGAGGATCGGCGTACCGCCCATTTTCTTCACCGCCGACCAACAAATCCCGACCGGCAAATAGAAGAAGATCGCTTCGCCAATCAGCCACAGGAAGTCATAGAGGGTTTTCAGCGAAGGATGCATCTGCGCCAGCGTCTGCCCGTTACTCATGGGCAGATCGCCGATCACGTTACGGAAACCTAAGATCAGGCCGCCGCTAATCAGCGCTGGCAGCAGCGGGAAGAAGATCTCCGCGAAGTGAGAAATCAGCTGCTCGTGCCACTTCATGTTCTGCCGCGCCGCTTTCTTTGCCTGCTCTTTGTCGGCACTGGCTTGTCCGGTGGTCGCCAACAGCGCTTTGTAGTAATCGCCCACCTCGGTGCCAATTACCACCTGAAATTGCCCGGCGTTGGTGAAGCAGCCTTTGACCATTGGCAACAATTCGATCTCTTTCGGTCTGGCGTTTGCAGGCTGATTCAGCACAAAACGCAGGCGAGTAATGCAGTGGCTCACCGTAGCGATATTGTCGCGCCCGCCAACCAGCTCAATCAGCCGGTCGATGTCTGCTTGTTTTATTTTGCTCATGATGGTGTGTGTTCCCCGTAGACCGGAAAAGACGCTGTTGCGTCGTCATTCGGCAACTCTCTCGTTGTTGACGCCAGAGTATATCTTCGATGATTTTTTAAAAATTGGGAACGTTCCCGAAACGCAGCGAAGATCACAAATTAATGCTCAGAAAGCGATCAGGAGAGGGTGGAAGGAATAACGATTTGTCGTGGTTCGCTACGGCCGTTGATCTGTTCGATCAGCTGCGAGGCCACTTGTCGCCCGGCTTCGGCGTATCCTGGATCGACGGTGATAATTTCCGGATGGAGGAATTTCATCAGCGGCGTGCTGCCCACGCTTGCCAACTGCAGGTTCTCTATTCGCTGCTCCTGCAAGTATTTGCTGACGCCAAGGGCAAGGGTATCCGTCGCACAGACTAAGGCGGTGGTTTCCGGGGTGATGACGTTGGCGGCCTGTTCATAGCCCTGCTTCATGGCCAGACCAGGTAGCGCTGCCACAGGATGCAGTTTATGTTTTTTACAGAATGCCAGGTAGGCCTCATGGCGGCGTTTACCAGTGGTCACATCGCTATGCGGAACACCAAGAAAGCTAATATGGCGATGCTCGCGTTCGTATAAACGCTGCATCAGGGTACGAATGGCACCCTCATCGTCATAGCAGACGGAGGCAAAGCCTTTTGCATCTCTTGCCAGCAGCACCAGAGAATCCTGCCAGGAGGCGAGCATGGTTTCAGTAATGCCGGTAAAACCGAACAGCACCACGCCATCAATGTTACGGCGTCTGAGCATGCCGAGATGTTCTTCAACCAGCTCGGGCGAGAACTGGCTTTCCATCATGATCGGATCGTAGCCCTGTTCATAAAAGGCGGGCAACATGGTCTGCACGGCGAGATTTTCCGAAAGCGAGTCCAGACGCGTGACGATAATCGCCACCACCTTGTCGCTTTGTCCGCGCATGGCGCGTGCGGAGCGGGAAGGGGAAAAACCGTGCTGATTCATCACCGCCTCAACGCGTTCGCGGGTGCGTTCACTCACGCCGCTTTCATTGTTGAGCACACGGGAAACGGTTGATTTTCCCACACCGCTTAAGCGGGCGATGTCTTTAATGGTCAGCCGATTTTGCATCCTGTTTTCCCATGTTGCGTGTGAAGTTATGCCAAATAGAGAATAACTTTACTCAAGCGCAGTGCAATGGGCAAAGTCTGGTATATGTTTGGTTTAGTTTCCATGGTTTATCATACCGCCATAATTGCCACAAACCTTATGGTTTTCTGCGTATAATCCGCAGCGCAAATCATTCACTTACCGGAGGCTATATGGATCCCGATCCCACCCCTCTCCCGAGATGGAGAAACAACCCTTTCCGGTAAGCTTGTCTTTCACTGTCTTACCGGAACTGTAAGACAGTGACGTTCTGACGTCCCTGTTGTGATTTTAATATTGCCACCAGGCAAGGCTTTGCCACGCCTGAAGGATTTACTGCGCCTGTTTATACTGGTGCAGAGGGACTGCCTATGTTCAAAAATATAACCCGCCAGCTGTTTGCCCGGCTAAACCGCCATTTACCGCATCGTCTGGTGCATCGTGATCCATTGCCGAATGCTCAGACCGTTGCCAGCACGCCGATCCCGCCATCGCTGAGCGAACATTGCCTGAAAATGGCGCTGATGGACGAAGAAGCGCTGTGGAAAACGTTCGGCGCTCATCCGGAAGGCTT